>Ga0180085_1000039_pt1 | contig 35280 bp, 28 predicted proteins | sample EasRiv730_16_10D_FD_123013 | JGI IMG/M metagenome (GOLD analysis project Ga0180085, IMG submission 123013) | Soil microbial communities from meander-bound floodplain in the East River, Colorado, USA - East River metaG ERMLT730_16_10D | ecosystem: Environmental > Terrestrial > Soil > Floodplain ... | reverse complement strand
TCGGTGCCGACGTCGATCGTGACCGGCAGCGTGATCGCGGGATGCACCCCGGCGCACGCCGTATAGAGCGAAAGTTTTCCGATCGGGATGCCCATCCCGTTGGCGCCCAGGTCGCCGAGGCCGAGGATTCGTTCGCCGTCGGTCACGACGATCGCGCGCACGTCCGCTCGCGGCCAATTGCCAAGGACCTTGCGAACACGGCCGCGATCCTCGGTGGTGATGAACATGCCCCGGGCGCGCCGATAAATTTGCCCGTACACCTGACAGGCGCGACCGACGGTCGGGGTGTAGATGATGGGCATGAGCTCTTCGATGTGATCGACCACCACGCGGAAGAAGAGCGTCTCGTTGCGATCATGCAGCGACGCGAGATAGATGTACTTATCGAGATCGTTCGGCTTGGCCCGGTAGCTCGACATGACGCGCTCGATCTGTTCTTGCATCGTGGCGGAACGCGGCGGTAGAAGCCCGCGCAGTCCCAGGGCTTCGCGCTCCGGTTCGGTGAACGCGGTCCCCTTGTTGAGGAGAGGGTCGTGGAGCAGCTCGACGCCACGGGGGAAGCCGCCGGGACGCCCTGGTTCAGCAGATGGACGTTTGTTCATTCGAAGTCAATGCTCGACCGGCGGCTCGAGGTCGTTCGCTAGTTCGCGGCCTTCGGCTGCACATTGAGCCTCGCGTTCCGCTGCCTCCCGCCGAATTGTGAAGACGACGGTTGCGATGGCGCAGCTCATCATCACGATGAGCGCAGCCATCAGGAAAACGAGACCGCCCGCGAGACGATACGCCTCCTATAAGCCGCCCGCGACGCCGATCGGTGTCAGCACGAGCAACAGCGGCTTGGCAATCCGCATCGTCGCCCCCTTGTCTGAAGCGCAGGGTCAGCGGCGTGACCTCATTGCCCGGGTCAGGCGTGGGTGGTGCGCCAACCCTCGTGGTATGTCTCACGAGCAACTTCTGAATACGGCACGGGGCTGACGATCGCACGGATTTCGACTTGCTTGTGGCGCTCGACCACCGGTTTCAACGACCCGCCACCTTCTTCGCCCCAGACGAGCGTGACCTCGGTGCCCGGCTTGCTCTGGTCGACGTCGACGATTCCCAGCGAGAGCATCGAGTGTTCATTGGAGCTGTAGCCGGAGAACGTCGACACGCCGACGACCTTGCCGCCTTTCAGCAGCTTGTCATACGGCCAGGTGGAATAATTGGACAGTGGCAGATCGATGTACTTGGCACGATCTCCTTTCTGGAACAGGGTCCCGAGTGCACGCGTGACATCCTCGCCGTTCCAGGCGAGCGTCACTTTCTTCCGCTTCGGCGTGTTGGCGATTTTCTCGAGTGCTGGGCGTCCAATGAAATCGTGATCGAATTTGACGAAGGGCCAATAACCAAGGTCGTGTGGCGTCAGGTAGTAATCCTCGATGTTGTTGGAGTAGAAGCTACCCCCAAGGGACCCTGTGCCTTCATAGCCATTCGCGGGCAGCCACTGCCGGAACGCCTTCATCTTTTCACCCGTAAAGACCGCGGGCAGAGGGCAGGGGATCCACCCCGATTCGAGTGTGTTGGTCGCGTAGACCCTTGCGCCCACTTGTCGCAACCCGTGCTCCCTGCCAGCTTCAACAATCGCAGCTTTGACTTCCTCGCCTTCTTCCCACGGCCCGAACAGTTCCAGTCCGGGTACGCCGGACATTCCATGGTGCAAGGCGCGGACTTTGCGGCCCCCGATGGTAATCCAGCCCATGTTGAAGAACTTGATCTCGGGCAGGGGTGTTCCGTTGACCTTCTGCAGGACTTTCATCGCGTTGGGGCCCTGCACCTGGTACCGGTAGAGCTTGCGTCGTCCGGTCGGGTTGACCGCGGTCCTTTCGTCCCGTTCTACTGATGCCTTGTAGCCACCCGTCTCACAGTGATATTGGACCCAATTGTGAGCGGATGGGCGCCCGACCAGATTGAACAAATCCTTGTCCAGGTAAAAGAGAATAGCATCACCGATCACGTATCCATCGTGATTACACGCGACGAACTGCTTGGCCTTGTTGATCGTGAAACCCTGGAAGCTGTTAACACCAAGAGCGGACAGCAACTTGAGCGCGTCAGGGCCCTTGATATACATATCCGTCATATGGTGAGACTGGTCGAAAAGTCCACAGGTCTCCCGCCAGGCGTGCTGCTCATCCCGCCAGTTCGTGAATTCTGCCGCGACCTTCGGATACACATAAGGTCCGATCTGCGAATTGCGCGCCAACTTCACCGGACTCCCGACGGCCTGTAACAGGTCCTCCAAGCTTTTGTGGCTCATGGCTGCTGATAACCTCTACTGATAAGTGCCTTTGGTGGTGCCCGCTTTTCTAGTCTAGCACCGGGGACAATAAATTCTCATGGTCGAGCTGAGCGAATTTCTGGAGATCACATTTCTGGGGAACAGGATTCTCAGATGGGCGCTCGCGGTCAGCGTGTCACTGGGTGCCCTGTTTGTAATGTTCCTTCTCAGGCGGCTGGTGCGGCGTTGGGCGCGCCGGATGACCAACATGGAGCGCGAGAAGCTGATGGAGTTGCCGGCGCTGGCCCTGCGACGAACGAATGCGCTATTCATCGTCATCACGGCCGTTGTCGTGGGCCTGCACCTGCTCGAGCTTCCGGCACGCGTGCCGGCGGCGGCGCTTTCGGCGTTCACCATCGCCGCGTTCTGGCAGACCGGCCTGTGGCTGACGACTCTGGCCGCCGCATGGCTGGAGCGCAAACGCCGTAAGGCATTGGCAGCGGATCGCGCCGCCGCGAGTTCGTTCAGCATCATCGGTTTTGCAGCACGCGCGCTGATCTGGTCGCTCGTCGTACTTCTGACCCTGGACAATCTCGGGGTCAACATCACGGCGCTGGTCGCGGGTCTCGGCATCGGCGGCATCGCCATCGCGCTTGCGGTGCAGAACGTGCTCGGCGATCTATTCGCTTCGCTGTCCATCACACTCGACAAGCCGTTCGTGATCGGCGATTTCCTGATCGTCGGCGACTGTCTTGGCACGGTGGAGTACATCGGCATCAAGAGCACGCGGCTCAGGAGCCTTTCGGGCGAGCAGATCGTGTTGTCGAACGCCGATCTTCTGGGCAGCCGCATTCGAAACTATGGCCGGATGTTCGAGCGCCGTGTTCTGTTCACTTTGGGTGTAGCGTACGAAACGCCGCGAGAGAAGCTGCGGCAGCTGCCGGAGATCCTGCGCAGCATCGTCGAGGGCGAGGCGGATACGCGCTTTGATCGCAGTCATTTCGCCAAGTACGGCCCGGCTTCCCTCGATTTCGAGATCGTCTATTACGTGCTGTCGCCCGACTACAATCGCTACATGGACATCCAGCAGGCGATCAACCTGCGAATCCACGAGGAATTCGAGAAGCTTGGCGTCGAGTTCGCCTATCCGACACAGAAGCTGTGGATTGCGCGCGTTCCCGAGGCAGCGTCGTAGCATGCACCGTCACTCCTGCCAGGGCGGAATTTCGCCCATCGCCACCTTCGATGAGGTCACGAGAATGAAGTCGTCGATCACGTCCTGTGTGTCCGGGAATTCCGCTCTCATGGCGGCGATGAGCTCGGCCGAATTCTTCGCGCGCCCAACGGCTTTCTCGAAGGCGACGAGGTAGCTGCGCGTAAAGTTGAGCGCCTGCGAATCGTCCGGCAGACCTGGAACCTTGTGACCGGCGACGACTGTGACCGGGTTCAGCGCGATCAATCCATCGATCGAATCGAGCCAGGCGCGACGTTGCTGGGCGAGCGATTCACCGAACCACAGGTGAATGCGGTTGAACACGAGATCGCCGCAGATCAGCGCCTTGAGCGCCGGGATGTACAGCGCGGTACTGTGAATATGGTCGCCCTGCATCGGGCCGAGAATCTCGAGCCGCTGGCCCTCGAGCTCGAAGAAGGACGCCTCGAATGCCCGCGGCGCGACCGGATGTCTTGGGCCGTTGCTCCCGAGGAGCGGTCCCCAGCGCTTCAACTTCAAAGGAATTGAGCGCCAGATATCCGCGACGACCACCGGCGCCGCGATAATGTCGGCACTGGGAAAACTCCCGGTCAGGACATCGAGGCTAAAGAAGTGATCGGGGTGATCGTGAGTGATATAGATTGTCTTGAGGACCTTGCCGCTCTCGAGGATATCCGCCACCAGCCGATGCGCATCGCTGCGCGTGAAGGGAGCGTCGACCAGCACGGCGTCCTTTTTTCCGAGGATCAACGTGAAATTGGTGTGCAGGCTGGCTGCGCTCGACGTGATCACCCGCAGTTCGAGAGGTGCTTCCGCGGCATGGGCGCGCGATTGCGCCGCCGAGCCGAAGAATCCGGCTGCGACCAGCATGCAAGCGGCCGTCGCCTTGTCGGTTCCTGCGACGCGCATCGATCGATACCTCATTCCCGTGGACGTTGAACCCTCAAGACGGCCGGTATTGTAGAGACCCTCTTGGCCGCTGAACTCGCCGCAGAGCGCACGTACGGATAGTCGAATCGCGAGTTCTCCTACGGTTGATTTGGCGGATGATCGCCAGCGTAGGGTTAGGTGCGGAATCGGGTGGGAGTTGCGCAGATGAATCGACGCGAAATGCTACAAGGCGGAATCGCTGCGACCGCGCTGCCGATCGTCGGCGACGCCGGATGGATGCCTTCCAGCGCGTCGCTGAATGCCCGGCACCAGGGGCTATCGATCTACAAAGTGATTTTCGATCAACGGGTTGCCGAAGCACGGGAGTTCGGGCGTGAGATGTCGCAGCTCGGGCTCGCCGTCCATTCAATCGATGGCGACATGACCAACCTGTGGTACGACGACCTCTATCCGCAGTGGCGGAAGAGTGCGGTGACTATCGCGGGTCTGACGGCGCACGGTCCGCTTTTCTGCCTCGAACGGCTGGCGTGGGATTTCGGCATGCGGGTCGTGCTGCGCGCCGATCACCGGCGCGCTGCGAAGGGCGCCTTCGGCCGTGCGCTCACCGGATACCTGAGCTTGCAGCACGCGGCCGTCGGTGCAGACTTCGCCGACGCCGATCCCCACACCCTGATCTCCTGGGTGATCGCTCCGGTCACCAGAGGATCGAGCACCTGAATTCTTGAGCGAGCCATAAGTAATGAAGACTCCTCCCGGTGTCAGTGCGACAGATTTCGCTGCTGCTTTGGGCCAGTTCGAAGCCGCCGTCGGCAAGGAGTGGCTATTCACGAGTGATGAGGACGTTGCACTCTATCGCGATGCGTACTCGCCGTTCTGGGGCGAACCCGAGGAGCGCGCTGCCTCGGCGGCAGTGGCACCCGGCTCTGTCGAGCAAGTGCAGGCAGTCGTGCGAGCCGCCAATCGTTACAGAGTGCCGTTGTATCCGATCTCGACCGGACGCAACTTGGGCTACGGCGGCTCAGCGCCGAACTATTCGGGCAGCGTGGTGCTCGACCTCAAGCGCATGAACCGCGTCCTCGAAGTCAACGAGCGCAGCGCGTACGCGCTGGTCGAGCCGGGCGTGAGCTATTTCGATCTGTATCGCCACATCCAGGAGAAGGGGATCAAGCTTATGGTGGATGTGCCCGATCCGGGTTGGGGCGGCGTGCTGGGCAACGCGCTGGATCGTGGCGGCGGTTACACCACGCACCAGTTTCGTAACCACTTCGATTCTCACTGTGGCATGGAAATCGTGCTCGCCGATGGCGAAATCCTGCGCACCGGCATGGGCGCGATGCCCGGATCGAAGACCTGGCAGCAGTACAAGACCGGCTATGGTCCATGGGTCGACGGCATCTTCTCGCAATCGAATTTTGGCGTAGTCACCAAAATGGGTTTGTGGCTCATGCCCGAGCCGGATGCCTACATGACCGGCACCGTGCTCGTGCCGCGCCACGACGACCTGATACCGCTCATCGACATTCTCAACTATCTCGAGAGCGGGCGCGTGTGCCAGGGCATTTCCGAGCTCAGCAGTCCAGTGATGGGGCTGCCGGCAGCCGATGATGCCCCGCCGCTCAGTGCTGAACTCGCCGCACTCATCGCGAAGGCGGTCGAGCGCGACACGCGCGCTCTCGACGACTACGCCGCACGCAAGGGGAAGGCGGCCTGGAGCTGCACGCTCAAGTTCTACGGGCCCGCGAAAGCGCTGCAGGCCCAATGGGAATACGCCAAGGATAAGTTCGCGCAGATTCGCGGTGCAACGTTTGTCGATGGCGCCCTGATCAAGTTGCCGTTGAGCGCGGAGCAGAAGGAAAAGGTGCACAAGGTGGAGTTCGGTATTCCGAACCTGTCCATCTTCTCCTTCGGGGCACGGAACGCCAACAATCCCACGCCCACCAACGGCCACCAGTGGTTCTCGCCGATCATCCCGCGTTCGGGAGAGGAAGTGTTCGAGGCGAATCGCGTATTTGCGCGGGCAGGGCGGGAATACGGTCTGCCCGTGCCGCCATTCTCGATCCCGTTCTGCTTCTGGGAGCGGTCATTTCTGTTCCTGTTCGGCTTCCCGGTCACGCACGACGTCGAGAAGAACAAGAAAACCCGCGCAGCCTTCGCGCAACTCGTCCGGATCGCGGCCGATCAGGGCTGGGGCGAATATCGCACGGCACCCGCGTACCAGGACCTGATCATGAGCACGTACTCGTTCAACAATCACGCACTGTTGCGTTTCCTCGAGAGGCTCAAGGACGCCGTCGATCCCAATGGCATCCTGTCGGCCGGTCGCTACGGCATCTGGCCTCAGCACCTGCGGGGAGCTCGCCAATGACGCGTGTCGTCCTGACCACATCGATCGCGGTCGCAGTCGGCGCGGTTGTGAGTCTAGGCGTGCGCGCTGCGGACCCGACACCGATGCAGCAGGGTCACGCAGTCTTCAACAAGTGGTGCGCCCCCTGTCATTCGAACGCGCCCGGAAACCCCGGTACGGCCGCGCTCGAGGCGCTTTACCAGGGGAGCAAACCGGCGGCGCTGGAAGAGCGTACCGATCTCACACCTGAGACGGTCAAACAGTTCGTCCGCAACGGCGTGTCGATCATGCCGTTCTTCCGCAAGACCGAGATCAGCGACGCGGAGCTCGACGCGCTGGCCGCCTATCTCGCGCGTAACTTGCCGGAGTAGTTGTGGCCTATTACCTCTCTGGACACCTTCCAGAAGCAGTTCAGTGAGACGTACCACGCCGCCATTCCGTGCCGATCATGTCGGCAGTTTTCTGCGCCCGACGGAGCTGTTGCAGGCACGCCAGGACCACAATGCGGGCAAGATCTCGGCAGCGGAGTTGCATGGGATCGAGGACGATTCCATCCGCAAGGTCGTCAAGATGCAGGAAGACATCGGCCTGCAGGGCATTACCGACGGGGAGTTTCGCCGCGCCTCCTGGCACATGGACTTCCTCTATAAGATCGGCGGCGTCACCAAGGAGCGGGACAATCTCAAGGTCACCTTCCACAGCGAGAAGGGCGACATCGAGTTCACGCCCTCGGCGCTCAAGGTCGTCGGACGGCTCAAGCTCGAAAAGCCGATTTTCGTTGAGGATTTCCAGTTCCTGAAGTCGGTCACCAAGGGCACGCCGAAGCTCACGATTCCGTCGCCCAGCATGATTCACTATCGCGGCGGACGCGCCGTCATCGATCCCAGGGTCTATCCTGAAATGGAGGGCTTCTGGGACGATCTCTCGCATGTGTTTGGGGACGAGATCGATGCGCTCGGCAAGCTCGGGTGCACCTATCTGCAGCTTGACGACACCAGCCTCGCGTATCTAAACGATCCGGCGCAGCGTGAATACGTCGCGAAACTCGGCGGCGACGCCGAACACCAACACCTGATCTACATCAAGCTTATTAATGCGGCGCTCGCCAGGAAACCACACGGCATGACGGTGTGTACGCACTTGTGTCGGGGCAATTTCCGTTCGTCGTGGGTGGCATCGGGTGCCTATGACCATGTCGCCGAGGCGCTTTTCGGCCAGCTCGCCGTGGATGGATTCTTCCTGGAATACGACGATGCCCGATCGGGAGGATTCGAACCGCTGCGGTTCGTGCCGAAGGGCAAGTACGTCGTGCTCGGGCTGGTCACCACCAAGAAGGGTGCGCTCGAGGACAAGGACGAGCTCAAGCGCCGCATCGACCAAGCCTCAAAGTATGTGCCGCTCGAGCAGCTGTGCCTGAGCCCGCAGTGCGGGTTCTCGTCCACTGTCGAGGGCAATGCGCTGACACTCGAAGCACAGATCGGGAAACTGCGGCTCATAGTCGAGACGGCTCGCGAAGTGTGGGGTTGAAGCGTCGGCTCGCTGTACACTGCATCGGGCACGCGTACCGCACGCATCGGCCGAACTCAAGGATCGCTGTAATTGTCGTTCGTCACCGCAGCCAATGCGCGCCTTTTCTATCGCTGGGACGGCCCGGAGGGACTTCCTACGCTCGTGTTGTCGAACTCGCTCGGCAGCACGCTGGCGATGTGGGACCCGCAGATCCCGGAGTTTTCGCGGCACTTTCGTGTCCTGCGCTACGACACCCGCGGCCACGGCTCCTCGGACGTTTCTCCCGGTCCGTATGGCCTCGCGCTGCTGGCCCGCGACGTCCTGACGCTGCTCGAAGCGCTCGAGCTTCGAACAGTGAGTTTCTGCGGGCTGTCGCTGGGCGGAATGATCGGTGTGTGGCTCGCGTCCCATGAAGCCGGGCGCCTCGAGCGACTCGTCCTGTGTAATACCTCGGCTCAACTCGGCGATCCGGACTTGTGGAACTCGCGCATCGAGTCCGTGCGCCGGGGCGGCATGGCGGCGGTGGCTGATACCGTCATCGAGCGCTGGTTCACGCCGGGATTCCGGCAGGCGAACCCGCAGGTCATTAACCGCATTCGCGACATGCTGCTCGGTACGCCGCCCGAGGGCTACGCGGCGTGTGCCGCGGCCATTCGCGACATGGACCAACGCGACGCGCTCAATCGCGTCGCGACGCCAACGCTGGTCATCAATGGTGTGCAGGACCCAGCCACGCCGCCGGAGCACGGCCGGTACATTGCCGAGCACATTCGCGGTGCGCGAATTGTCGAGCTTGAAACCGCGCATCTTTCCAATGTCGAAGCGGCCCCACTCTTCACGAGGACGGTGCTCGACTTCCTGACAGCCAGCAGCTGAACGCTAGAGTCACGGCATCAGGCGCACAGAGGGGATCGATCATGCAGGGTTCCGGGTTCTACGGTTGGAAGCTCCTGGCGGCATTCTGGACGGTCACGTTCATCAACCTGGGATTCCCGGCATACGGGCAGAGCGTCATCAACACCGTGATGGCGATGGATCTGCACCTCGACCGAGCGACCCTTGGACTGCTGTTCTCGGCGTACATCGGCATGACCGGAGTTGCAGGACCGGCGGCGGCGATGCTCGTGAATCGCTTCGGAGTCCGCCGGACACTCGTCATCGGCAGCGGGCTGCTCTTTCTTGGCTCGGCCCTGATGGCGACCATCGTGTCGACGAGCGTCGAGGCCGCAATCGTGCTGGGGTTGCTCATCGGGTCGGGCGTCTCGATCGGTGCGGCGCTCACATCGCAGGCCGGTCTGGCGCGATGGTTTGTCCGCCGCCGCGCGCTTGCGCTCTCGATTCTCTATTCGGCGGGTGCCCTGGGGGGATTCGTGGCGTCGCCACTGATGAATCGCGTGATCACGATGACGGACGGCAACTGGCGCATGGCGTGGTGGGTGATGGCGGCGCTGACGGTGTGCACAGCAGGAGTCGCTCTCGCATTCGTAAAGGAACAGCCAGCCGATCTGGGCCAGGTTCCGGACGGCGTCGAGAAGAAGGCCACAGGAGGTGCCCGTGACCGACCTATTGCGTCCTTCGTGACGACCGAGGAGTGGACCTATCGCGAAGCATTGTCGACTCCTGCCTACTGGCTCATGGTCCTTTCACTCGTAGGCGGGAGCTGTGGCTATACGCTTTACCTTGCGCATGGTGTGGTGCATCTCGAGGACCTTGGGCATACGCGCGCCGCAGGCGCCTGGGCCATCAGCATCCTGGCGGGAACCGGAATTCTGGCGAAGGTCGTCGTGGCGGCGCTGGGCGATCGATTCGACCCGCGCTATCTCTGGGCCGCGTTCACGGCGTTCTTCGCGTTGGGGCTTTATCTGGTGATCGATGCCCGCGGTACCTTGCAGTTCTTCGCGTTCGCCGCTTCCCTCGGTATCGGTTTCGGCGGCGGCGTCGTTTGCCTGATGGCGGTGCTGAGCAACTACTACGGCACCAAGGTATTCGCGTCCCTGGCGGGGCTCGCCGTGGCCGTCAACACCCTCTCGAGCGTGCTCGCGCCTTACGTTGCGGGCTGGCTGTATGACAGGGGCTACGGCTACGCAGGCAGCTTCATGACGTTTTCCATCTGGTGCCTGATCGGGGCGGTGGTCTTGTTCATGGTGCGGCCACCATCGCGGCGCCTTCCGGAGTTGGTGGCAGCTACATCCCGATGAGCACCCGCGTCAACGAAGGCGATCTGCTCTGGACGCCGAGTCCACGGCGCGTCGCGGATGCCGAAATCACGCGTTTCCTGCGCTGGCTCGAACACCAGCGGAACCTCAAGTTCGCGACATACGAGGATTTGTGGCGCTGGTCGGTGACGGACCTGGCGGGATTCTGGGGCGCGCTGTGGGAGTATTTTCAGATCGAAGCGTCAGTCCCGTACGACAAGGTTCTCGGCAAGAGCACGATGCCGGGCGCCGAGTGGTTCCCGGGCGCAAGGCTCAACTACGCGCAGCACGCGCTTCGCAATGAGCGGCCGGGCAAGGAGGTGCTGCTTTATCTCAACGAAAAGACGGGCCTGCGCGAAATGATGTGGCCAGAACTGGGCGGAAAGGTCCGCGTCCTGGCCACACAGCTGCGCAAGCTGGGCGTGAAACCGGGCGACCGGATCGTCGCTTGCCTGCCCAACATCCCTGAAGCCGCCATCGCCATGCTGGCGACCACCAGCATCGGCGCCATCTGGTCGAGTTGCGGCCCGGATTTCGGCACGCGCGGCGTGCTGGATCGGTTCTCGCAGCTCTCGCCCAAGGTGATGCTGTGCGTCGACGGCTATCAGTACGGAGGTAAACCGTTCAGTCGCAAGGCCGAAATGCGCGACATCATCGGCCAGCTCCCCTCACTCGAGCGAGTGATCTACATTCCATATCTCGACGCTGCCGACCGTGCACCGCTCTCCGCGCACACGCTTCTCTGGGATGCGCTGTTCGAGCATCCCCCGGTCGCGGCAGGCGATTTCAAGTTCGAGCAGGTGCCTTTCGATCATCCGTTGTGGATCCTGTTCTCGTCCGGTACGACGGGACTGCCGAAACCGATCGTGCACGGTCACGGCGGAATCCTGTTGGAACAGCTGAAACTGTTTCACTTTCACATGGACCTGCACGCGCGCGATCGGATGTTCTTTTTCACCACTACCGGATGGATGATGTGGAATTTCCTGGTGAGCGCGTTGTTGTCCGATGTCGTTCCGGTCTTATACGACGGCAACCCCGCTTACCCTCAGCCGGACATCCTGTGGAAGATGGTCGAGGATTCCGGCACCGCTTTTTTCGGCGCAAGCCCGACCTACGTCGCGATCCTCCAGAAGGCGGGAATCGTGCCTAAGGACCGGTTCGAGATGACGAAGCTCGAGTCAGTGATGCTCGCCGGATCGCCGGTGACGCCGGAATGCCAGGCTTGGTTCTATGACAACGTGAAGAAGGATCTCTGGGCGAGCTCCGGGAGCGGCGGCACGGATGTCTGCGCCGGTGTGGTTGGCGGTGTCGTGACGTTGCCCATCTATGCCGGTGAGATTCAGGCGCGATCGCTCGGGTGCGCGGTCGAAGCATTCAATGAAAAGGGCGAGAGCGTAGTCGACGAGGTCGGCGAGCTCGTGATCACGAAGCCCATGCCGTCGATGCCTGTCTGCTTCTGGAACGACACCGATGGTTCGCGCTACCGATCGTCCTATTTCGACGAGTACCCGGGCATCTGGCGCCATGGCGATTTCTTTCGTATCAATGCCCGCGGCGGCTGCTTTGTTCTCGGTCGATCCGACGCCACGCTCAATCGCCATGGCGTGCGCATCGGTACGGCTGAGGTCTATCGCTCGCTCGCCTCGCTGCCCGGGGTCGACGACTCGCTGATTGTCAATCTCGATCTGCCCGGTGGGAAGTTCTTCATGCCGCTGTTCGTGAAGCTGAGCGAAGGCGTCGCGCTCGATGAAGCGATCACGGACAGGATCCGCTCGAAACTGCGGAGCGAATATTCCCCGCGCCACGTGCCGGATAGGATCTACCAGGTGGAGGCCATTCCCTACACCCTGTCCGGCAAGAAGATGGAAGTACCCGTGCGCCGCATTCTCATGGGAATGGCGCCCGAAAAGGCGGCCAATCGCGATGCCACGGTGAACCCACAGGCGCTCGACTACTTCGTACAATACGCGCGAACCCAGAAGGACTATTAGGTGCCGGACACGGCTTATTGGTCATTTGAGGCAACGTTTCCGCGCAAGTGACCAATAAGCCGTGTCCGGCACCGCAGGAGACGACGATGGAAGAAGTGCAGTTGCTGATCGGTGATGCCGACGCTCCGGCGGCCAGGGGCGCCACGTTCGAACGCAGGAACCCGATGTCGGGCGAAGTCGCGACGCGCGCCGCCGCGGCGTCCGTCGAGGATGCGCGCAAGGTCGCGGATGCCGCTGCCAAGGCATTTCCGAAGTGGGCGGCACTTGGCCCCAACGAGCGGCGCAACCGGCTGCTCAAAGCCGCCGATCTGCTGGAGGCGCATGCTCAGCAGTTCGCTACGCTCGGCCTCGCGGAAATGGGCGCCACGCTGGGCTGGGGACATTTCAATGTCCATTTCGCCGCGATGATTCTGCGCGAAGCGGCGTCAATGACGACGCAGATCACCGGCGAGGTCGTTCCCAGCGACGTTCCCGGCAATCTCGCGATGGCAATCCGCCAGCCGGTCGGCGTGGTGCTGGGGATCGCGCCATGGAACGCGGCGATCATTCTCGGCGTGCGGGCGATCGCGATGCCGCTGGCCTGCGGCAATACCGTGATCCTGAAGGCCTCGGAAGTGTGCCCCGCCTCGCATCGCCTCATCGGCACGGTGCTCAAGGAAGCCGGAATGGGCGAGGGCGTCGTGAACGTGATCACGCACGATCCGAAGGATGCCGAGGCGATCACAGAGGCGCTCATCTCGCATCCTGCCGTGCGGCGTGTGAATTTCACCGGGTCCACGCGCGTCGGCAGGATCCTGGCGCAGATCGCAGCCAAGTATCTCAAGCCGATCCTGCTCGAGCTCGGCGGCAAGGCACCGCTGGTGGTGCTCGACGACGCCGATGTCGATGCGGCCGTCAACGCCACGGTGTTCGGCGCTTACGCCAACTCGGGCCAGATCTGCATGTCGACCGAGCGCGTGATCATCGATGAGAAGGTCGCCGATGAATTTGCGCAGAAGCTCACCAAACGGGTCGCCGCATTGTCGACTGGAGATCCCCGGAAAGGAGAAGTCGTGATCGGCTCGGTGGTCGGCAAGCCGACGGTCGAACGCGTGCAGCGGCTCGTCGCCGACGCGGTTAGCAAGGGGGCCAAGGTGCTGACGGGTGGCGAGAGCGATGGCACCATCATGAGGGGCATCGTCGTCGACCGCGTGACGCCGCAGATGCAGCTCTTTCGCGAGGAATCCTTTGGGCCGCAGGTGTCGATCACCCGCGTCAAGTCGGTGGATGAAGCAGTGCAACTCGCAAACGATACGGAGTATGGCTTGTCCGCCGCCGTCTTCGGCCAAAACCTCGCGCGCGCGCTCGATGTCGCCCGGCGCATCGACTCGGGCATCTGCCACGTGAACGGGCCGACCGTGCACGACGAAGCGCAGATGCCATTCGGAGGCGTAAAGGGCTCGGGTTACGGCCGATTTGGCGGCAAGGCCGCAATCGACGAATTCACCGAGCTGCGCTGGATCACCGTGCAGACGGGCGAGAGGCACTACCCATTCTGAGTGGTGTCTGGCTCCGCGAAGAAATTTTAGGACTTTCATGCAACAAGTAGCCAACAAAGTTGCATTCATCACCGGCGGAGTAAGCGGGATCGGGCTTGGCATCGCAAAAGCCTTCGCCGCTGCCGGGATGAAGGTGGTCATTACGTACCGGCGGCAGGACCACCTCGACGATGCGCTGGCGTACTTCCGGACCCGACCTGGCCAGGTCGTTCACCCGATCCGGCTCGACGTGACCGATCGTGTCGGCATGGTGCGCGCAGCCGACGAGACGGAACGGCTCTTCGGCAAGGTGCACGTTCTGGTCAACAACGCGGGCATCAGCCTTTTCGGGCCCACGGACGAGGCGACTTACGAGGATTACGAGTGGGTCATGGGCGTGAACTTCGGCGGGGTCGTCAACGGGCTGGTGACGATCATTCCCCGGATCAAGGCCCATGGCGAGGGCGGGCACATCATCAACGTGGCCTCGATGGCGTCGTTTCTGCCGGGCCCCCAGGGAGGCATCTACACGGCATCCAAGTTCGCCGTGCGTGGGCTGACTGAATGCCTGCGATACAACCTCGCCCCACATGGAATTGGCGTTTCGCTCATGTGCCCCGGGCTGACCAAGAGCAACATCCACGAATCCACCCTGCATCGCCCGCAGAGCCTTGCGAATACGGCTTTTCCCGCCGACCCGAGTTTCATCAACATGCTCGCCGAGCTGCATTCCGCCGGCATGGACCCGCTGGAGGTGGGCGAAAAGACGCTGCGCGGCATGCAGCGCAACGACCTGTATATTTTCTCGCACCCGGAGTTCAGGGAAGAATTCCAGGAACTCTTCGACGCAGTGATCGCCGCGTTGCCGGATGAGCCTGCCGATCCGCGGCGGGTCGCGGTGGAGGAAATGCGGCGGCGCGCGCGAACCGAGGCGAGCGGGAAACGGACCAAGCTCACCGACCTCCTGGTCGGTACCCCACCGCAGGAACCCTCACCCCGCCCTCTCCCGCAAGCGGGAGAGGGAGCAGAACCCTCACCCCACCCTCTCCCGCAAGCGGGAGAGGGAGCGGAACCGTCACGCCGATGAGCGCTCACCGAGTGAAGCCAGGCGATCGGCAGAGAGCCGCTCGAGCATCCAGCCCGGGTACTCGGCTGGTAAAGCCGACACCTTGTCGAGCTGATCCCGCTCGGTCGCGCTCAGCTCGACACCGGTCGCGCCGATGTTGTCGAGTAGCTGCTCGCGCGTCCTTGCTCCAATGATCACCGACGTGACGTGCGGTTGATGGAGCAGCCACGCCAGCGCGATCTGCGCCACAGATACTCCATGGGCGGCCGCGATTGGGCGCATGACGTCGATAATCGCAAAGGCACGCTCCCGGTCGACCGGCGGAAAGTCGAACGTCGTCCGCCGCGCACCTTCTGGACCCTGCGCATCGCGCGCGAACTTTCCCGACAGCAGTCCGCCGGCGAGCGGGCTCCACGGCAGGACGCCCAAGCGCTGGTCGTTGGCGAGCGGCACGATCTCGCGCTCGAGATCGCGCCCGGCAATCGAGTAATACGCCTGGATGCTCTCGAAGCGTGCGAGGTGGTGCTGGTCCGAGATCCACAGCGACTTGGTGGTCTCCCAGGCCGACAGGTTGCACAGCCCGATGTAGCGCACCTTGCCGGCGCGCACGCAGGCATCCAGCGCGTCCAGCGTCTCCTCGAGCGGAGTCAGCGGGTCGCAGCCATGGATCTGGTAGAGATCGATGTGATCGAGCTGCAAGCGCTTGAGACTTGCGTCCAAGGCGGACAGAACGTGCGCACGCGACAAGCCTGCCTGGTTCACGCCCGGTCCCATGCGGCCGAGCACCTTGGTCGCGAGCACGAAATTGTCGCGGGCCAATCCAAGGTTGCGAATGGCACGGCCCGTCATCGTCTCGGACACACCATTCGAATAGACGTTCGCCGTGTCAAAGAAGTTGACGCCGCGTTCGACTGCGGACTTGACCAGATCATCGACGGCCGACTGCTCCATCCGGCCGAGAACGGACCAGCGGCCTTCGCCATCGCTGAACGTCATCGTGCCGAGGCAGATCTCGGAGACGATGAGCCCCGTGTTACCGAGCTTCTTCATTCGCATGCTTAAGACCCCCTTCTCACTCTCAGTTTAGATCGATTGCACTGATGGGCGTATGGTCGCCGACAAGCCCGGTGAGCGCGCGTGGATAGCGTGGTTCCGCAGAATCTCTGCGATACCGATGACGAGGGCGACAACCTCACCTGAGTGTATGCGGACGGTGCGAAGGTAGAGAAGGGCAAGCGGATCACCGAGCTGATGGTCGAGAATGCCGATAAGCCAAACAAGACAAACCGGGCACTATTGAGACGCTGGGACGTCCAGGTGCGCCCGGGGCTCACCACCGCGTCGGTGCAGCTCGCGCACGAACAGGATCTGTTGGCTCAATTCGCGAAGAGGGAACATCAGCCCCTCGCATTGATCTGGGAAAGCGATCCGGCGCTCGTCGTTTCGCCGTCAGATCTTCACTTGCCGCGATTTGCGGCAGCGGCGCGCCAGTCCGAAGCGGAGGGATGGCCGGTCAGCACGCGGATAACCGGCGGTTCGGCGGTTCCCCTCGCGCCGGGCGTGATCAATCTCAGCCTGATCGCCTCATGGCGAACGATTCGTCCGACACTCGGCGCTGCCTTCCGGAAGCTCTGCGGCGCGCTGATCGACGCGCTGGAGAATCTGGGCGTGAGTGCCATCACCGGGCACGCGTCGCGAGCCTTCTGCGATGGTCGCTGCAACATTCTGGTCGGCGATCGAAAGATCGCTGGGACGGCGCAGCGTCAGTCGTCCCTGAGTACGCATGGCGCGGTGCTGCTCCACGCTGCTGTGATCCTGGATGCGGATCCGGTCTTGCTGACCGACGCGGTGGCGCGATTTTACGCGGCGGCGGGGGATCCCCGAACGTTCGACGCGGACGCTGTGAGCTCGGTGGCGAGGATTACGCGAGCAGCCGACGGCGACTTGAGGACCGCGTTCATCAGCGCGCTCGCGAACGCGCTGGCTAGGCCGGAAACTGTGCCAGCGTGGTGCGATACGCCGTCGTCGCCGTCTTCTCCAGCGGCCACGAGCGCAGGTCCTTAGACAGCACTTCAATGCCGACGGGACCGCGATAGCCCGAGGTCGGCAACAGGGCGAGGAAGCCCTTGATGTCGAACTCGCCTTCGCCGCAGAGCTTGCGATGGGCGGTGGTCTCCTCGACCAGATCCATGCCGGGCGGAGACTTGAGGTACCCGTCGTTGATTTCGACGCCAAAGAAATATTGCTGCGGGAAGCGTATGACGTCGGTGTAAGGGATACCGAGCTTGACGATGTGCCACAGGTCGAAAATGATGCCGCCATTCTTCGCGGCCGCTCCCTCGACCAGCTCGCGCGATTTCTCGAGCGAGTCGATTCTCGAGAAGGGCATCATTTCAAAGGCGATCTTCGTGCCGCGCGCCTGTGCTTCGCGGCACAGCGAGGCGAACTCGTCGACGAGCCGCGGCATGGGACACGGCGAATTGAAAAAGTCACCGACCTTGATGTGACGTCCACCGAGCGCCTCGGCCGCATCCAGCAGCTGCTTGCGGCGCGCGTCCGACTGCTGGCGGCGTTCGCCATCGATAAACCAGTCCGCCAGGAACTCGATCTCGACGTGCTTCATGCCGTTGTCGTCGAGGATGAGTTTCATCTCCTTCAGGCTGCGACTCTGCGTGACGTGCCCGAGGTCCGCATGCCATAGGCCCAATCCCTTGAACCCGGCGCGCGCGGCAGCCTCGACGCGTGCCTTGAACTCGAACGTGCTGTACTCCTTGTCGGTGTGCGGGATCGCACCGCCAGCAAGCGTCCAGTAGGACGCGATCAGGTCTGGTGCCGGACACGGCTTATTTGGCTTATTGCTGTCGCTGCCAGGCATTTGTTGACCGCTGGTCGCTTAGCGCAAATGGCAATAAGCCAAATAAGCCGTGTCCGGCACCGCTAGAACTGCTGCCGCGTTGTGGTGGCTGCCGTCGTCGTTGCCTTCTCGAGCGACCACGGGCGGATGTCCTGTGAGAGGACTTCGATGCCGTAGGGGCCTTGGTAGCCCGCCTTCTGGAGGGCGGCCAGGATTCCCTTGACGTCGAATTGTCCCTCGCCGCAGAACTGGCGATGGTTGATGGTTTCCTCGAACAGGCTCCACTCGGGCGGCGGCCGGCGGTAGCCATCGTTCATTTCGACACCGAGAAGGTACTTCGTCGGCACACGTGCGAGCTCATCGTGGGGGATCTTGAGTTTCTCGACGTGCCAGAAGTCGAACATGATGCCCCCGTTGCCCGCACCCGCGCCGTCCAACATGGTCAGCGTGTCGGCAAGCGTGGTGAGCATGGAGAATGGCATGAGCTCGAACAGGATCCGCGTGCCGTGATTCGCGCCATCCTTGCACAGGGCGGCCCACGCCTCGAGCAGCCGCGGCATTTCGACCTTGGAGTTGTCGAAATCGCCGACCTTGACGTGTCGGGCGCCGAGCGCCTCGGCGGCGGACAGAAGCAGCTGGCGACGTTCGTCCGATTTGGCCTTCTTCTCGCCGTCGTGGAACCAGTCGGTGAGGAACTCGAGCTCGACATGCCGGATGCCGTTATCGGTGAAAATCCGCTTCATCTCCATGAGCGTGTACTTCTCCAGGATTCTGGCCAGATCGGCATGCCAGATTCCCATTCCGGTGAACCCTGTCTTCGCGAGCGCCTCAACGCGGTCGCGGAAATCGAAGGTGCTGAACTCGTGGTCGGAATGCGGCATCGCACCGCCGGCAAACGTCCAATACGAGCCGAGCAGCTCGACCTTGCTCGAAGTGCCGGGCGCTGTAGCGGTGGCCCCGGCGACGCCGCTGCGAAGCGCGCTCGCCGCAAGCATGGCGGCAGACTGACCGAGAAATGTCCGTCTATCCATTGCGGTTGCCCTCACCCCAACCCTCTCCCGCGAACGGGAGAGGGAGAAGAACCGTCACCCGGGCCCTCTCCTGTGAGCGGAAGAAGGCGGCTTGTGAATGTAATCCGATCGCATGTTACTGCGCTCGCCGTTCGAAACGAACTGAGTCGGTTTCGGTATCGCCATAAAGCTCGAGGGCGCCTCGTGCCATGCACTTCGGGCGCCCTCGAATGGTCGTCGTTGAAAGCGTGCTACTTAGTCTTCATCCGAATCGTCGCAAACCATTCGACCGGACGGTTATAGGACTTGGTCAGCCGGACCGTGCCGCCCTGGAGCTGGCCGGTGACGGGGTAACGCTCGTCGGTGAGGTTGGACCCACCAATGACGAACTCCCACTGATCGTCGGCGGCCTTGAAGGTGATCGCTGCGTTGACGATGTCGGTCGCGTCACGCTTGAGAGCCTCCGTGTTGCCGAGGTCATTGAAGAGGTCGTCGGTGTGGGTCCAGTCCACATTGAATTGCAGCGCCCCGCCGTTCCCGAGGTTAGCGACGAACTGCGGACCCAAGTAGGTCTTCCACTCCGGTGTCTTGGGAAGATCGCAGGCGTTGTTGGGATCAGACGTTCTCGCAGGGCACGAGTCCAACGTGAGGGGCAGACCGTTGTCGCCGACGTTGTTGAGGCGTGTGTACTCGGCGTCGGCATAGCCGACAGACGCGTTGAATGAGAAACCGCCGCCGAAGACCGCGGTGGCTTCGCCTTCGAACCCGTAGATCCGTGCATCGCCTGCATTCACGACGGTTGGCGAGATGCCGATCTGGGAATTGAGCTGGATGCCCTCGTAGTCGGTGTGAAAGGCCGCGAGGTTGAGACGCAGCTTTCTGTCGAACAACTCCATCTTCAATCCGAGTTCTTCGGCAGTCGCGTGCTCAGGGCCGAAGAACAGCTCGTCGTCGTAGGTCGGGTGCGGGGAGGACAGTCGCGTAGTCCAGCCGCCCGTCTTGTAGCCCTTCGAGTACGACGCGTAGAGCATGACGTTGTCAGTGAAGTGGAAATCCAAACCGAACGTCGGCGAGGTGTTGGTGAAATCCAGCGTTCTCTCACCCGGGGGGAAGTACCGATACGGTTCAGCTGCGCTCGGGAATTCCAGGATCTCCTGGCACGTCGCCACACCGGGCGGCAACCCCAGCAGGCTGGCGTCGGCGCCGGGCGGGTTGCAGCCTGAGATCTTGTAGGTAAGCCCGTTAGTGTCGTGCTGGTGCCCTTCGAAGTGCTTGGTCTCATCGGTGTAGCGCCCGCCGACCGTGATACCGAACCGGTCCGTCATGTTGAAATGGAATTGCGCGTAGAGCGCTGAGGCCTCCGTCTCCAGATCGTTTGGTCCATCGATCATCAGCAGGCCACCGGGGAAAATCACCCAGTCGTGCAGGTTCCCCTCTTCCCTGAAGTAGTAGGCACCAATGGCATAGCTCAGGCGGTCGCTAAACGCCGTGCCGTTTACCTGGAGCTCCTCGGAGAACTGATACTGCGGCATGTCGAACGACGGCTCGTCGATCGTCAACGGTGAACCGTCGAGGTCCATGCCACTCCGCCAATACAGCTCCCGGTAGGCGGTGATCGACTTCAGGTTTGCGGCGTCACCGATCTCCCAATCAAGCGTACCGGCCACGCCCCAGTTTTGTAGCTTGGAGAAACTATTGCCGGTGGCGTAGCTCGTATCGATGTTGTCGGTCTCGAAGCGATTGTCGTACGGCAAGCGATTGTTGTTCGGATTGCCGTCGACATTAACTCCGGACAGCGGCGGCAGAACCGCAAACTCGGTCGGCGTCGGACTGAGGCCCCCGCGGGGCTCCGTGCAAAGCACACCGAGCGGAGCGCCCACCAGACAAAGGTTGTAGAGCCCAGCGAGCTGAGAAGGGTTGATTGAGGCAACCGTAGCGGCCGACGCGGACTGATCCACGTTAGTGTAGTCGCCCGCTACCGTAAATTTGACGGCGTCTGTGAACAGGAAGACCGCCTTGCCGCGCGCGCTCCACGTGTTGATGCTGCCTTCCCGCGTAGTGGTCCCGTAACCGGCCGCCGGAAAACGCGATGAATCGTCGGTCACATAAGAGCACGTGGCACCCACCGGACCGCAGTCGGGGATGGTTGCGAAAGGATTGAGGAGACTGGGGTCGGCTCCATCCTTGTTGGTGAGGTCGGTGAATGGAATGCGCCGTTGGTACCCGTCCCGCTTGGCCGAAGAGAATGACATGCTGGTGAGGATCTTGTCGGAGACCGGCAGGTCGGCAGAGCCTTGTATGTCCAGCCGATGGAAATCACCGCCCGTCACGCTACCTTTAAACAGGAAATCTGACCCTGGATCGCGGGTGACGATCGAGACAGCGCCGCCGATGGTGTTCCGGCCGAACAGCGTGCCTTGCGGCCCCTTCAGGATTTCCACCCGCTCAACATCGAGCAGGGACGTATTGGCGCCGACGCTGCGCGCGAGATATACGCCATCAACGTAGACGCCCACGCCCGGATCGAGGTTGAAGGCGAAGTCGTTCTGGCCGATACCGCGGATGTAGGCCGAGAGGACCGTGTCCGAGCCCGAGAATGGCGTGCCGGCGTCCAGTGTGACGTTCGGCGCGATGTTGCTCAGCGTGGCGACATCGTGGATGCCGGATGCCTCCAGCGTCTCGGCGGACACCGCCGTGATCGCGATGGGTACGTCCTGGATGTTCTCCGCGCGCCGCTGCGCGGTGACGGTGACTTCCCCGAGCACGTCCTGGGCACTGACTGCTCCGCACATAAGCAAGAGCAACGCGCCGGTCAATACGGACAGCCGCTCACTGCACGAACGGCTCACATGCATCTTCATACGTTCCCCCCTCTGCGATCGACCTTTAGCCGACCTGGATTTTGCGTCAGTGCAAGACAACGAGTGGTTCTGGTACCTCTATCTTTCCGCTTCGAAGTTGTGGTCTGCTGGCAACGATGCCCCCTGTCCGACGGCCGTTATATGGCGCCTTGGCGTGCGTTGGAGGCTCGACTGACAGGGAGACACAATTAGACTGAGAGCGAACGCGCGCCGTTCGGCTAGCCATGGGAGGTGACAGCGGTGAAAGCCTACGAACTCGTAAAGGGTTGCAAGAGCCTCGAGGGCCTTCGGCTGGTCGAGAAGCCAAAGCCAGAACCCGGAGCGGGTCAGCTGCTCGTGCGGATGCGCGCAGCCTCGCTCAACTACCGCGATCAGCTCGTGGTCAGCGGCGGATATTTCGGCGGGGCGGTGACGCGCGACACGATTCCATTGTCTGACGGCGCCGGAGAAATCGTGGGCGTGGGGGCCGGGGTGACTCGCTTCAAACCCGGCGATCGGGTGGCGGGTACGTTCTTTCTGGGCTGGATCGACGGCCCGCCGAGCGGACCACGGACGGCGCGCGGGGCGCCGGCGGATGGCGTGCTGACGGAATACGCGCTGCTCGACGAAGCGGACACAGTGACGATCCCGAAGAATCTGTCGTTCGAGGAGGCCGCGACCCTGCCGTGCGCAGCCGTGACCGCCTGGAATGCCCTGGTCGTGACGAGCAACGTCAAGCCCGGTGACACGGTTCTCGTCCTCGGCACCGGGGGCGTATCCATGTTTGCATTGCAGTTCGCCAGGGCAGCCGGTGCACGGGTCATCATGACCTCATCGAGCGATGACAAGTTGGCGCGCGGACGCACGCTCGGCGCAGCCGAGGGCATCAACTACAAACGCACTCCCGAGTGGGAGAAGGAAGTCCTGAGTGTCACCGGTAACCGCGGCGTCGATGTCGTCGTGGAGGTGGGCGGTCCAGGAACGCTGGCGCGCTCGATGCAGGCGGTGGCATTCGCGGGGAAAATCACCTTGATCGGCGTGCTGGCTGGTCTCCAGGGCGAAACCAATCCGCACCCCATCATGCGCAAGGGCGCGAGCATGCACGGCATCTTCGTCGGCAACCGGGCGATGTTCGAGCGAATGAACACCGCTATCGAGGTGAATGGCATCCAGCCAGTGGTCGACAAGGTGTTCGAATTCGACCGGGCAGCCGATGCCTATCGCTACCAGCAGAGCGGCGCCCACTTCGGCAAGGTGGTTATCCGGATTTAGAAAGTCGTCGGTATTCGCTAGGCGCGCAGCCGTAGCGCGCCCGGAACACTCGCCCGAAGTGCGTCTGGTTGTTGAAGCCGTACTCGAACGCAATATCGGTGACCGTGCGGCCGCGAAAAGCGCCCGAGATGAGTGCCCGGGCGCATTCCTCGAGCCTTCGACGCAGAATGTAGCGCGCTGCCGTTTCCGGCTCGTTGGCGAAAACGTGGTGCAGATGCCGCGGCGTCAGCTTGCAAGCCTCGGCGATGCGCGTCGGCGTCAGCTCAGGGTTGCCCAGGTGGGTTTCGATGTAGTTGATGATCCGCAGGCGGTGCGCGGTAGCCAGCGCCGAAAGATTGGACTGAGCCTCGGGTACCCTGGCATAGGCGCTCGCGATCAGATCCAGGATCGCGTGCGAGATGCGGGCAACGTTGCGCGAGTCGAGTTCGGCACGGCACAGCCGCCAGAAGTTGCGCAGAAAATTCGTCAACAGGGAGTTGACGCCCGCGGCGCCCGGCATTGGCATGGCAACCACGCGCTCGGGGAACGCGAGATGTCGCCGCATGATTTCCGCCGGGATGCCAAGCACCAGCATGCTGTTGGTGGAATCGAAGGCGATCGTGAACGGCCGCGCGGTATCGGAGATCATGAAGTCGCCAGTCCCGAGGTGCGCTTCGCGTCCGTCGTCGCGGATCGTGCTCGATCCCTCGAGCTGAAACTGGAGAAAGAATTGCTGTTGGCGCAGCCGCGCCACGTGGGCGCGTGAATGCTGCACGAGTTGCGGATCGGAGCGCGCTTCCACCAACCGAATGTCGCCGATCGTGATGCGCGTCATGCTGCCCTGAAAGCTGCGGATATCGAGCGCATCGCAGGTCATTGGCGTAAAGCACTCGCACGCGGTGGCGTTCCAGAAGTCGATCTTCTGGCGCGGCTCGAGTCCGGCTGTGGTCAGGGTCTCAAGTTCAGCCATCTGTTTGCCCTCGATAGCTGGACCGGGTGCGTCGCGCATATTTACGGGTGGTCGTCACGAAGATGCAAGCGGCAGTGAAGGAGTGAGGAAGCCGGCGAGAAAAGTCGTATCGACTCCGCCGCGAATGACGTCGGGTTGCGCGAGCAGCGCGGAATGCAATGCAACGTTGGTCGTCACGCCTTGCAGTTCGCAAGCCGCGAGTGCCGTTCTCATTCGCGCCAGGGAAGTGCGGCGATCGCGACCTGAGGCGATGATCTTGGCCAGCAGGGAATCGTAGTAGGGCGGGACGTTCGCACCCGCTTCGATGTGCGTATCGACGCGGATCGCGCTGCCCGCAGGGAAGACAGCCGAGGTCACGCGTCCGGGGCTCGGCCTGAAGTCATGACCCGGGTCCTCCGCGTTGATGCGGCATTCGATCGCGTGCCCGAGGAATCTCACTTCGGCCTGTCGCAGACGCAGTTGCTGGCCCGCGGCGACGGCGATCTGTTCCTCCACCAGATCGATCCCGGTGATCGCCTCCGTCACCGGATGCTCGACCTGGATCCGCGCATTCATCTCTAGAAAGTAGAACTCGCGGCACGCAGCGTCGAGCAGAAACTCGACCGTCCCGAGACCGCGGTACGCGAGATGCCGGCCGAACGCGACGGCGGCAGCGTGCATCTCATCGCGAAGTCTCTCCGGCACGTGCGGCGCAGGTGCCTCCTCGATGAGTTTCTGATAGCGCCGCTGGATCGAGCAGTCCCGGTCCCCCAGGTGAATGACCTCGCGGCCATCACCCAGCAACTGGACCTCGACGTGGCGTCCAGACCCGACGAATCGCTCCAGGTAGAGGCGCGCATCGCCGAAAGCGGCGTGTGCCTCGGCCCGCGCGAGCTCGAATGTCTCATCCAGCTGAGCGGGGACCTGGACCTGCTTCATCCCGCGTCCACCACCACCGCCCACAGCCTTGATCAGTACCGGCCAGCCGATCGTGCCTGCCAACGCGCGCGCCTGCTGGACGTTTTCGATCGGGCCGCCGGGAACAACCGGCAGGCCCGCTTCGATGGCCAACCGCCGCGCCTCGAGCTTGTCGCCGACGCCCTCGAGCTGTCGCACGGTCGGACCAATGAACACGATGCCGGCCTCCAGGCAGCGCCGGGCAAGGCGGGCATTTTCCGACAGGAAGCCATATCCGGGATGAATCGCATCGGCCCGCACTTCAAGCGCGGCACCCACGACGGCCCCGACGCTCAGGTAACTCTGGGACGGGTGTGCCGGGCCGATCCTTACCGTGCGATCGGCGAGGCGTGCCGGCACCGAATCGACGTCCGCGTCCGAGGCTGCAAGCACCGTCTCGATTCCGAGGCGCTGGCAGGTGCGGATGATCCTGACGGCGATCTCGCCGCGATTGGCAATCAGTACGCGCCGCAGGATCACGCTTTGTCCGCCTGGACTCGCATCAGCACTCGAGTCTGCTCGACGAATTCCGCATCCGCGACGCAGATTTCGATCACGCGTCCGCGAACGCCGGCGTAGATCGAGTTCATCAACTTCATGGTCTCGATGATGCCGACGACGCTGTCCTCAGTGACGACGGTACCAACTTCGACGAACGGTGCGGCACCCGGCTTGGGCGCGCGATAGAACGTGCCAATGATCGGCGGCCGAATCTCGACGACCCCGTCCGTCTTCGGCGTGGCGTCCTGCGTCGCACGAGTCGCCGGCAGCGCAGCTTCGGGGGTCTTCGCGCTGGAACTGACCTGTGGGGCTGCGAGGGTGCGCCGCTCCTGTGTCCAGCTCCCGGCTTCGCCGCCCGCACGACGCAGGATCAGCTTGAAGCGCTCAGTCTCCAGGCGCAGCTCAGCGAAGGGCGAGGCATCCAGCAGACGCACGATTTCCTGCACATCCTCGTTCGTCAGGTTCACGGGCGTCCGGGACTCTTGCGTCCGAGTGCCGCGATGACGTGGTCGAACGCTTTGTCTTTGGCTGCGGCCACGGGCTCAGGGGCGCGATTCGCCCAGACAGTTTCCGGCCGACTCTGCAGCAGGAACACCCCTTCCTCGTCTGACTCAGCTCGCCCGATGGCCCATTCGATATCCTGGGCCGCGCCGTAATGGCGCTCGATACGCTTGCCGACCAGAGCAAGCCCGCGCAGCTCGTCATCCGACAGACATGCAATGCCCTGCAGGTCGGCTGGTACGGCCTCGGAACGTACGCCGCCAGTGGCGAGGCCGGGGACATGTCGGAGGGATTTTTGCGAAACGGTGCGGTTGACGATGTCTCCCGTGACCTTGTTGACGACATAGCGGTCCGGCGTCACTTCGCCGCCAACGATGCACGAACCAAGACCCCAGCTGGCCTCGATGGCGATTACCGAGCGGTCACCGGTCGTCGGGCTGCGCGTGAACATCACGCCTGAACAGTGCGCGTTCACCATGCGCTGCACCACGACGCCCATGGCGCAATGCTGTTCCGGCAACCTGAGGCGCAGCCGATAGCTCACCGATTCAGTGCTGTAGAGACTGGCCCAGCAGTCGCGGATCGCTGCTACGACCTGATCTTCGCCTCGGACCCAAAGAGCCGTGTGTTGAAGACCTGCAAAGCTGGCGTCCGCGCTGTCCTCACTGGTGGCACTGGAGCGTACGGCCACGGGCACTGCGGTCTCGCTCGCCGCCAGTTTTCGCGAAGCCGCGGCAATGGACTGACGCAAGGCAGCCGGTAATTGTGCTTTGCGGATCGTGTCGCGCACTCCGACCGCTGCCCGGGAGATCGCGTCCAGATCGTCGGGATCGAGCGCGCCGATGGTGCTCCGGACCGATGCGCCGGGATCGATGTTGGCGAGAAACTGCTCGAAGGCGTGGGTGGTGATGACGAATCCCGGCGGTACGCGAATCCCGGCTCGCGTCAGCTCGCCCAAGCTCGCTGCCTTGCCGCCGACAGCCGGGCGATCTGCGATCGCAATGTCGTCGAACCACGCGACTTCGAAATCCCTGGGATTCGCCACCGGTATCACTCGCTCAGGATCGTGACGATCCCCTGGTCGCCGTCGACGCGCAAGCGTTGCCCGGTGCGGATCCTGCGGGTGGCCTGGCCCGTGCCGACTACCGCGGGCATGCCGTACTCGCGCGCGACGATCGCGGCATGCGACATCGTGCCTCCGATGTCGGATACGGCCGCGCGGATCTTGCTGAAGACCGGTGCCCAGCTCGGTGCCGTCACTGGACACACGAGGATCTCACCGTCGCGCATCTGGGCGATGTCATTGACGTCCATCAGCACGCGCGCGACGCCTTCGACTACACCGGGAGACGCGGCGAATCCGCGAATCTCATGGGCACTTGCGGCGTCGGGCGCTGTTGACCAGGACGCGAGCGTTTCCGATGTAATGCCCCACAGCATTTGCAGCGCCGGGTCCTCGATGCTTTCCGGGATAGGGCCGAGGGCGGGCGGTGGGGACCAGGGCTTCAGCGCCACAAGGATTTTACGCCGGCGCTGGACGATCGGTGTCCAATGCGCGCGGCCGATGGGTGGGGAGCCCGCGGCCCACGAGAGCAGCAGGTCGGCAAGTGCTAGTTCAACCTCCGTGTAGTGCAGGTGGAAGATGTCGTCGGCAACCTCGAAAACACCGGTGCGCGCGAGGAGGGCACCGAACTCGCGGACTTTGAGATAAAAGCGCGTGGTGAACCAGTGCTCGCAATAAAACTTGTGGTTCTCGACGAAAGGAAAGACCAGGTGACAAAGCCCGAGCATTTGATCGAAGGCCTGGCGCTCCCCATCGCTCGGCAATAGTTCGCGATATTCCGCGATCACGCGTGCACGTTCCTTCTTGAGCGCTTCCGTGGGCCGCTCCAGGCTCTTGCCCGCCTTGAGCTGTGCGATGTAAAGCGGCAGCGCAGAGAAGGGCACCGACAGATCGTCGTTCCAGCTCAAGTGGTGGTGGTAGAAGCCATCGCCGGTCGAGATGTTGAACCACGGATCGCGCGCCTGGTCGAGCGCCGCGAGCCAGCGCTTGCCTTTCTCGCCCAGCTTGCGGACGGCGGCCAGGATTCGCTCCCCGTCCTGGCCGTCGACGAATGCGCCGTCGACGCCGAGATCCACGGCCAGCTTCGCCAGACGCTTGAGCTCATCGTCGGGCCGGAACATCAACACGTCGATGCCTGCCACCATGCGGGCGACGGTCTGATCGGAGATCTCGGGAAAGGCCTTCTTGCAGTACTGGAAGAACACCAGGTAAGCGCCGTAGCCCAGCATCAGGAATTCGAAATGGTGGTGCCACATTTTCGAAAAGCACTCGATGCAGCGATGGAAGGTCTCGCGCAGGTAGTGGTTCTGTGCGATGCCCCGTGCCTGGGTGACGACTTCCGCGTCTTCGAATTCAGGCAGCTGCGGAACCTTGATCGCGTCAACCTCGGCGATCAGCGCTCGGAGCCGCACCTCCCACTCTGCATAGAGCCGCGACCAGTTGGCGTAATAGAAGCCCGCCCGTTCGTGAAAAAGCTTGTACCGCCGCTCGATCTCCTTCGGGTCCGAAACGGTATTGGCGGTGATATAGATGCGGCCGTTGACGATTCGATGATCGACGCCGAGCGCGGTCGGGAACGCGAACACGCGCGTCGTATAGGCGCCCATGGCGGAATACGGGACCTCCGCCGTGATGACGTCGAAAGCCGGCATCGGCTCGGGGAAGTGCATCGAGTTGTAGAACCAGAAGCGCTTGTCGTCCTCCGGGCGGAACCGGGTGTAGTAGGGATACATGTCCTCCCAGCCCTCGGCACCCGGCACCGTGGTGATTTCGGATGGAAGCTGGAAGGATTTCCTGGCTGTCATGTGGCACCGCGGTAGCGCTGTCCCGCGGCAGATGATGACCCCGTTTTCGATCGTCGGCCAGTGATCAGCCTGCCACCCGACGGGCCGGCCCGCATCGACTTCGCTGACGGCAGACTGAGAGTTCGCGCTGGGTCGAGCGCTAAAGGACCCGCTTCGGCCTCATGGCCGATGCACTACACTGTTCAACAAGTGCGCACGCACCGACGGAGAGCCGACATGCTGGAGCTGTACCACGCCGAGCCCGTTGCCAATTCGATGAAGGTGCTGCTGTGCCTGAAAGAGAAAAATATTCCGTTCGTCAGCCACTACGTTGACCTGCTGCGCTTCGAACAGCACAAGCCCGAATTCGTGAGGCTCAATCCCAACGGGCAGGTGCCGGTGCTGGTGCACGACGGCGCGATCATCACCGAATCGACGGTGATCAACGAGTATCTGGAGGACGTATTTCCGCAGGTCCGGCTGCGCCCGGAAAACCCGGTCGAGCGCGCGCAGATGCGGGTCTGGAGCAAGTTCGTGGACGAGTACTTCTGTCCGGCTCTCAGCATGATCGGCTGGCACACGATGGTTCGAAGGGTCGCACAGAAGCTGAAGAAGGACGAGCTCGACGAGGTCCTGTCGCACATCCCGCTCAAAGAGCAGCGCGACAAGTGGGCCACGATCGCAGGTTCGTCTTTCAGCGAAGAACAGCTCGCGGACTCCCGCCGCAAGATCGGCGTCTCGATCGAGCGCATGGAGAAACTCCTGCAGAAGTCGCACTGGCTGGCTGGGCCGACGTATTCGCTGGCCGACGTCAACAGTTACTCGATGGTGGCGGGCGTGCCGCGCTTCTTTCCTGAGTTCATGAAGCCGCGCGCCGCCGAATGGCTCGAGGAGATGAACGCACGGCCGGCGGTGAAGGCCGCGCTGGCGATGCCCAACAAGGTGCCCGAAGTTCTGCGCTCGTTCGGCGATTGAGGAGAAGTCCATGCTGGAGCTCTATCACTACGAGCCATCGGCCAACTCCATGAAGCCGATGCTGTGTCTCAAGGAGAAGGGACTCGAGTTCGTGAGCCACTACGTCGACCTGCACAGTTTCGAGCAGCACTCGCCGGAGTTCGTCAGGGTCAACCCGAATGGCCAGGTGCCGGCGCTGATTCATGACGGCGCGATCATCACCGAGTCGACGGTGATCAACGAGTATTTCGACGATGTGTTTCCGCGGATTTCATTGCGACCGCGCGATCCCGTGGCGCGGGCACACATGCGCATCTGGAGCAAGTTCGTCGATGAGTACTTCTGCCCGGCGCTCAGCATGCACGGCTGGAACGTGCTCATTCCGGGAATCGTCGAACGGCTGAAGAAAGGCGAGTTCGACCAGCTCCTCGAGCGCATCCCGCTCAAGGAACAACGCGACAAGTGGAAGACCGCCGCGACTCACTCGTTTACCGAGGAGCAGCTGGCCGACTCCAAACGCAAGGTCGGCGTGTCGATCGAGCGCATGGAGAAGATTCTCGCAAAATCACGCTGGCTCGCCGGCGGGGAATATTCGCTTGCGGACGTCAACACTTTCTCGATGGTCGTTCCTGTGCCGCGCTTCTTCCCGGAATTCCTGAACGAGAACGTGGCGCCGCGAACGATGGACTGGGTGAGGCGCATGAACGAGCGTCCCGCGGTCAAGGCGGCACTCGCGATGTCGCGCAAATAGACGGTGCCGGACACGGCTTATTGGCCATTTGAGCTGTCGGACGAAGACATTCAAATGACCAATAAGCCGTGTCCGGCACCGGCTATCCCTTGAAGATGGGGTTCGACAGCAGGAAACGGATCGCGTCGGCGCGTTCCTGATTGATCGGCTCATCGGGGAATGCCGCCAGCATCGCGCGGAAGTGCTCCTCGGCGCCTTCCTTGAACTCGCGGTGCGTAAAGATGTAGAGGTCGTTGCGGCGGATCCCGCGCAGGATTCGCTCGCCACATTCGATCGGGTCCATCCACAGCGGTGAATTGGGTCGTTGCTCGAGCTTCTGCTCGAACTGCTGGAAGCCGCTGTCCTTGCGGAACTTCTCGGGGCGCGTCCGGCCGCTTTCGCGGATGTTGGTCTGCACGGGGCCCGGACAGAAGGCCGAAACGCCAATGTTGTCGGAGGCGAGCTCACCGCGGATCGACTCGGATAATCCGATCATCGCCGCCTTGGCAGTGATGTAGATCGACGCGCCGGAAATCGGAATGACGGCGGCCATCGAGGACGTGTTGACGATGTGGCCGCCTTCGGTGTGCACGAGAATATGCGGCAGAAACGCCTGAATACCGTTGATCACGCCGCCGATCATCACGCCGAGTCCCCAATCCCAGTCGTCATAGCGCGCCTGCTTGAGCGGACCGCCTATACCAAAGCCAGCGTTGTTGACCAGAAGATGGACCTTGCCGAATGCCCGTAGCGAATCCTGCGCTGCCCGCGCGAACGCAGCGCGATCGGTGACGTCGAGCCGGAGCGCGAGGACATCGCGCGCATGACCACTGTCGCGAAAGAAGGACGCGGCGCTTTCGAGATGATCATCGCGTACGTCGGCGATGACGACCTTCATGCCGGCGCCGATCAGAACTTTGGCCAGCCCGAGCCCGATGCCGCTCGCTCCACCGGTGATGAATGCCACTTTGCCTTCGACTTGCTCCATTGCTTGATTCCCCTCGTGTCTGGATTTCTCTGTCGGTTGAGTCCTAGCTCGTTATTGGTCGAACCCGGCCAGGCAAGTGTCACGCCCCCTGTACAAGCGGTGCGTCCGGATTAGACTGCTGCGAATCCCGGCAGGCCCCGAGTGTCTTACAGATTATCCCCGTGGGAGGTCGTCCCGTGAATGCTTCGCTAGCTCCGCAACGAGAGATTGCCAAACAGCCCGAGCCGTCGCCAGCGGTGGCTCGCTTTCTGAATCGGGGCCCGCGCCTGCTGATCGGCGGCGAGTGGGTCGAATCGAAATCGAAGCAAGTCGTGTCGGTCGTCGATCCTGCCACCGGGCGCGAGATTGCGACGGTTGCCGATGCCGAGAAGGCCGACGTCGACCGGGCGGTCGCCGCGGCGCGCGCGGCGTTCGAGAAGGGGCCCTGGCCGGACATGCTGCCTGCGCAGCGCGAAGCATTGCTCTGGCGCCTGTCGGACCTGATCGAGAAGAACGCCGATGAGCTGTCGGAGCTCGAGAGCGTCAACAACGGCAAGACCAAGTTCATGGCGAGCATCATCGACGTGCCGGGGACGAGCAAGTATTTCCGCTACATGGCCGGATGGGCGACCAAGATCAGCGGAGAAACGCTCAGCAACTCGATCGGCGGCATCCCAGGCGCGAAGTTTCATACCTACACGAGCCGCGAGCCGGTGGGGGTATGCGCGCAGATCATTCCGTGGAACTTTCCGCTGGCGATGGCCGCATGGAAACTCGCGCCAGCGCTGGCTGCGGGTTGCACCAGCATCCTCAAGCCAGCGGAACAGACACCACTCACCGCGCTGCGGCTGGGCGAACTGATCATCGAAGCCGGTTTCCCGCCAGGCGTCGTCAACATCCTGACGGGACTCGGCGAAACCGCCGGCGCAGCGCTCGTAGCGCATCCTGGCGTCGACAAGATCGCCTTTACCGGGTCGACGTCCGTGGGCAAGCTCATCAACAAGTCCGCGACCGACACGCTGAAGCGTGTGTCGCTCGAGCTCGGCGGCAAGTCGCCGGTGGTGATCTTCCCCGACGCCGATGTGAATGCGGCGATCGGTGGCGCGTCCAACGCGATCTTCTTCAATCACGGGCAGGTGTGCTGTGCCGGCTCGCGCCTGTATGCGCATCGCTCGATCTTCGACCAGGTGGTCGAGGGCATCAGCGGTGCAGCGAAGTCGATCAAGCTGGGCCCCGGTCTCGATCCGCAGACGCAGATGGGCCCGCTCGTGTCGAAGGAACAGCAGGATCGCGTGCTCGGCTACATCGAGTCGGGCAGAAAGCAGGGCGCCTCCGTGATGGTGGGCGGCGGTGCGCCGTCGAGTCCCGGGTTCTACGTCGAGCCGACCGTGCTTGTGAACGTCAAGCCCGAAATGAAGGTCGTGCGCGAGGAGATCTTCGGGCCAGTGCTCGTCGCGCAGCGATTCGACGACCTCAACGAGATCGCGGCGATGGCGAACGACACCGAGTACGGCTTGTCCGCGAGTGTCTGGTCGAAGGACCTGAGCACGGTGCATCGGATTGTGCCAAAGATCCGCGCCGGCACGGTGTGGGTGAACTGTCACAACTTCGTGGATCCGAACATGCCGTTCGGGGGCTACAGGCAGTCGGGCTTCGGTCGCGAGCACGGCCGCTCGGCGATCGAGCTGTACACCGAACTCAAGTCCGTCTGCATGCTGGTCTGAGCCGTGAGTGCGGCACGCTTCGCCATCATCAGCCTGGCAGTCCTGGTTGCGCTCGTCGCGTGCAATCGTTCGGGAGATCAATCGGGGACGGACGCAGCCGCAGGGAAGCAGAAACCCGCCGCTGTCGACGGTGCGCGCATCGCGGCCGCCGACAGCGAGCCCGGCAACTGGATGTCGCACGGCCGTACTTACGATGAGCAGCGTTTCAGCCCGCTGAAGCAGATCGACAGCAACACCGTTCGCGACCTGAAGCTCGCCTGGCATTTTGATCTGCCGACGGACCGGCGCGGTCAGGAGTCGACGCCGCTCGTCGTGGACGGCGTGATGTATGTCACCAGCGCGTGGAGCAAGGTTTTTGCGCTCGATGCGAAGACTGGTGAGCTGCTGTGGGAGTACGACCCGGCGGTGCCCCGCGAGTGGGGTGCGAACGCGTGCTGCGATGTCGTCAATCGCGGCGTCGCGGTGTGGAACGGCCGAGTCTATGTCGGAACGCTCGATGGACGATTAGTGGCTCTCGATGCGGCCACGGGCAAGCCGGCATGGGAGAAGCTCACGATCGATCCGTTGTGGCGTTACACGATCACGGGTGCGCCGCGCGTCGTGAAGGGCAAAGTATTGATCGGCAATGGCGGCGCCGAGATGGGTGTGCGCGGTTACGTCTCCGCCTACGACGCTGCGAGCGGGGATCTCGCGTGGCGCTTCTACACGGTGCCGGGCGATCCATCGAAGCCATTCGAGACTCCGGTCCTGGAGCAGGCCGCCAAGACCTGGTCGGGCGAGTGGTGGAAGCTCGGCGGGGGCGGGACTGTCTGGGATTCAATGGCTTATGACGATAAGCTCGACCTTCTCTACATCGGTGTCGGCAACGGCTCGCCATGGAACCGCAAGCTCCGAAGCCCAGGGGGCGGTGACAATCTGTTCCTCTCGTCAATCGTCGCGCTGCGCCCGGATACCGGCGAATACGTCTGGCATTACCAGACAACTCCGGGCGAAACGTGGGACTTCACCGCCACGCAGCACATGATCCTGGCGACGCTCAAGATCGACGGCCGCGACCGCGACGTGATCATGCAGGCGCCGAAGAATGGTTTCTTCTACGTCATCGACCGGGCAGATGGAAAGCTGATCTCGGCGCAGCCCTTTGTCGCGGTCAATTGGGCGACGGGCGTCGACCTCAAGACTGGTCGACCGGTCGAGGTCGCGGAGGCACGCTATGGCGAGACCGGGAAACCCTGGTTGTCGATTCCCGGGCCGGGAGGCGCGCATAACTGGCAACCGATGTCCTTCAGCCCGCTGACCGGCCTCGTCTACGTGCCGGTGACCGAGATGGCGTTTCCGTATATCGCGGATGCCAAGTTCGAGCGCAAGAACCTGGCATGGAATGTCGGGATCGACCTGGATGCCAGCAGCCTGCCGCAGGACGAGGCGGTCAAGAAGGCTCTGAAGGAGGCGCTCAAGGGTCACCTCGCGGCATGGGATCCGGTCGCGCAGCGCGAGATCTGGCGCGCGCAGTACGACGGTCCGTGGAACGGCGCGCTGCTCTCGACTGCCGGAAATCTCGTCTTTCAGGGGACAGCGATGGGCGAGTTCGTCGCCTACCAGGCGGACAATGGCGCGCGCCTGTGGTCGGCACCGACACAGGCAGGCGTAGTGGCGGCGCCGATCAGCTATGAAATTGATGGCGCGCAGTACCTGGCGGTCGAAGTGGGTTGGGGTGGAGTGTTCGGCCTCGCCCCTGGCGAACTGACGCGCGACAAGCACCTCAAGGACAATCTCCCCCGGGTGCTCGCGTTCAAGCTGAACGGTACGGACGCGCTGCCCGAAATCGCGCCCACGCCTGTGCTGGCGTTGCAGCTTCCACCCGACACGGCAACAGACGCTGTCGTCACGACCGGCAAGCAGCGTTTTCACGTGTATTGCGGGCCCTGCCATGGCGACGCTGGTGTGAGTGCGGGCATCCTGACGGACCTGCGCTACTCGGCATCAGTCAATGATCCGAAGCTCTGGCAGAGCATCGTTCACGACGGCGCGCTCAAGGCCAGGGGAATGATCGGCTTTGCGGCGGAGCTCAGCGCCGACCACGTCGATGCGATCCGCGCGTACGTCATTCGCCGGGCCCACGAAAGCAAACCGAAGACCGCGGGCGCACCGTGATCGAACTGTTTACCTCGGACACTCCCAACGGCTGGAAGGTCTCGATTGCGCTGGA
>Ga0180085_1000038_pt1 | contig 35353 bp, 35 predicted proteins | sample EasRiv730_16_10D_FD_123013 | JGI IMG/M metagenome (GOLD analysis project Ga0180085, IMG submission 123013) | Soil microbial communities from meander-bound floodplain in the East River, Colorado, USA - East River metaG ERMLT730_16_10D | ecosystem: Environmental > Terrestrial > Soil > Floodplain ... | reverse complement strand
GAGGGGGATTCCTGGAGATAGGTGAGATTCCACGCGTCATTTAGGGCGATTCAATTCGACGGCCCCGAGCGAAGACCTAACCTACCCGCGCACTGCGGCCTTCTGGACACCAAACACAAAACGGACAATCCGGGAGCGAGTGCTTTCCGGCATATCGAGAAACACGAGACCCAAACGATGAATTCGATTCCCTTGGGCATCCTCCCGACGCTCGCAACGGACCAACTTGGCATGAAGGCGAAACTCCTCGGGCGTTCCTGGAAGGCTAAACTTGGTTTCAAAGACTGTTCCGGAGGGCACGGCATCCTTGTGATAGACGGCAAATCCGCCGCCACTCAAGTCCAAAGTCCTCGTCTTGATGAGCAGCACCACTGTGGATTCCTGTGATGGGTCCGGCACACCAATCATCTCCACCGGGATACTGGTCCTTACCCTCACAAACTCGCGCCGCTGTGTACGCGTTACTGAGCCGATAGGCTCGACCACGACTACGGGCACTGGTTCAGCGACAGTTTTTCCCACTTTCGCCCGCAACCCATACGCAGCGTCTTCTCGAGTGAAAGACAGAAAGACCTCCTCTCCCGCTCGAACTGAGACTCGGAGACCATTCTCAGTTGGCCAAGCGATGCAGATCTTGCCGCCGTCCAGATCTTCCACGCGGCTGGAATACCCGTGCGCCGATTCTCCATCCATGAAACTCACCTGCAATAGTTCGTTCACCTGCGGCCAAATATCGCTCATGTCGTCTCTTGACTAACCCTAATCTAGGCTTCCCTGTTCGCACCGGACCGCCCGGTACCGTCTGAACATTCTCCCAAAAACAAAGGACCGCGTTCCCCTTCCTTTAAGATTACTGATTGTCGCTCAGTGCACTCCAGAAATCCATTCAGTGAAGTTGTCCTCAAAAAGCTTCTTAACATCTCGACGCACATCCGCCTCGCTCAGCGTCCACCCTGTTTGCATGAGGTCGGAGTATTTCTCAGTCAACACCTTGGCAATGATGCTCCGAGAGTGTGGCCACTTGTAGAGCAGTTGGTCCAGAACGCGCGCGTCCGAGTGCTGCGGGATAAAGCTGGTTCCCAACAGTTCGAAGCGCTCCCGAGTTATCTCTTCAATGATACTGGGATTGTTCATGAACCACCAGCAGCCGAAGGGCAACAGGTTCCTGAATTTCCTAGCTGCAACACAGAGTCCATGCTGGTTTTCACGGGACAGCATCGAGACAAGAAAGCGATTCTCCGGAAACTCGGCGCACAGCCGTTCAACCACAGACATATCCGCCGTGCCGAGGCTATCACCCGCCAGCCGAAGTGCCGGATTCACCAGCTTCCGCACACCAATCATCATCGAAAAGGGCAGTCCATGCTCCCGGCAAACAGGCAGCACACAGTGTGCGACAAACTGGCTACGCACCGAAGGATCTGGAAAGCTGAAATCCGGCGGCAAAGATACGGCCATGTACACGGGCCGCATGCGCTTGACCCAATCCTCCAGAAAGCGCCGCACTTCGGCCAAGGTCTTGCCACCCAGTCCCGCTTCAACGGCATAGCCCCAGGACACCAGCTGGCGGTGAGTCTCGCCCCATTTCAGCAGCAGCGGGTCAAGCCTCAACACAGCTCTGAACCGAGGATCCAAGTCCGGCGTTTTCATCCAAACAGCCCTTTCCGCCGGATCAAAAGGGTCGTTCGTCATCACGACGCTCTTAACATTGGCCAGCTTGAACACTTTGTCAGTGTAGTCGCTCCGGTTCTGTTGAGCGAAGTAGGCACGAAACGCTTTCAGATCAGGTTTGCTGGTGTCCAGGCCAAGCTGCTGTAAAACAGTTAGAATCCCGCGGGTCGCTTCAGACAAGGGGGAATTCTGCTCGAACAGCGACTTCCAGATGGCCTCGGCTTGGCCGGGTGTGTCCATTGCCCAAAACTCCTGATACGAGATCGGTGAAAACCGAAAGATCTCGGCAATCAGATAGTGGTAGTTGATCAGCTCATCCAGCCCCCATAAACCGATGTTGCCGAACTGCTCGCTATAGAGGTGCGTATGCATGTCCAGAACAGGAGTTTCCTGAACCACCCGCGCGACTGTTGTGCCGAGTTTCTCCAACGGAACGACCTGCGTCGAGCTATCCATCAGGATCAAATCTCCCATTCGAATGATGTCAAAAGTACCCGTTGTCCGGTGTCAAGGGTATGGGCTGCATATCGCAAAGAACGCAAAAATACCAAAACTGTTCTTGTCAGGCTAATCATTTTCTTGAGCCACGGAAGGCTTCGCAGCAGTCTTGGCAGGTCACGCGTCCAGTGGACGCCTGATGGCGGGAGCAGCAACCGGCCGCCCGGTCGGACCGCCAAGTCATCCTCACTTCTGCGAGGTTGCTTCCAGTCAGGCCGTTCATGAATAATGCGGACTCTATGATCACGAAACCGATTCGACCTTTGTCGTGGGCATTCGGGCAATCGTCTTTGCTAAGATTCCATCCCAACTCAACAGATTCAGCACTAGAGAGGGAATGAGATGATCGAATTCTTTCAAAAGCTGTTCGTATCCGACTTAATGCCTCACGGGCATTGCTATTTCTGGAGCCCGACCATTGTCTGGCTGCAGGTCATCTCCAACTCCTTGATCGCGATTGCCTACTACTCGATTCCGTTGACGCTGCTTTACTTTGTGCGCCAGCGCAAGGACCTCGTTTTTCCATGGATGTTCGTCCTCTTTGGCACGTTCATCGTGCTCTGCGGGACGACTCACATTTTACAGATCTGGACGCTCTGGCATGGCACCTATCGCATGGAGGGAATGGTGAATCTGCTGACAGGGATTGTTTCGGTTATTACGGCGGTTCTGTTGGTCCCGCTAGTCCCGAAGGCTCTGGCGCTTCCCAGTCCCGCACAACTCGAAGAAAGGAATCGGGAGTTGAACGAACACATCGCGGAGCGTAAGCGGGCCGAGGAGGCACTGCAACTAGCTCATGACGAGATGGAAGCTCGCGTATTACAAAGAACGGCAGAACTCCAAGTATTGAACGAGAGGCTTCAGAAAGAGATCAAAGAACGCATCCGCTCGGAGGAGGCACAGCAAAGGCTGGAGAAACAGGTTCAGCATGCCCACTGACTGGAGAGCCTCGGTGTGCTGGCCGGTGGCATCGCTCATGACTTTAACAACCTTCTGGTTGCCATCATGGGAAATACCGATCTCGCCTTGATCGATCTGCCTGAGTATTCGCCGGTGAAGCAGCGGCTTGAGGATGTAAGAGCCACCGCGGTGCGCGCGGCAGACCTGACGAGCCAGATGCTGGCTTACTCCGGCAAGGGAAGATTTGCCGTGCAGCCTGTGGCCATTAATGCATTGATTCGTGAGATGTCTAACCTGTTGACCATTTCGATCTCCAAGAAGGCCGTTCTCAGGTTCAATTTTTCTGACAATCTCCCCAGCGTCGTGGCTGATCCAAGCCAAATGCGGCAAGTGGTGATGAACCTCATTACCAACGCCTCAGAAGCAATTGGAGACAAAAGCGGAATCATTTCCATAAGCACCGGATTGCTTCACGCCGACGAGCAGTATCTCGCGCACACCTATCTGAATGACAATCTACAAACCGGATACTACGTAAGCTTGGAAGTCGCTGACACAGGTTGTGGCATGGCCCCCGCAGTTCAGGAGAAAATCTTCGATCCCTTCTTTACTACAAAATTCCCGGGCCGTGGTCTGGGTCTTGCCGCAATCCTGGGCATTGTGCGCGGCCATGGGGGCGCCATCAAGGTCTACAGTGAGGAAGGAAAAGGCACGGCTTTTAAGATTCTGCTTCCTGCCGGCCCGGAGACCGTTGTCGACGCCACGATTAGTGACAATGAATCCGTGCGGAACTGGAAGGGCAGCGGCACTCTGCTTGTGGTTGACGATGAGGAGGCAGTTCGCAATGTTGCTCGCATGATGCTGGAGCGCGCTGGCTTTACCGTGCTGACGGCCCCGGACGGCCGTGAAGGTTTGGAAGTCTTCCAGCGACGCGCTGAAGAGATTGCCGCCGTGCTGTTGGACCTAACGATGCCGCATATGAATGGTGAGGAGGCTTTCAGGGCAATGAGACGCATTCGCGCTGATGTTCCAGTCATTCTTACCAGCGGCTACTCGGAGCAGGACGCTTCCGCGCAATTTGCAGGAAAAGGCATTGCCGGGTTCGTCCAAAAGCCATTCCGATTTGAAAAGCTTCTAGAACAGTTTCGTGCTGTACTGCAGCATCGGAAGCCATCAGCCTAGACGGGAAATCAAGCCGAGCGAGCTGAATCAGCTTCCGATTTCGCTGTAGAGTAGAATGGAGAGTCTCTATCCTTTCGCGGCGTAATAGCCCTTGCGAGCTTTGACTCGGAGATTCTTTCTATCGGTTTCAATTTTGACGGAGCGGAAGGAGCCGTCGCGGGCGGGGTTTGACGAGCGATAGGCGACTGAGTACTGGCTGCGTAGTTCTGCGCTGATGTCTTGAAAACTTTCGGAGAGGTCCTCGGCCTTGAATGGAAAGAAGGCGCGACCGCCAGTATCGTCTGCAAGGCGTTTGAGAACTTTGTCTGCTTTCGGGGCTGTGATGCCAAAGAACCCACTGGAATTTGTGCTGATGGTATAGATGGAAACGTCGGACTTCTGCGCCATCTCCAGCGTTCCGGAGAGCGTTCCCAGGCTGAGATTGTCGTCGCCGTCGCTGATGAGGATCACGACCTTCCTGCCAGCCTCTGCTTTGAGCTTCTCCTGGCATGCCAAGTAAATGCCATCAAACATCTTTGTGCCACCCCCTGGCCGCACCTGTCGGATCGCCTTCGCAAGGAGCTCTGCGTTATCCGTGTAGTCCTGAACCAACTCGATCGCTGAATCAAAGGTGATCAGCAGAGCTTTGTCCTTCTTCGGTCGAAGGGTACGGTAGAGAAAATCAATCGCGGCTTGTTGTTCGAACTTGAAACGATCCCGGATGCTCGTGCTGGTATCAATCAATATGGCAATGGTCAACGGCAGATCGGTCTCACGGGTGAAGTTGGTAATCGTCTGCGGTCTGTTGTCTTCAGAGATCTTCAGGTTCTGTTTTTCCAGATCGGTTACCAGCTTGCCTTTTCGATCAGTTACCGTAAACAGCACGTTCACCAGATCCACGTGAACAACCAGGTTTTCGGGCTGTGGTTCCGCTTTCTCTTGCTTGGTGTCAAGCACCTTGGTTTGAGACCGGTAACCATCCAAGGGAGATAGGCTCAAGGCGGCAACAACGGTCAATGCGACCTTGAAAAATGGCGGGATTCTCCTTTTCATCGAAACATCTCCTGGGTGGTGAACTCAAATCCTATTGAATACTGCAGGATACAGTGACGACACTCTTCGTCCTTCGAAACACTCGATGGCCCTTGGTCTCCCTCTCCCCAGCGCGGGGCTGGGGATGAGGGGGCCAAGACACAGTTGGAGTTTTTCGCAAATGTTCTGAGATCCGCAGCCAGAGCCGAGTTTCGGGAGTTGATTCAGCGAAGAGGTATTCCCCTCACCCCGAGCCAATCTCCCGCGTTGGGGGAGGGGAGCCGATGCTCGCGGCTTGCAGCTGTATCAGACCAACCCGCAGACATGTGGCTATGATTTGCATTCCTCAGTAGTTGGGGAGCTGAATCGAAACCCAATCACCGCAGCACAAGGGTAGCACCAATCCGGCCATGATTTGTTAGCCTAATTTCAGCTTTGCTGCCGGCATGTTGAGAGATTCACTTCTCCGATGATCCATTGGCAGATCTGAAATGGGTTCTTGCTGCAGCTCTCGATTGACCCGGTAGCCCAAAGGGCTATAATTGAGACCTTAGCTTTGTGTTCGCCCGTCGACCGCTGGAAAAGAAAATATAAAGTAGTACTAAGCCGATCATCTGGAGCACTCCCGTCGAGGTGCCGCCATGCGGAAAGACCAGTCCCCAGCCTACCCATTCTCATTTGCTTATGTGTCTATGGCGGTGATTTTCTGCCTGGCAGTAGTCGGCAGGTTCCTCGCTCAAGACCTTCTGACACGTGCGAATCCGCAGACAACAGGAAACAGCACACCTTCAGTCAAAGTGGATGTTGACTTGGTTCTGGTCAACGCCACCGTGACTGATCCAATGAATCGATTTGTCACGGGTCTGGAGAAGGACCACTTCAAGGTTTTCGAAGACAAGGTTGAGCAGAGAGTCTCTCAATTCAGCACCGAAGACATGCCGGTCTCGATCGGACTGCTCTTCGATGTGAGTAGCAGTATGGGCGAGAAAATCGGACGTGCAAAGGACGCCGCGATTGCTTTTCTCAAGACGACCAATCCCGAAGACGAATTTTTCCTCCTGACCTTTGCTGATCAACCCAAGGTGTTGGAAGAGTTCACTTCAGATTTCAGCGAAATCCAGAACCGATTGGCCTTCGCCCACGCCAAGGGATCCACGACACTCTACGACGCCGTTTACCTTGGCCTGGAAAAAATGAAACATGGGCACAATCCGAAGAAGGCCATCCTGCTGATCACAGATGGTGAGGACACGCGCAGCCGCTACTCCCTGTTGAACGTTCGCAACGCGGTCAAAGAGTCCGACACGCAAATTTACGCCATCGGCATTGTCGATTCTTATTACTCTTCGTTCTCTCAGGGACGGAGTGGCCGAGCCGTACTGGAAGAGATGACCGATGTCACCGGGGGGAAGGCTTACTTCCCCAACTCGGTCTATGAACTCGAAGACATTTGCGTGAAGATTGCTCTCGAACTCAAGAATCAATATGTCTTGGGATATTCCTCGACAAACCCTGCCAAAGATGGCCGCTGGCGCAAAATCAAAGTAAAGCTCAATGCGCCCAAAGGCCTACCCTCTTTGTCCGTGCGCTCCAAAACCGGCTACTACGCACCTCAAAGTTGAAGTGAGTCGGAACGGCATTGGCCAGTGCTTTTGACCTGGCCACAGCCTGCCGATCTTCCTCCCGCACTTCCTCAAAAACAACTCTACCTATTTGCTGGGGTAATAGCCTTCTCGTGCTCTAACCGTGTAGTTGGGATCGCCGACGCGGATCTCTATCTTTCGAAACTCTCCATTGTCTGGTTTTTCCCTGGGATAGTAGCCCAGATAGTAGTTGAGTTCGAAGCTCATCACTGATACTGGCCTAAGACGCCACGCAGTGATTCTGCGGATGAGACTTTGAAGAAGTGCCCTCCGGTTCTGTGTGCGAAAATTATTGTGTGTTCGCCGGCCAGATTGCGTCCCACTTCACCTTTGATGGGTTGAACGACCAAGGCATACAGCACTGCCTCTGAATTCTGCGTCGTCCTCAAGCATTCATGCAACGAAATCTCGCTGGTTGTCTCTTCACCATCGCCCGACTGCTTTGAGAGACTCTCTGAAGCCAGAGACATCGCATCGTAAAGAGAAGTCCCACCCCCCGGCTTGATCGACCGAATGGTGCGATTCAGCGGCTCCAAGCGATTTCCAAATTTGTGCAGCTGCTGTACCTCATCCGAAAACTGAAAGATGGACACCCGATCGATGCGCGGGCGAAAGATGGACTGCAGGAATTCGATAGCGGTGTTTGTTGTGTTTTCAATGCTGACGCGATGCTGGCTGAACTGTCAAAGAGCAGGCAAAGCCGCAGGGGCTGGTCTGCCTCCTTGGCAAAAACAGCGATGTCCTGAGGCTGCCCATTCTCGTAGACGTGAAAATCTGTCGATTTCAAACCGGAAACCAGCGCTCCCTCGGCTGTGGTTACCGTTGCCAGCACTCCAACGAGATCCACGCCGACGGTGAGTTTGTAGTCGCCCCTTCTTGTTGGTGTTAGACTGGGCGAGGAGAGAGACCGCGAAGAGGGAGAAGAGAAGGAGAAATGAACGAACGTGGGGAAGCAAGCCGTTCGCCCTTTAGCTCGCCGTTTGAAAGCCTGAGCTGGTCAATGGGCTGGGATGGCAATTCTTCCGAACAAGTTGCAGGTGACCCTTAGTCCTTCGGCACAAAGTAGCTGGTCCGGGTGCGAACCCGGTAACGCGGGTCTCGAACCTCTACCCGGATCTTGCGCATCGTGCCGTCACGGTCCGTATTCTTCGAATAGTACGCCAGGCTGAACGTATTGCGAAGCTCATGCGCCACCTTGGCGTACTCATCAGCCAGGTCCGCCAGATCAGCCACCAGGAAAATCTTCCCGCCGGTTTCGTCTGTCATAGTCTCCAGCCGTTCAGCCTGAATCTGATAGACCTCTTCCAACACTGACACGCTGAATTTCGCGTTTTCAACGTAAGAAGCAAGGTCGGGTTTCTTCTTGTCCGCGTTCTTGATGAAATCCTCCAACATGTCCTTCTGGCTTCCCTTGTTCAGGATGGTCACCGGGTAGAATACGACATCAGACTGAGCTAGCAGCCGGCGAAGATCCTCAAACTTGATACGGCTCGAATTCTCCATTCCATCGCTCAGTATGATGATGGCCTTGCGACCTCCTTCTGACTTTTGCAGCCTCTTGGCCGCATCTGCCACACCGTCATAGATCCTCGAGCCCCCACTTGAGGCTGTGGCGATTCGGTCGATGGCCTTCTTGAGCCTCTTGCGATCGCTGGTGAACCCCTGTATATCCCTGATCGAGGAGTTGATTTCCACAATTGCGATTTGATCTGAAGAACGGAGCTGATCGGTGAAATTGCTCGCGGCCTTCTTGATCAAGCTTAGGCTGGAGCGCGTGCTAATGCTGGTATCCAAAGCCAGTACCAAGTGGAAGGGAGCTTCGACCGGTAAAAAGTCCGCGACTTGCTGCTCCACATCATCCTCGTACACAACAAAGTCTTGCTTTGTTAACGAGGTGACGTTGGCGCCTTTCTCGTCCACCACGGCGACATTCAGAATCACGAGGTCAACATGAACTTTTAGAGAAAACGGCGGACGATCGGTTGTCTGTGGTGTCGCTGCCTCAATGCTCAGCTGCATCGAGGATAGGGTTCCACACAGAATGATTGGCTTGAGGATTAGGTCAAAACTGCGATGTAGCAATCTACGGCGCCCCATATAGGCTTACCATCGTAGCACGTAAGAAAGAGTCTGCGGGGGCTCAAGGTTTCAGCGGCATTTGAGCTACAAAGTAGGTCATGATGACAATGAAAACCAATGCCAGTGCAACAATGACCAGCACGACCCTGTCAGAATCACCTGCTCCTTGAGTGTCGTCGAGGACTGACTGCTCTTCACGGATTGGCGAAGGATCTGCCTTTTTAGTCTCTCGACAACCCAACTCATCCTCTCTTCGGTGTTGATGTCCTGCTTGCCTCATAGCCATTTGATCCTTCGAAAGTGGGAATAGATCGCCAGACCCACGGCTAACATCGATAACAGTGCACCCACATATCCGTACCTCCATTTCAGCTCGGGCATATAGTCGAAATTCATGCCATAAATACCTGCCACGAGTGTCACTGACATCAGAATCGTAGCGATCGAGGTCAGTCTCTTCATGATCAGGTTCATACGGTTGCCGGAAATGGAGAGGTACGCGTCCATCATCGAGCCGATCATGTCCCTTAACGTATCGATCGTGTCCGCAACACGAATTAAATGGTCGAAGACGTCCTGAAAGTAGGTGTGGGTCTCACGAGAAAAGATTGGCTGTTCCCGTCGCAGAAGGGTGTTGAATACGTCGCGCAGTGGAGTGACAGCACGACGCAGGAGAAGCAGCTCCTTCTTGATCCGGAAGATTTCTTCCAGGGATTCAGCCTGAAAATCGGCAAAGATTCGGTCTTCCAAAGAGTCCATACGGTCGGACACCGTATCCAGCAACGGCAGGTAGTCGTCTACAACCGCGTCAATCAATAGGTAGGCGAGCAACCCAGTGCCTCTTTCCGCTAGATCGGTCCAACTACGCCACAAACGTTCGGCCGTTTCAATGGCGCGAATCGGCTCGCCGTGGACGGTGACCAGGTATTCTTTCCCGAGAAAGATCCCCAGCTCCCCAAGTTGCAGACGTCCCAAGTCGTTCAGCACAGCCTCGTATAGAACGATGAAGTAATAGCCCGGAAACTCTTCAACCTTTGGCCGCTGGTGCTGGTGGCGGCAATCTTCGATGGAAAGAGGATGGAACCCGAATTGTCTGGCCAAATTGTCGAAGTCGAGACTGGTGGGGTCGGACACGTCCACCCAGACTATCTTTGAGGCGTTCGAGCACAAGCTGCTTATCGCGTCAGCGTCGGCTACCTGCGTGAAGGTTCGAGATTCGCGGTCAAGAACAAGCGTGTGGATCATTCACCACTCCAAAGATCAATCCTTCCTTTGTTCCAGCGAAGCATTGTCCCACTTTTTTTCGCTGCGCATTAGCGATTCCGCACTCAGACGAATTGGCTGGGGCGGCATGTTGTGGGCTCGAGTTGCCCTGGCCGAGCGACTGTTACGAGCGTCGGGGATGTAACCAGATCCAAAGGATTCGGTTTCCAGGCAGCCTGCAAGAATCTGAGAATAGATTGAATGAAGCAGCGGGTGCCTATAGATCGGAAAACATTCACCATTGTTAGTGAGCCAGGAAGAATTCGAATCACCGGCTCAGATCGCAGCAACCCTCAGGAGAAGCAGGAACCGATCCAGGAGATCGACATCTGTACCTGCTGAAGGTGGCGGTGAGTATCAAGACCGACCTGATTGAGGCCGTCGAGTTTGACTCTCAGCGGTGAGACGCGGCACGCAGGTCTTTGAAGTCTCATTTGAAACCCTTGAAGGGGGTTTTCCGATGGGCTGCGATTCCTGAAAGAGTGGAAAACATATGCGGTGGAGGCGCCCGGTGCAGACAAGCGATCCAGACAAAAAAAGAGGGCAGGAGACGTCTCCTGCCCTCTTTCCAATGCGACCGAATTGGAGGAACTTACTTGCTGGACGACATGCTTTCGATTTCGCTCTTCAACAGTGTAATCTCGACCCGACGATTGGCGGCCCGCCCTGCCTTCGTCTTATTGTCTTCAACCTGCTTCGCTTCGCCGAGGCCGAGGATGAACATTCGGAACAGCGGGATCTGGTGCTGTTGTGACAGATAGCGGACAACGTTCTCGGACCTCTTCTGGCTGAGGCCGAGGTTATAAGAATCGGCGCCCACGTTGTCTGTGAAGCCTTGAATCTCCAAAACGTATCCCTTGGAGTCCTTCACCTTTCCGGCCAGTTGGTCGAGACTGGCTTTCGCTTCATCGCTCAGATCTGAGTGGTTGAACTTGAACGTGACGCTGGCGTTCTCCACGGGCTTGTAGCTATCGATGTTGCTGATCTTCTGATTCAGGCTCGTCTCGACACCAGAAATCTTGCCTTCAGCGTTCTTCGCCATCTGCTGGGCTTCTAATGCCTTCTGGTCGGCAGCCATGGCCTTGCCGTCAACTTCGGTGGCTTTTGCCTGAACCGACTGGATCCCGGACTGTGCTCTGGAATCTACATCCTTGATCGCGTTCTCGTTCCGCTTGCTGACTTCGGTCAATTCATCTACGCGACCGCTAACAGGATCAACTTGCTGCTTCACGTACTTCTTCGTCGCGCAACCCATTTCGACGAAAAGGGAAAGCGCCGCGACCATACAGATGATCAGGCTGTTCTTCTTGGACATTGTCTCTCTCCTTATTTGTTTAGTTCGCTTTTTTCAGGGGGCCAGTAGCGTTCTGGCTTTAAGTGTAAAGGACTCAATGCTTTATTCTAGACGAGTGATTAGCACGAGTAGTTCCAAATGCCAGGATGTGTCAAAACTGGTTGATTACGCTCAGGTTTTCGCAAAAAGGCCCAGATTGCTAGAATTCGGCGGGACTAAATTCTACAGGTGAAAACAGCAGTTTTTTCCGTAACCGTGTAGAAGATACTAATGGTGTGGTGAAGACGGTGGTTTTTTGGAAAGGAAGACTCAGCTCGATTGATAAACGGCCAGAATGTAGTCCGCCCGTTCTCTGGGTTTGCAATACGCACGAAGGTCCGGATGAAATCCCTTCTCCGCATCCGGCTGCGTCAGAATGAATTCGAGAATGCTCTCTATGGGGAAACCCATCTCTTTGGCCTTGCGAGCGGCGATGCCGTCCGCCTCTTTCTCGAAACGTCTGCGAATTTCAGGCAAGTTCTTCGGAGGCAACTGACCTATTGGCATCGACAGGTGCTCATAGAGACGGACATCGTGCTGTAGATAAGCGTGAGCATACTCGTGGGCGATCGCAAAAAAAATCCGGCCTCGGTCAGCGCTCTCCAGAAATGCTCTGTCGACGATGATGATGCCGCTGCTATTTGCCATCGCATACTTGCGGGTTTGGCCGATGGAGATGGAGAACTCGCATTGAAACGAGATGTTGAGTCGCGCTTGGATCTCTTTGATGAGTTTAATTCTTTCGACTGGCACCGTCTGGATCGAAGCATCGAGAGCCTGAATTGCTCCAAGTGACAAAACTGCTATCCAACAAGAGCTACGAAGCCACGCCATCATTCAGGCACCCCTTGAGTCTGTGCTCAGCTTCACCTATCGGCAGATCGCAGTCAAACAATAGCCTCACCTTAGCCCCTAATCCAACCACGTGCCAAGGAAAGGCTTACGCCTTCGCCGGAAAACCAGAAGCGAAACAGGCGGACTGAATCTCAACCCTAGCAAGTTTAAATCCACCGCCGAAACTTCAGGCAAAACACTCGCTAGAAGACCGGGAAGTCAGACCTCTTGCCCCATCAGTCATCTTCTTTCTTCTTCCGACGCTTCCTTCCAAAAATCCAAGAAACCACGATGCCCACCAAGTATAGCAGCAACATGGGCGTGGAGAAGACAAGCATATTCGCGATGTCAGAGGTGGGGGTCAGGACAGCGGCCACAATGAAGATGATGAGGATGGCATAACGGAGGTTTCGGACCAGGAATCGTGCGTTTACAATCCCAAAGATCGTCAGGAAAAAGATGAGGACAGGAATCTGAAAAATAACCGCACAGCCCAGGATGACCGTAAGGATCAGGTCAAGATATTCAGTGATCGTCACCATTGGCTGAAAGGAGCTACCCAAGTTGATCAAGAACCGAAGCGACATGGGTAGTGCGATCTTGTAGGCAAAAGCGCCACCCAGGAGAAAGAGAATCGTGGTGGAAAAAACAAAGGGCAGAGCGAGCTTCTTCTCCCGTGCATAAAGGCCAGGCGAGATGAAGAGCCAAACTTGCGTCAGCAACACGGGAGCAGCCAGAAACACACCTGCGAGCAGGGCAACCTTCATGTAGATCGTGAAGGGATCGGTGGGATTGGTATAGACCAACTTAGCGCCGCTTAGGTTTTGTGTGATGGGAACTGCGAGAAAATCGTAAATCCTTTCGGCGAATGAAAAGCAGGCGACAAACCCTATGCCAACGGCAGCAATGGAGATAATCAGCCTGCGGCGAAGCTCGTCCAGGTGGTCGAGAAAGGACATCTTCGCCGACGACTCAAGCTCGTTGTCGTCGAAATCTTCAGTGTGCATCCAGGTTTGTTTCGGAATGAGTCTTGGAGTCAAGCTTGGGTTCCGGCTCAGGCTCCGATTTCGATTCTGACTCAGGCTCCGATTCGGAGCTGTGGCGGGTAGGTGGTTCAGCCTCGATGGCTCTCACTTCTTCTTCAATCGTCGACTTTAGTTCGTTGGAGGCCCGGCGAAACTCTGCCAATCCTTTGCCCAAGGACTTACCCAGCTCTGGCAGCTTCTTAGGCCCGAAAACGATCAAAGCAACCACGAAAATAATGATGAGTTCGGGAACGCCGAGAGAACCCATTTGCGCCTCCAAAGTAGAAAGCGGATCATAGTGGAGAGCTGAAGCCAAGTCAAGCCGGAGACGGGACGCTGCCTCTCACACCAGATGAAGCGGAGATGCATTAATCCTCCGTTGAAGGACTTTCCGAGACAGTTGTGCAGTTCAAGATCGCATTGACAGCCACTGCACAGAGAGTCCGTGCGTCCGCTGCGGCCGTTTTCCCAAAACCAGCATCCCGTCTGGCTTCCGCACCTGAATTCGCCTTTACATCATATTTTCTGAATGTTATAGTTTTTCGCAGTCCGCCGATACGGGAGATATCAGTGAAGAAATATCATCCATTAACGTTTGCAATCATCATCATCGCCATCGCCTCCTTGGCCGGAGGGTTCTGGGGGAATCGCGTCCAGGCGACTTCCAAACCTTCGGCTGACGTCAATGAGTTGCTCAAGATTTACTCCCAAGTGGTCAGCATAGCCGAAGACAACTACGCCGACGAAGTCGACGGACAGAAGACGATATATGACTCAATTCGCGGCATGTTGAAGACGCTGGATCCTCACTCCAATTTCTTCGATCCAAAGAGCTTCGCGCAATTCCGTGAAGATCAGCGTGGTAATTTTTACGGGTTGGGAATTACCATCGCCATCCGCAACGCCAAGCCGACCGTTATTGCACCGATTCCCGGTACTCCGGCTTACCGATTGGGAATTCGGTCAGGCGACATCATCGCAAAAATTGAGAAAGCTTCAACCGACGGGCTGGCCATCCAAGATGTTGTCGAGAAACTGCGCGGTCCGAAAGGGACTACGGTCAACATCTCCATTCAACGCGAAGGCATACCCGAGTTGCTGGAATTTGCCATCGTGCGCGACGAAATTCCGCATTACAGCGTTCCGTTCACTTTCTTCATTCGCCCCAAAGTTGGTTACATTCGGATCGACACATTCACCGAGACCACCGAGAAAGAGATTTCGGACAGTCTCAAGAAGCTGGGCAACGACCTGGAGGGATTGATTCTCGACCTGCGGGGGAATCCCGGCGGATATCTCCAAGCTGCCATAGGCGTGGCCGACAAGTTTCTGAAGAGCGGACAGAGCGTATTGGTCACGAAGGGACGGCTGGCCAGCGCCAACCATAGCTACCCGGCTCCCCGAGGCACGGACAGCTCCAACTTCCCGATGGTGGTATTGATCAACAGCGGGAGTGCCAGCGCTTCCGAGATCGTGGCAGGAGCCATTCAAGATCACGATCGGGGTTTGATTCTGGGTGAGACCAGCTTTGGCAAGGGGCTGGTTCAGACGGTGTTCCCGTTGAGCCAAGGGGCCGGCGTTTCGCTCACTACGGCCAAGTGGTACACACCGAGCGGCCGCCTGATCCAGAGGGATTACGCCCACAAGTCGTTTTACGACTATTATTACAACAAGGGAAAAGAGACACCCCCGACTGAGATCAAGACTACGGACAGCGGTCGTGAGGTTTATGGCGGTGGAGGTATCAACCCAGATATCAAGATGGAGATTCCGAAACCAAACCGCTTTCAGACGTTGCTGCTCAGCAAAACGTCGTTGTTCAAGTTCATCCGCTCTTACAACGTCACGCACTCCGGATACGACAAGAACTTCGGTCCGAGCGAGTCCGTTCTTAACGAATTCAGGGGTTTCCTGGTCAACGATAAAGTGGAATATGAAGAAGTAGATTTCAGCACAAACCTTGACTTCATCAAGCGCCAGTTGCGCTACGAGTATGTGCTGGCACACACCAGCCAGGAGGAAGCACAAAAGGTTTTCCTGGAGGGTGACGTTCAGGTCAACAAGGCCTTGGAGGTCCTACCGCAAGCTAGAGCCTTGTTCCAAAACGCAAAGAAAGTCGCCAGCAAGAACGACCGATAACCGTGTTGTTTGGCACGAAACAAAAAAGCCTGCAAGCATTCTGCTTGCAGGCTTTTTTTGTTGATGTTCAGATTAACAGCTTTCGAAACGAACGTACTTGAATATGAGACAACTTCAACACCGTCCAGAACCTCGCCCTTGGTTTTCCGCGTTGGGATGGCACGCTATCACCTTGCATCCTTCTGAGTCATGAGACGACGACGCTTTATTCAGTGTGCCGGTCTGGCCGTTGCCAGTGGAATCAAAGGCTTTCCGCCCTCGGGCTTTGGCCAGCAACGAGCCCGCCCGAAGGAACTCAACGCGGACCTGATCGTCATTGGAGGCGGGATCGGCGGATGCGCTGCGGCACTGGCTGCGGTCCGGAACGGACTGCGCGTGATCCTCACGGAGGAAACGGATTGGATTGGCGGGCAACTTACGCAACAAGCCGTGCCTCCAGACGAGCATCCTTGGATCGAGATTTTCGGAGCGACCAGATCCTACCGCGAGTTTCGTTCGCAAATCAGAGATTACTACTATCGTAGCTATCCGCTGACACCCCAGGCGGGATCTCGCCGAGCGCTGAATCCTGGCAACGGAAGTGTTTCGAAGCTTTGCCACGAGCCACGCGTGGCTCTAGCTGTACTTGAACAGCTTCTGGCACCTTATGTCAGCGGATACCAGCTGATCGTGCTCAGACGGCACAAGGCTGTCTCAGCCGACACCGATTCTGATTCTGTCAAAGCTGTCACAGTCCGCAGTCTCGACTCCGGAGACAACCTGACCCTATCCGGGCAGTTCTTCATCGATGCCACGGAGATGGGAGACCTATTGCCGCTGACGCGAACCGAGTATGTGACCGGCTTCGAATCGCAACGCCAGACCCAGGAGCCTCATGCGCCGACCGAAGCCCAACCACGAAACATTCAATCGTTTACGTGTTGTTTTGCCATCGACTACCTGCCTGGTGAAAACCACACCATCGACAAACCGGAGGAATACGACTTCTGGAGGAACTACTCCCCCCAGCTTCGACCTGCATGGCCCGGAAGGTTGCTGAGCTGGGTGCACTCCCATCCGATAACCCTTCAACCGAGAACCATGATGATCGACCCGCTGCACGAAGATGAGCCTGGCAAAGCCGGATTCTGGAAGTATCGGCGCATTGCTGATCGAAGAAATTTCGTCGAAGGCACTTACAAAGGCGATATCTGTCTGGTGAACTGGCCGCAGAACGATTATTGGTTGGGCAACTTGCTCGATGTTCCGGAAGACGAGGCTCAAAAACATCTGCGGCGGGCAAAACAGCTGAGCTTGTCCCTTCTTTACTGGATGCAGACCGAAGCTCCTCGCACCGACGGCGGCGCGGGATGGCCGGGCTTACGGTTGCGTAAGGATATCGTGGGAACCGAAGATGGCCTCGCCAAGCACCCTTACATTCGAGAATCGCGACGCATCAAGGCGGAGTTTACCGTCCTGGAGCAACACGTCGGAACTGAGGCACGCATCCAACTAACCGGCAAATCGCGAGAAGAAGTCACAACGGAGGGTTTTCCCGACTCCGTTGGAATAGGCAGTTATCGTATTGATCTTCATCCGAGCTCGGGTGGAGACAACTATATCGATGTCAGCTCCCTGCCCTTCCAAATTCCTCTCGGTGCACTCATTCCACAGCGAGTTCAGAATCTGCTGCCCGGTTGCAAGAACCTAGGCGTCACCCACATCACGAACGGCTGTTACCGGTTGCACCCTGTGGAATGGAATATTGGAGAGTCGGTGGGCGTGCTTGCGGCCTTCGCTTTGAAGCAAAAGAGAAGCCCACGCCAGATCCGCAATCAAAAACCGTTGCTTTCCGATTTTCAGAGATTCGTCCAAGACCAGGGAGTCGAAACCGCTTGGCCCAAGCTGACACCCCGCTAGCAAAACCTTATCTAATCGAAGGCGCAGCCCTCACAATTCTAGACGCGAGCTCGCTTTCCTCGCACGCCCCCCATTTTACGGTTCCGCAGTCTCGTCTGCACCGCATCGCTCATCAGTTCTCTAAGTGCGTCGGCTGCAATCCAGCGGGCTGAGGTTGAATCCAGTTTCTGAACTGCTTTTGCCGTCCGGATAGCAGCCCCGTTCAAACGTAGATTGCGTTTGCCGATCTGGCGCAGCGACCAGTTGACAGCTTTCTTGACGAAATTTCGTTCGTCGGTCGAGGCGTTCTTGATGAGTCGAAGCCATTGCAGGAACAAAGAGTCGCTTGCATTCTTGTCATGCACGGCCATGACGGCCATCATCGAAAAGCCTGCGCGTTTGACGAATTCCTGACTGCGGACACACCAAGTCGGGGCCTTTTCTTGCGCAAACGGCACTTTGGCAAAGAGATGCAAACAACAGCCGTCACACACGGCCCAGTTGTCGAAGTCATCGGCCCAGCGATCCATCTGCCGACGTGTCACTTCGGCTGGATTTTCAATGAAGCAGGCCAATAGACGTGCCTCATGCGCCCCAGAGGACCAAAGCTCTTGAGCAAGAAGGTGATCCTTGCCCACCTGACGAGCAAGAAGCTTCAACTGTGGAAGAGGGATTCCGTAGACCTTCTTGGCATGGATTCCGAAGCGGGCCATGCCGGCAACGTTATCTGAATTCGAAAGCGATTGGAGATGATGCAGGATCTCAATTGCGGTCACGTTTTCAATCGCTGACGATAAGAGTCGAAATTGGGAGGCTGACGTCGGTACTCGTTAGACATCAGTGGGGAGGCAATCATAAAATCAGCTGTAGGGTGATTGCACGCAAATGGAATGTCCAAACCACTGCAATTCGCAACAGGGCCTTGACGTCGGGATCGTGAGGGTGTGGGGCGAGCGGGTCCCAGAAGAAGATGAGGAAATCGATCTCCCCTTCGGCGATCCTGGCACCGATTTGCTGATCACCTCCCAAAGGTCCCCTCTCAAACTTTCGAACGGCCAGACCCAGCTCTTTCTCTACCAACGATCCCGTGGTGCCTGTAGCGCACAGTGCGTAATTCGAAAGAATGTCGCGATGCTCTTTATCCACTCGACGAGCTCCGCCTTCTTATTGTCGTGTGACACGAGGGCGATGCCGCTTCGGGATTTGGTCATTCGCTACTCCCTCTCTGACTCTCGACCCAGACTGCGATGCCACTAAACAAGCGTCCCTTTCTTCACCAGTTGGCCACTCTTGCATTTGGCTTCGATTACTTGGGAGCTTTCACCAAAAATCTTTAGGGTTCCTTCTGAATTCCAAACTGCAACCAACCTGTCAAGCGCCTCAGTTGCTATTGATGAGTCTGCTGCGACACCTGAAGCTGGAACACTGAAAAGATTGTCTGCAAAGACAATCTCAATAAGTTCTTGCCTCTGATGTTTTGGGTCCAAGTTTCTGTATTCGATAGCGTCATAGTCTTCAGAGGTTATGACTTCCTCCAAATTCCTTGCGAGTTCATAACTCAAAACTGACCGATAGGATGGGTAGGTTATTTGGCCAAGATTGTTTGGGTCATGCTTTGGCGTAACTAACTTGTCATTTCTAAGAGCTACCTTCAGCTGCTCAATAAATTCCTTCCTATCCATACCGGTCAGTAGTTGGCCTGAATTCCAACAATCACATTAGGCATTTCCCTTAGCCATCACCGCGGCGAACCGCTTCTCGATCTCCTCAGGCGCAACATCCTCTTTGTGGGTTGCGATAGTCCAGACATGGCCGAATGGATCTTCGAGGTTCCCAGATCGATCACCGTAGAACTGGTCCATCACTGGCCGGACAGCTTTCGCGCCAGCCGCTACAGCTTGGTTGAAACAAGCATCCACGTCTTCAACATACAGCATGATGCTTACGGGCGATCCACCGAGAGCCCGCGGGCCACGATACCCCATCTCAGGATACTCGTCGGCTAACATGATGGGCGAATCTCCGATCTTGATCTCGGCGTGACCAATTTTCCCATCAGGGCCACCCAAGCGCATGAGTTCTTCGGCACCAAAGGCTTTCCTGTAAAATTCAATGGCGCTGGCGGCATTCTGGAGCACCAAATAGGGTGTTGCGGTGTGATAGCCATCAGGAATGGGTTTCGCTGACATAGTGATCTCCTTTCTAAACTTACGCTGCCTTTCCACTTTGAGCACTTCGTTCGGGTCTGCACAAGAATCCCTCATAACACTGGACAATTTCAAGTGACAGTTCCTCAAACCCCGTCAGGAGACCATCGTGCAACCGGTCCTGCGTGGCCCCACGCCGGGGAATTTCACGGGTTCGAAAGTACGCCTCTCGAAGCAACTCTCGAACAAAAGTCGTGTCGTGCCCTGAGGGTCGCACGGGCTGCGCCGAGCTCGCATCAATGTGTGATTCCAGCGCTTCGCCAAAATGCTCCTCCAAGCTGCGACAGACATCGGCGGCCGATTCGGCTATGCCCCACCGGATCAAAGCACGCAGAATGGCGGTCTCCATTTGAATCCGCTGCTTCAAGTGCTCTCTCCAACGCGTCGATTCGATGGGCAAAAGGTTAGTAGTGCCTGTAGTTCTGGAATTCATCACCATTATCTCCTTACCCGTAATCTGTCTGGGTTCCAAGCTTCATCGAGAGTCTGAACGGTTCAAACAACCTTCCGATAGATACCAATCAACTTGCCAATCACTTCGATTTCATCGCCACTCGCCTCAATCGGGTCGTATTTTGGGTTCTCGGCCTTCAGCACCACGCGATTGGCGCGGCGATAGAAGCGCTTCAATGTGGCGTCCAACTGATGGACTCGGGCCACGACAATCTCCCCGTTTTCCGCCTTAGGTTGCTGTCGAATCAGTGCCAGATCTCCCGATAGAATGTGCGCATCCTTCATACTGTCGCCTTTGACCCTCAACAGGAAAACCTTGTCGTCCCGGGTCCACTCTCGTGGCAGAGGCACTGTGCCCTCGATGTTTTCTTCGGCCAAAACAGGTAAGCCGGCCTGCACTCGGCCAAGAAGCGGCACTTCGTTCATGCGGTCATGTGAGTACGCCTGTCCCTGCACCGGAACATTCGTCCGCGACTTGGAAGGTTGATGTTGCAGATACCCTTTGGCACGCAAACTCTCAATGTGCTGTTGAATCGCCTGGGCCGACTTGCCTAACTCACCAGCGATTTCACGCACCGACGGAGCCATTCCCTGCCTGGCGAAATAGGCTTGAATGAAATCCAAAACCTCCTGCTGCTTCTGTGTCAGGTCCATAAGACCTCCATACCCTTTGCGTCCCTTCGGAGCCGAAGAGCCCAAGACGGCAGAAAGCCCCGTCTGCGCTAACGAGTTTTCCTTAGCCGACTTCGAGTGGAGTGTGTGTCCTGTCTTCTCGCTTGACTCTTCGCGTTGTCGGCCGCCAGATTCTCCGGATGCCGAAAACATTCCAGGACATGGTCGTTCACCATGCCCACCGCCTGCATGAACGCGTAACAAATCGTGGGTCCGACAAATCGAAAACCTCTCTTCTTCAAATCACGGCTCATGGCCTTCGATTCGGCTGTTTCGGCAGGCACCTGTCTCAGGTTCGCCCATCGATTCACAAGCGGAGCATGGTTTACAAATTGCCACAAGTAATCGCTGAAGCTGCCAAACTCCTTCTGAACAGCCAGGAACGCTTGAGCGTTTGCCACCGCCGCTTCAATCTTTAGCCGATTGCGAATGATGCCAGGGTTCGCCAAAAGCTGGGTCTTTTTACGGGTACCGTAGCAAGCAACCTTCTCGGCATCAAAATTGTCAAAAGACGCTCGATAGCTCTCGCGACGCTGTAACACCGTCAACCAACTCAGCCCAGCTTGTGCCCCCTCCAAAATCAGAAACTCAAACAGAAGCCGGTCGTCCTGAACTGGAATGCCCCACTCGTGGTCGTGATAATCCTGGTAGAGTTGGTTGCCCAAACACCACTCGCACCTTTTGCGTTCAGCCAAATTTTTCATCGCTATCTGGGAATAGATACTTGCCAAGGCAGACGTATGTCAGTATAGACATGTGTCTATATCTGTCAAGCAGAATTTTGGCCCGGGACTCTGGAGCATTTGGAAGGAGGAAGAACAGACGATCCATCAGGTCACTAAAGTCTGCAATGGTCAGAAACGTTGGGGCAGTTGTAGCAGGCGCCGACGGCTACTGGTCACCTCCGACAATGAAGGTGAGCAGGTCCGCCATCTGTTGAACCGTGATCTGCCGGTCGAGATCGGCAGGCATCGCCGAGAGGTTGGCGGCGTACATGCGCTTCACGTCAGAACGGGGAATCACGATCTCTTTTCCTTCTTCCTGTCTTAGCGTGAGCGAAGTCGGAGTCTGGCTGCCAATGACACCTTCACTGATGCCACCTGAGACCCTTTCCACGACGTAGGCCTCATAGTTTTGCGCAATGGATTTACTGGGAATCAAGATGTCACTAAGCAGCACTGACGCCGGGCGGTTCCGAACCGTACCCAGGTCCGGCCCGACTTCTGTCCCGATGCCATCCAGTTTGTGGCATTTCGCGCAAATCTCCTGAAAGACTCTCTTGCCCCGAGCACTGTCTCCCTTCGCGCTCTGCGCAGCTTGGTAGTGCTTTACGACCGCATCTCTCTCCCCGGGTTTCTCGTCCAAAATCGCGCGGGCCAAGTCACGGATCTTAGGATCACGATTCATCAGCAGCCGTCGCTTCTGTGAAAAGTTCAACGTCCAAGCCTGGACGTCCTCTTGCTGAAGCGCTTTGAGAATCTGTGGAAACCGGGTCGGATCCTGAAGCATGGCCTCGGCGGCCTGGCTGCGAACCGGCCCAGCCAGAACTCGCCATTTGGAAATCAGAAACACGCCCACGGCTTCGCCCGGAATCTTGCCCAGCGCATGCGTTGCGGCTATCTGAACAGGAGCCGGTTCCTGAACATCCAGCAGCCTCTTCAGCAATTCGAGATGGTCGGCAGAATGAACCAAGGCCAGAAAGGAGATCGCGTCAGCTCGCCGCTCGCTGTCAAGGCTTCGGTCTGTTGCCGCCGCAAGACTTCGCTGGAGAGCGCGTTGGTAACCAGCGCCTTCACCAGCGCTGCTTGCTTGCAACAGATTCAAGGCCGCCCTGCGAACTGGGGTTGCTGGACTTTCGAATAGGCGAAAAAGGAGATCTTGAACACTCTTGAGCAATGTGGGATCTGGCTTTCTTCGAAGCACTCCATCCGACAAGCCTTCCAGACTGGCGGCACGCCACCAACTCGAACCCGGTTGCGTGTCAGCAGCTGCAGCCTGCAGCACCTTCCGCACCTCAGTCGGCTTCTGCCGCGCTCCAATCACAGCGCCCACTTTGCGCAGAAACGAGCGGCGGGCATCGTTTTCGGTCACTGTGAGCTCGGGCCGGCGAGCCGATGCCATATCGAAGTACCGAACAGCCCTGTCCGACGAGGCGCTCAAAGCTGCGAGCTGCATCCACTCATCCTCCAAGCCACTCAGCAAGAGTTGGTCCTGAGCAAGTCGTGACGCGGACGTATCGATGAAACCCAAAGTGCAGAGAAGTTGGAAACGTACTTTAGGGGAAGGGTCCTTCTCCAGCTTCAAAAGAGCAGTCGCCAAAGCAGGCTGGTCTTTGAGATGCGGCTCTGTCAGAGCAATGGCATTCTCTCTCACTCCGGCTTCGGAGTCGCTCAGGGCGCTTTCGATCAGAGCCGGCTCCAGCTGGTTCAGTCCCTCCAAAGTCCACAAAGCATGTAGCCGCCCCAAAGCCGAAGGGCTTTGTCGGAACAAGTTTTTCAAAAGAACGACTGAAGCATCGCTTCGGCGATCTACCAGAAGTCTTTGTGCGGTCCGCCTCCACCAGACGTTCGGACTTTCCAAAGATCGCACCAACTCTTGATCCGAGGCTTGACTGAGACGCAGATTCCTTGCCGGGGGCAATGAAGAGGAGTCGGGAACGATGCGATAGATCCTCCCCCGATCCGATCCGTTGTACAGGTTTTGCGACGTTTGAACTGAAGTGGAAGTCCACTCTGGGTGTTCAATCACTTCGCGATAGTAGTCCAGCAAGTAAAGCGCCCCGTCAGGACCGACGGTCAGATTCACAGGACGGAACCATGGATCTGTCGATGCGAGAAACTCCACGCCATCGCGTGCTCGGCTCGCGACAAACGTGCTGTCCGAATCTCTGAGCACGTCGCGATGCACCAGGTTATGCACGGGTTCGTTCACAAACGAGACACCGTTAAATTGAGGTGGGAAGGCGCCACCCCAGTACTGCGTCATGCCACAAGCGGACGTGAACTCACCGAACTCCGTGAGCATCTCAACCCGAAGATTGCGGTTGATGGGATAGACGCGGGCGTTGCTGCCATGATCCGAGATGTTCTGCATGGCGGTTGGAACCAACAGATCGGGATTGCGATTGAGATAACGCGCGGCAATCACTTCATGCCGGGCATGGTTGGAATTGTTGAGAGTGAAATAATGGCCCCAGGCGTCAAAGGCGTGGCCGAACTGAGTCTCGCCGGAACGCTGTTCCACAGCGAAACTGTCTGGGCGGAAGCGCACCGCACGGCGTGCGACGTCCACAGGTGCTACATCGGGCCGATCCGGGAAGCGCAGTGCCTGTCCCGGATCCGAAAACTGGGGAAACAGAATCCCGCGCGAAGGCCCTTCAAAGGCGAGGTAGATCCAATTGTCGAGTCCATAAACCGGGCTGTTCACGGTGTGCTGCGGATTGCTGAATGGAAAGCCTGTGAGAACAACTTTCTTGATATCTGCCCTGCCATCGCCGTCGCTGTCCTCAAAGTAGAGAATGTTGGGCGCCGCGGTGACCAGCACACCCTTCTTCCAGCGCATGACACCCGTGGGCATCACGAGGCCGTCAGCAAACACCGTTGTCAAGTCGGGGCGCCCGTCGCCGTCGATATCACGTAGCAATTTCACTTTCCCACTGGGGCCAATATCCAGGGGATAGCCATGCATTTCGACAACGTAAGCCCGCCCATCCTCGTCAAACTCCATCGCCACGGGATCACTGATCTGCGGTTCGGACGCAAAGAGTTCAATGTGCAAGCCCGGCTCAATCTTGAAGGTCTTCAGTGCACTCTGTGGGCTGTATGGCGGGCCGGCAGAACGAGAGCAGGAGACGAGAAGCGCAGTGGAAAGGACTGCGAGTAATTGGAAGAGTCGTTTAAACATAGGTTTCAGAAGTCGCCTTCGGCAACCAAAATCGATTTGCGATCCAGCAATGGCTATTTTCTATTTGCTATTGAAAGACTGTTGCTGAACCGGCGTCATCCAATCGAAGCCGGAGAGGCAATGCTCTTGTGGGTTCGTGTGTCATTCCCGCGAAAGCGGGAATCCAGACTGCTACACCTTCAAGTATTTCTGTACATTCTTGTCTCTGCTCACACGCCAGATCTTGGCGTCGAGATAGTAGTGCTGCATCGCAAAGCCCGTGATACAAGCAGCAAAGACCTTCTCACCCAGAGACAGCGACGCCGGGTTGGCTACGCCGGCCATCATGGCGAGAGAGTTCAGCAAGCTCTTGTCCAGCCGCCATCCGGCGAAGTGCTTCAGAAAATCGATCCAAGGTCCCCGGTACAAGACCAGCGTGAACACCAGCCCCACCAACGCATAGACCCAGAAGTTTTTGAAGAGTCCACGAACCCATCGAAACTCTCTCTCGGTTTTGAATGGATACTTGTTCTGCGCGTAAGAGTAGACGATGCAATGGTATTGGATATTGTGCCCAACGGTCACCAGCGGCACCAGGAACACAGCCATGATTGGATGACTGTAAGCCACCAAATGCAACGGCACAATCAGCGCCATGTAGAGCAACTTGCTGCCGTTCAGTGAAGAATGGCCCAGCCACAGCCTAAGCTGGAAGCCGATGTAGAACAGGATGACGCCAAGATACAAAGCCCAGGCTACCGGGTAAAGAAACGTTGCCAGAGTCCATTCGCCAACAATCGGCATCATCAGACCAATGTCCATGTAGCCAGGTGTCTTCAGATAGAACGGGCTGGTCATAAACATGACGAGAGGCATGTAAAGGCTGAGGTTGAAGAACCACCAATCCACGCGGTTCACGAGCGGTGCGTGGTCATTTGCTTTGCGCTTATAGAGGGTAAAGAATCCCCAATGCTGACGGACGACGTGATAGTACGCCCACAATCGAAAGAAAACGAAGTAAGCGAGCGCGCCGAACGAGAGGAGGGTTGCAGGTAGAACAAATCCAAGCGGCGCGGTGAAGCTGCCAAGAAGGTACGGTATCAAGATGGCTGCCGGTCCAACGATAAACCAGACGAATGAAAACCAGATCTCACGTCTCCGCACCTTCCACTCGTCAGGATCAAACAACGTTCTCGCCAGCGTCGCCCACACGTGCGGCGCATCGAGGATGAGGCCCCAACTCAGCACCACCAACAGTTGCAACGTGAGTGGGATGTGGAGCTCTCCCAGGCGAACCACTGCCAATGCCTCGGTTAGCGGGTTCTCAAGGGTGGCAATCGCGTAAACGATGATGGCGACGTAGAGCCAGCCTGCCAGGGCAGAGCCGATATAAAAGAGAAGATCTTTTTGTGGACTTAGAATCCAAGGAAAAAGTATTCTCTGCGCGGACATTCGTTCAGCCACTGGCATAGCTCCATCTATATACACGAAGGCTTGCAGGGCAACAAGGCACTGGCGCGTTTTGAGTTCAGTGAGCCTCTGACCCAACCCGCCTGATGACGGCAGGCTTCTGCTTGCCGGCCAGTGGTTGCTATCCTGAATCAACGCCTTCTTCGCAAAGGAATCTCAACATGAATCGCACAATGACGCGACGTCAATGGTTGCTACGAATGCTGAGCCTGCCCGCAGGCGCCTGGATGGCTCAGTTTCGCGCCTTAGCCCAAGCGCATCGAGGCAAGGTGAAAATCACAGCGGTCAAGGCAATGCAGGTGAAAAACATCGCCGGCAACTGTCTGATCAAGGTCGAGACCGACGCAGGCCTGATTGGTTATGGTGAAGCCGGATCATCCGGCCCAATGGCACGCTCGCGTATCAACGACCAGTTGAAGAACATTCTTGTGGGCCAGGACCCACTGGCCATCGAACGCCATTTTCTCAACATGATTTCGTTGATGCATCCCTACATGGCGCATATTCCGACGATTAGCGGAATCGACATTGGTTTGTGGGATCTGGCAGGCAAGATCACCGGTCAGCCGATCAGCGTCTTGATGGGCGGGCCATTTCGCGATGCCATTCGGCTCTACTCGCATGGCCCCGGCAACATTCTGCTCGACCCGGCGAAGTGCAAGGACTGGGCGCAGGAGATCAAATCTGCCCCGGAAAGGTTCACCACGTTCAAGATCGGGATCGATCCGCTGCTGGGTGTGCCCGCCGCACGCTACACTGCTACGATCGATACAGACCAGGTTCGCCGCGTGGCACGTGGGTTTCAGAATGCTCGCGACGCGGTGGGCGATTCCATTGACATCGCCGTTCACTGCCATAATGAACTCGATCCAATGAGTGCCATCCAGGCAGCTAAAGCGGTCGAGCCGATGAATCCCCTCTTTTACGAAGACCCTTTGCCCGTAGCCTTCTCGGAAGGCTGGAGGGCAGTCAAGCGCGGTACCCGCATTCCCTTGCTCGTGGGCGAGAAGCTCGAGTTGGTGCAAGGCTTCAAACCATTTCTGGATACGCAGACGGCCGACATCATCCATCCCGATCTGGCGTTCGCAGGCGGCTTTACGGGGACTCGCAAGATTGCGGACTATGCCATGGTCACACGAACGCCAGTGGCGCTGCACAATGTGGGTAGTCTGATACTCTGCCTGGCTTCAGCGCACTTTGGGTCGGCGGCCTTCAATTTCTACCGCTCCGAAAGCGCGCTGGGGCGGCCCACGCGACACGTGGAGCAGATGTCTGCGACGAAGCCGCCTGAGGTGAAGAACAGCCATCTGACAGTTCCCACGGGTCCTGGTCTTGGCTTCGAACCGAATGAGGATTATCTGAAGTCCCAGCTCGTATCGGGCGAGCCGTTTTGGTCATGATTGGGCCGCGAGGCGAAAGCGCCGCACAATCTCGAACAATAGGCGCGTTTACGCGCCTTCGTCTTTCCGTTCAGGCCAGCCATTTACGGCTGGTGCACCCGCACCTCAGCAGATTTACCGGGAGCCCGCTTTAGCGGGCTTACCAAAGGGGCTTCAGCCGCCAAGCACAACGTTGACGCCGGATCTCCAAGCCCGTTGAAACGGGCTGCGGGAAGGATGACAGCCTACTGGACCAGCCGTAGAACGGCTGGCCTGAACAAGAACGAAAAGCAGCGTGAACGCGGCTTCAGCCGCAAATCCCAATTGAGGAGAGTCCAACGATGCCTTTGCGAACACTGAATCCAATCCTACTGCTCACATTTCTTTCAATTCCTGTCCACGCCCAGCAATACAGCTTGCTGATCAAAGGCGGCCACGTCATCGACCCGAAGAATCAGATCAATGCGGTCATGGATGTTGCCACCGCCGACGGCAAGATCGCACAGGTAGCCGCCAATATTCCAGCATCCGAAGCGCGGACCGTTGCTGATTCTACGGGCATGTACGTGATGCCTGGACTCATCGACATTCATGCGCACGTCTACTACGGCACGGATCCAAACGCCGAGTTGGGAAACGGCATGGAAAGCCTCCCTCCTGATGGATTCACGTTTCGCAGTGGCGTCACCACTGCCGTCGACGCTGGTGGCAGCGGCTGGAGAACGTTCAAGCACTTTAAGGAACAGGTGATCGATCGATCGAAGACACGGGTCCTGGCATTGATCAATATCGTTGGTTACGGGATGCGCGGCGGCCCCATCGAACAGGATCTGTCGGACATGGATTCCTACCTGACGGCCATGCGGATCGTCGAGAACAAGGATGTCATCGTCGGCATCAAAGCCGCCCATTACAACGGGCCGGAGTGGACGCCCGTGGATCGGGCGGTGGAGGCTGGGAAGCTCGCGAACGTGCCTGTGATGGTGGACTTTGGCTACTTCGTGCCGGAAAGGCCATTTCAGGATCTGGTTCTCAAACATCTGCGCCCGGGCGACATCTACACCCACATGTACCTGGGACGGGTTCCGATGATCGACTCAAATGGCAAGGTCGAGCCCTACCTCTTTGAGGCGCGGAAGCGCGGTGTGATTTTCGACGTGGGACATGGCGCCGGCAGCTTTGTGTACCGCCAGGCTGTGCCCGCCGTCAAGCAGGGTTTAGTTCCAGACTCCATCAGCACCGACTTGCATACAGGGAGCATGAATGCAGGGATGAAAGACCAGGTCAACATCATGTCGAAATTTCTGAACCTGGGTATGACGATCGAAGATGTTATCCTGCGCTCCACCTGGAATCCGGCGAAAGAAATCAAACGTCAGGATCTGGGTCATCTCACGGTCGGCGCCGTTGCAGATATTGCGGTGCTCAGTCTACGCAAAGGCACTTTCGGCTTTACAGATGTTGAGGGTGGGAAAATGCTGGGGACTCAGAAGCTGGAGTGCGAGTTAACGGTTCGTGAAGGTCACGTGGTGTGGGACCTGAACGGCATCTCCAAAACCCCATGGGAAAAGATGCCAGTCAGAGCGAATCCGCTGCCACCGTTGCAGCGGCCTGTTGGAGTTAGATAACGTGTCAAGTAAAGTGGATGCGGCTTCCAGCCGCATACGCCAGCGGCAGGATGCCGCTGGCGCTCTGATCGGCTACTTTGATCCTGATGAACCGGTCGCCAACTTGATTGGCAACCTGCCTCATTGGCGACAGAAGGGAGTCACCTATTTTGTCACTTTTCGTAGTGCCGACGCCCTGCCACAAGTAAAGCTGAAACAATGGAATCAGGAATTGCTCGCATGGCTTAGGTCTCATCCGGAACCGCATGATCCAGACACGCGACGCGAATTCTACGAAAGGTTTCCGAAGCGGATGCAGGAATGGCTGGATGCCAGCTACGGCGAATGTCTACTTCGGATTCGAGAAAATCGGGAGCAGGTCGAAACTGCACTCCGCCAATTTGATGGACAGAGGTACAGTCTAGACGTCTTCACTGTGGCTCCGAACCACGTGCACGTCTTGGTTAGTCCCCTGAGCGGTTACGAACTCTCCGACATTCTGCATTCTTGGAAATCATACACTTCAAACCAAATCAACCATCGCCATAGCCGTGCTGGAGCCTTCTGGCAAAAGGAAAGCTTCGACCACATCGTACGAAATCCAGCCTCGCTGGAAAGGTTTCGAGAATACATCTGCGCTCACGACAGAGTCGCGGTGGATTCCAATCGCTTCAGGTGACGCCAGCGGCAGGATGCCGCTGCCACTTTATGCCTGGCTAATCGCCTTCCCTGCCTTCGGAGGCTTGTCGACGACCTTTTGCGTCGTCTCGTCGAAGAACAATACCCGGCCTTCGCGGTAAGACTGAACCGCCATGGAGATCGTCGCCTGGGCCCGGTAGCCGGTGTGGGCGTCCAGAACAGGTTTCTGTCGAGTCCGCATACAACTCAGGAAGTTCATCATGTGCGTCTCGCGGGGCTCGCACTCAATCTTCACCTCGATCCCATTTCCGTATTTAGACTTAAACTTGTCTTTTGCAATCCGCTGCGGCGTGACTGTAATGTATTCCACTTTTCCTTCGAACTGACCCTGGGGAACGATCATGATCGTTCCTTCGTGACCGCGAATGAGACCCGGGATGTGCGTGTCGTTCGCCATGGAAGAAGTCAAACAAAGTGTATGACCAGTCGCGAAGTCGGCTGTCAGGGTGAAGGTGTCCGGTACTTCGCGTTCGTCCTTGAAGATGTAAATCCCACCATTCCCGCTCACCCGATACGGAAACTGCGCCTGGCCCCAACAGATGTTCAGTGGAGCCATCACGTGATAGTACAGGTCCGTGGCGATGCCGCCGGAATAGTCCCAGTATTTGCGGAACCGGAAGAAGCGATCGGCATCGTATGGCCGGTCAGCGGCCGGACCCAGCCACATCTTCCAGTCGATGAAATTCTCGCCTTTGCCCGTCGGGCCGGCTTCCGGTTCGATGGTGTAATTCCACTCACCCTGAGTTGAGTTCCGATGGTAGGAGCCCTGGCTCATGATGAGCTGCCCAATCATCCCATCCTCAATCGCCTTGCGCGCCTTCCACCATTGGTCGCTGGATGTGGTTTGCGAGCCCACTTGCAGAACTCGCTTCGTTTTGTCTACGGTCTCGGCTACCTGCCGGGCTTCTTCCACCGTGTGGGTCATCGGCTTTTCGAGGTAAACATCCTTTCCCTGGTTCATGGCTTCGATTGCGATCTTGGCATGCCAGTGGTCGGGAGTTGCAACAATGACGCCGTCGATGTCCGGCCGGGCCAGGATTTGCCGGTAGTCCAGGTACCCATCTCCTTTGCATACCTCCTGCCCTGCTTTCTTGCGTTTCTCGTAGACATCCGCAACCGCCAGCACTTGCACGGTGGCTGAGCTTTCTTGAATGCCGACAGCTTCGCGCAATAAGCCTCGTCCGCGTCCGCCCACACCGATCACAGCGAGGTTGATGCGATCATTCGCTCCGAGAATTCGCGCGTGTGCTGATCGGTTCGCAGCCCCCAGTGCGATGCCAGCACCGGCTGCTGTTTTAACGAACCTGCGGCGGGTAATCTTTGATGTGTCTTTCATGCGGCGTCACCTCTTGAAGAGTGCCTGTCGTTTTGAAGAAGCGAGGAGCTGCTTCGCTAATTGAGTTCCGGATGCCTTTTGAAAAATACTGGAACTTCAGGTGTCTGTCTACTCGCGATGCACAGCACCAATCGTCAATGGGTCTTCAGCCTGTCCTTGTACTCTTTCCGAAATTTGGCCATCTTTGGCGCGATCACCGCACGACAATAAGGTTGTGTCCCGTTCAGCTTGAAGTACTCCTGATGGTAATCCTCGGCCTTGTAGAATTCCTTGAGAGGCGACACCTCTGTCACGATCGGATCGGGCCACAGTTTGGCCGCTGTTGTCGCCTGAATCACCTGCTCAGCAGCCTTCTTCTGCTCTGCATTACTGTAGAAAATTGCCGATCGATACTGCGTGCCGACATCGGCCCCCTGGCGGTTCAGCGTTGTAGGATCGTGTACATGAAAGAATACTTCTAGAATCTCTTTCAGCGAAATCACCTTCGGATCGAAAGTGACCTGCACAACCTCGGCATGGCCTGTGGTTCCGGTACACACTTGCCGGTAGGACGGGTTTGCAACTTTGCCACCGGAGTAACCCGACTCCACCCGTTCAACACCCTTCAGCTCTTCATAAACGGCCTCAACACACCAGAAACATCCGCCGCCCAGCGTGATGCTTTCTCGTCCATTCGACCCTGTCGCTCCACTGCTGGAGTGGCTTAACATGATTGCATCCTTTGCAAGGCGGGACAGCGTCCAGCTGCCCCCAAGTAGACTGCTCAAGAATAATCGTCTTCTCACGGACGGGTTAACCTCCTCTGTTCTGCCAAACTCATAACCTGCTGTGTTGCTTCCAGAGATTCTACTCCAGCCACTGACACTCAGGAAGGATTCGCCTCAGCTAGTTTGAAAGAAATCCGGCATTCCGGCCAAAGGACGTCAGCCCAATGGATAGTAAGCTGTGGCCTGAATCCAGCCTACCACAGAAGACAATGGATTCCGGCTTTCGCCGGAATGACGAACTTGACTAAGGTCATTTTCGCTCCCGGAGCTCCTTCCCTCTAGTTTACTTCTGTTTATTACTTTTCCCTTATGAATTGTGGCAATAAGACCGATGAGACTCAGTGGGTTGCTGAACCAACCACTGCGGCCAGCTTCAAAAGAGCCCGCGCCGTCGACTTAATGAGGTGAAATGTGTTTGCGATTATCGGCGTCTTAGTCGTGACGGGATGCGTGCTGGGTGGCTATGCCATGGCACACGGTCCTTTTGCGATTCTCTTTCAGCCAGCAGAAGTTGTGATTATTGGTGGCGCCTCACTCGGTGGCCTACTGATCGGAACACCCCTGCCCGTGCTCAAGATCATTGCGAGCAAGTTGCCCGGTGTCTTCGGCAGCTCCCCCTATAACAAGCAGGCCTATCTCAGCATGCTGTCGATGCTGTACGAGATTTTTGGCAAGGCCCGAAAAGAGGGCCTTATTGCGCTGGAACAGGAAGTGAACAATCCGGAACAAGGCGAGATTTTCAAGAAGTACCCGCAATTCTTGAAAAACCATCATGCCGTTGATTTTCTTTGTGACACTTTGAAACTCATGGTCAATGGTGTGACTGACACGTTTGAGATCGAAAAGGCCATGGATGCCGAGCTCGAAACCCACCATCAGGAAGGCGCCCTGCCTTCGGGAGTTCTGGCAAAGGTCGGAGACGGACTTCCCGGACTTGGAATCGTCGCAGCTGTGCTTGGTATCGTCATCACCATGCAGTCCATCGACGGGCCAGTCGAAGAAATCGGCCACCACGTAGCCGCCGCGCTAGTCGGGACCTTCCTGGGAATTCTGATGTCCTACGGTTACGTCCAACCCATTTCCAGCCAACTGGAACACATGGCGCACGAGGAAAGCAAATTCCTTGAGTCCATCAAAGCGGGTGTCATTTCGTTCACAGGTGGTGCCAACCCGGTCGTGGCCGTTGAATTTGCGAGGAAAGTCATCTACTCCTTTAACCGGCCCTCGAACGCAGAAATGGAAGAAGCCTGCAAGCAAGCCAAGAATGCTATCGCTGCATGAGCAATAACCGCCCCATCATTATCGTTAAGAAAAAGAGCGGTCACGGCGGTCACCATGGTGGTGCCTGGAAGGTCGCCTTTGCCGACTTCATCACGGCTCTGATGGCTCTGTTCCTTGTGCTGTGGCTCGTCGGGCAAAGCCAGAAGGTGAAGGAAGCGGTCGCCGGCCACTTCCGCAATCCTCCTGGAATACTGGATGGCTCGAGATCGGGTCTGCTGCCTGGCAATGAAGGCGTCAACGAAGCGATCCAACCTAAAGAAGACAGTCCTGTGAGCTTCGAAGACGAGATGGCCAAGCTTGAACGGTCGGCAGAACGGCTCCAACAGGTCTTCGGTGAGACCGACGCATTCCAGAGTATTCGCAATCAAATTCAAATCCGAATGACGCCCGAAGGTTTGGAAATCCAGCTGACAGAGAAGGCGAAGAAGGTCTTGTTTGAAGTGGGAAGCGCCCACCCAATGCAGGACACCAAGGAAGTCCTTATCCAGATCGCGAAGGAGATTGGAAAGATCTCCAATCGAGCTGTGATCGCGGGTCACACCGATCGCCGGCCTTACTCGGACCAGCGCCACTATTCAAATTGGGAGCTGTCTTCAGACCGAGCCAACGGGGCTCGCCGAGTACTCGTCGAAAACGGTATGAAACCGGAACAGATTGCCCGCGTTGTCGGCTATGCCGATACCCAATTGCTGAATGAAAAAGATCCTTATGCGGACGCCAACCGCCGTATCACCATTCTAGTGCTCCCACTAAACGAGGGCCGCAAGCCGTCGGCGCTGGTGGGCGGGTCTTCCGAAAAGGAGTCGTCTCCAATCATCCCTGAGACTCAGCACGAAGACGAACCGGAAACACCCAAGAAGGAAGCTTCGACTCGCAAAACGTCTTCGCACTAGTCCACGTCCTTCACTTCGGCGTGAACAGGTAGTGCCCTTCCTTGGTCACCTGGCTCCCCTTAATCCATCGATCAAACCAATCCAGGTTCCGCTGCATCGCATCCTGCATTAGCTTCGGTTCCTGAATTCCGTGCGGCTGGCGAGGGTAGACCACCATCGTGACTGGAACATTTTGCCGTTTGAGCGCATTGTAGAACTCGTAGCCCTGTGAGATCGGAACCCTGACGTCGGCGTCTCCATGCTGGATGAGCGTCGGCGTCGAAACACCCTTCACGTTGAACATGGCGGAATGCGTTCGCCAGCGATCGAAAACCTCCCAATACTCTCCGCCGAAGTAGTCCGGCACGAAGCTTGGAATATCGGCGGTGCCGGTGAAACTCATCAGATTCGTGACTCCTGCTCCCACCGAGGCAGCCTTGAAGCGCTTGGTCTGAGTAATCACCCACGAAGTCATATAGCCGCCATAGCTCCACCCCATCACACCCATGCGCTCCGGATCGGCAATGCCTTTGCTTATGAGATGATCCACACCAGACATGATGTCTCGATAGTCACCTCCGCCCCAGTCTGAACGGTTGGCATAGCGAAAGTCGCGGCCATAGCCGCTGCTGCCCCGCACGTTGCATCGCAACAGTGCGTACCCGCGTGAGGCGAAAGCCGCCACCAGGTAAGGTGATGCATTGCCTGTAAACGTTCTCGAGAACACGCCAGCCGGACCGCCATGCACAATCACCAGCAGTGGAACACGGTTGCCGGGCTGATAGCCTGCCGGGTAGGTCAGCAGTCCTTCAATGCTCTTACCGTCTGGCGCTTTCCACTCCACGACCTCGGTCTTTCCAATGATCACTTTGGGCAAGGTCTGGACCCGGCTTACCTGCACAGCCGAAAATGTGTCCACGGTGCTTGCAAAGGCTTCGACCGGCTGTTCAGCCGATTGAGAAGTGAATCCAAAATGGGTTCGCGAAGTATTGAGCGCCGGGGCTTCAACCATGAAGTCGGCGGGAGTCAAGCCCGCCACGTGCCCTCCCTCAAGCGGAATCGTCCAAATTCGCGAAACAGTCCGGTGGGTTTCAGATACGAAAACTCGGCGACCGTCTACGGACCATCCCAAGACGTTGGGCCGTCCATCGTAGCTGGGCGCCAAAGCACGTGGCGTTCCGCCTTCCGCTGCCACAAGCTGCAGTCGACTGGCGCCAGCCCAAGCCGCAGGCACGTCGCTGGCGGTATATGCGATCCATCGCCCGTCCGGAG
>Ga0180085_1000037_pt1 | contig 35797 bp, 32 predicted proteins | sample EasRiv730_16_10D_FD_123013 | JGI IMG/M metagenome (GOLD analysis project Ga0180085, IMG submission 123013) | Soil microbial communities from meander-bound floodplain in the East River, Colorado, USA - East River metaG ERMLT730_16_10D | ecosystem: Environmental > Terrestrial > Soil > Floodplain ... | reverse complement strand
CCTTCCCGCAGTTCGGCGGCTTCCAGAACATGAACGCGCCGAGCCACTCCACGTACCATGCTCTGCAATTGCGACTCCAGCAGCGGTTCGCTCATGGGTTCACGCTTCTAGGCTCTTACGCCTATAGTAAGTCGATCGATGATGGCAGCGGCATTCGGACCACCGACGGCCAGTCGCTCACGCCGTCCGATGACTACAACCTGAAGCTCGAGCGGGGCTTGTCTGCTTTCGACTTCCGCCAGCGGCTGACCACCTCTTGGCTGTATGAACTGCCGTTCGGCAAGGCTCGGCGATTCATGAACACGGGCGGGGTCGCCAACCTGTTGTTGGGTGGTTGGCAGTTTGGCGGGATATTGACTTTGCAGGACGGCTTCCCGCTGACAGCTTATTGTGGTCCTGGAAATATTCAGGGCGGCGGCGGATCCTGTTATCCGGACGCAACGGGCATCAATCCAAACTTCGAGAAACGCAGCGACAGGAGGCCGGACCGTTTCTGGAACACCGCTGCTTTTGTTGACCGCGGGCCAGGCGGGGCTCAGTTCCGCTTCGGCAATGCAGCCCGCAACACCATCATCGGCCCAGGCATCATCAGCTTCGATGCGTCGGCCGACAAGAAATTCTATTTAACCGAAGGCAGGTACTTTGAGTTCCGGACCGAGTTCTTCAATCTGCCCAACCATCCGATTTTCAATCCGCCTGGCACGACCCTGCGTTCTTCCGATACAGCCAGGATCACTGCCACCAAGATCGACTCGCGGCAGATTCAGTTTGGATTGCGCTTTGTGTTCTGAGGTAGAGGCGGACCTGTATGTCCGCCCTTTTGGTTGTGTCGAATCTGAATTAGTCGTTGTCCTGCCAACAAGGGCACACACGCGGGTGTGCCCCTACGGCATCGATCCAAATCACTACCGTGATTTCAAGGCGAGGATTGACTTTACTCCCCCTAGCGTGCATTCCAGCTGGTATACGTCACTCTTCTTCTCTGAAACTGGGAAATAGAGATAACCGGCCACGGGTCTACTGACAGTACCTTCCGGCAAGCCTTTTTCGGTGAGTTCAAGCTCCATTACTTCACGGTCCCTTTCCGTCCTCGCGGGTCCACCTCTCGTGCCAACGCCCACGCCCACTCCCGTGGAAGTGTAGACCCCGCCGACTTTTTGCTCCTGACCTGTCGCCGGATCATAGACGCGACCACGCTCATACCCGATCCCGACCTGTTGGTACCCACCGACGTCAATGCCTTCACCGGAACGTCCTTGCGCCGTCATCGCTGCAGCTCCGGGGTGTAACGGCTTCGATGCCTTATCGCTGCCCGCTGGACGAATTGCAAAGGCTGAGCGCGAAACGTCGATGGATCGTCCTTTTTCGGGATATACCGCCACTTCAATGACGAGTACACTCCGATGCAGCTCAGTGGAAAAGGAGCGACGAATCTGTTCGGCCGTCAGCCACTGGGCGCCTATGCTGAGTTGCCCCTGCTGAGCGTTCGCGGGATATTGTGAGGCCTCGGCCCGAGGTTCTTTTCCATAGACCTCGCTTGCCCAGACCCGAGGTGCGGAAAGAACGAACATCAACCCCAGATTTAAGAACCTCATGGCTGCTCTCCTTTCGCTGCCATCAGATTGGCTTCAATCTTCAGCGTCTTTCCGCTGAGTACGTAAACTCGCCGCGCAAAACCTGGACGGCCTTCCGTCTCGATCCTGAGATTGTATAACCCCGGCTCGAGCGACATGGATCTCAGATCCTGAACCCGTCCGGCGTAGGCGTCGTTGATGAAAACAGAAGCGGTCATAGGCTCGGCTTGCAGTTTGATTTCGCCCATGTTGGGGCCACGCTGAAAATTGTAGGCTGGATAGAAGCCGGAAAAAGCAGGTCCTCCGTATGGGAAATGGGTCTGCCAGAAAGGAGACCAAAACGGTGAATCATAGTATCCATACGAGGGAGGTCCCCAGTAGGCGGGTCCGGAGAAGCGGCTGTAGCCACCGGTCAGGGAGATGCCACCCAGCCGGATCCGCGGCTGTTTGGATGCCTCCACGCTTCCGTTCTGTCCGTTTGAAGCAGTGCTGGATTCCTTCGGCGGATCCTCGGCGCGAGTCAGAGTGCTCAAGAGCAGAATCCCCGCGAGCGCCCCTCCGATCATCAAGGCGTTGCGTGTCATGATCCACCTCCTGTGACCGATTGCTTCTAATTCAAGTATGGACACGTGCTAAGAATTGTCAACGATAAGCTGTATGGATTGAGACGCGCCTTGTAAGGTTGCTTGGGATTATCTCTCAATTCCCTGGAGCGGCTAGATCGACAGCGGTCACGAGAAATTTCCACTAAAGTGGGTAGTACCAAGGATTACGGGGGGTCTAGTCCAGGGAGGGGGCGCCGCTGTTTGAGATACGTTGTGTAGATTTGCCGGCAGGCGCGTCACCCCGGCGGTAGTAAGCCTGGGTCCAGACTGGATTCCGGCTTTCGCCGGAATGACGGTGGGAATACAGAGAACCGTGGGACGATAGCCCGAACACTTGGACGAAAGAGAAACTGGTGCGGAAGGCGGGACTTGAACCCGCATGGCTTGCGCCGCCACCCCCTCAAGATGGTGTGTCTGCCAATTCCACCACTTCCGCATTCAGGGCAGGTTCCACAACCGCCGTGTCAGGCAGCTGCGGAGAGTATTTTACGAGGAACTCATGATCAGTCAAGAGAGCCGATTAAAGCAGTCACGGCTTTGGCTGAGCCGGCGATGTCGGAGGATTCTGAACCGGAGGTGCAGGGGCCGGCGACCCGGACTGGGCCGGAGCGCTCTGCTTCTGGACCGGCTTGGCGCCTTGCATCACAGAACTTCCCTGGTCGCGGGTCGTGAACAGGGAGAGTGCGAAGGAAGTGAGCATGAACACGACAGCGGCGCCCGTGGTGAGCTTGGAAAGAAACGTTGCCGTGCCGCGGGCTCCAAAAGCCGTTTGGGATCCGCCACCACCAAACGCGCCAGCCAAATCGGCGCCCTTTCCCGACTGCAGGAGAACAATCAAGATCAGAATCAAGCAAACCAGCACATGAATAATAGATAACAAAATGATCATTAGTGCCTAATCCATCCTCTAAAAATTCACGATTGAAGCAAAGGAGTCGGGTTTCAAACTAGCGCCGCCTACCAATGCTCCGTCGATCTCTACTTGGGCCATCAACCCCTTGATATTGTCCGGCTTGACACTTCCGCCGTAAAGAATTCTTAACTCGCGGGAGCCTTCAGAACCAAATTTCTGTTGGGCAAGCTGCCGAATGTGCTTGTGGACTTCCACGGCCATTTCGGGTGTTGCCGTTCGCCCGGTTCCAATGGCCCAGACCGGCTCGTAGGCGATGACTATACGGAAAAAGTCCTGCGCCGTCAAATTGTTGAGGCCCTCCTCGAACTGGGTTTGAATCACCGTGCCGGTCTGATTGGCTTCGCGTTCTGCCAGCGTTTCGCCGATGCACACAATCGGAGTTAACCCTGCCGCCAGAGCGGCTTGGGTCTTTCGTTTCACTGTCTCATTGGTCTCACCAAAGTACTGTCTCCGTTCGGAATGTCCGATGATGCAGTACTGACAGCCCACATCCGCGAGCATTGGAGCCGATATCTCACCCGTGAAAGCCCCTTCCTTCTCCCAAAAGACATCTTGACCCGAAATCAGGATGTTGCTTCCAGCCGCGGCTCGCACTGCTTCACCAAGAGCCGTAAACACTGGAGCGATTACGATGTCGCAGTGCTTCGAGTCTTGGACCAGGGGTCTGAGCTGCTCAATGAACTGGACGGTTTCCTTTGGAGTCTTGTAAAGCTTCCAATTGCCTGCGATGACTGGACGACGCATTGGTGAAAACCTTTCGCCGTGTTTGGAAATGGCCAGAACTGAGGATAGAGAATAGAAGATGGAGGATCGCACGATCCGCTATCCTCGATCCTCCATCTTCAACGATCGCTCAGTGCCTCGACACCGGGCAGCTTCGCTCCTCCCAAGAACTCCAATGAGGCGCCCCCGCCGGTTGAAATATGGCTGATCTTGTCCTCAACGCCTGCTTTGGTAACCGCGGCAACGGAATCTCCACCACCAATGATGGACGTGGCGGAACTTTCAGCCACTGCGTGCGCTATGGCCAAAGTCCCCTCGGCGAACTTTTCCATCTCGAAAACGCCAAGCGGGCCATTCCACAGAATGGTTTTGGCAGTTGCGATATGCGCCTTGAACCGGGACACGGTTTCCGGACCGATATCGAGCCCCATCCATTCCATGGGTGTCTCTTGAATCGAAGTGATTTTCGAGTCGGCCGCCGGATCGAACTGGCTCGCCACCACGTGGTCCACGGGCAGCAGCAGCTTCACTTTGCGCTCTTGCGCCTTCTTCAGCAACGATTCTGCAAGTGGCACCTTGTCGGTTTCAACCAACGACTTACCGACCTCGTATTCCTCGGCAACCAAAAACGTGTACGCCATGCCGCCTCCGATCAGAAGGACATCAACGATGTTTAACAGGTTGTCTATGACTTCAATTTTGTCCGAGACCTTGGCGCCACCGATGATCGCAACATAAGGGCGCTCAGGGTTCGAAATGGCCTTGCCCAGGTATGACAGTTCTTTCTCCATCAGCAGGCCAGCGCCAGACTGGCTAACGAACGAAATCATTCCGACCGTTGAGGCGTGGGCCCGATGTGCCGTACCAAAAGCGTCGTTCACGTAGACGTCACAAAGCGCAGCCAGCTGTTTGGAGAACTCAGCATCGTTCGCTTCCTCTTCTGCATGAAAACGCAAGTTTTCGAGCAGCAAAACGTCGCCGTCGTTCAACGCTTTGGACTGATTCAGTACTTCGTTGCCCACACAATCCGAAGCCATCTTCACCTTTTTTCCGAGAAGGCCACCTAGAGCCGTTGCGACCGGCCTGAGACTCATCTTGGCGTTGGGCTTCCCTTTGGGTCGGCCGAGGTGAGACGCGAGCAGCACCCTGGCTCCTTTGGATAGTGCGTGCTGAATAGTTGGAAGGCTGGCTCGGATTCGAGCATCATTCGTGATCCTACCTTCCTCGTCGAGCGGAACATTGAAGTCGACGCGGATGAAAACACGCTTCGACTTCAGGTCCAGATCGGTGATCGAACGTTTAGCCATAGGCACTCCACAATCTTTCGTGTCCGCTCCCCTCTCCCCAGCGCGGGAGAGGGGCCGGGGGTGAGGGGGGCTATCTCTCTGCTGAATCAACTCCCTAAATCCACTTCAAGATGAGGCTCTCGGAACACTCCCAAAAAAGAATCGAGCTGGGTACTCTCCCCCTCACCCCTGTCTCCTCTCCCGCGCTGGGGAGAGGGGAACCGAACTTCGCAAAGTTTTTCGAGGATCGAGGAGTACCGTCAGCATATTCTGCAATTATCAAATTGCCCGCATCACGAACGGAATCAAATCCCGAACCCGGCAACTGTAGCCCCACTCATTGTCGTACCAACTCAAAATTTTTACCATCCGCTCACCCATCATGCGCGTGAACGGCGCGTCCACGATGGAAGAGTGTGGATCGCCCTTGAAGTCAACCGAGACCAAGGGCTCGCTGGAAACCTTCAAGATCCCTTTCATCGGTCCTTCAGCCGCTTCGGTCATGGCCGCATTGACCGCTTCAACCGTGGCGGATTTTTCGAGGGTCGCGACGAAGTCGACGACCGAAACGTTCGGAGTTGGAACCCGGATGGCAATCCCGTCCAACTTTCCCTTCAGCTCGGGGAGCACCAATGCCACTGCTTTGGCAGCTCCCGTGGTCGTAGGAATCATCGAAACTGCGGCGGCCCGCGCGCGGCGTAAGTCCGAATGCGGCAAGTCGAGAATCCTCTGGTCGTTGGTATAGGAATGAACCGTTGTCATTGACCCGCTGGTGATGCCGAACTGCTGGTGCAGAACTTTGGCAACAGGCGCCAGACAGTTGGTGGTACAGGAAGCATTCGAGATCACGTGGTGCCGCGACGGATCATATTTGTCGTCATTCACGCCCATTACCAGCGTCAGGTCTTCGTTCTTGGCAGGGGCTGAGATGATGGCCTTTCGAACGGTCCCTTGCAGATGCTTCTGCGCATCCTCTTTCTTGGTAAACAATCCGGTAGACTCAATTACAACCTGGACACCCAAGCTACTCCAATCAATCCGGGCTGGATCACGTTCCTTGAAAACTTTGATTCGTCTTCCATTGATCGCTAGAAAATCCTCGGTTGCGGCAATGGCTGCCTCCGAAGTGCCGAGCACGGAGTCGTACTTCAATAGATGCGCCAGCGTCTTCGGATCCGTCACATCATTGACCGCCACAAATTCGATCCTGGTATCGCCGAGCGCGGCCCTTAGCACGTTCCGCCCGATCCTTCCAAAGCCATTAATGCCAACCCGAATGGGCACGACTTCACTCCCTATGACCTTGCGCGCGAACCGCCCTTTCTTTGCTCGTAGCGCCTCAGACAGCGCTTTGCCCCCGCGCAAGACCGGCCAATATATCGGCTTCGCCAAACTCTTGTCAACGTTTTAGCTTGGTGCCGAAGCCCGGCCAGCGCTATAATCGCTCCGCGCAAACCCAGAATGGGAGCGGCTTTCGGGGATTTCTGCCAACGCGTCAGAACTGCATGCACCTCCTTTACAGCCTGGTTTTCACTTTGGGCTTCACTGCTGCGCTGCCCTATTTTCTTTTTCAGGCACTCCTGCATCGGAAATACTTTTTCAGTTTTTGGGAACGGTTCGGCGTTCTGCCAGAAGCGATTTCCTTGGGCCAGAAGGGGGGCATCTGGATTCATGCAGTTTCGGTTGGAGAAGTCATGGCAGTGCTGCCACTCATTCAGGCGGTGCAGACTCGATGGCCCGGACGGAGGTTGGTGGTGTCCACCGCGACCCTCACCGGACAAACGTTGGCTCGAAAGAAGCTCCCGGGCGAAATCGGAGTACTCTACTTTCCCCTCGACTGGCGATTCACCGCCCGAAAGAGCCTCGATACGATTCAACCTTCCCTGATCTTGATCGCCGAAACGGAGATCTGGCCCAACTTTCTCCGGGAATGTGGCGCGCGCTCGATTCCGGTGTTGTTGGTCAATGGCCGACTTTCCGACCGGTCAGTGAGTCGTTACCGAAAGATCAAGCCTTTCATGCGTCGCGTCCTGAGAGACGTTTCCTTTTGCTGCATGCAAACCGAGCTCGATCGCGATAGATTGCTTAGCCTCGGCTTAGATCCAGGCAAAGTGGAAGTTGCTGGGAATTTGAAATACGAAATCGCGGCACCCAGTTCGATCGAAGCCAGGTCCGAAGCGTATCGCCGGTTACTGGGATTGTTGCCGGACCGGTTTGTCGTTGTCGCGGGCAGCACCATGAAGGACGAGGAACCCTTGGTGCTGGCTGCTTTCGAGGCGCTGCGAGCCACCTGTTCGGCGGCGGTGCTCGTTATCGCGCCTCGCCACCCGGAGCGATTTGGTGAAGTCGAGAAGCTGCTTTCAGACCGATCGCTCGAATATGTCAAGCGCTCCGATCTAGACACCGGCCAATCTCGCGCCGTCCTGGGACGGGAGGTTGTGTTGCTCGACTCGATGGGAGAGTTGGCAACGCTGTACGCAATCGCCAGCGTGGTCTTTATTGGCGGAAGCCTTGTCCCCACTGGTGGACACAACATCCTGGAACCGGCGTTGTTCCGTAAGCCGATTCTCTTCGGCCCCAGCATGAGTAATTTTCGCGAAATGTCGGAGGACTTCCTGCAACAGGATGCTGCGGTTCAGGTGAAAAATTCTGAGGAGCTTGGAAGAGAACTCGTCCGGCTGTTTCTTGATGCCGAGTTCCGCCAGCGGGTGGGTGATCGCGGCCATGCCATTCTGATGGCTAATCGCGGAGCCGCACAAAGGATTGTCAGCCGGATAGAGTCAATCGAAGGGCGAACGGCGAATGTCGAAGTACGAAAGCCGGAGATCGAAGTTCGAACTGGCGAATAAGGACAAAGGGCAGCGTGAGGGGCTGTTGGGTCGGGCTTGCAGACGGTTCAGAACACCGCTCACCAGTTTCATGCGCATCTGACGAGACCGGGCATCTAAACTTCGTACTTCGCAGTTCGACATTCATACTTTGATTCATGGACCTTTTTTCTCCGATTGCCTCGTTGTTTGGAGCTGCGGTTCGGCTTCGTGGCTGGGGCTACGCCGCCGGCTTGTTGCGGACTGCCCGACTGCAGGCCCCGGTGATTAGCATTGGCAACCTAACTATGGGTGGAACGGGGAAGACGCCCACTACGATTGCCCTCGGGAAGCTGCTGCTCGATTCGGGACATCGCGTCGCTGTTCTTTCGAGGGGATACAAGGGAGATCACGGGGGTGGGCCGCTGCTAGTGTCTGACGGGCAGTGCATCCAGGCGACGGCGAACGAAGCTGGAGATGAAGCCCTGGTCATTGCCAGAAATCTGCCGCGCGCCCTCGTAGCGGTCGCCAGGAAGCGGGCGCAGGCAGGAATCTGGCTGGAGAAGCATTTTGGAGTGGATGTTCACCTTCTGGACGATGGATTTCAACATCTGCAATTGCATCGCGACCTGAACCTGCTCGTCATCGACGCGACGAATCCGTTCGGTGGCGGCCTGCCACCGCGGGGACGTTTACGAGAACCTCTGGATGCTATTTGCCGCGCGGACGCCGTTATCCTTTCCCGAACTGAAGTGGGCTATAGCTACGATGAGCTGATCGAGGGAATTCGGCGCTACAAGCCAGATATCCCGTGCTTGCTCGCTCATCAAAAGTTAGTCACGCTGCGCAGGCTGGGCGAGGAAGAAGAGTTGTCGCTGGAGGTCCTGAGCGGTGTGGCTGTTGTCGCCTTCGCTGGAATTGGCAACCCATCCCAGTTCCTGACGACCCTGAGCAAGGCGGGAATCCGAGTCGTGCAGTCCCTCTTTTTTCCCGATCATCACCACTATCGGGCGCCGGATTGCCAGCGGCTGGTGCGCGAGTGCGAGAAACTGGATGTGAAAGCCTTGATCACTACTGAAAAAGACGCCGAGAAACTTTCTGCCGCAGAGTTCGGAATCCGAGAGGTGTTCGCAGCCAAACTGGCCTTTGAGTTCAATGATCCTCATCAATTGTCGAGGTTGATGTTCGATGTGGCGGGAGTTGCGGCACGATGAAAGCATTCGATCCTGGAAGCGTGCGCCGGCTGCTCATTCGTGGAACCAATTGGGTGGGCGATTCCATTCTTTCTCTCCCTGCGTTGAAGCGAGCGCGACTTGAGTTCCCGCAGGCAAAAATCACTCTACTGGTGCTCCCCTGGGTTGCGGGTATCTATGAAGGCTGCACCGCGATTGACGAGATCTGGCTCTACGACCGGCAGGACCTTCACCGTGGATTGTCAGGTAAGCTGCGGCTGATCCGAGAATTGCGCGAGCGACGCTTTGACGCCGCCCTGCTGTTTCAGAACGCCTTCGAAGCGGCAGTGCTAGCCCGCCTGGCGGGAATTCCGGTGCGCGCCGGTTACGACCGCGATGGTCGTGGTTGGCTGCTATCACACAAGGTGTCCGTTGATCCGCACGTTTCAAAGCTTCATCAGACCTATTACTACCTGGATCTTTTAGAGCAACTTTTGGGGCGGCCCCGCACCGCGCAGGGGCTTGAACCGAAACCCACCTCACAGTTTGTTGCCGCGGTCATGCCGGATATTACACTCGTTGCCAGTCCGGAGCGGAAGCACGCGGCCCAAACCCGGCTGCAGTTACAAGGAGTGGAGTTCAATCGAACCGTGGTCGGTGTCAATCCAGGCGCATTCTACGGGTCAGCCAAGCGCTGGTTGAGCGAACGCTACGCAACGGTGCTCGACCGGTTGATTGACGAACGGCAGGCGTCGGTAGTGATCTTCGGTTCTCCGACTGAAGTAAGCATTGCCGAGGCGATTCAATCGGGGATGCGCAACCGTCCTATAGTTCTTTCGGGACGGACGGAATTGAACGAACTGATCGCCATGCTCGCGTGCTGCGACCTGTTCCTCACCAATGACTCAGGACCGATGCATCTCGCCGCGGCGCTGCGTGTTCCGACGCTGGCTATTTTCGGCCCGACCGACGAGATTGCGACCGGACCCATGAGTTCGGCAGTCGTGGTGGTGAACAAAAGGATTGAGTGCAGTCCATGCCTTTTGCGAGAATGCCCGATTGATCATCGTTGTATGACCTTGATTTCAGCGGAGGAAGTCGCCAGGCAGGCGTTTCAGATGATCGACGCAAGGCAGAGGATCGAAGATCGAAGATAGAGGATCGATTGATCCGGCAGCCTCAATCTTACAATCTGCTGTCAGCTATCCTCAATCTTCTATCCTCTTTCCTCGCGTTTTGGAGCCTTCTTCTTTCATGCCTCAAAACATAGGAGTTTTCATCGACCGGGATGGCACGATTAGCGAGGAGGTGGGTTACGTCAACCATGTCTCCCGCTATCAGGTCTATCCATGGACTGCTGAGGCCATTCGCAACTTGAATGAAGCGGGCCTCAAGGTGATTGTCGTGACGAACCAGGCGGGAGTGGCGCGCGGCTACTTCAAGGAAGAACTCGTGAAGCAGGTGCATGAGAAGCTGATCACGGAGATGACGCGGGCTGGAGCCCGCTTCGATGCGATCTACTACTGTCCACATCATCCATCGGTTGGGGAGCCTCCTTACCGTCAGTCATGCAATTGCCGCAAGCCGAAGACGGGCATGCTGGAGCGTGCTGCTGCAGAGTTTGGGATCGACGTGCCGCTGTCCTTCGTCATTGGTGACCGTTACGGTGACATTGAACTAGCCCACAACGCAGGCGCTCGGTCCATTTTCGTCTTGTCTGGTTACGGTCTTGGCGAGTACGAGTACCAACGGCACAACTGGAAACGACAGCCGGATTGGGTCGCCAAGGACCTTCTCCAGGCGTCCCATGTGGTGCTTCAGACAATCAAGCGATAGCCGCCACTCGAGGATTGATCGTCCTCGTCGTCGTGCTCGTCCTCGACAACAGTTTCCAGGATCCCATGTCAACACACTCAGTAAATCGCACTGATGGCCGTAACCCGACCCCTAAAGCACGATTTCTGGAAATCGTTGAACAGTTTCGCGGCTGTCCGATCGCCGTGTATGGTGATCTGGTCGCCGACGAGTTTGTTTACGGGGAGATTTCTCGCGTTTCCCGCGAAGCCCCCGTGCTTATTCTCAACTATCGGGAATCGTCCATAGTTCCCGGGGGAGCGGCCAACGCCATCAATAACCTTCACGCTCTCGGTGCCCAGCCCGTTCCGTTGGGGATTCTAGGAAACGACGATGCCGGCAAAGCCCTACGCCGGCAGTTCAGCCGATCGAAGATCTCCCTTTCGAGGATTCGGTTCATGAAGGGCTACACGACGCCGACCAAGAGCCGTTACTCAGCCGGGTCGGCTCACTCCGCACGGCAGCAGGTTCTCCGCATCGATCGGGGCTGTGCGTTTGTTCACTCCGCAGACAGCGCCAAAGCCACGCGGAATGAACTGATGGCTCTGGTGAAAGAGTGCAAAGGCGTGTTGATTTCTGATTACGGATTCGGCTTTGTGAGCCCAGAAGTCATTGCGCGGGCAGTTCCTAACAAGAAATCGCTGCCGGTTACCGTGGACTCGCGTTTCAGTCTGCTCCAGCACCGGGGTGTCACGGCCTGTACCCCCAACGAGTCGGAGGTTGAACAGGCTTTAGGCATCAAGATCGGCAGCGACACGCGCAAACTCGAAGAGGCCGGTGCAACATTGCTGAAGCAGTTACAAGTCGAAGCGGTCCTGATCACGCGCGGGCGCGATGGCATGGCGTTGTTTGTTGCCGGGGAGAAACCGGTTCACATCCCGATCTTTGGAACCGACGAGATTGCCGACGTCACCGGCGCCGGCGACACGGTGATCGCTGTGTTTACGCTGGCTTTGGCGGCTGGCGCGAGTTTTGTGGAAGCAGCTCGATTGTCCAACTACGCGGGTGGCATCGTGGTGATGAAACGGGGCACCGCGACTCTCTCGGCTGAAGAGCTGCGGCAGGCGGTGATCCAGGGGTAGAATCACCCTGAACCCGTTGTCGCGAGAAATTCCCCTTCAGGAGAGAGGAAGCGCCAAAGGCGCGGGGGTTGTCATACTTCACGCCTTCGGAATTTTCAAGACAACCCCCAAGGCCCTGCGGCCTTTGCCCCCTTTGATAAGGGGGACTTTGGAAATGACATGACTGCTCTTAACAAACTACTCCCGCTCGAAGCACTCGAACCGGTCGTCGCGGCTCTGAAGGCCTCAGGCAAAACCGTGGTCTTCGCAAACGGCTGTTTCGATTTGCTGCACGTTGGGCATCTTCGTTATCTGCAGGGTGCTCGACAGCTCGGCGATGCCTTGGTTGTCGGTTTGAATAGCGATGAGTCCGTGCGTCGGCTAAAGGGACCACAACGTCCCCTGATGCCGGAGGACGAGAGGGCCGAGATTCTGGCCGCGATGGCATGCGTGGACTACGTTGTGATCTTCGAGGAACCTACAGTGGAGCGGCTGCTGAAGGTCTTGAAGCCTGACATCCAATGCAAGGGTACTGACTATACTGAAGAGACAGTTCCCGAGCGCGAGGTTGTCCACTCCTACGGCGGCCGCGTGGCGATTGCCGGTGACCCAAAGGACCATTCGACGCGCGACTTGATTCGCGACATTTTGAGCAGAAGCTCTTCGCCGGAGTCAGGCCACTCCTGAGAAAGCTATGGAATCACCACGCCGGATCTTGATCATCAAGCTTGGATCGATCGGCGATGTGGTGCATACGCTTCCCGCCTTGGCAGATCTCAAGCAAGCATTCCCGGATGCGGAAATCGACTGGCTGGTTGAATCCAAGGCGCGCGTGATTTTAACTGGCAACCCGTGGCTGCATGACGTGGTTGAGATCGACACCCACAAGTGGCGTTGCTCTTGGTCGTTGCAAACTCTCGCTGAGATGCGAGGAGTGGCAGGAAAGCTGAGAAGCCGCTGCTATGATGTCGCTCTCGATTTCCAGGGACTGTGGAAATCAGCCTTCCTTGGTAAGGTTTCCGGCGCGCGCAAGCTGATAGGCTTTGACTCGACAACTCTCAAGGAACCCGGATGCCGGATGTTTTATGATGAACAGATCAAGCCGGCTCCCGCGGTTTGCCATGTGATCGACATTTACAAGGAGCTCCTGCGCAGCCTTGAAGTCACTCTAGGTCCCCACCGATTCCATCTTCCTGTACCCAGCGAAGACGAACAGACCATTTCACGGCAGCTATCTTCACGCCAGATTGATGATTTTGTCGTCCTGAATCCCGGTGGCGGCTGGGACACGAAGAATTGGGCTCCAGAAAACTACGCACTGCTGCATGACAAACTGCGCCAGGAAACCGGGTTGCCCAGCGTTTTGACCTGGGGGCCCGGCGAAGAGCCGCTTGTGGACAAGGTTCTGCGCGCGTGCGTCGAAGAGCCGCCCGTTACGTTCCCAACCTCGCTGTATCAGCTCATCGCGCTGCTCAGGCGCGCCAAGCTCTTTGTTGGAGGTGACACAGGACCGCTGCATCTGGCTGCGGCTTGCGGAACACCGATTGTCGGCATTTTCGGACCCACCGATCCCCTGCGGAACGGGCCATTCTCTTCCGAAGACATTGTGGTCTCGCATCAGGTTCCTTGCGGGCCATGCTACAAACGGACGTGCCCAATCTATAACAAGGAGTGTCTACGGCTGGTCCAGGTGGATGAAGTGTTCGAAGCGGTGTTACGTCGGTTAAATGTCAAGGGACAGAAGATCTCGCATCCCCTCACCACAACGCCGAAACAAGTGGGCTGACGGGCAGAGCACCGCGCAAAGTGCGACGGCACTGCACGGACTGGCCGCAGAACGAGCTTGACCGCGGCTTGGACTAAACGGAGACACAGGCTGGATAACTAATACAAACGCGATAAGTAGCTTTATATCGGTCTTTTGACCCAACCACTGGCGTGAGCCAGTGGTCGACGCAAGTGATTGCGGGGATACCGACCGCGAGAGCGGTCGGAGGCTCAATTACGTCGCTGCTTAGGTGAGGCTCCAACCGCTGACGCGGTCGGTATCTCAAAAGAGGCCAGGCCGCGTGCCACTTATGCCAGTGGTTGGCTTCTGTCACATTCTTAAGTGCGTTTGTACTACTAGTAGAACAGTCATCGAATTTCTTCCACTACAAGATCATCAAATGCTGCGTGGCCCTTTTCAGTCAAGATCATCCCTGTAATGCCACCCGAAAAGCTATCGTCCAAAAGACTGCCAGCGGGTTGGTCATTAACATACAGCCTGATCGAATGCCCTACACACTGGACACGCAGATGATACCTGTGCAAACCGCCTTCCAATCGCTTGTCGGGCCACAGAGTCCGAGGTACAAGCTCAATGGTTTTCTTTGGCTTCACTTCTTGCTTGATGAGCCGATATTGTTTGTGACCCACGAGCGCAAAGTCGCTAATCAGAAATGCGTAGTACCCAGCTTCATTGAGACGAAAGACGAGACCAGCCTCCGGCGAGACAGCAACTACCTTGCGAGGAGCCACTGGCCAATACTCCGATCCGTCTCTCAGCTCGACGGTGATGGAAGCATCGAAGTCTTTAAACCAGGGGCCATTGGCTGCGCGTGCGTCTGCCTCCAGCAAGTGATATTCTCCACCCCTATAGAAGGAAGCCGCGCTGTCAGGCCATCCACTCGCTGAATCGGCGAAGTCCTCCCGATAGATCATTCGCCCACTCTTCCACTCGAGTTTGCCTTGGTATCTGCGTTCGTCCGGGTGGGTGGAGCCAGGTAGGTCTTGCCGTTTTGCAGGGGACGCACCGCTCGCCGACGCCTCTCCTTGCGACTCCAGAATCCTGAATCCGTGCCTTGCCCGTACTTTCAAACCCTTCCCTTTGACGTGCACCCGGATTCGGTGGTAGCTGTTGTCCTGTGACCACTTCGAACTGTGATAGGCGAGGGTATACTGCTGCCGGAGTTCCTGGGCTATGTCCCCGATGGCGCCAGACAAGTCGGCCGAGGAATTCACGAAGAAGCACTCTGCTCCCGATTCTTCGGCCAATCTCTTGAAGACATACCGAGGATTATCTACTTCTTTTCCAGTCAGCAGTCTCACGGTCTTCCCGCTGGATTGGAAGACTTGGTCCTCCTCACTGTCGAAGTAGCCGATCAAATAGATTTGAGCAAGAGAGGCCTGTACAGCTTGAATCAACTCCTCAAGTTTGTGCCGGCTGTGCTGGTCAGCTCGCTCGCTGATGACCACCAGGACCTGGCGGGGCAGGTTTGCTTTCGAGAGATGATCCAACGCTTCAATGATGGGATCGTACAGGCTGGTGCCGGCATTTTCCGACATGCTTGCGGCAATGGCTGCTTTGACACGCTCTCGGTCTGTAACCGGACCAATGACAGGGACTGCTTGATGGTGGTAGGGCAGGTAAGAAATCTCAGTATCCGGGTGACTGGACTCCACCAAAGTCAGCACAGCTTTCTTGGCTTCCTCGAACTTTCCGGTGCTTCCCATCCTGCCGTTCCGGTCTACCAAAAGGGCCAAACTGACGGGTTGTTGGGAAGCGGAGAAGAACGAACTCTTCTGAAGTTTTTCGTCCTCGTAGATTGAGAAGTCTGTTGTCGTGAGCCCCTGGATCGCCCGATTCTTGCGATCCGTCACATAGACCCCTACAGTTACCAGATTGACATCCACGCGAAGCGTTTGTTGTGGGCTCTCGTCCTGCAGAGCCGACTGCTGCTGGGCATGGACGGCGTTGGATAACGCGAAATAAATGAGGATCAATGGAATCAAGCGAGACACGCGTAAGAACATTGGAGCTGGGAGCTTATCTGAAACCACGACCGCCGGTGGGCGAGCTGAGACCCGACTGGGACCCAGCGTCATTCCGGCCAAGCGCAGCGCGAGCCGGAATCCAGTCTGTATTCCCACTTTGACGCCCGAGCCCTGCGGCCGCTAACAGATTCCGGATCGTGCGCGTTCGCAATCCTCAATCGGGAAACTAGGCGCGACAACTCTGTTCAACCAGGGCTAGGCGCAACTTTCAGCCCATGACGGCCAGCTCATACAGATACTCGACGAAGGAAAACACCGCGCCATCCAGTCCTTGCACCTTCGGGTTCTTCGACTCTATGACGTAGTATTCATCGGGAGCGTGCGCGCCACTTCCATGGCCGAGGCCGAAATGGCCAGCCGGCAGCCGTAGCGGTTCACCGGTAAACACGTAGCCAGGCCAGGAACCGGCATTGCGCGGCCAAACGATCGGATCAATCCCAGCTCGCTTGTAGACAGCGCCCTGCGCGCGGATGAGTGAGGTGTCGGCCGACGTGCTCGTGGGATCGTACCCGCCTGTCATGCGGACCTCGATGTCGCCAAACCCGCGCTTGGCAAGGTGGGCCTTCAAAGCCGCCAACGCTTCGGCGGCGGTCATGTCCGGCACGAGTCGCAGGTCGAGCTTCGCCACTGCCTTGTGGGGGAGAATGGTTTTCCCTCCCGGACCCGTGTACCCGCCGACCAAGCCTTCGATGTTGACCGTGGGTCTCGACACCAGACGCTCCAGGGACTCGCGCCAGCTCAGGTCGTGCAGCCACCGTTCAACTCCGAGCTGTTTTTTCGCTACGGCTTCATCGAGCCGTCGCGCTCCTTCGGCGATCATTGACTTCTCGGATTGCGTAAGCGGGCGCGCCTTATCGGCAAAACCGTCGATCGCCGGATCGTTGCCGTCCGCCGAGACGAGTGTTGCGAGCGCCTGCACAAGATGCCACGCCGGGCTGTCTACCCGCGCCTTGTTGCTGGAGTGAATGTCCTGGCGTGGTCCGCGCCCCCAGCGCTCGCCACTGGAGACGAGCTCAAGTTCAACGACGCCTTTGCCGCCCAGGCTGACGGTTACATTGCCGTCGAGACCCTGCGCGGCCGAAGGCATGATGACTCCGATAGACGGCTTGAGCGCTGCTTGCACTTCCGGCCGGCGTACGATCTGCGGGAAGTGCGGGGAGCCGATCTCCTCCTCGCCCTCGGCCACCAGCGCCAGGTTTACCGGCAGCTTTCGGCCTGCGCCGCGAATGGCGTGGAGCGCCGCCAGCAAAGAGGATTGCGGGCCCTTCTGATTCACTGCGCCGCGGCCCATGAGCACCTTTCCGACTCCGGGCTTTTCGACGAGCGCGGCCGCCCAGGGCGGTGATGACCATTCCGCAGGGTCCACCTGCTTTACGTCGTACATGAAATAGACGCCCACCGTTCGCGAAGCGCCCGCGTCGAGCGTGGCCAAAATGCCGGGCTGTCCGTCGGTGGGTATCTTTGTCACCTTGCCGAATCCCGCGTCGCGTAGGAGGCGCATGGTGAGGTCGCAGCCTTCGCTGACGCCTTTGTTTTCGGCGGCAATCGACGGTTGCCGGACCCACTCCTGCAAACGCTGCAAGGCTTCGCTGTGGCGCTTCTCCACCTGCGCACGAACGGGTCCGAGGTCGCCCGCATCGGCTCGTCCCGGACGTGACCAAGCCAACGCCGTCGCACCGGCGACCGCACCCCGAAGGAAGGCTCGTCTATGCATGCATGATCGTGAGTCGGACGTGTTGCGTCCGCTGCTTTCATTTTCACTCACCCGGAAGATCGGAGTAACCAACGCTCCCGCTTCCACTGCGGTTGCGTCGAGCTGCTCGGAATTAGTGTGACCAGATCCAAACAGATTCGACATCGTCCCATCAGCTTCTTGTGCCACTTGAGTCTCCTTCCTCTCGTTCTCCCTGCCGCGTCTGCTCAAAAGTTCTCAATCATCCAGGCATTGCCGGCAAGGGCCGAAGCAGCAAAGGCGACGTACCGGCCATCGGGAGAAGGGATTCCCGACGTTCCTCCTGCTGTCCAAGGGAGCAAACTAGGCTGCCGCCACAGCACTTGAGCCTGGCCTTTCAGGTCAACAAACAGAAGGGTGTCGGACCCCTCTGACGAACTTGAAACAAACCACCCTTTCCCGTCGGCCGCCCAACGGATGGAATCAAGTTGGTGCCAGCCTTGGACAACGACGTCGTATGCCCTCTCACCAGTCAACGGTAGAACCTTGAGACCACCTTGTTGGTCGTTTGACCGTTGCAGCGCAATGCGCGAGCCATCCGGCGAAAGATCCCAGTTATACTGGGTGTCTGGAGAAATTTCGACCCTGGTGAGTTCACGTCCCTTTCCCCGTAAAGGATCAAAGGCATGGAAGGCCAGTTGGCTCTTGTTCTGCTGGTCAAACACACAGAGGTTCGATGGTTGGCGCGCACAGTGGACCCGCGAGAATCCCTGTTCGTTCAACACCAATTGAGATGGCCCCCCGGCAATTGGAGCCCGCCTTAAGGAGACTGGTTTCGTGGCTGCAAGCCGGGCCCATGTGGGAAGCCCAAAATAAAGGATCGAGTCCCCGTCGGGTGTCAGCGTGGGATCACACTGATCTTCCGGGCCCGTCACCACAGGTTCGGCAAAACGCTGGTCCAGTGCCTGTTTGAAAATGTCAAGGTTTCCATTTCGGTCGGAACTAAAGAGAACAGCCTTGCTGTCCGCCGTCCAGGCGGCCGGATAGTCGCCTCGATCGTCGAGGGTCAGGCGCCGCGGCCTCGTGAGACGCGTGCCGTTTCCCTCAAGCTTTCCCACGTAAACGTCGTCTTGGGAAATCCCTCTGAAGAATCCAAGACGCTTCCCATCGCTGCTGCCGCTTAACCACACAAAGGCAAGGCCGGGCCAATTCAAGAGATTTCGGGGTGTCCCGATAGCCTGCCCGTTGCTGAGATCGACGCGGATTTCCCACAGGCCGGCTTCGTTCTGTCGCCAGTTTGCAGTGGAGTAGAGCAGGCGTCCGTCCGGAAAAATCCAGCCACTATTAAGCCAATGACCAGCCGCCCTTCCAGGCGGAAATGCCGACGAGTCCCACTCGCGGCGGTAGTTGTGGCCGGAAGTGATCGTCGTCGTACGGTTGCCACTGAGGTCGCAGGTCTCAATCGAGCCTCGGTAGCCGTCTTCACCAACATGATGTCGGATATAGGCCAGACGCTGACTGTTGGGGAACCACGTCAAGTCCTTGAATGCATCTCCTTGGCCAGCCTGAACAACCCGTCGCGCCTGCTCCCCATTTGCGCTCATCAACCAAATCGCTCGGCGGGTCTCCCCGATGAACGCGATGGTCGCCCCATCTGGGGATACTGCAGCGGCAACGGCGTCATCTCGAAGTTTGTGCAACGGCCCTCCCAGGATGGGAATGGTCCACAGGCTAGACACTTTCTCATCACGGGTTGTCGCACTAGCCAACAATTTGTCTCCGTTTGGAGACCAAGCCACATGGAGTACCCTGGAAGCCGCTAGAGCGGAAAGAGCATACCTCTCACCGCCCTCGATTTGCTTCACGTAAAGTCCGCTCTCTTCCGAATACGCAAGGTACCGTCCGTCTGGGGAAATGGCGGCTGTGTATACGGGTGTTTCAGGCGAATTCGTGGTCAGTTGACGCTGAGTTATTACTGCGCGTGGCTGGGGCTTGGCATGCTGCCAGATATACCACCCTGTCAAAAGGGCAACCACAAGGCCTGCTAGCATTCCCGCGATTGTCAGCCGCTGTCGTAGGTTAATCGCAGGAGGAGGCGACTGCGGTATCCGCTCAGCCTCTGCCTTTGGCAACTTAGACGCCTGCAGCAGATCCGTGTCCCGCTGAATTCTTTTGAGGTCAGCGCGCAAGTCAGAAGCCGTCTGGTAACGCAACTCGCGGTCTTTCTCCAGGGTCTTGACAATGACGCGTTCCAATTCTTCAGGTATGTTTGGCTTCAACTGGCGGAGAGGCGTTGGAGTCTGGTGGAGGATCCCATCTGACACAGCCGCAATGGTGCTTCCCTTGAACGGCATGGTCCCGGCGGTCATCTCATACAACACAGCACCCAGGCTGAAGATGTCGCTCCGGTGGTCCACTTCTTGACCGCGCGCCTGTTCTGGGGACATGTACTGGACTGTGCCCACGAGCATGCCCGATTCCGTGAGCAGAGAGAGTGTGCCGGATGAGCTCTGGTGTGGCTCCATGAGCTTCGCCAGTCCAAAGTCGAGCACCTTCACATAACGATCACGCCGCAGCATGATGTTTTCAGGTTTGATGTCACGGTGCACAATGTGCAATTCGTGGGCCGCAGCCAAGGCACTGGCCACTTGAATAGCAATGTCAAGCGTTTCGGGAAGTCCCAATTGGCTCCTAAGCATTCGCTGGCGGAGCGTCTGGCCGTCGACGAATTCAGTGGCCATGAAGGTGGTATTGCCAGCCTGGCCAATCTCATGGACGGTCAGGATGTTCGGATGATTCAGCGCGGACGCGGCCTGCGCCTCCCGCTCAAAACGGCGCAACCGCTCTTTGTCGTAGCTGAACTGGGTGGGAAGCAATTTGAGGGCGATTTTCCGGCCGAGCCTGGGGTCCTGTGCCAGATACACCTCTCCCATACCTCCGGCACCCAGGAGGGAGAGAATCTTGTAGTTGCCCAGTTGCTGCCCGACCAATGACTCTGTTCGATGCCCAGCCAGTCCTTTGGCTGTCACATCTAAGGCAGGCGCCTCGATGAAACTGCCCGCTTGCTCATGAGCCTTAAGCAAGGCTTCCACTTCTTGTCGCAGCTCCTCATTCCCGGCACATTGTTTATCGAGGAATTCAGGCCGCTCCCTTGGCTCCCTTTCCAGAGCCAATTCCAACAATCTATCAATTTGCTGCCATCGGTCAGGAGTCATGAAAGCAGTGGTTAGTGGCGAGTGACGAGTGATAAGCGATCTTGAAGTGCGAGAGCTGGCTCTCGCTTTCAGGGTTAAACTCTACCTAATAGCGGCAGCTTGCTGCCGCCTTAAACGCCTAAGGTTTATCGGGTCGCAGCCCGGCAGCATACCATGGTTAGTTGTGGCCGGATCACGGAGCCAAAAAGCGAAACTGATTGTCGCCCAACTCCCGGAGCAAGCTGGCTTCAGAGAAAGCGGGAGCAAGCTCCCGCACTCGAAGGCCCCGAAATCTTCACCAGCATCGGGTCGCTACCAGACTCGTCAGCCTGATCCGCTGGCCGGTAGAAATCCTGACGCCTGGTATCCGATCGGAGTAATTCGACCCCGATACGGCCGATCTCACGGCAATGCAAACGCGAAAATTGAAAATCCCGCCGCCGTGGCAACATGCTGGCGTCCATCCACTGTGAACGAGATGGGGTTGGAGCGAACAGGGCCGCCAGTTTGAAAATCCCAAAGCGGCTTCCCTGTTTCAGCGTCGAGTGCGAAGAGACTGCCTTCATTTGTGCCCCCGAACACCAGGCCGCCGGCAGTGGACAGAACTCCGCTCCACAATGGTGACTGCAAGCGAAATTCCCACTTCAACTTGCCGGTCAGCACGTCAAGAGCGCGGATGGCCCCATAAGCTTCGTCACCAAGCAACGCCTGCTCACCACCGGCCATGAATTCCTTCCCGGGAACGTATTTGGCCTCGCCCTTGAAGTAATGGGCTCCCATCTCTCGCACAGGCACATAAAAAAGACGGGTCAGCGGGCTGTACGACGGACTGAACCAGTTCGTTGCTCCCTGCAGACTTGGATACGCCAGCGTGCCTTCGATGCTGGGATCCATGTTAGGAATCAGAATGGGCCGGCCACGCTTGTCCAGTCCCTTCGCCCATGTCTGCCGGGCATATTGGCTCCCGATGAGAAACTCGCCTGTCTCACGGTCAAGCAGATAGTAAAACGCGTTGCGGTTGGCGGTCGCTAGCAGTTTGCGCTGTCGTCCCGCCACCATGCCCTCAAGCAGAACAGGAATCTGATTCGAATCCCAATCGTGTGTGTCATGAGGAGTGAACTGAAAATGCCATTTCAGTTTGCCGGTCGCCGCGTCGAGTGCTACCACGGAGCACGTGTACAAGTTGTCTCCGGCGCGTGCGTCGCCATTCCAGTCGGGGCCCGGATTCCCTATGCCCCAGTACAGCAAGTTCAAATCCGGATCGTAGGATCCGGTCACCCAGGTTGCGCCGGCGCCGGTCTTCCAACTGTCTCCGGCCCAGGTTTCATGGCCTGGCTCTCCGGGGCCGGGAATCGTCCAGAAGCGCCAGGCTCGTTCGCCCGTCTTCGCATCATAGGCGTCGAGAAAGCCGCGAATCCCCGCTTCACCGCCGCTGGTTCCAACGATGATTTTGTCATTGATAGCCAGCGGCGCCCCTGTGATGGCATAACCGACAGCATTGTCGGCAATCACTTTGTCCCATCGCACCGCACCCGATTTTGAATCAAGCGCCACCAGATGACCGTCAAGCGTGCCAACGAAGACAGTTTCACCCAGAAGCGCCACACCACGGTTCACCGGTGGAAACCCCAGGGCTCGAACATCCCGAGGCATGGTGCGCGACCACTTCCACAGTGGACGTCCCGAGCGAATGTCCAGGGCAGTGACACTGCTAGGCGGCTCCGTCAAGTACATGACCCCATCCACAACAAGCGGCGTAGTCTCGATCAGGCCGGGTTCCTTGATCTGATACACCCACACCGGCCTCAGCTTGGCCACATTCTCAGAAGTGATTTGTTTCAGCGCTGAGAACCGCTGTGACCGAAAGCTCCCGGAGTAGGTCAGCCAATTCTCAGATTCACTTTCAGCCCGGAGTATGCGTTCATAAGAAACCTGAGCAAACAGGCCACACGGCGCCAGCAGACAGAAGAGTAGGCCCACGCTTCTCATCGCTCACCTCGCAGGCTGGCCAGATAAGCAATCAGATCGTCGATCTCGGCCGGGGAGAATACCGTCTGGTAGCTCGGCATCAGGCTTGCGCCGGATTCACGGCTCAACTCTTTCAGATCATCTTTTCGAAAGGAGTAGACACGATTGTCAGCATCTCGCAGCTGGAGGGTGAAGGTGTCCTCGTTGATACGTATGCCTCGCACCTCACGCCCATCCTGAGTGACGACACGCATCACAAGAAAACTGATGTATCCGGAGCTGTCGCGAGCCTTGCTGCTTCCCGGATTCAGCAGCATGCTGCGCAGGTGGCCAGCGCCACGACGGGCTCCGATTTCCGTTAAGTCCGGGCCCAAGCTGCCCCCTCGTCCACGCACGATGTGACATGTGGCGCATTGCCCCTTTGTCTCATAAAGCCGCTTCCCCAGCTCGGGTTCGCCGGGCAATCGGACTTGGGCCGTGCGACCCAGCGACCGCACATAGCCGGCCACCTGCCAGATTTCTCGATCAATCATCTGCCAGGCGGCCGGCATCTCAGTGCTGCGGATACCCTCTTTGATGACTGAAAAAAGGGCCTGATCATCAGGAGCGCGTCCGAGAACGGACCGGTTCAGGCCAGGACCCGTGCCACCGGCGCCGTCCATACCGTGGCAACGGGCGCACTGCCCCTCGAACAATCGTCGGCCGCGCGCTCGATCATCAGAGGTCTGCTTGGAAATCGGCGATTCCGCCAGGGCCGCAGTACCAGGGAGAAGAATCGTGGCGAGCAAGGCCAGGGCACTTACGACTCTGCGACCTCCCACAAAAACATCAGGTTTGAAGGAAGCTGACATTCTCTTCTCCGTCGTGAGTCTGTGCGATGACTCCAGATTCTGAGCCTGCCATCCTGGGATGGGTGTCGCTTCAAAATAGCGGCAATCCGCGATCCAGACGCTGCTGCACCAGGTGACCGATGGCGCTATCGAACAAGCTCCACAGGTGGTGCATCCGCGGAATGCTTGGGTCAGATGAGCCCAGCCACGACAGTCAGCCGTAGCCAGCGGGTGACTGGGCTCTCGTCAGAGGAGGGTCATTGCTTATCGTAAACAGCGACGTTATTCATCTTCTCGCCTTTGGCATTCGTACCCGTGATTGTCAACGTCATGACCTTGCCGTCTTTCGACAGCGTGCGCTTTCCGCTAGTGAGGACCTTTCCCGATTTCTTGAGGGCGATCTCAGACGTTTGATCATCGATACGCTTCAGGGAAACAGCGTCATACCTTTCTGATCCGGTTACGGGATAGTCCTTGCCGTCATACTTGGCAGTCCAGCTATAGGAGGTCTTCTTGCCTTCGGCATCCACGCTCTCGCCGGTGCGCTTCACTGCGCCTTCCGCGGCTTCCAAAGTAAACGTGGCGCTTTTGGGTGCAGGCCCCGGGCTGTATTTCGACTTCGCCAGGTTCAGCTTCCATGTTCCTAATGAAGCGTCGGCAGCCAACAGGGTTGACGATAGGCCAAGCCACAGCAGTGTGGCGAGAATCGAGAGAAAGGCTTTCCCCTTTTTCATGGTGTTCTCCTTCCTTGTGTGTGAAGTGGGATAGAGAGGCAATCAAGAATCAAAAACGGCTATTGACGCCGATCGGCGGCGACCGTGTTTGCAAATGATGCGTTTTATTCAGTTCTTGGACTTGGGCACCCAATGAATGAGTCGCCCGCAGGCTGGGCGTTGAATCCTCGCGCTCGAGGCACCCAATGGCGACAAACAGCCTGATGGCGATACACGCATGGTTGCTCATCTCGTTCCTTCTTCCACAAACTCGTCGGTCCAAGCCAGCGGCCTGGGACGGTTTGTTTTGGCTGTGGAGGTGGCTCTATGATGCCATAGTCGAAAGAATCCGGCATCCGTCAAGTTCTTCCGTTGAAAGTGGGTTGACCTGCTGCTGGGACCTTGCCATAGGGTTCGCAGTGCGACCTTGGATCGTGATCATGAATTCGTCGGAATGCCTGATCGGGGGCCCGCCTTGATTCGAGATCGCCGATCACGTACGATGAATTCATGTCGCGGCGTCTGGAAAATCTGCTCGTATTCCGTTCTCTTTACGACAGCCCCATCGTCAGCGTGCGCGATTACTCCTGCCACGCCTCTCGCAGCGGGCCCGCGAGCGAGGAGAACTGTGAAACAAATAACATCGTCCTGATGCGGCACGGCGCATTCTCCAAGCACTTCGGCCGGCGAAGCGTGACCGCCGATGTCAATCAGGCCGTGTTCTTCTCAAAGGGATCTAGCTATCGCGTCAGCCATCCGGCCGACTGCGGCGATCGCGGCACTGTTTTCATCCCTTCGCCGCGCGTGCTCAACGATATTGTCCGCGAACTCGACCCGTCGATTGATGAACACCCGGAAGGACCGTTTCCCTTCGTTACGGGCCCTTGCGACTCCGGTGTTTTCTGGCGGCACCGCGAACTCGTGCAGCGGCTTGAGGCTGCCGAATCTGAACCGCTCGAACCCCTTTGGGCGGATGTGACCGCGCTTCAACTCGTCGCCGAAGTGCTTGCAGGCGCGTTCGCGCGACACGGCCAGCCGCCCAAGAGCAGCCGAACCAGCACGAACGCCGATCACGCAGACCGAGCCGAGGCGGCCAAGGCTTACCTCGCGAGTCAACTGGGTGAGCGCATCACTCTCGAGGATGTCGCCAGCGCCGTCTACGCGTCACCCTTTCATCTTGCCCGCCTCTTTCAGCAACAGACCGGCGTGCCTGTACATCGCTATTTGACCCGGCTTCGCCTCCGTGCCTCGCTCGAACGACTAGCCGCTGGCGCAAACGATCTGACTGCGCTCGCCCTCGAACTGGGGTTTTCCAGCCATAGCCACTTCACCGACACCTTCCGACGGGAGTTCGGCCGCGCGCCCTCCGACGTACGCCGCAACGCCAGCCGCCGAACGCTTCGCGAAATGAGCAAGAATCTGGAAGTTTGATTTTTCTTACCTGGTTAGCATGTCTTCATGAGCTTGCCCGTAAGATTGCGGCGACTCTGATGGTTACTTCAAATCCAAGGAGATATGCCATGAAGACGAAGAAATGCCCCGTGTGCGACTGGGAAATCAAAGATGGTGGAATCCAGGTAAAGGTCGGCGGCAGTGAAATCACCGTCTGCTGTGACGACTGCGCGAAGAAAGCCAAGGCGAGTCCGGCGAAATATGCTGGCGTAGCCAGGTAACCTGTCCGTGCGAAGCCCAAGTCCGCATTCTCTCGCACCATTCGGAGACTCAGCACGAGGACTTCAAATGACGGTGGTTGGCGCATCCGTCGGACCACCCCGAGCCGTACTTGGCCATCGGTGCCAAGCGACCACTGTCACTATGCGATACTCCCCTCCTCATTTGAGGAGGGGAGTTTGCACCGCCGCCAAGTCATTGACCCAGGGCCGCAAGGATGCAGAGTAACGGGCTGCTTAGAGCTTGGACAGATCCAATTCCAGGCTGGCTGTGTGGGCGGCGATGACCTGCCAGTGACCTTGACGTTTCATCCAAACGTTTGTGGTTCGATAGCGGCGATTCACGTCCACGCCTTCTCCCTTGATTTTGACCACGAACCGGTAGCTCGAAACACCGACGTCGCCGTGTGAGACAACTTTGATGTCTTCCTTGTCATAGGAAGACACGAAGCTCTTACCGGCGGCGATGGCAGCTTGCCGTTGAGCGATACCCTGCCTGGCCTCTTCGATCATGATAGCTTTGCTGCAAACCTCGCCGGTGACGCCGGTGACCAGAATGTCGTCCGCGTAAGTGCGCTCGAGCGCTTGGATGTCGAGATTCCGCGTCGCTTGGGTGAGATTTTCTTCCTGTGTTAGGATTTCTTGCTCGATATTTTTGTTCATTGTTGATGATATCTCCTTTCCTGGGCTGATCCTGCCAGGGCGACGCTGGGAAGTCCCTTCGAAAGTCCGGAAAAATTTCGGAAAAAGTGCGGCAAATGACTTACGAGTTCGGGCCTTTTCGTGTAGACGCGCGCGAACGCACTCTCCGTCGCGAAGGCGCGTTGGTGCCGCTGACACCAAAGGTTTTTGACATTCTTCTGGTTCTTGTCCAAAACGGCGGCCGAGTCCTGACGAAGACCGAAATGATGGATCTTGTGTGGCCAGACACGGCAGTCGAAGAATCCAATCTCGGCCGCAACGTTTCTACTCTTAGAAAAGCCTTAGGTGATGGGCCGGACGGACATCGGTACATTGAGACGATCCCATGGCGCGGCTACCGGTTCATCGCGCAGGTTCGCCAGTCAACCGATGACCGCGCCGCGATCGATTCTCTAGCGGTCCTTCCGTTCCTGAATGAGAACTCCGACTCAGCCACGGACTACCTGGCCGATGGAATTACCGAGAGTCTGATCAACAAGCTTTCGCGCGTGGCCAACCTGAAGGTAATGTCGCGGAATTCAGTGTTTCGCTACAAGGCTGGCGAATCCAAGGGCAGTTTTCCAGATGCAAGAAGTGTTGGACGCGAATTGAGTGTTCGAGCGGTGTTGATTGGCCGCATCCGGCAGGTCGATGGCATCGTGATCGTAAGTGTGGAGTTGATCGACGCCGCAGACGACACGCACCTTTGGGGCGGCCAATACAATCGCGAATTTTCGGACATCGTGTCTATGCAGAACAGCATTTCGGCGCAGATCGCCGAGGTACTGCAAGTTCAGCTTACCTCGGCCGACAAGCTGGAGCTGACGAAACGCCAGGCGGAAAATGGCGAGGCGTATCATCTTTATCTCAAAGGACGCTTCTGTTGGAACAAGTTAACCGTGGATGGCGTGCGCAAAGGCATTGAACTGTTCGAAGAAGCCATCCAAATAGATCCGAACTACGCTTTAGCCTATATCGGCCTGCTGGATTGCTATACCTACTTGAACAACCCAGTTGAGGCCCGGAAGGCTGCAGTCAAAGCGCTGGAACTGGATCCCACGCTGGGTGAGGCGCACGCTTCTCTTGGCTTCTTCACCTTTCTTTACGATTGGGACTGGTTGAAAACGGAAGTGGAATTCAAGCGAGCGATCGACTTGAGTCCCAATTATGCCCAGGCTCACCACTGGTATTCAATCTACCTGGCGCACATGGGACGGCACGAGGAAGCGATCCAGGAAGCCCAACTTGCGCAGCGACTGGATCCCTTGTCGTTACTTATGAATCAAACAGCGGGATTGGTTCTGTGCGTTGCGCGCCAATACGATCGGGCTATGGAAGAACTGCGCAAGGTCATTGATATGGATGCAAACTATGCCGCAGCTCACGGCACGCTTGGACTCGTTTATGCGCGAAAGGGAAAGTGCGAGCAGGCGATCGAGGAGTTTGAAAAAGTGGCCTCTCTTGCCGGCCTGCATCCCGGAGTGACTACATCCCTCAAAGCTTTGACCGCGTTCGCCTACGCTGTGAGCCACAGAACGGACAAAGCCAGAGCATTAGTTGACGAGATCTCTTCCCAGCCGACTGCATCAGCTTATCTGCTGGCTACAATCTACGCTTCGCTTGGGGAACACGATCGAGCCTTAGACTGGTTGGACCGAGCCTATGCCGACCGTGATGTTCAGGTCGTCTCTCTAAAGGTAGACCCAGCCTTCGACCCACTTCGCCCCACCACCCGCTTCCAAGAACTCGTCGCGCGCCTCGGATTGCCCGAGTAAGTCAACTACTAACGCGAGGCTCTACTCGTTTGACCTGTAGGATTATGAACTTATCAGTCAGTGCAAGAGTAGGAGAGCGCTGGTACCAGTTACTGGATTCCGCTTTCGCAGGATGACGGGATGCCACTTTCGGAGGTAAAACGGTGCGCGAGTCTTCTCGTATTTACGCTCCCATTAACTACGTGGGAGGCTCGTCTGGTGTCTTTCGAGTTGAGAACTCAGAACATTCCAACCAGTGCCCGTGTAGCCTGGCAGCAGAAGGAGCAGAAAGCCCTGTCCAGCTTAAAGCCACGGCGGCAGGCATCCTTGGGTGCCGCGTGCAGCGGCTAGCAACTCGTCTGGTCGCGCAAGAGTTCGCCGAAAAGTTCTGGCCGACGCGTCTTGAGCATATAGTTGGCTAGCGACCGCTCCCGAGCCATAAGGGCGGAGTCCAGAGTCGCCGCAATCATCTCTTCCTTGATGCGCTCCACCTGCGTGTTGGCGAGCAGCTCGCCGTCAGGTCCCCAGATCAATGCACCTCCCGCGTGGTGGGGCTGGTTCTCGCTGTCCCGGGGCCACTGAGCGACGTAGCCCGCCCGGCCTACCTGGTCGGTCAGGACGGCAAAGCAGGCGTTCTCGCGGGCGCGCAACGCGTAGGGTTTGAAAAAATTGTAGGAATAGAGGCGGGCAGCAGCTTCGCTCTGCGGTGTGTCGTCCCAAAGTTTCATTCGGCCAGCGTGTGGCATCAGCATCACTTCCGCGCCTCGTAGTGCCAGAACGCGGCTGATTTCAGGGAACTGATTGTCGTAGCAAATGACAATGCCGACTTTGCACGGACCGATGTCGAAAACGGTAATGTCACGGCCGCCCTTGTAGTAAAACCCCTCGTCGCGCGACAGGTGCAGCTTTCGCTGCTTGCCGATATAGCCGTCTGGACCTACCAAAACCTGCGTGTTGAAAACGATGTCGCGCTCCTTTTCGCTCATGCCCGCGCACAACACCACGCGATGTCGCTTGGCGATGTTCACCAGAGCCGCCACGCTTGGACCGTCCGGTACAGGCTCCGCCAGTGCCCAGGTGTTTGGCGTGCAGTGACCGTGGATGACCAGTTCCGGAAAGAGCACCAGATCAGCCTTTTCAGCCACTGCCTGTTCGCACCACTTGTCGATGGCCTTCAGTATTCGGTCTGGCTCGCCCAAAAAACCGTTCATGCTGACCGCAGCCACACGCATCGTTCTCATCGTTGATTACTCCCTCATGAAATCGTTCCGAGCTTTCGAGTTCGACTGAATTCCCTAACGTCGCACAAAATCACCTTGAATTCGTCCGATTCGACGATATCTAATACAACTCGAACTATGAGATCAACCAGGAGGCAAAATCGATGCGTTCCCGCCCTCGCGTTCTTTGGCTCTCGATGTTGCTTATCGTCGGGCAGTTTGCCGCCAGTCGCTTTTCGGTGCAGGCTCAAGCGGGCCAGGCAGCTCCGGCTGAACCCTCGCAGGCCACGAGTTACACACCTTCCGCGGCCAACCTTGCTTCGCGGCAAGCGTTTCAGGATTCGAAGTTCGGCCTGTTCATCCATTGGGGAGTTTACAGCGTGCTGGGTGACGGCGAATGGGTAATGAACAACAAAAAGATGACGATTGCCGAGTACGAGAAGCTCCCGCCCCAGTTCAACCCTACCGCGTTCAATGCCGCCGAATGGGTCAGCCTCGCAAAGGCCGCGGGTATGAAGTACATCACGATTACCAGCAAACACCATGACGGCTTCGCGATCTTCGATTCTAAGACCTCAGACTATGACATCGTTGACCGAACTCCGTACAAGAAAGACGTGCTGAAAATGCTGGCTGACGAGTGTCGCAAGCAAGGGATCAAGCTCTATTTCTATCATTCCCACCTCGACTGGCATCACCCGGACTACTTTCCCTTGGGACGAACTGGCCATGCCAGCGGCCGAGAGGAGAAAGGTGATTGGTACCGCTACCTCGACTACATGGATAACCAACTCCGCGAGCTCTGCACCAATTACGGTGAGATCGGCGGCATCTGGTTTGACGGCTGGTGGGACAAACCAACCGCAGACTGGCGATTGGACAAAACCTACAAGCTGATTCACGACTTGCAGCCCAAGGCCCTGATCGGCAACAACCATCACCGCAAGCCGTTTCCGGGTGAAGATTTTCAAATGTTCGAGAAAGACTTGCCCGGAGGCAATACGACCGGTTTCAGTGGAGAATCAGAGATTGGGAACCTGCCGCTGGAGACCTGCGAGACCATCAACAAGTCTTGGGGATATAATCAGAACGACAAGTCGTTCAAAAAGGACAGAGAACTGCTGCACTACCTGATCCGTGCCGCCGGTCACAACGCGAACTTCCTTCTGAACATCGGTCCCATGCCAGATGGCAAGATCCAGCCGGAGTTCGTGGGGCAGTTGAAAAGCATGGGAGAGTGGCTTGGCAAGAACGGCGAAAGCATTTACGGAACCCGTGGCGGTCCGGTGACGCCCCGCCCGTGGGGTGTGACGACGCAAAAGGGAAAGAAGATATACTTCCATATCCTCGACTGGCAGGACACGCTGCTGCCCTTACCCAAAATGCCCGGCATCATTCGCAGCGCCAAGTTTCTGAAGACGGGTCGGAAAGTGGACATCATTGATACCAGCGCGGGCCTCGTGTTCAATCTCCCGAAGGAAGCCCTGGACCCGATCGACACGATCATTGTGCTGGAGATGTAGCTCTCCTCTGGGGGAGCCGGGGAAGAATTGTAGTGGCCACTCTATGAGCGGCGATCCGTTCTGAGAACGGACGCTACACTAGCGGGTTGTCCACTAAATGAGAACGAGTCCGCCTATGATCCCAAGGGGATGATTTAGTTCCATGAACAAACTGTGTTGCGTTGCGCTGCTGTCTTATCTAGTGTTTTCCCTCAGCGCGCATTCTCAAGTGGTGCTCAAGAACAATGTGCACACGTGGGAAAGCGTGGGCGAGGTCCTTGAAGTTTCTGGAAAGACAGTGAAGCTTCGCCAGAAGCTGAAACTATCGGATGCAACGTGGAGCCTGCTTCCGGGTGCCGTAGGCGAAGCGAAACAGTTGACCAATGGCGACCAGGTCCATGCCAAGGGGAGCACCTTGCCAGACGGCACCTATGACACGAAGCGCATCTTCCTGATTGCGGAATCAAGTTCGCGGCAGACGGCAACGGGGGGAGGCGTTGTACAGGGAGCGGACCATGGAGGCCCGGAAAGCCAGCAGGTGCCTCGCGGAGTGACTGACCCAGTGGGGCCCGGACTCGAGGGCCGCGGAAGAACGGATTCGCCTGGAAGCCGGGTGCCGACCGGCCGCCCCGGTGGCGCTAAAGGTCCGGCGGGGGGGCTGCAAAGCTCGCGAGCCTCAACGGCCCCGCGATTTCTTCCCGGAGATGTTGAAGGCGTTGTTGAACAGGTGGCACCGCAACAGCTGGTTCTCACCCAAACCCTCTTCGTCGACAAGGAATCCATGGTGGTGGGAACTACGGGCGAGGTTTTGAAGGGCAAGGACCTCAAGCCCGGTCAGCGCGTCGCAGTCACCATCAATGATGTCATCGATCCAAAGACCCTATCCCGCCGAGCCGCAGTGATTCGAATCCTGCCTAAATAAGCGACTGGCACCCCATTCGGCCAGCCATATGCCACCTCAAAGATATTCTGGTGGCTTGAATGCAAGATTTCGGCAATACTCTAAGGGTCTTATGTCCGCGAAGAACAGAAAGAGCCATGAAATTGCGCAAAGCAGGAATGATTGCTGGCTCCTGTCGACAGTGCCATTCCGATGTTCAACTGGCGAATGGAATTTACTTCTGTCAGTGCGGCAGCGCCAGTGACAAGTCGTACTACTTCCCGCCGAATTGGGTTTTCAAACTGAGCCAGACCGCTGATCCGCTGGTCAATCGCGCGGCCAAGGCTGCGTCGTCTGGAAAGCAGATTGGATGAGCCTTTCAGACGCACCGGTGAATCTTCAGGCGCTTCGGCTGCGTTGACGGAGATTCTCGTAGAAAGCCAGGGTCAGAAGCGGCGTGGAGGGCCAAGGATTGCTTCGGGGCTTCATGAGACAAGAGCTGGTTCATTCGTCATCCAATTGAAAGAACGTCGATCGACTGTTCTTCCCTTCTGCAAGAACAGGCTCTCAAGCGTCGTGAGCGAACAGGCGATGCTCACAACGCTTCCACAGCTGGTTCTTCCTACTCCAGCATCGGTTCCATTTCTTCTGCCTGACGGGGCGCGAGATGATTGCCCATGATCATTCGGGCACAAGCGTTCCAGCGCAGCAAGGCATCGTCGTTGCCTGCCGGGCGGATTGCTTCGGCTTGCTCATACCACCGCATTGCTTCACACAACCACTCATAGGCACCAAAAGCTGCACCTGGAGTGCCCTGCTGGAGTTGCGCCTTGGCGCGCCGCTCGCACACCAGCCCCCGATAGTACTTCTGCTCGTAGGGATCCGCGAGACGGGCCAGCACTTCCTCGATGGGAGTCGACCCGATGGCGTAGCCCTTGCCGAACCGGTCCGTAAGCGCCAGCAGCAGAATGACAATCGCCTGCTGGTTATGTGGATCAACCTCCAACACGTCAAGACAGATGCTTTGCGCCTCGCCCGGTTCGTTCAATAGCCTGTACCGGGTGGCCCTTTCGAGGGCGGCCGGGATGCCCTCTCTAGACAACGGTTTCAGCTCAAACATGACGTCCTCCTTGGAGAATCAATTCCTGCTCGCGGGTGGAAGGTTGAGGGTCGCCCCCGTCATTAGGTCCGGCTTTCGCCGGGTTGCGCGAGCCGGGATCCAGGTCGATTCCCGATTTCGCGCGAATGGCAAACCGAGGCACTTCGAGTACGGGTTGCTGGGCCGCTCCGGCCCAGCGGGTCTTCAAAGCGCTCTATGGAATGTTCCATAAGAGATAACCCGCAAGAGCGGTGCCGCCAATGGCTCCGCCATAGCACAAAAAACTAATCACTTCATTCAGATGTTTTATCTGTAAACCGTCATAAAGGGTGAAGCGAAATCGATGAGCCCAGTGGAAAAGCGGAAGAGAGCACATGACAAACAGGAGAAGCCGAGTGATGGGGTGTTTCACCAAAATGAGAGTGTTCTCATAGCGAGAAGGTGTAAGCCATCCCAACGGAAAAGCCAAACCGTTCAGGAAAAGCAGGGCAGGCATAAGAAAAGCCGCGACAACACCGCCAGCACTAAAGAGGAACCAAAGGAACGGTTCATTGGATCTCCTGATCATTTATCCTCCCGAGAGCAGCCAGACTAAGCCCGCTGATACGGCCAGCCACGCTCCATAGTTGGATGCCGTAATTAACACGTCAGGAATTCGTTTCCCACGGAAGCGGGCAGCGATCGCCTTGGGCGCCAGATTGAACCAGGTAATGGCGTGATACAACACAAAGAACAAGCTGATCGCGTTCAGCGTAATCAGGAACGGCCTCCTCAACCACTCCTGGAATTCGGCATACGCCTCAGCCCCCTGTCGCAAGGCATGGATCTGCATTAACGTGAGTACCACAAAGTAAGCGACAGCGATGCTGGTCAGTTCTCTCACAATGAACCGGAAATAGGCCCATTTGCGGCTCCACCAGTAGGTCGAAACGCGGGTGCGATACCACCTCGGATGATGGGTGGTGTAAGCAGGCGTCTGATTCATTTGGCACCCCATGGGAGGAGAAAGGACTTAAACCACTCCTTGGTAGCTTCTAGCTTGTATTGTTGAATTGCTCCGGCCGGATCCACGTGCTTGGGACACACTTTCGTGCACTCGCCCACAAACGTGCACCCCCAAATGCCATCATGCTGGGAAAGAATGTCGAGACGTTCCTGTGACCCCTGGTCGCGGGAATCTCGATTGTAACGTTGCGCCAGGGCGATAGCGGCTGGCCCCAGAAAGTGCGGATCCAGCCCGTAGACGGGGCAGGCAGCGTAGCAAATCAGGCAATTGATACACATGCTGAATTGCTTGTAGACGTCCAACTGCTCTGGGGTCTGGAGGTACTCCCCTTCAGACAACGGTTTCTCCTGCTCCCGGATGAGCCAGGGTTTCACACGCTGGAGTTTCGCCATGAAATCGGTCATTGCAATGACGAGGTCTCGAACAACCGGAAAGTTCCGCAGCGGTTCAACCCGCACAGGACCTGGCATGTAATCAGACAGAAAGGTGGCACATGTGAGCTTAGGCTCGTCGTTCACCATCATCCCGCAACTTCCGCAAACCCCCATCCGGCAAGACCACCGGTACGAGAGCGACGTGTCGAGTTTGTCCTTGACATAGTTGAGTGCGTCGAGCACCACCCAGTCTTTTCGAAAAGGCACCTCAAACTGTTGGAACGTGGGCTCCATCTCCTGTTCGGGACGATAGCGTGCGACTTCAAGAGTGATTGTCTCTGCCATGTTTCCTCTACTTTCCGTAGACGCGCTCTGCCGGAGGCCAGCGAGTGATGGTTACCGGGAGATACTGCACCTGGGGTGTAGCGTCCTTCTTCTGAGACACGAGCGAGTGAGCCAGGAACTTGCCGTCATCCCGCTTGGGGAAGTCAGTGCGCTGATGAGACCCGCGCGATTCGGTTCGATTCAAGGCACACTGAACGATGGCTTCAGATACGTCCAGCATGAAAGAAAGCTCCAGTGCCGCAGTCAATTCGGTGTTGAAGGTGCGGCTGTGATCAGACATGGCAACATCCCGAAAGCGCTCCTGGAGCCTTCCCAGAGTTGCTGCGGCGTCGGCGAGGAGGGCGCCAGTTCTGTAGATCCCCGCGCTCTTCTCCATAGTTTTCTGCATCTCTTCTCTGAGCGTCGCGATGCTCTCGTGACCTCCAGTCTTCCGAAGAAATTGATCTTCCAATCTCCGTTTCTCATCCTCAGCCTGCGCGAGGACATGCCCATTGGGTTTTGGATACTCTGATGCGAACGCCGCTGCGGACTTGCCGGCTCGAGCGCCAAAAACCAGAAGTTCGGTCAGGGAATTGGAGCCCAGGCGATTGGCACCATTGATGCTGACACAGGCCACCTCACCTGCGGCAAACAACCCCTGGAGTGGAGTGGCTCCATTAATATCCGTGTGAACACCACCCATCATATAGTGGACGACGGGTCTGACCGGGATCAGTTCTTTGACAGGATCGATATTCTCGTACTTAAGACAGAGCTCTCGAACAAAGGGAAGCTTGGTGTTGATGATCTTCTCGCCGAGATGACGAAGATCCAGATGGACGACCGGGCCATAGGGACCCTCAATGGTACGGCCTTTCTCCTGTTCCTTCACGAATGCTTGAGACAAGCGGTCCCGCGGTCCTAGCTCCATCGAACGCAGCACCGGTTTAGGTTGTGGTTTTCCCAGGTCGTAGTCCTGCAAATACCGGTATCCATCCTTGTTGAGCAGGAGGCCTCCCTCAGCCCGTGAGGCTTCGGTAATCAGGATCCCGGTGAAGGGCAAACCTGTCGGATGGTACTGCACAAACTCCATATCCTT
>Ga0180085_1000036_pt1 | contig 36020 bp, 31 predicted proteins | sample EasRiv730_16_10D_FD_123013 | JGI IMG/M metagenome (GOLD analysis project Ga0180085, IMG submission 123013) | Soil microbial communities from meander-bound floodplain in the East River, Colorado, USA - East River metaG ERMLT730_16_10D | ecosystem: Environmental > Terrestrial > Soil > Floodplain ... | reverse complement strand
GCCTCACGGCGACGCAGTGGCAGTCGGTTACAGGCCGGAGAGGGCGTACCTGAAGAGGACTTCCACCTCTCTGACCAAATGCGCTTTCAGGCGCACGATTCCGGCTTTCGCCGGAATGACGAAATCTTGCCTTACAGATTGGAGTGACTGGACCGCGGCCTTAATTGATCATCATCGCCGAGCCATGAGAGCCATGCCTTTCTTTAGCAACCCGCGGAGGCCCGGTTCCGGAAAGAATGATTCATTTCTCACGAGACGTTTGAGTCGTTCCATTTCCCGAACGGACTCGCGCTTGACGGCTGCAATCTGGAATTTATAGAAAACCACCCAACCCAGACCCAAGGCGTTGCAGGCTTGCAGCAAGGATCGGGTTACCGGCCGATAACTCTCGCAATCCGTGCACCAGGGAAACTGATGAAGCGTCGACAGGCCTGCTTCGGCCAAAAGTGCCTTCATTCGTCCCGGCTTGAGGAGGTGGACTTCGGCGTACGAACGATACTCCTGAAAGAACTGCGGCCGGAGCCAGCGGATGTAACGATCTGCGATAGGGATCGGCAAGAACTGCGGGCCAATCAGGAAGGTGTGCCCTTCAAAAGGACACAGCCGGTTGGGCGTCGTCAACAAAAGCAGGCCATCGGGACGAAGAACCCGACGGATTTCGCGAAGGAACCGAAGCTGCCAGGAGTCGCCTCCGACGAGATGCTCGATGACATCGAACCCAATCACTACATCCATGGAGCTGTCCGAAAATGGCAACTCGATCGCTGAGCAGCGCACCAGCGAAGCCCGTGCAGCCGCGGGCAAGTCCGCGGTGAAGGCTTGGCCAAACTCCAGAATCTTTTCGAAGAAATCGCAGCCAAAGTAAACTCCGTCCTCGCCGGTAACGAGTTGCGAGAGCCCGGCGGTTCCGCAGCCGACATCCAAAACACGCTTGCCTTTTAAATTGAGATTCAACTTAGAGCGAAAGAATTGGAGAATGGACAGATTTCGTTCGACCGTGCTCGACCAGTAACCCAACCAATTTTCAATCGCCACTGGGTTCGACGCGCCGAATTCAGCTTCGGCGTGTGTCCTCAGTTTTGTGGCAAATTGCGACATTGAGATGCGAGTCTTAGATTTTGCGTCCTTGACAAGGGAATACGAAGAAATTCGCCGGAACCATGAACTACGAGCGATTTCCCTGTTTGAAAGGGAAGCTGTGAACAATTATGTTGGCATCCGTTGGCTTCAGATCATCTTCCTTTGTGCAACGGGCGACCGTGTTCCGGGCGGTCGCTCGCTTTGTTCACAACCCCAGCGCGAATCGTCTCGCACCATACAGATTTTTCAAAGGAGACACATGACTTCGACAATGCTTCTTTTTGCTGGCAGGCGCAAAGCCGCCGCCGGTTTCTTCCTGTCGGTCCTCCTGGCGGTTTTGGCAAGTTCCTGCCAACGCAGAACAGCCCCAGTGTACGACATCCTGATCGTTGGCGGCGAGGTTTACGACGGTAGCGGTGGTGCTCCAGTCAAAACGGATGTCGCCATTTCCGGGGACAAGATTGCCAAGATCGGTCCAGTGGAGCGTTCCCTAGTTCGCAGAGTCGTCGATGCGTCGGGACAGGCGGTCGCACCCGGCTTCATCAACATGTTGAGTTGGTCCACCGATAGCCTGATTGCTGATGGCAACTCGCAAGGCGAAGTGCGCCAGGGCGTGACGACGCAGATCATGGGTGAGGGCGATTCGATGGGGCCGCTCACAACGACTATGAAGGAGCGCATGGTTAGGGAGCAAGGCGACATCAAGTACCCGATCGAATGGACGACCTTGGCAGAGTATCTCACCTATCTTGAGAAGAAGGGTGTCTCGCAGAATGTGGCCTCGTTTCTCGGTGCAACCACGCTACGCGAATATGCCATCGGTCTGGAAGACAAGCCGCCTACGCCTGAGCAGCTTGACCTGATGCGAAAGCTGGTGCGGCAGGAAATGGAAACGGGCGCGCTGGGAATCGGTTCCTCGTTGATCTACGCGCCGGCAAACTACGCCAGCACGGAAGAGCTTATCGAACTCTGCAAGGCGGCGGTGCCGTTTCAGGGAAAGTACATTTCGCACATCCGCAGCGAAGGCCGGGGCTTGCTGGAGGGCATCGACGAACTGATTCGCATCAGCCGCGAAGCTCAGATTCCAGCCGAGATCTACCACCTTAAGGCTTCAGGTGAGGCTCACTGGGGAAAAATGGACGCCGCGATCGCAAAGGTTGAGGCAGCGCGGCGTGAAGGATTGAGAATCACCGCTGACATGTACACCTACACCGCCAGCTCCACCGGGCTCAATGCCTGTATTCCCCTGTGGGCGCAGAGCGGTGGCGCGGAGGCAATGCGCGGTCGGTTTCGCGACCCGAAGGAACGGCAGAAGATTCTAAGTGAGATGACCTCCTCCACGCCCAGCATCGAGAATCGCGTGAACGCACCGGACAAGATTTTGCTGGTCGAGTTCAAGAATGAGAAGCTTAAGCCTCTACAAGGGAAAACGTTGGCCAACGTGGCCAAAGAGCGCGGGAAGTCTGCGGCTGAGACAGTTCTGGATTTGATGACAGAAGACGAATCGCGTGTCGGCGTGGTCTATTTCACCATGTCAGAAGACAATGTCCGAAAGCAGATTGCACTGCCGTGGGTCAGCTTCGGTTCAGACGGATCATCGATGGCGACTGAAGGCATCTTCCTCAAATCAAACACGCATCCTCGCGCTTATGGCAATTTCGCCAGAGTGCTGGGCAAGTATGTCCGAGAAGAGAAACTGATTTCACTGACTGAGGCGATTCGCAAGTTGACGAGCTTGCCGGCGCAGAACCTGGGATTGGACCGACGTGGATCTCTCAAGGAGGGCTATTTTGCAGATGTCGTCGTCTTTGATCCAAAAACTATTCAGGACCACGCAACCTTTGAGAAGCCCCACCAGTATTCAACGGGAGTCAACTACGTACTCGTCAACGGACAGCTCGTGCTGAACGAAGGACAACATACTGGAGTTCGCTCGGGCCGGGCTTTGTGGGGTCCGGGAAAGCGGAGATGAATGGTTGAGACGACGTGGTTCAAACAACCGCAGAGACGCTGAGACGCAGAGAGAAACAAAGAGAATGGGCAATAGTATTTGGGCACTCACAGCAAGCGTGATCGTTGGCTGGCCAAACTTATGCAAGAATCTAACCATTGTAAAACTCTGCAGGTCACCCTCCGTGTTTCAGCGTCCCGCGGTAGGCTTTGTTTCTGTTTCTAGAAAGAAACGACCAAATCGGCAGGCCCAGTGGGGATGCGCCACGCAATCTCACTATCTGGGATTCTGTACCTTCAGACTAAAATATTTCACCGCGTCGCCCGCATCTTTGCGGCGAGAGCGCGAAAACTCCCACTGTTGGATGGTGGCTAGGGCATCCGGCGGCAGAGATACTGCGGCTCCCTCCTGGTTTAGAGGCGCAACTTCAGTGACTTTTCCCGCGTTATCGATCACCACGCGAACCACGACTGACTTAGCCGCCAAGCTGGTCAGCATGTCCTGCGAAAGCTGAATCGGTTTCATCTTCTTGAGCACAGGTCCTCTGCCAGAACCAGTGACATCCTGGATGCTGAGGCCCGGTGAACGTTCGCGAGCCGCCGTATGGGAATCTGCGGTCTCAGCTTTCTTCACTGAATCTGCCTTCGTGCTCAAGGCCGCCAAGGAGTCGGCAGGCTTGGCAAGTTCTCTCCCCGCCTTTGGAACTTCAACCACAGGCAGGTCCTGCGCGGGTGGAGCAGTGGCAGGACCTGTCGCAGGCGGCGAAACCAGCTGCGCGGGCGGTTCCGCTGTGGCCTGAGTTGATGGCGAAGGTTGCGTCGAGATGGGAGCTTGAGATTGCGTCGACACTTCATTGTTGCCACCCTGAAATCGATCACGAGCCAGGTAAAACGCCAGCGCTGCCACGATGACCACAGCAGCGATTCTGACAGGAATCGATTGCACAAGACGTCCAATCAATGAAGGCTCTTCAGCCGGCAACAACAGGCTCCGCTCTTGCGACTTGGAGGCCCTGGTTGACGCCGGCGCCGTTTCGGCACGAGGGATTGTCACTGCAGGCACTGCAATGGGTTGATGCTCGGGTTCGTCCGCGATGGCTGAAGGAGCTTGCTGTTCCGATTCGGCAACGTCACTCGAGGATGTCTGCTCCCCAGGGCTGAAGGCACGGAAACGGCTGGGAACCTCGCCTGAGAAACCACCTGGCTTCCCGGGCTGGATCGGCCGTCCTGACGGCGCGTTTGAGGGTTGCTTCTCAGCAGCGGCGGCAGAGCGGCTGAGTTGCGGCACGACCGTCTTCACCTCCTGCGCGCTAGTGGCTGGTTCCAGAGTGCTTGCCCCGGCGACCGGCACAGCAGAAAGGCTCGACAGAAATTCCTGAAAGTGTGTGGCAACCGATTTCTTCAGGGCTTCCTTCTGGAATGGACGGACAAAGTATTGGATCGCACCATACTTCGCAAGTACGTCACGGCGCGCTTTCTCGTCGCGATAGAATTCGGTATAGAAAATCACAGGGGCTGCAAATCCTGCCGCCCCGCTGCCGATGCGCGATGCCAGCTCAAAGCCGCTGAGCCTGTTGGTGAGAATCTCCGTAACCACCAGATCCGGCTGAAACTCTTTACCCTGCTCGAGGCCTGCCAAGCTATCTGGGGCCGTATCCACCGTCAGCCCGAGAGCTTCAAACGAAATCTTCAGCTCGTTGAGGTCGTCGTTCAACTCGCCAATCAACAACAATCGACCAGCCATACTCCATCCTCGCCTTAGCTCCGGAATTTCCTGGGCGCTCACAAAACGACCTTCAGATTCGGCAATTCCGCAAAGCCCCTCAGAGCGCGGTCCTCAGCGCGTCCTTCTCTCGCGCTAGTCTGACAAAAGTCTCGGGAATGATATCACAGAAGAACCGCTGCCTGAATGAGGCAAGCCCTCTCCAAAGCTTAAGGCCGAGTGGGTCGGGTTTCGAAGTAGGTGAACGGGATATCAACGGCCAGGGCTCTTGGCGAGTAGCGCGCGGAGTCATGAATATTGCAGACATGGGTACACCAACACTGGTCGCAAACAATCTGCTTGGTTTCGTCCTGCCGAATCGCGTCTGCCCAGAAGCGGGAGAAGTCGAAATCGTAGTCCCTCAAGTTCGCCAGCTTTCCCCGGAGTTCACAGGCCCGCACGTCCCCGTTGTAATCGATGACGCAAAAGGTTTCGCCCGCCGTGCAGGCCATGGGCCAACGTGTTGATTGCAGATAATTCGCGTACTGGATCTTATTATGAAAAGCCAGCGTTCCGGCATAGGCCAGTTTTAAGGCTTCGCGGCTCGCCCACGGCAGCGATTTGAACATACGCTCGGCATAGCAGTCGTACAACCATCGAGCGTACGCATAGATCTCGCGAAGGTTTTGCAGTGAAATCTGTTTGAGCGAAGCATCCATGACACTGCCGCGAATCAGCTGTAAATACTGGCCGTCCACGGGCAGTTCTTCATAGACAAATTTCATGAACTCAACCAGCTCTTCGGCGTTGTCGGCGTTCAGACACGTGTTCATGTTCACTCGCAGCTGTTTGCGATGCTTCTCGACCAGAGGTGGAAGCGAACGAATCATCTCCAGTGTCTTTTGATAGCAACCGGGAACTCCGCGAAGTTTTTCATGCGTCGCTTCAAAGCCATCGACGCTGACGTTCAGGTCGATGTGCAACTCGGGACAGCTGGTGAGAACCCGGTCCAGGCAGCGGTGAGTGCGTTCGGCAAACAATCCGTTTGTTGGAAGGTTCACCCAGCGAATGTCGTTGTTGCGGTAAAACAGCTCGAGGATCTCGGTCAGTTCTTTCCGCATGAAAGGTTCGCCTCCCGAGAGCCACAGGTCCGAGATCGCGGGCATGGTCTCAGAGATTCTGCGGATCTGCGCGAAGCTGAGATCGCCCTTCTGGTTGAGTTCTTCCCAGTAGAAGCAGTGACGGCATTTTTCGTTGCAGATGGAGGTAACGAAGAACACGACAGTGTTCAAGCGTTTGGGTTTGAAGATCTGCCCGGTCAGGTTCTTGATTTGTGTTAAAGCAGACATCGATCCGAGCCCTCGTCTATTCGCTTCGAATCACGCGGAGTTCCTGAGCCGAACCGAACTCGTATCGCACTCCGCGCCACTCGATCGAGGAAGTCAAAACCGATCTCGCCAGGTTGTAGGCAGTCAGCGTCGATGCGAGTGGGAACAGCAATACATATCCCCACCAGAAGTTTTGAATTTCATCCTGACGCTCGGGACGCAGGTGCTGAATGGTGCGGGTTCGATACCAGCCGCGGATCCCGCCAAAAAGGAACAAGAGCCCGGCCAGAAGCGCGTACTTCCGGGTGCCCCCACCCCAAACAGTTGAAGGTATCGAGCCCAGCGTGATTGGGAGGAAACTCACAACAATGCCCGCCACCGCCCACCACCAGACCAGAGAAAATGTCCACTGCGAAACCAACGCCAATTGCCAGAGCTTGCGAGAATATACTTTCGTGAGAATCATCTGGCGCGTTGACCAGTCGAGCAGCTCGCCCCAGCCACAGCGGCCGTGGGAACCAATCAAACAGCGAGGCTCATAATGGATTCGCAGTTTGGCGTCCTTCAGAGCTTGTGTCATGGAGTAGTCGTCACTAATCGACCGCTGCCAATAGTCCAGAACACGGGCGAGGTGAAACGTGCTCTTCCGTATCGCCATGGAACCGCCCCAGGCAAAATTGTGATTGTGGTTGCCCAGCAAGGTCGCAATCGAGCCGTTCCAGGTAGATCGAATGACACTCGCCAGGTTGCCACGTGTCGGATAGTACCACCGATATCCTGTCGAAAGGCCCACTGCCTCACTGCGCAGGGGCGCCACCAACTCCTGCAACCAGCACAAGTGTGGACGGGAATCCGAGTCGGTAAAGACAAAGACTTCAGAAGACGGATCGACTTGGGCAACCGCCTGAATGAGATTGTGCACCTTTTCCCCACGCTCGAGCGAGATGCCGGCGGTCACAAAGCGAATCTTGTGACCGGGAAACTTTCCAGCGAGATGCATAAGTGGCTCGAGTGCAGCATCATTGTCCGTCGCTGTGACGATGAGAACCTCAAAAAAAGGATAGACCTGGCGAAAGACGGCCTCAACATTTCTCTCCAGCTCGAAGTCGAGGCCCTTGCAGGGTACGATGACCGAAACCGGCGGCATCCACGGTTCCGGTCGAGTCGCGAGATGTTTGCGAACATATTCAAGGTAGCGGACACCCTCGAACACGCCAAATAAGCCCTTGGCCAACATCAGCACTGCCAGAACTGTGAGAACAGACTCCAGTGTCATAAACTGAAGAAGCCTAGACGGTTCGGAATCACATTACAAACGGATTTCAAAGCCGAGAGGGATCGGGAGGGCGAAGCTCCCGAGGAGCCGCTCTCGATCCATCGGACTTTGTAGATAGACGGCTCGGCAGGGGTTTCGCCCTCCCGAATTGTTTCATAGAAATTTGCCTTCGGAACAGCCTTGGTTGTTGCTTGACAGGCTGCATATCGAAAATCCCCAGCTATTGACAGTCCCTTTGCCAGCGCATATTCTGGGCCGGGTCTTCGGATTTCGAAGTCGCAGTTTGCAGTGATAAGAGACCACCCATTCATTGCCGCTAAGTAGCGCTACAACCTGTGAGAGTGATTCCTCGTCCTCGTTCTGGTTGTAGTACGCGGCTTTTTCTTGGAGGATGAACGCGAGGACGATGGCCTTAAGGAGTTTCAATGTCACATCAGCTGTTCAATACACTGCAGGAATTCTCGACCGCGGCCGGACGCAGAGGACAACTCTATTCGCTGCCGCAGCTTGAGAAAGAGGGTATCGGCCCCATCTCGAGACTTCCGGTAAGCATTCGCATTGTCTTGGAATCCGTCCTGAGAAACTTCGACGGCAAAAAGATTCGCGAAGCCGACATTCGCAGCCTGGCCAACTGGAAACCGAATGCCGTTCGCACCCAAGAAATTCCCTTCGTGGTCGCTCGCATCGTGCTGCAAGACTTCACCGGTGTCCCGCTCCTGGTGGACTTGGCGGCAATGCGCTCGGCAGTCGCCCGGCTCGGCAAGAATGTGAAGCTGATTGAACCGCTGGTGCCCGTCGATCTCGTGGTCGACCATTCAGTGCAAGTGGATTTCTCGGGTACTGGTGAGGCCTTCAAGCTCAACATGCAGACAGAGTTTCAACGCAACCGGGCGCGCTACCAGTTTTTGAAGTGGGGGATGCAGGCGTTCGAAAGCTTCAAAGTCGTGCCCCCTGGAATCGGCATCGTCCATCAAGTGAACCTTGAGTATCTCGCGAAGGGTGTTTTGGAAAACCGGGGCGTCTACTACCCCGACACACTGGTGGGAACCGACTCCCACACCACGATGATCAACGGCTTGGGAATCGTGGGCTGGGGCGTCGGCGGTATTGAAGCAGAAGCTGGCATGCTGGGTCAGCCGGTTTACTTCCTGACCCCCGACGTCGTTGGCGTGCATTTGACAGGTGCGTTGCGGGAAGGAGTCACTGCCACAGACCTCGTGCTGCACTGCACCGAGATGCTGCGCAAAGCAAAAGTCGTCGGCAAGTTTGTGGAGTATTTCGGCGAAGGCGCCTCCGCCCTGCCAGTTACCGACCGGGCCACCATTGGCAACATGGCCCCGGAGTATGGCGCCACAATGGGGTTCTTCCCGATTGACGAAGAAACCTGCAAATACTTGCTCTCCACGGGAAGAACGGAGGAGCTTGTGGAGACGTTCCGCAACTATTTCAAAGCCCAAGGGCTCTTCGGAATCCCCCGTAAGGGCGAGTGCGACTACAGCAGTCTGCTGGAATTGGATTTGGGAGACATTCAACCGGCTGTGGCCGGACCCAAGCGCCCGCAAGACCGCATAGAACTCCCGCGCTTGAAGGAAAAGTTCGTCGAGTTGTTCCAGAAACCGGTTAGCGAAAACGGCTACAACAAGCCGAAGGAGGCATTGTCGCAACGTTTTGCACTGCCGAATGGCAACAGGCCCACTGCCGACGTTGGCCACGGAGACGTCTTGATCGCCGCGATTACCTCGTGTACGAACACCTCAAATCCGAGCGTGATGCTGGCAGCCGGTCTTTTGGCACGAAAGGCAGTAGAAAAAGGCCTGACGGTACGGCCCACCGTCAAGTCGTCGCTAGCTCCGGGCTCGCGTGTCGTTACCGACTATTTGGAGAAGACAGGTCTGCAGCCCTATCTCGACCGGTTGGGTTTTCAGTTGGTCGGGTATGGTTGTACGACCTGCATTGGAAACTCCGGTCCGCTCGAGGCACGCATTGAGGAAGTAGTCACCAAGAACGATTTGATTGCCGCGAGTGTGCTGAGCGGCAATCGCAATTTCGAAGCGCGTGTCCACCAGAACATCAAAGCCAACTTCCTCATGAGTCCACCGTTGGTAGTGGCCTTCGCCCTCGCCGGGCGCGTGGACATCAACCTGGCGGAAGAGCCCCTGGGAAAAGGCAAGGATGGACAGAACGTTTACCTGAGAGACGTCTGGCCGAGCTTGAGGGAAGTGCGCGAGCTAATGGCGTCGGCATTCGACCCGGCTACCTTCCGCAGACTTTATCAGGACTTCGCGGCCCAGAATCCGATGTGGAACGAGATCCCGTCGAGCCCAGGCGACGTTTACGCTTGGGACGCAGAATCAACCTACATTCAGGAACCCCCGTTCTTCGACAATTTCAGCCTTGAACCTGGCACGATCTCAAGTGTCAAAGGAGCTCGTCCGCTGGCCATCTTCGGAGACTCGGTGACTACCGACCATATCAGTCCGGCCGGCGCAATCAAGAAAACGTCACCTGCGGGACTCTATCTGCAAGAGCAAGGCGTCACTCCAGATGACTTCAACAGCTATGGTTCGCGCCGAGGCAACGACCGCGTGATGACGCGCGGCACGTTTGCCAACGTGCGCATCAAAAACCTCATGGTCCCGGGTGTGGAAGGTGGCGTCACCATTCAGCAACCGTCGGGTGAGCGGGTTAGTATCTATGACGCCTCGATGCAGTATCAAAAAGACGGCATTCCCCTCATCATCTTTGCGGGACAGGAATATGGCACCGGGAGTTCACGCGATTGGGCCGCAAAAGGAACCCGGCTTCTCGGAGTGAAGGTGGTTGTCGCGCAGAGTTTCGAGCGGATTCACCGAAGCAACCTGGTGGGGATGGGAGTCTTGCCTTGCCAGTTCAAAGAAGGAACCACCGCGCAATCGCTTAAGCTGGACGGTAGCGAAACCTTCGACCTCTTGGGCCTGGACGGCCAGGTTCAGCCACGGCAAGACGTCACACTAGTGATTCACCGGAAAAGCGGAAGCCGCGAAGAAATCCAAGTAACGCTGCGCATCGACACGCCGATTGAGATTGATTACTACCAGCACGGCGGTATCCTGCCGTATGTACTGCGGCAGTTGATTCAGGCCTAGTTCGTTGCCAGTTGTTAGTTGATCGTTGTTGGCTCAGAGCCGGCTAACGAATAATCGTCTGAACCACCGTGAGAAACTTCTTGGCGCTAAACGGCTTGTTCATGAAAACGACGGCGCCAGAGCTAAACCCCTGGGTCATGGCGCTTCGTTGCACGAGAATGGTTTTCTCCAAAACGAGCATCTTGGGGTCATCGTCGATCACAAGAATCTTCTTGGGCATGAGCGAGAAAGCCTACCTTGAGCTCATTGGCTTGATCTTCTGCACATCGCTGGGTACATCCAGCTTGAAGGTTTTGTCCGAGAGTTTCGGATTGATCTTGATGTTCTCAAGCTGGAACGTCAAATAGTCTCCACTCGATTCGGTAAGCCTGGTTTGGATGGGCAATCCGGTCGCAGGATCGATCCAAAGCCAGATCTGCGTGAACATCGCTGAGACTTTACCGGACTTCGGTTTTAGTTCGAGCAACGATGTCTTCACACCATGGATGAGTTCTTCCTTCAGAAACTTGACGTCATAGGTGTTCGTCAGATTGGCGCTCGACTGCCCGACACCCGTTAACAGGAATTCTGCCTGCGCCCGATTCTTACCCAGATCAATCTCTTGCAGCCGCTTGATCTTAGGCTCATAAATCAAGACTTTCCCCTTGTCGATGAGCAAGGTTTTGACTTCAGGCTTCTCATATTCCAACTTCGTCCGGTTGCCGTTTTTCAACCGTTTCAGGAAAAGCTTACCGGTTTCGGTGGAGGTGTCGTTGACGACAAGAGTTACCTTCGTCTGCTTGATATCGGCTGTAAGGTCTGTTAATGGCTTGCCGGCTTGATCGATACTCGCCAGCACGCGCCGCGTCTCCGGCGTCATTGCGTCCTGACCAAAAACCGTCAAACAGCTACCGTCAAGACAAAGAAACAAGGTGGCCAAAAATCCAAATAGACGGGTCATATCTTTTCTCATGGATCGCACCCTCTCTACACTTTCGTTGGGCCAACCTCCGACTCGCGTTGGTATTCCCAACTGCTTTCTCTAGGATGCTTGATTTGGTCTAAAAGATAGAGGAATTTTCTTGTCCAAGCCAGATTGAGTAGCCAATGGTTTGACCATTCTCATCCAAGATCGGCTTGATGTCGGCAATGGAGACCTGCCTGTTGAGGGTTTTTTGAAGCTGTGTGAGAGCTGCGTTTTTGACCGCAGAGGCGTCCTGACTAGCGGGAACCAGCTGAGCACTGATGTTGAAAACCGGATTGCCATACTGGTCGAAGGTGTTGACGATGTCTTCTCCGAAGGCAAACTGGTGCGGGTTACTGATCACGGTCCAGTCCTGAAAGAATTGCCGAGGCGTGGCAAAGATAAAAATCAGGATCAAAGCGCAAAGAATGTCGTACTGAAGCGTGCCTCGTGCGTAACTCCAAAAAATGACTTTATTTATTCCAGACATAGTTTCCTGAAATGGCAAAGACCTCATTGGCCAAAGGGCTCGACCCACGGCCCATACCGCTCTCGTGTAAGCCTCCAAACCCCAATCTCACCGCAGAGGACGCGGAGACCGCGGAGAATCCGGGAAGTCGTTCACGATTCGCCGAATGCCATCCTTGAGAACGGTGACGTTGAAGTTGATGAGCAAGCCAACTCTACAACCGGACAGCTAGATATGACATCAATTGAGCATCATGGATGGGAGCTAAACTATCAATGGCCTTGATCTCCACAATGACTCCGCCTTCTACCAAGAGGTCCAGACGATAACCGCAATCGAGCTTAACCTCTCGATAGATCAAAGGAAGCGGCTTCTGTTGCTCGACTCTCAAGCCATCTTGCACGAGTTCGAAAGCCATGCATGCCTCGTAAGCCGACTCAATAGTCCAGGTCCCAAAGAGCGATGCACCCTGATAGCTGCTCCATTGATCTTGCCCGTTATTGCGTTGAGTCTTTCATCTTCGTTCACCTCTGCGTCCTCTGTGTTCTCTGCGGTGAATCTAGATGTAGATCGTATCCTCTTTGCGATTGAAGCTGACATCGTGCTCGTGAGGGACGACACACCCGTCACGCATTTCAATCAGCCGGTTACCCACCGCAGCCGCCTCCGGGTTGTGAGTAATCATGATGATCGACTGGTTGAATTTGCGATTCAGCTCCTGCAACATCGATAGAACAACCTGCGAGTTCTCCGTATCCAAATTGCCTGTTGGCTCATCCGCGAGCAGTATGGCCGGCTTGTTGATGACGGCCCGGGCAATAGCGACTCGTTGCTGCTCTCCGCCAGACATTTCGGACGGCTTGTGCTTTACCTTCCTCTCAAGACCCAGCAACCTGAGGACCTCCTGAATGTGAGCCTCGTCCCCGTTTCCGTTGCCAAAAATCTGTCGCGCGATCTCGAGATTGCCCTCAGCAGTGAGAGTTGGGAGCAGATTGTACCTTTGGAAGACAAAACCGATCTTTCGCCTACGAATGTCGGTACGAACCCCATCCTTTACCGAAGATATCTCCTCACCGTCAATCACGACCTTGCCCGATGTGGGCTTCGCGAGCCCACCCAGAATGTGCAGCAAAGTCGACTTGCCGCAGCCTGACGGTCCCATAATGGAGATGAACTCCCCTTCCCGCATTCGGATGGAAACGCCTCGAAGTGCAGCAACTTCAATTTTTCCAACCTTGTAGGTCTTCTTGAGATCCAGGGCTTCAAGTATGTTTTTCATCAAGGAAAACAGACACGGACACGCAATTTGAAGGCGGGATTATAGCGTAAAGAGAGGGTTGCTGGTGAATTTAGTTGTCCGTTGTTAGTCGTTCATTGTCTTGGTAACTGACAAACCGCGGCCGACAGCTACTCGTACGCCAAAGCGTCAATCGGGTCTTGACGAGCAGCGCGCAACGCCGGGTATAGACCACCCAAACTGGAGCTAACCAAAGCGATCAGTCCAGCTTTCACGATCCAGTCAAAGCTCAGCTCGACTTGTAAGTTCGGCAGAAGTTTGCCCAACAACCATTGACCACCGAACGAAAGTCCCACACCGCCCAGTAGACCCACACCACAAAGGACCAGGGATTCCTTAACGAACACCGACAGGACGAACACTTTCGAAGCCCCTAGGGCCTTCAGGATTCCAATCTCGCGGGTGCGCTCGGTAATAGCGGTGTACATAGCCAGAAAAATAGCGAAAAACCCCACGACGGTTGCAATGAAGATGACTGTATTGAGAAAGTACCTTAGCGCGACTAGGTTGTTGCTGGCCGAAGAAACCTGCGAAACAAAATCGTCCATCGGGAGAACCGTGTAGCCTTTGAGCTTCTCTCTCAAGCGTGCCACCACCGCCGGGATTTCTTCCCGTGACTCGCACTTGATGAACATCAGCGAGACCTTGCCTGGCGTTCCCGTCAAATCCTGCACGGTTCGCAGCGGCAGGAACACTCGCGAGCCCTTGCCGTGTTCGAAGATTCCACTGACTCGAAAATTGTGATTCAGAAACTTGGTTGTCTGTCCCACTTGCAACTTCTTGGACTTGGCATGAATGTCGTCCACAATTACTTCATAAGGATCCTGAAAAGCTCGTCCGTGAAGGAACGTAAATCCATGGGTCACGCGGTTGAAGCTCTCCGGGTCGATCCCGTAGATCAGCCCAATGCCACCTTGCGTGTTCAACTGTACCATCACCGGCGAAACGGCGCTGACACCCTGAACTCCGGCAAGCAATTCAGCCAACTTCTCCGACATCGCCGCCGTGCTCGACGCCAGCATGAAGGAAGACCCGGGCGGTTGCAGCACAATGTCAGCGCCGATGCCTTCGAGGCGCTTGGCGTTTTCATTTACCATGCCACGAGTCAGGCCTACCACCAGCAGGATCAGCACGACCTCCATCCCGATGGCGAGCACCGTCGCGAGCGTGCGCATTGGACGGGCAAAAAGATTCGCAACAACCAGGGACTGGCTCATCTTATTTTGGGTTCTGGGTCAGATCGACCAACTCGGTCCCATCTGGCTGCTCTAGCACGAACTGGTCGTCACGCAACGGCTCATTCGTGACAGCCTTGCTAATGCGCATTCGAAGCGAATAGTCTTCCTGCGGCCGGGTGAAGTCAATCACCGAAGGATAATCTCCCCCTTCGAAATCTTTGAACTCCCGATAGTTGATGTCCGATACCATGATCCCGCCGTCATAAAGCTTCTGGCGGACGAGTCGCAGGTCGAACCGGTCGATCCAGATCTTGCGACGCAGGGCACCTACTCCTTCTTTTGCCGGCCCGATGATGGAGAGGACATAGTATTTGTGCTTGCCCTCCTGATCTTCTTCTAACACTCGCATGCTCTCATCGCGCTCCGTGGTCACTGGATCAATGATCAGGGCTTGGAAGATGTGTTGGGGACGTAGGTTGATGGGGACATCCTTGCGACCCTTGATTTCCTGATCGTTGCGGCCAAGGATGAACTTGTTCTTGGGGGGAACATGAATTCGGAACTGTTTCCCGTCAGACACCATGTCGAAAACCTTCACCTTGAAGGCTAGGCCAATTAGGCGGATCCAGGAGGGTCGCCGAGCGAGAACAAAACCATCGGTCTCTCGGTAATTTGAGATCTCGCCCGAGTTGATAGAGCCTCCGGTCAACTGGTAGATCACCGTTAGCTTCAAGGTTTGGATCTTCTGGGAATGCTGGTTAATTCCCTGAATCAGATCGTCCAAACTGGCCGTTTTAGCGGGCAGTGCCTGCTCACTGGCAGGAATGCGACGCGTTTGCTTTACTCGAAACCAGCTGCAATTTGAAGAAGCAAGAAAAACGAAAAGAATAGAAAGGCAGGCTGTGGTTCGCAGTTTCAAATGTCTACAGATTCCACTAATCCAAATTGAAGGCGCCTAAACGTAGCAAACCGACCTCATGCCGTCAACAGCTTAGTGGGCACTCTGTGTGGACTTTGCCGGATCCTTGGGAGAGCGGTTGCGCCGGTAGAAGAAGTAGGAGAGTGCCCCTATGGCAATCAAAGCAACCACGCCGAGCGCAATGTAGGGGTAATTCTGATGCATGTAATCCTTCGCCGCCTCTCCGTATTCAACCGCCAGAAATCCTTCCAAAAAATAGCGGAATCCGCGGCCTGCAGCGATCGCAAAGATGAACTTTCCTACGCTGACGTGGAAAGCACCCGCAAACAAGACGAAGATTTTGAACGGCGTGGGCGGCGGCAAGATGGAGGGAATCATTACCGCAAGGATCCCGTACTTCTTGTACCAGCGAGCGACAGTTTCTATCTTGTGCTGGGCAAACTTCTTCCTTAACAGAACCTGTCCGCCCTTTCTTCCAACCGTGAAAAGAGCGAGACAACCAAGAATCGACCCCAGGGTTGTCATGGTGCAGTAATAGAGCATCTTTTCCGGATTCTTGATCGAGAGGGTAATGATCAAGATGTCGTTCACTTCCGGCAGTGAGAGAAACGAAGAGTCAAAGAGCGCGATTAGCAGAAGCGCCCATCCTCCCAACGGGGCCGTCAGTGCCAGGAAGTAGTTCTGAATCTTTAGTGCGATGGCTTTCAAGAAAGGCTCCCTTGAAACTCAGGTTTGGAGTCCAAGCTTCAGCTTGTTAAACTACATGCAGTCTAAAGGCTGAAGTCTGGACTTCAGAACCGAAACTCCTCGGACACCAGCTTCAGATTCTGGTCCAGCTGCGCGGAGTAGACAAATCTCTGACGCGACCGGCTGGCAAAGTCGAAACGCAAGTCCCGTGCCGTGATCTGATACCCTTGCGGAATGGGATTAATCTGAAATAGCGGATAGCGGGCAAATCCCAGAAAGATCCTGGCTTGAGTTCCCCGAGTTGCAGCCTCCACAATCTTGCTCTGTTCGGGTTTGAAGAGTGTCTTTACTCTGCGTCGCTCGAACTCGCTCTGCAGCACACCGAACCCGGCAAAGGTTAGATGATACGCTTTTTCTGTTTCGATTACTCCGCTCCAGCCCATCGGATTGAGGAACTGTGGTAGTGCCCCCACCCGAAGCATCTCGCCGGTCGGGTACGAGCGCTGACGCAGTTCGTCAAGGGCTCTATCGTGCGCAACCCATTTGCTTATCCAAAAAATGACGATCAAGCTCAAGGCAACAAAAGCACCGCTCCGATAGCCGCTAGCCTTCGCACCAATCTCCTGATGGACCAATCGGAACAGGAACGGAAGCAGGAGACCGCCAGCAAGAATCGTCAGCATCCAGGGATCCACAATAAAGACCAAGTCCGCTGCGAACCAGCGGTCATCGAATGGAAGGAAAGGACGGATGCCATAGCTGTTGGTATAATCCAACAGCGCGTGGCTGCCCAGCCCTGCCAACGAAGCAAGAAACAGCATTCTGAAGTTAGCCGGAGACCCATGTTTCGAGCGGACTCGGTGCGCCACCAGCAGAATTGCAGCCAACAGAAAGGCTTCGCACAGCAATCCCGGCAGCGCGTGGCTAAGGCCGCGATGATAGTTGAGATAGCTGATATGCCCACCGAACCAGGCGAGCAGGTCGAGATCCGGTAGATTGGCCCCGATCAATAAGGCTAGCGTCGCCTTGGGAGTGCTGCGTTCGAGACCGGTCTTGGCCAATGCTAGACCGAAGAGCGTGTGCGTAACATTGTCCACGGAGCGTCGGATGGTACTGAATGATGGGTAATCAGCTGCCGATAGGTCTGCTGAACGACGGGTGATTATAGCGGGAATCGGTTCTGAGCAATACTCTGGTGCGCTTCCCTCCTTTGAAAATGGGACTAGCTATGGGAGTTGCTGTCCTCAGCGGCGATGTAAGTCCTCAGTTGTAACAGCCAATCGCCGCCGAGGACACCGGCTCCACATTTTCATCGAACCTGGCGCCGCAGCGAAGGGATCTGGGCTGCTTGATCTTCATCTGTCTAACGCAGACGTTGCGGCATGAATCACTCGCGTTACGTCCTCATGGTTCAGAAAGGTTGGAATGAGCAATAAACATGACACAGTGGTTCTTGGTGGAGGCTTGGCCGGACTGAGCGCGCTCTGGCATCTACAGCAGTCAGGCCATACAGACAGCCACCTGTTTGAAAAGGAATCGCGTGTTGGCGGACTCACGAGGTCCGAACAGCTCAACGGATTCACGTTCGACTACACAGGCCACTTACTCCACTTTAAGAATGAAACGGTAAAGCAGCTTGTCTCGCGGTTGCTGGATGGCAACCTGCATTCCGTGACTCGCAACTCGTGGATCTTTTCCAAGGGTGTTTATACGCGTTATCCATTTCAAACCAACCTGTACGGGTTGCCGCCCGAAATCATCAAGGAATGCATTCTGGGGTTCGTCCAGGCACGAGGCCAACACGCCAGCACCTCGAACGCCGGGCAGGAGCCGTTGGCTTTTGCTGCCTGGATTGACTCGACGCTGGGCCCCGGCATCGCGCGGCACTTTATGACACCCTATAACGAGAAGCTGTGGACGGTTCCACTGGACGAACTCACTTGCGAGTGGATGGGACGCTTCGTGCCGTCCACCTCACTGGAGCAGATCCTGGACGGGGCCTTGACCGACCAGTCGAGCAACGCGGGCTACAATGCCACGTTCTCTTATCCTTTGCGCGGGGGCATTGAGTCGTTGCCCCAAGCGTTTGCCGCATCGCTAAACAATATTCACACCGGCTGCGAGTTAGAACATCTCGACCTTGCGAACAGACTCCTCCATTTCAAGAATGGTCAGAGGGCTTACTTTCATCAGTTGATAACAACGATGCCCTTACCTGTGTTGCTCCGTGCGGTCTCCACTGTTCCCCAGACCGTGCGAGAGGCGGCGCGGAGGCTCCGCTTCACATCGGTGTGCAACGTTAATCTCGGAGTCGACCGGAACATCAGCGACAAGCACTGGATCTACTTTCCCGAACCCGAGTATTGCTTTTACCGTGTTGGCTTCTCGCACAATTTTTCGCCGAACCAGGCGCCGGCGGGGTGCAGCGCGATTTATGCGGAGGTCGGCTATTCTGGCTGGAAGCCGCTCAATCGCTCCGGGCTCGTCGAGCGAATCAAGGCAGATCTTATGAATGCAGGCATTCTCAAACCCGGCGATCGGGTACTGGCAGAACTCTGCCTCGACATCCCCTGCGCCTACGTCATCTACGACCGGTACCATCGCCAGTGTTCAGACTTGGTGCGGACGTTCTTGCGCGAGAATGGTATCTTTACCATTGGGCGTTATGGCGCCTGGGAATATTCGGGAATGGAAGATGCCATCTGGCAAGGCAGACAGGTGGCCGAGGAGATCATGTCCTAGTCGCCACGCTTGTCGCGCCAAGCGGATCTTCGGAGGTTCTCATGTTGCTACTACGGCCATTCATTCTGGCTCTGGCAATCCTGTTCGCAACTCTGAGTCCGGCACCGGCAGGTCCGCCTGTGCAGGAACGCCCCGATCCCGCAGACGAAATCCATCACGACACGCGTGCGCGGATGGAGAAAGAACGGCGGGACGGCGAGTGGAAGAAATTGAAAGACGATACAGAGAGGCTAGTTCAGGCAGCCAATGACCTGAAAGAAATGATCGAAAAATCGAACAAGGATACCTTTTCGGTTTCAATCGTGAAGAAGACCGAGGACGTCGAGAAAATCCTGAAAGACATCAAACGCCGAGCAAAGGGCGGGTTCTAGAAGGACGTGCACGAGCCGTCAACATGTGGTCTTCTTGGATTGACGTCCCTGGTGGCGATCGATTGCCAGCTGAATCAGCTTGTCGATCAATTCGCTGTAGCCGAGTCCGGTGGCCTGCCAGAGCTTGGGGTACATGCTGATGGAGGTAAATCCCGGAAGGGTGTTGATCTCGTTTACGTAGATTTGGCTGGTACTCTTCTCAATAAAGAAGTCCACACGCGCCAGACCCGAACACTCAGTAGCCAGAAAGGTTCTGATCGCCAGATCCTGGACAGCTTTGGTCTGTGATTCTTCGAGCGGGGCTGGGATCAACAACCTCGAGCTCTCGTCCAAATACTTGGACTGATAATCGTAGAACTCGTGAGATGGAACAATCTCTCCTGGGAGGCTGGCGATCGGGTCGTCGTTGCCCAGGACGGAGCACTCAATCTCACGCACGTCGAGGCCTTTCTCTATGATGATCTTGCGGTCGTATTGAGCCGCAAGATCCATAGCCGCGTCCAACGCCGCTGGGTTTTTGACCTTGCTGATGCCGACCGAAGAACCCAAGTTCGCCGGTTTTACAAAGCAGGGATACCCTAGTTTCTCCCCGATGGCGCTCCGAACTGCTTGTTTCTTCCCCTCCCACTGATGGTCTAACACCACCAGGAAATCCACAATGGGTAACCCAGCGTGCTGCAGCAAACGTTTCATCACATCCTTGTCCATCCCCACCGAAGAGCCCAGAACTCCCGCGCCTACGTAAGCCAGGTTGGCCATATCCAGCAAGCCCTGAATGGTGCCATCCTCGCCATACGTGCCATGTAGCGCTGGGAAAACGACATCGATCTTGGCCTGGTTACCAATCGCTTTGGAGTCGGACAGGACTTGCATCAAAGAGTTGCCCAGCGGATCTGGGGGAAGTAACACAGTTCTGCCATTACTCAGAATGTCCGGGAAGGCAGCTTCCAGAAACTTTGGGTCAGAACGCCATTGCCCCTCTTTGGTAATGCCGATGGGAATGACGTGATACTTTTCTCGATCCAGCGCTTTCAAAATAGATGCCGCGGAGCGAAGCGAAACCTCATGCTCACCGGACTTGCCACCAAAAAGGAGCGCTACAGTCAGTTTTTTCATAGGGAGTGCACGAGCAGACGAAAACGAACCAAAAGGTGCAACCTACCTTCGTCGAAATAGAAACCGACATTCGGGCGAAAATTGGAATCCCGGGACAGGCTGGATTCCGGCTTTCGCCGGAATGACGCCCTAAGGTAAACGTGAGAAGCCATCGTGGCCGGAGCTGTGTCGCTGAGGACTCATCACAGAATCTTCTTTCCGAGTGCCGACTGAATCAGTTCCACTCCCAACGCAGCCGTCGTGTTCATGTGATCGAGCACCGGATTGACTTCCACCAGCTCCAGGGACACCAGCCGATTCGTATCGGCAATCATCTCCATGGCGAGGTGCGCTTCCCGATAAGACGCCCCACCCTTCACCGGCGTTCCCACTCCGGGTGCAAACGCCGGATCGAGGAAGTCCATGTCCCACGAAACTGCGAGACCGGCGGTATGCAGCGACGCAATCCGAATGGCTTCCTCTACGACGCTGCGCATGCCACGTTCATCGATATCACGCATTGTGAACACACGCACGGCAGAGGACGCCAGTAATTCCTTCTCTTCGGCATCAATGTCTCGAACCCCGACCAAGACTGTGTTTTGGGGTTTGATCTTCGGACTAGCGCCCCAGAAATGCGTTAACGGTTCTGGCCCGACTCCAACGGAAGCAGCCAACGGCATACCATGCACGTTGCCGCTGGGCGAGCTCTGCGGAGTGTTGAAGTCAGCGTGGGCGTCAAACCAGATCAACCCCACTGCGTCTTGGTGATTATGAAAATGTTTGGCCACACCAGCCAGAGTTCCTATGGCTATGGAATGGTCGCCCCCTAACACGATTGGCAAGCTAGCCTCTTCCAGTGTGTCCTCTACAAGACGCGCCAGTTGCTCGCAAGTCTGCAGAATTTCCTTCAGAAACTTGCTGTGGCTGTCTCCATAGTGCAGAGTCTCGGCAATGCTCACCGGAACATCACCCGCGTCCAAGACCGGATAGCCGAGGGAAGCCAGCCGGCCGTTCAAATCAGCTACTCGCACTGCGCTTGGCCCCATGTCGACACCACGCCGGCCAGAACCTAAGTCGAGAGGAACGCCGATGATGGTTAGGGACTTCGTCATGGTTGCGCGATAGCTGCAAACCTGAGGATTGAAGATAGAGGATTGAAGGTGGAGCATCGCAATTCCGTGCGCGCCATCCACGATCTTCTATCTTCTATCCTCGATCCTCTATCCTTAAGGCTTCAGCCTATACAGCATTCGTGGGAACGGAATGGTTTCGCGCACATGCTCGAGGCCGCAGATCCAAGCGACGGCGCGTTCAATGCCCATTCCAAACCCAGCGTGGGGAAAGGTTCCGTACTTGCGCAAATCGAGGTACCAGTCAAACGCTTCAGGAGGCAGATGATGCTCCTGAATTCGGTGGTTCAGTAGCTCCAAGCTGGAAGCGCGTTGGCCGCCACCAATGATTTCTCCGTAACCCTCTGGCGCCAGCACGTCAACGCACAAGGCAAGCTCTGGTCGCACCGGATCGGGTTCCATATAGAAGGCCTTCACCTGTGCCGGATAACGATGCACCATGACAGGGCGGTCGAACTGCTGTGACAGAATCGTTTCGTCGCCGCCGCCAAAGTCGCTGCCCCACTGAATCTCGGAGCCACGCGACTGCAAGTTCTTTACAGCCTCGTCGTACGGAAGTCTTGGGAACGGTGACGCGATCTGCTCCAGCTTGGTAACGTCACGCTCCAAGGCCTGCAGTTCGGCCCTCCGGTTCTTGAGGACGGTCTGGACAATGCTGGTAATGAATTCCTCCGCCAGCATCATCACATCTTCCAAGGTAGCAAAAGCCACTTCCGGCTCCACCATCCAGAACTCCGTCAGGTGCCTACGGGTTTTTGACTTCTCGGCTCGAAACGTCGGGCCGAAGCAGTAAACCTTGCCAAACGCCGCAGCCGTCGCTTCATTGTAAAGCTGTCCGGATTGCGTCAGGTAAGCCTTGTCGTCGAAATAACCCACTTCAAAGAGGGTCGTTGTACCTTCGCAAGCGGCCGGGGTGAAGATGGGGGTATCCACCAATACAAAGCCGCGGTCGTCAAAAAAGTTACGGACGGCACGAATGATTTCGTGACGAATCTTCAAAATGGCATGCTGGCGCGAGGAGCGGATCCAAAGGTGGCGCTGGTCCATCAGGAATTCGATGCCGTGTTCCTTGGGAGTAATCGGGAAGGGCTGCTCGGCAGGAACTAGTTGAACAACCACCAGATCCTTAACGTCCAATTCGTAACCACCAGGAGCCGACTTGCCCTCTGGCACTTTTCGGACCGTACCCGTCAATTCCAGTGAAGACTCCTGAGTCAGACCCTTCGCTCTTTCGAACACTTCAGGAGTGACGTTGTTCTTGAAGACGACGCATTGCAGCAAACCGCTACCGTCACGCAAAATGGGGAAAATGATTTTGCCGCTGGATCGGATGTTATACAACCAGCCGCGGACAGAAACTTCTTGACCGTCGTATTTCGAAAGGTCGCAAATACTGACGACAGGCATTATCCCTCCCTGGTTTTCATTTCCATGAGGTCTTCCTGACACTTTGCAAAGCGATCGAAGCGCTCCCGCGCCAGCCTCATAACGGCTTCGGGTGGCCGATTCCAGGACTTGAGTTCCATGGTCAAGCTGCCTGAATACCGAACGGCCTCCAAAGCCTCAAGCACCTTGGCCCAATCGATGTCGCCGTCGAACGGCAATAGGTGATCATCCTTCTTTCGGTGATTGTCATGCAGATGCGTAGCAATAATCCTCCCCTCACCGTCACGTATTTCTGTGTGTGGGTCGGCCTGCAAATGGGAGTGGCCCGAGTCAAAACAGATTCCAACTTTCCCCACTTGGGCCTCTTCAAGAAAGCGCCTCATGCCTTCCACAGTCGAAAGCTCATTGGGGATGTTCTCCAAGGCCAGAGTAACGCCGCGCGCTTCGGCAAAAGGCAGCAAGGTTCCCAGACTGTAATAGATGGCATCCAAATGCCTGTGACTCAAGCGGTCTTCCGGTGCCCCCATGTGGACTACGGCCAAGGGAAAGGAAATTCTTTCCGAAAACTCCAATGATCGGCGGATCTCATCCACGGCTTTCTCCCGCCGAAGCCGCTCAGGATCTGCAATAGACAGCCACTCGCGGCTTGACCTGGCTTGATAGTCCGTACAAAAGGGTGTATGAATGGACTGCAAGAATCTGCCCTGGTCGCGGAGCCAGATGGCAAGATCAGTTGCGAGTTTCTTGTCCTGGTAGTCAAAGTGGGGCTTCAATGCAAAGATTTCCAGCGTGTCAAAACCGAAGGCGCGGACCTCTTTCAAGCGCTCGAGGCTGAGCTTTTCTTCTACAAATAGGTGTGTCGAGAGTCCTTGCTTCATCAAGTCCATCGGGCTTTCCAAATGCATCGGTCGCGTTGGCATGCCGCGAAACCGACGCGCCGCAAGCGCTTCGGGATACTAACACCTTTACCCAGCATTTCAAAGATTGGGCGGCGCTCCACTGCACTGCCTTTTAACGAACCGTATTAAATCTGGAACCGAACATGAACAAACGATCTCCCCGTCGTAACTTTCGGTCGGGCAAGTCAAGGGACGGAGTTTCAGACATGGTGTTGCGACTTCCTCGCGTTCAGGAACAAACGCACGCCGAGACCCTGTACCTCTCTCAGTTGATTCAAGACAAAACACCCGTAATCGTGAAGCTCGTCAACGACGACGAGATTTTTGGCTGGATTGAGTACTACGATAAGAGCTTTATCCGGCTAACGCGCGACAAGGCTCCGAACGTCTTCATTTATAAAGAGCAGATAAAGTTCATCGTCGAACAAAGGCAGCACTGAGGCAGGTCAGTTCTGAGGGCAAACAGGCAGATCCTGGGCGAAACTTACAGCCGGTGTGGAAACGCACGGCTTTGAGCGCAGGAATCGAATTCCGTAGAAGGTCAGCACCATCGATACTCCCGCAACCCCCTTCAATAGCAGTGAGCGATACTCCAGGTTGTCCATCCACCACAGGGTCGGGTGAGACGAAATGGCAACCAGGTGATTGCTGACAATGCATTGCGCAAGGATGAACGCTGCGATCCTGCTCCGAGTTCTGAAGATGGCCCAACCCGCAACTGCAAAGAGTAGTGTTTTCAAAATGGTGAACTTCCCAATCGACAGCAGCCAGCCGTCCCGAATCACCCAATCGCGGAATACTTGATTAACTTCAAACTCAATGGGCACCCCTCGCACAGCAAACGTGGTGTAAGTACAGCCTACATCAACTGCAAACAAGAGGAATGCTGTCGCAAAATACAGAATGGTTTTCCTGTTTAACATCCGTTTCTCCCAGGCTGAGTTTTCGGCGGAATACCGATGAACGCTTAGTGCAAATTTGATGAATGAATGCCATTGCCGACTAACTTCATCTGAGTAAAGAATCAGACGCGGCAGGGGCTAACAATGAACAATAATGGTCAAGAAGTTTCAGGCGATCCTTTGCGGCGTCTATGTGTGTTTTGTGGATCCAGCATGGGCAAACGCGATGCTTTCCAGGAGGCAGCCCGCGAACTGGGAAGCCTGTTGGCAGCAGGCAGCATCGAACTGATTTATGGCGGCGGCAACTGCGGACTGATGGGAGTGCTAGCAGACGAGGTGCTCAAGAATGGCGGGCGTGTCACTGGTGTGATACCGGAGGGCCTGATGGGAAAAGAACTGGCCCACCTTCAGCTGACCAAGCTCCACGTTGTTACGGATATGCATGAACGCAAGGCTCTAATGTCAAGCCTCGCGGATGGATTTGTCGCACTTCCAGGCGGCTTCGGCACCTTTGAAGAACTGTTCGAGGTGATCACTTGGGGACAACTGGGGCTGCAGCAGAAACCCATCGGTTTGGTGAATGTCGAAGGTTTCTTCGATCCGGTGCTCGAATTGATGGACCATGCCATTCGTGAAGGATTTGTGAGGCCCGAGCAGCGCCATTTACTGGTCAGTTCACCCTCGCCAAAGGAAGTGCTCCAAATGATCCGAGTTGACACGTCCGAATTTGCCCGCCCTTCGTGATCGTCCCGCGATCAGGGATCAACCGCCGACTATTTCAGGTCGCCCAGTGCCCAACGAATTCCGTTGACCAGATGCTCCTGGAAGCGCGGGTCACTCCAGACTTCTTGCCGATGTCCTAAAGCGGTATAAAAGACCCGGCCCTTTCCGTAGGTATTCGTCCAGGCATTGGCAAAGTACTTGTCGGCTCGATGAACCGAGGGCTTGTTAAGATCGACCGAACTGTTTACCAGGCTGAGCAATACATGCACCTGACGTTTGGAGAAGTCTTTGAACTGGTAGATCTCGTCCTTGATTTTGAACGATGGCGCCAGGTGCTTCACCGAAGGATGGGCGGCGTCTTCCACCTTGATGACAACGTCTTGGTGCCAGGGGTGCTGGTCGAAATAGCCCCCAATGATCTTCCCGTACTCAGGCCATTGGTAGAATGTGTCGGTGGCGCTGTGGATACCGATGAAGCCTTTGCCTGACTTGATAAAATCCAGAAAGGCTTGTTTCTGCTCCTCTGAAAACGACAACTCGCCGGTTGTATAGAAAACAAGTCCTTCGAAGTTCTTCAGGTAATCAGCATTGATCAGGGAACAGTCCAACGTCGCAACCGACTCGAAGACACCTGATTGCTCGCCAAGCCGCTGCAGCATACCTTCCGAAAAGGGCAGGACATCATGTTTGAAGCCCGCGGAGTGGGTGAGGTAGAGGATCTTCGGCCGGGCCTTTGACTTTTGAGCCACTGTGTTCAGATGCAAAGCGAGGACCGAGAGAAGGCATAGCAGAAGAGGCCACAGAGATTTCGATGCGCTTGGCTGGTACATGTGTCACTCCTTGGGTATGGTGGGTTAAAACCGACACAGTGTAGGCAGGAGCCTATGGAAAGACAAAGAATTCTTACCGAAGACCTGGACGTTTCGGGAGGCTGAACCATGCAATTGTGCGAATTCCTTTTTACTGAGCTGCATTCTCGCGGAGTCCGCCAGATCTTCGGCATACCTGGCGACTATGTATTGAACCTCTATGAGGCCTTGGAGAAATACAGCAAGTTCCGCCTTCTAACGTTCAGCCACGAGCCTGCAGTCGGGTTCGCAGCCGATGCTGCGGCGCGCATTACCAACGGCCTCGGCGTCTGCCTGGTGACCTACGGCGCAGGTGGCTTGAATATGGTGAACTCAGTTGCGTGCGCCTACGCAGAAAAATCTCCACTGGTCGTCATCTCAGGCGGGCCAGGCATGCTGGAGAAGCGGCGTGGCGTTCTGGTCCATCACGAAGTGAAGTCGTACGAGTCTCAATTGAAGGTCTACAACGAAGTTGTCGAGTATGGAGCCATTCTGGACAATCCACGCACCGCCGCTGCTGAAATCCGCAAGGCGTTGGATCTCGCTCTCCAGTTGATGCGCCCTGTTTACCTGGAAGTGCCTCGCGACATGGTGTTCAGTGAGATTACCGTGCCGGAGAGTTTCGAAGTGACGGGCTTCAATGTGGATGAAGGAGCTCTCGCAGAAGCCGGCGACGAGATTCTCGATCGTTTAACGACGAGCCAGCACCCCGTGCTCGTGGTGGGAGTGGAGACACACCGATTCGGCTTGCAAAAAAAGATCGTAACTCTGGCAGAGCGTCTGCAAATCCCGGTGGTCTCTTCGTTTCTCGGGCGCGGCGTCTTCCCTACAACACATCCACAGTTCAAAGGTACCTATCTGGGAACGGTGAGTCCGGCGCCTTTGCGCGAGATCGTTGAGCAGTCAGACTGTTTGCTGCTGCTTGGCGTGCTAATCAGCGACGTCAGCTTAGGAATTCCTGCCGAATCGATCAACGAGAGTAACAGTATTCTCTGCATATCGCGCGAGGTCTTCATCAAGCACCATGTGTTTCACAACGTGCCATTGGCTGGCCTCGTGGACAGACTGGTGCGGTCTCCCCGATTGCCTCGGCGAGAGAACTGCGTCCCCGGATGGCAAGCCGGCATTTCGCCAGAGATTTTTGAACCGTACGCGGAAGACGACCGCATTCGGGTTCGACATGTCATTGACGTTCTGAACGACTTCGTGGGCCGTCACACTGATTTCCCGGTGGTGTGCGACACCGGCGACAGCCTTTTTGCCGCTGTCGACATTCGCGCCGATGTGTGTATTGGGCCAGCCTATTACGCAACCATGGGCTTTGCGGTGCCCGGCGCGATTGGGTTGCAAGCGGCCAGCGGGTTGCGGCCTCTCGTGCTGGTTGGTGACGGTGCGTTTCAGATGACAGGAGCGGAGATTTCGCATTGCCCGCGTCACGGGCTAAACCCTATTGTGGTGCTTTTGAACAATAGCCGCTGGGAAATGTTGCAAGCCTTCTTTCCGCATGCACACTACAACGAAACCGTTCCATGGCCGTTTGCCCGGCTGGCAGAACTTTGGGGTGGCCGCGGCATTGAAGCGCAAACACCAGGACAGTTGCGCAGTGCGCTGGAAGAGGCCGCGACGGAGACAAGGTTCACGCTGATTGAGGTGCAACTCGAACGCGGAGATGTGTCTCCCATCCTGCGCGGCTTTGTCGAGGGTTTTAAGCGGAAGGTGTACCGATAGCTTCTTGAGGTTGGCAATGCAAGGAGTCGCGCAGCGCTAGATTCTTGGGGGCTGATACAGGACATCCGGCAAGTGCGCGGAGCCAGTAGCGTCACGTGTCAGCTGATTCCAGTGGGAGCTCAAATCTAATAGAATCTGCTTGGGAATTCCGGGCCAGTGTCCCACAATGGTTTAACTTGGCAGGCGGTTCCGCAGCAAGTCTGCCCCCAAGGGACAAAGCACCGCGATCTGCATCCCGCCCGGTGTTGCCATTGGTTCTTAGCCATCATTCAACCTCAATTTTCTTGTCGTAGAAGGAGATCCATTGTCAGTTGACCTGAACATTCCCTTTGAAAAATATCGGTTAGACAACGGCTTGCAGGTCATTCTGCACCACGATCCGAAGCTCCCTGTTGTCCATGTCAATCTCTGGTATCACGTGGGATCGAAGAATGAAAAACCGGATCGCACGGGGTTCGCTCATTTGTTCGAGCACATGATGTTTCAAGGCTCCAAGCATGCCGACGGTGAGTACATCACCTACATTGAGAAAGCTGGTGCCAATTTGCGGGAGGGTGGAGTCAATGGCACCACGAGCTTTGACCGAACAAACTACTTTCAAACGGTTCCGCGTGAAGCGTTGGAATATGCCTTGTGGCTCGAGTCAGACCGCATGGGGTTCCTGACCGACGCTCTGACTCAGGAGAAATTGGACAACCAGCGCGACGTCGTGAAGAACGAGCGGCGACAAAGCTATGAGAACGTGCCCTATGGCCGTGCCATCCAGATGATCTTTGAGAACTTGTTTCCCCAAGGGCATCCCTATTCGTGGCTGGTCATCGGCTCGCAGGAGCACCTCGACGCTGCGACCGTGGAGGACGTCAAGGCCTTTTTCAACACCTACTACACGCCGAACAACTGCAGTCTGGTCGTGGCCGGCGACTTTGAAGTGGACGAGACGAAACGACTGCTTGAAAAGTACTTCGGACCAATTCCTCCAGGGCCAGCCTTGGAGAGGCCAGTCCAATGGGTACCTCGTTTGGAGGGTGAAAAGCGCATTGTTGTGGCCGACCGCATTCCGCAAGAACGCCTTTACCTGGTCTGGCCCACTCCAGGCTACTTTCACACCGACGATGCTGAACTGGACCTCGCGTCACGAGTGCTCTCACAGGGGAAGAACTCCCGGCTCTACAAGACTCTCGTTTACGACCGCCAAATCGCTTCCGATGTGTCCGCCTTCAACTATTCCCTGGAGATTGCGGGTTTGTTCGGCATCATCGCAACCGCCCGACCTGGTCAGAGGCTTACCGAATTGGAGCAGATCATTTTAGAAGAGGTTGGAAGCTTTGCTGAACGCGGGCCTTCAGAAGAAGAACTGTTACGGGAGAAAGCCAAGCAGGAGTTTGATTTCGTGAACGGATTGGAACGACTGGGAGGGTTCGGTGGCAAAGCGGATCTCCTGAATCAATACAACACCTACCTGGGAGCCCCGGGGTTTTTTGCAGAGGATTACGAGCGATTCGAGCGGGTCAGCGTCGCTGGGATTCGTCACGTTGCCCAACACTACTTGAGCACTTCCAACCGCCTGTGCGTCACTTTCAAACCGGAAGCATCCGATCGACCAAAAGCCGTTGAGTTCGACCGTAGCCGGGTGCCCTCTCTAGGTGCGAAGAAGTCATTCACCCCCCCAGCGCTTCGGTCGGCACAGCTCTCAAATGGATTGCGCGTGATTGCATGCGAACGACGCGGTCTGCCCAAAGTGGCGGTGGGGTTGGTTGTGCGCTCTGGCGCAGCCGAAGACCCTGCCGATCAGGCCGGCACTGCCTGGATGACCGCTGAGATGCTGGATGAGGGAACGACGTCTCGATCGGCACTCCAAATTCAGGCTGAACTTGATCTGCTAGGCACGTCGCTGGGAACATCGGCGGAGTCGGAAGTGTCCCATGCGAGCCTCGAGACGCTCAAGAAATACCTGCGTCCATCGCTGGATGTGATGGCAGATTTGATTTTGAATCCCTCGTTTCCGGAAGAGGAGCTGGAGCGGCAACGGCGGCAGCGGTTGGATGGAATTCTGCAGGAACGCAATAGTCCTCCTAACATCGCGCGCAAGGTGTTTCGTACTGTCCTGTTCGGAGAAAACCATCCCTTCGGTCGCGAGGTGGCTGGTCACGAGGCATCCGTACAGGCAATCACGCGCAGCAGCCTGGAGAACTTCTATCGTGGATACTGGAAGCCAAACCATTCGGCCTTGATTTTCGCCGGTGACGTAGATCTGGACGAAGCGGTGCGACTTTCAGAGGACGCTCTAGGACGCTGGCAAGCGGGTACCGTGGTCGCAACCGAGATGCCTTTGGTTCAGCCGCCGGAGAACCTGCGGATTTATTTGATTGATCGCCACGATGCACCTCAATCGCAAGTCCGTTTTGGTTCCATCGGACCCCGCCGAGGCAATGAAGACCTTTACGCCATTGAACTCATGAATACCGTGCTGGGCGGTGCGTTCTCCAGCCGATTGAATCTAAACCTGCGCGAAGATAAAGGCTACACCTATGGGGCCTCCTCCATGTTTGCGTACGGACGCCGTCTGGGGTTTTGGGCAGCAGGCGCCGGAGTGCAAACTCAGTTCACGCGCGAAACGTTGCTAGAGTTCCGAAAGGAAGTTCAACAGATTCGCGAAGAGAAGATGATTACGGAGGAGGAGTTGGAAGTGGCTAAGACGAATCTGATCCGCGGGTTTGCTCAGCGTTTTGAAACTCTCGGGCGGCTGGTTGATCAGGTCGTCGATGTTGTCTCGTTTGACTTGCCCTTGGAGGACATTCAACAGTATCCCCAGTCGATGGCACATGTATCGCTCGGGCAGGCGCGGGAAGCCGCTCGAAAGTACCTGACTCCAGACAATGCCGTGGCAGTCATCGTGGGCGACCTGAAACAAATCGAACAACCTATTCGCGACTTGAATCTAGGCGAAGTGTCGATCATGAACGCGCGAGGCGACCGAGTTCAATAGTTGATCCGCCGTGTGGAACACTGAGCCCCCATGGCGTTCGCGCTGGTTGTTCAAATCTCTCCCTAAGTGCTCCATTCCAGCCTAGTGAGCCTGCCCTCGCTGGCCTGTCTGCCCCTTGAGCTTACTGGTCGAGCGGATCGTCGCTGAGCTTGCCCTAACGGCTGTTTCGCGAACGAGCTATAGGTTTACATCCTTTGAACGATGGAAGTCGGATGCCAGTACCTCCAAAGTGCTGCAATTCGATGCACCGTTGTCGGTTCTACGGCTCTCAGATGAATAGTGTTATCTGTTAAATATAGCTAAGGCTTGCGCTACTTACTGTCGATTTGATGGATGCTTGAACGCTCTGGTGCAGCGCGCGCCATGACGCTCAAGTGCGAAGGAAGCCGGTATGAAGATATTGATTGCTGAAGATGATCGCGTCTCTCGCATTGTGCTCAGTGAACTACTCACCAAGGGTGGCCATGAAGTCACAGCGGTCGAAAACGGCCAACTCGCATGGGATCTGTACTTCAGCGAGCCGGTGCCGATGCTGATTTCCGATTGGATGATGCCGGTAATGGACGGTGTCCAACTGTGCCGAAAGATTCGCGCTGAAAAGAGAGCGAGCTACACCTACATCATCCTTCTAACGGCGCTCTCTGGAAAGGCCAACTACCTCGAAGGCATGGAAGCTGGGGCAGACGACTTTGTGGTGAAGCCGTTCGATGCCGACGAACTACAGGCGCGATTGAGAGCCGCTGAGCGCATCCTCGCTCTTCAGCAGGAGGTTCGTCAGCTTCGGGGTTTGTTACCGATCTGTTCGTACTGCAAAAAGATTCGCGACGACCGGAATATCTGGACTCAACTGGAGCAGTACGTTACCGAGCATTCAGGGGCCTTGTTCTCTCACAGTCTTTGCCCGGACTGCTACGACAAGGAAATGAAGCCCCAACTTGAAAAACTGAAGTGAAGCTGTCAGGAAGACTGTTATGGGAAAAGTGAATCTAGACGACATCAAGCCTGGGATGAAACTCGAAAAAGACGTCCAGGAGCGTAGCGGCAGAGTACTGCTGAGAGCCGGTACCGAAATCACGGAGCGTCATCTCAACATCTTCAGGACTTGGGGGGTTGCCGAAGCCGACATCGAGTCAATGAGCCGCGAAGAAGCGGCAGCGCAGGCGGCTCGTGATCTCGATCCAGAAGTTCTCAAAGCGGCAGAAGAGTTTGTTAGTCCATTGTTTGAGCATACTGACGCGAATCACGACGCAGTGCGTGAGCTCAAGCGGCTCTGCGTCCTTCGCCACGTCCGCATGAACAAAAGGAACACAGGGGTTGTATGACAGAAGCACGAGATCTCATGAGGGGCACGCTGGAAATTCCGTCCCTGCCAATGATTTTTACTCGCATCGACGAAGCCGTGAACAATCCGAGGAGTTCATTGGCCGATATAGGACGGATCATCAGCGAAGACTCCAGCTTGACGGCCAGGCTCCTCAAGATCGTCAACAGCGCGTTCTATAGCTTTCCCAGCAAGATTGAAACGATCTCGCGAGCCGTAACCGTCGTAGGAACCCAGCAACTGCGAGACCTTGCACTGGCCACTTCGGTCATGAAGCTGTTTCAAGGCATTCCGCCTGACCTCATCAACATGGAAGCCTTCTGGAAACACAGCATCGCGTGCGGCGTCGCGGCCCGCGTCCTCGCGGCTCATAAGCGCAAAGCCAATATCGAGCGATTCTTCGTCGCTGGCATTTTGCACGATATCGGACGTTTGATTCTTTGCATGAAGGATCCAAATTGGATGCGCTCCGCGTTGGGTCGTTGCCATGCAAGCGGTGAACTTCTCTACAAAATCGAGAACGAGGAACTCGGTTTCGACCATGCGTCGCTCGGTCGTGTGCTGCTCGAAAACTGGAAACTGCCAGCCAGCCTGGTTGAAACCGTTGCCTACCACCACAATCCAGAGGCCGCGGCGCGTTTTCCCGTAGAAGCCGCAGACGTGCATATCGCAGACATCATTGCGCATGCCATGCAGTTGGGGAGCAGCGGCGAACGCTTCGTGCCGCCTCTCAGCCCGCTGGCGTGGGAGCGGGCCGGGATGTCACCGGGAAAATTGCCCGCGGCAATGGAACAGATCGACCAGCAATACCGCGAAGCCGTCGAGTGGATGGCTCCTGAGGGCTCAGCGTGAACCCAACCTCCACCAACATTATTGAGCACCTCACCGGTCTAGAGAGCCGGGTTCGCCACCTTGAGGAGATGAACCGGCGTATTCTCGACTCTCTCGATATGGTCGCGTCCTTTGGCTATTTCCAGAACAGCCTCGGTCAGGACGAAGATATTCCGGGAATTCTGAAATCCACCTGGACCAACCTGAAACGCCTGATGAGTTACCGTTCCATGGGGTACTGGATGGTGGATGAGGCCGCATCGGAGTTTGTGCTGACGGTCTGCGATCCAGTAACGGAAGAACCGGAACTGTTGCGGGAAGTCGATTGCCAGATTGCGGAAGGCGTTTTCGCCTGGGCGCTGCACCAGAATCGTACGGTCATGGTGCCCGCTGCAAACACAGGACACACATTGGTTTTCCACGTCTTGGCAACGCGGGCACGAGTGGTGGGTATGTTCGCCGGTGTGCTTGCGGGCGACGAGTTTCTGGTTACCGAAGAGTCAAAGAGTCTGCTCTCAATTCTGATGCTGAATACCGCCTACGCCCTGGAGAGTTCGACCCTCTATCACCAAGTGAACGACCAGAACAGGGACTTGGAGAAACAGGTAGCGGAACGTACCCGTGAGCTGATCCGAGCTCGGGAACTCGCTGAAGCTGGCAGCCGTGCCAAGAGCGAGTTTCTAGCCAACATGAGCCACGAGATTCGCACGCCGATGAACGGCGTTGTCGGCATGACCGAACTGCTCCTCGCCACTGGGTTGAGTGAGGAACAGACCGAGCTTGCCTCGATGCTGCGTTCTTCGAGCGCCAGCTTGCTTGCGATTATCAATGACATTCTCGATTTCTCCAAGATTGAAGCCGGCCAGCTCGTTCTGGAGCAGGTGGAGTTTCAGTTGCACAACGTCGTGGAAGAAGTCATGGACATGATGGCGGGTGTTGCCGAGCAGAAAGGTTTGGGCCTTACCTTCTTCATTCATCCAGACGTGCCGGAAGCCCTCCGCGGCGACCCGCTACGGTTACGTCAAGTACTGACAAACTTGGTGAGCAACGCTCTGAAATTCACAGATCGAGGCGAAGTTGCCGGAGAAGTGAAGTGGGTAGCCAGCAAACCTTCCAAAGCTGCAAGCGTGACTGTGGAATCTGCAAACCCCAGCGATGAGGGAACGGACCAACCTGTGGCGCTCGACTGTTGCAGGCTGCACTTCTCGGTGCGAGATACGGGAATCGGTATCGGCTCGGACGGCAAAACCCGGCTTTTCCAGTCATTTTCTCAAGCCGATGGCTCCACCACGCGTCGTTTCGGAGGCACAGGGTTGGGGCTGGCTATCTCGAGGCGCTTAGTTGAACTCATGGGCGGCGAGATAGGAGTCTACAGCGATCTGGGCGAGGGCAGCACGTTCTGGTTTGCAGCACCCTTTCAAAAGGTGGAGATTGCCGGAGAAGAGGTGCCCACGTTTCCGCCACTGAGCGGACCGCGGGTACTGGTTGTAGACGATCTGGAGTCCAGTCGCAGAGTCATTACCTCATACCTCAGCCTTTGGAATGCCGGGGCTGAGTTCACCACCAACCTGTCTGGGGCAGCGAAACTGTCCCGTGGTGCAGTGAAAGATGGCCGCCCATTCGACGCGCTCATCGTCAGCCTGCCCGCAGCAGACGCAGCTGTCATGCCGGTTCTGGAGAGCCTAAAGCACAGCTCCGATCTATCCGCGTTGCCCAGGATCCTGCTGTCTGGGCCCGCTTGGCGCCTCGCGACATTACAGAACGGACGCAAGGATCATGCCTGCCTGGTAGCGAAACCGGTACGGAGAAACCATCTCTATGACGCCCTCGTGCAAGTCCTCCCCCGCATGTCCACAGCTTCTTCGAGCGCTCTGTCCATCCGGCCCGTGGGAACGCTTTCGGCCGCTGGGAAGGCGCGCGGACGCATCCTTGTGGCTGAGGACAACGTCGTGAATCAAAAGGTAGCGGTTCGCACTCTGGAAAAACTCGGCTTCCAGATTGACGTGGCAGCCAATGGCCTGGAGGCCCTGGAAGCATTGGAGCGAAAGATCTTTGATCTGGTTTTGATGGATTGTCAAATGCCTAAAATGGACGGATTTGAGGCAACAAAGGCAATTCGACAAATCGAGGGGCAAGTCCGGATGGGCCAATTGGAGCCCAGTCCACATTCCTCCTACGGCAGAAGGCACTTCAGAACAAACGGGATTCCGATTGTGGCGCTCACAGCGAATGCCATGAAAGGCGATCGTGAGATCTGTCTAGAATCTGGCATGGACGACTATCTTAGCAAGCCAATCCAATCTCAAAGGGTAATTGAAATGATGGACTACTTCCTTCCGTCGAGCAAAGCCAGTGTCACGACGGATGCGCTAGCAGCAGATCCTGAAGTATGCGACGTGACGGCCTTACTAGCGCGATTCGAAGATGACACGGCCCTCATCCAGGAACTGGCCGCACTCTTTCTGGATGATGCGCCATCGCTGGTTGAAAAGATTCGGCAGGCGGTCGAGTCCTGTGACAGTTCGTCTCTGGAAAAGGCTGCCCACGCTCTCAAGGGATCTGTGTCCAACTTCTGCGCCCAGCGGGCACAAGGCGCTGCAGTGCGGCTCGAGGAAATCGGCCGTGCCGGTGAGGCCGCGAGCGCCGAACCCGCTCTGCGCTGTCTCGAGAAATCATTGAATGAGTTGCAGCCTTTAATTGAGAGGCTGGCCGGTCGGTAAAGGCAGATGCAAATGGTCTCTGAAAGCGCAGGAATTCAACGCGTTCTGATTGCTGAAGATGATCCGACATCCAGACGTCTTCTCCAGGTCACTCTGGAAAATGGGGATTCAAGGTGGAGGTGTGCTGCGACGGCCACCATGCGTGGCAGGCCCTGCAACGCGATGACGCCCCCCAACTGGCGATCCTGGACTGGATGATGCCGGGCATCGATGGCCTCGAAATCTGTCGCCGCCTGCGCGACTTACCGCAGCAACGACTTTGCTATGCTGTGTTGCTCACGGCCAAAGACCAGAAGCAAGATCTGGCAGAGGGTCTAACCTCCGGAGCAGACGACTACATCATAAAGCCCTTTGATCCCCGCGAGCTTAGGGCGCGCCTTC
>Ga0180085_1000035_pt1 | contig 36293 bp, 28 predicted proteins | sample EasRiv730_16_10D_FD_123013 | JGI IMG/M metagenome (GOLD analysis project Ga0180085, IMG submission 123013) | Soil microbial communities from meander-bound floodplain in the East River, Colorado, USA - East River metaG ERMLT730_16_10D | ecosystem: Environmental > Terrestrial > Soil > Floodplain ... | reverse complement strand
GTCCGAGGCGCGAATTTCGAGCTCCTTGAGCGCCTCGCGCAGCGCGAAGACCAGGCCGTAGCCCGTGGCCTCGGTCCGCCCGAGCGATCCGCCCATCCCCACCGGCTTGCCGGTGATGAACCCCGGCTGGCGCCGCCCGTGGATCGTCTCGTACTCGTCGAGCATCCACAGCATGTGCTGCGCCGAGGTCATCACGTCGGGGGCGGGTACGTCGCGGTTGGGACCCACGTCGTGGGCGATCTGGCGCACCCAGCCGCGACAGATCTGTTCCTGCTCGCGCTGCGACAGGTGATGTGGGTCGCAGACGACGCCGCCCTTCGCGCCGCCGAGCGGAATGTCGACGACCGCGCACTTCCAGGTCATCCACATCGAGAGCGCGCGGACCGTGTCGAGCGTCTCGAGCGGATGGAAGCGGATCCCGCCCTTCGAGGGTCCGCGGGCGTCGTTGTGCTGGACCCGGAACCCGCGGAACACCCGTGCCGTGCCGTCGTCCATGCGGATCGGGATCGCGAACGAGTATTCGCGCAACGGCCAGCGCAACAGCTCGCACGTCGGTGCGTCGAGACCCAGCCGCTGGGCGACTCCGTCGAACTGGGACTGGGCCATCTCGAACGCGTTGAACGACTTCGTACCCATGGTGCTCCCTCGCTCCGTTGCGGATCCGAGAGGCGGATTCTACCTCGGGGAGCGGGGCACGGCCGGGGAGTTCCGGCCCGACCCGGTCCACCATCCCCGTGGCGGGGCTGGCTGGATCCCGTCCGGGGCGGGCCCCATATTCCCGACCGGAGGACGACGCCGATGGCATGGAAGGGCGGTCTTGCTGTCCTGTGCGCGACCGTGTTCGCGGCCTGCTCCGACGGAGGCGGCGAATCCGGCAAAAGTTGGGCCACGGGCGAGGTGACGATCGATGGCGAGCGCTACGCGGTCCTCGGCGTCGGGCTCGAGCTGCAGGCCGGAGAGGACGGCTACTACAGCCTCCACGCCGAGCCCTCGGCCGGAATCGACGAGGACTGCCTGCCCGGGCTCGCCAGTGGCATGTCGCTCTACGGCTCGATCCCCCCGTCCGTGAAGCGGGTCGAGGACCTTGCCGGACAACGCCTTCCGGTCGAGTTCAGCGGCGACGGCGACGACGCCAACCTGTGCTTCGTCGGGACGAACGGTCTGCTCGGTGCGCGGGAGGCCTGGGTCACGATCGAGGCGATCGACGGCAATCGCGCAAGGTTCCGCATGTCGGGCGAGTTCGAGCTGTACGACGAGGGTGAGCTCGTCTCGACACTCCTTGCGTCCGCCAGGGGCACGGCCGAGGTCCTCGGCGAGCCTTAGCCCGGGCGCCGTGGCGCGAGGGCGCGGGGCCGTTGTAGCCTGGCCGCGTCCAACCGTTCGAAAGGGAGCTCCTCCATGCGTGGGATCGTCCTCGTGCTCGTACCGCTCGGTCTGCTGACTTCGCTCCCCTCGTCCTCCGCGGAGGGCCCGATGCCTCCCCTGGCCAAGGTCGTGCCGACGCGCCTCGAGCAGCACGGGGACGTGCGTGTGGACAACTATCACTGGCTCAAGGACCGCGAGAATCCGGACGTGCTGCGCTACCTCGAGGCCGAGAACGCATATACGGCCGGGGTGATGGCCAAGACCAAGCCGCTCCAGGAGACCCTGTTCCACGAGTTCAAGGACCGGATCAAGCAAACCGACGTGACGGTTCCGTACCGCAAGGACGACTACTACTACTACTCGCGAACCGAAGAAGGACGGGACTACCCGATCTACTGCCGCAAGAAGGCGCTCGACGCCCCGGAACAGGTCATGCTCGACGTGAACCGGATCGCCGAGGGGCACAAGTACTGCTCTGCCCGGCCGAGCGAGGTGAGCCCCGCACAGGACCTGCTGGCCTACGCGGTCGACACGGTCGGCCGGCGCTTCTACACGCTGCAATTCAAGAACCTGTCGACGGGCGAGCTCCTCGGCGACACGATCCGGGACGTCACGGGCAACGTGACCTGGGCCAACGACAACCGCACCGTGCTGTACACGCGACAGGATCCGGTGACGCTGCGCTCCTACCAGGTGTACCGGCACGTGCTCGGAGCCGATCCGGCGAAGGACGAGCTGGTCTTCGAGGAGCAGGACGAGACGTTCGGCACCTTCGTGTACAAGACCAAGTCGAAGAAGTACCTGATGATCGTCTCGAGCCAGACGCTGAGCACCGAGGTGCGCTACCTCGACGCCGATCGTCCGGGCGAAAAGCCGAAGGTGTTCGAGCCCCGCCGCCGCAACCACGAGTACGGGGTCGACCATTACGGCGACTCGTTCTACATCCGGACCAACCTCGAGGCCAAGAACTTCCGCCTGATGAAGACACCCGTGGACAAGACCGGCGTCGCGCACTGGACCGAGGTGCTGCCGCACCGCGACGACGTGCTGCTCGAGGGGTTCGAGATCTTCCGCGACCACCTGGTCGTCTCCGAGCGCAAGAACGGCCTGCTGCAGCTGCGCGTCCGACCCTGGTCCGGTGGCGCCGAGCACTACGTCGACTTCGGCGAGCCGGCCTACGTCGCCTACCCCGGGGCGAACTTCCAGTTCGACACGACCGTGCTGCGCTTCGGCTACTCGTCGATGACCACGCCGAGCTCGGTCTACGACTACGACATGGTCAAGCGGGAGAAGAAGCTGCTGAAGCGCGACGAGGTCCTCGGCGGCTTCGACCCGGCGAACTACCGCACCGAGCGGATCTACGTGACCGCCCGGGACGGCAAGCGTGTACCCGTCTCGCTCGTCTACCGGCTGCCGTTCGCCAAGGACGGCGCGCGACCGCTCCTGCTCTACGGCTACGGCTCGTATGGCGCGAGCATGGACCCCGGATTCGACCCGTTCCGCATCAGTCTGCTCGATCGCGGCTTCGTCTACGCCATCGCACACGTCCGCGGCGGCGAGGACCTCGGGCGCGCGTGGTACGAGGACGGCAAGCTGCTGCACAAGAAGAACACCTTCACGGATTTCATCGACTGCGCCGAGCACCTGGTCGCCGCCAAGTACGGTGACCCGAAGCGTGTCTTCGCCTGGGGCGGAAGTGCGGGCGGGCTGCTCGTGGGCGCGGTGGTGACGATGCGACCCGAGCTGTGGGCCGGAGCGATCGCCGAGGTCCCGTTCGTCGACGTGGTCACGACGATGCTCGACGACAGCATCCCGTTGACGACGGGCGAGTTCGACGAGTGGGGCGACCCGCACGACAAGGCCTACTACGAGTACATGCTGTCCTACTCGCCTTACGATCAGACCCGCCCCGGGGCGTACCCCAACCTGCTCGTCACGACCGGCCTCAACGACTCCCAGGTTCAGTACTGGGAACCGGCGAAGTGGGTGGCGAAGCTGCGGGCGGTCAAGACCGACGATCGGAAGGTCCTGCTCCAGACGGAAATGTCGGCGGGGCACGGAGGTCTGTCGGGCCGCGACGACCGGTACCGCGAGCGGGCATTCCGCTTCGCGTTCCTGCTCGACGTCGCTGGGATCCGGGGCTGAGTCGGAAGCCGGCAGTCGGAATCCCGCCTTTCTGGTAGATTCAAGGCTGGCACCGGGTCCCGGTCTGGGGCGGTCGATCGGGCCGCACCAGCCATATCTTGTTCTTTAGAATGGAGTTAGCGCTCGATGCGGCGCTGCTGCGGGCTTCTGGCTGTCCTCCTGGCGACCTGCCTCGCACCGGTCGCACGGGCCGAGTCCTTCGTCGACCCGTTGTTCTCGTCCGAGCTGGTGGCGAGCCTGCCGGAATACAAGCCCGTGGGGGTCACGTGGTCGCCTGACGGAGACATGTTCGTCTGGCAGCGCGACGGCGTGGTTCGAGTCGTGGCCGGCGCGCAGCTCCTGCCGACGCCATTCATCGACCTGAGCGCGCAGGTCAACACGTATCTCGACCGCGGGATGCTCGGAATGGCGCTCCATCCGGACTTCGAGCAGAACGGCTTCGTCTACCTGGCCTACGTTCACGAGCCCGCGGGGAATCCGAGCGACAGCGGTCCGAAGCTGTCGCGTCTCGTCCGGGTCACGGCCGACCCGTCCGATCATCACGTGGCCCTGGCCGGCAGCGAGGTCGTGCTGATCGGGGACGTGCCAGCGACGGCCGGGGCCCATTCCGTGGGCGCGCTGCGCTTCGCCCCGGACGGCAAGCTGTTCTTCGGCCACGGTGACGGCACCCTTCCGAGCCGATTCCAGGCCGGGGCGCTGCAGGCGCTGTCGCTCGACAGCTACGCCGGCAAGATCCTGCGTCTGAACGACGACGGCACCGCGCCGGGCGACAACCCGTTCGACGACGGCACGGACTCCGTCCGCTCGAAGATCTGGGCTTACGGTTTGCGCAACCCGTTCCGCTTCGCGCTCCATCCGACGACCGGCGAGCCGTTCATCGGCGACGTGGGCTGGGACACGTGGGAGGAGATCGATCACGGCCCCGCCGGCAGCAACTTCGGCTGGCCGTGCTACGAAGGGACGTCGCCCCAGGAGTTCCATTCGGTCGACTTCCCCGACACGTGCGTTCTGTACCCGCCCGCCTCGGTGACGGCTCCGGTGTTCTCCTACTCCCACGGGGACCTGCCCCCGGTGCCGGGTGCGCTCGTCGCCGGCGACTCGGTGACGGCGGGGGCGTTCTACACCGGAACCGCATACCCGGCGACGCACGCAGGAAACTTCTTCTTCACCGACTACGTCGCTGGTTGGGTCCTGCGGATGGTCGTGGACGAGACCGGCAACGTGACCGACGTTCAGCCGTTCGCCACGGGCCTGAACAGCCCGGTCGCGCTCGAGATGGGACCGGACGGTTTTCTCTACTACGTCTCGTTCGTCAGGGGAGAGGTGCGCCGGATCCGCTACGTCGGACCGACGGCGGTCGCTGCGGCCGCGCCGACCTACGGCTACTCGCCGCTCGCGGTGGCGTTCTCGAGCGCTGGGTCGTCGGATTCGCAGGGTGGCTCGCTGTCCTACCTGTGGGAGTTCGGGGACGGAGCGACCTCGACCCAGCCGAACCCAGCACACACGTACGTCTCGGGGACCGTCCAGACCTATGGGGCGCAGCTGACCGTCACGAACCCCTCGACCTCCTCCGCCACGGCCCAGGTTGCGATCACGATCAACAGCGCCCCGCCCACGGCGCAGATCGCCTCCCCGCCCGACGGCTCGAGCGTGCTGCCCGGCGAGACCGTGCACTTCGAAGGCTCGGCAGTCGATCCGGACGACGGCGTCGTTCCGTCGTGGCGCCTGAACTGGACCGTCGTGCTGCACCACGACACGCACGTGCACACCGTGCTCGCGACAACCGGCACCGGCGGGAGCTTCGAGGCGGAATACCACGGCACCGGCTCGTACTCCTACGAGGTCGAGTTGCGGGCCATCGACAGGAGTGGCTTGTCCGATCTCGCGAGCTCGACGATCTACCTGCTCCCCGACACGACCCCACCCTCGGCGCCCGGACCGTTGAGCGCGGTGGCCGTCGGCGAGGGCCGTATCGACCTCGCCTGGGTGCCCGCGACAGACCTGGGCGGCATTTCGGGGTACCGTGTCGAGCGCTGCCCTGGATCGTCCTGCGCGAATTTCACGCAGATCGCGACCGTGCCCTCGCCGAGCTTCGCCGACAGCGGTCTCGCTGCCCAGGCGACCTATCGCTACCGGGTCCTCGCCGTGGACGCGACGGGCAACATCGGGCCGTACTCGAACGTGTCCCAGGCGACGACTCCGGCGGGGGCCTCCTCTGCGGGGCTCGTCGCGGCCTATGGCTTCGACGAGGGCGCGGGGAGCATCGCCCGCGACGCGACCGGCCACGGGCACGACGGATCGATCAGCGGGGCGTCGTGGAGCGCGAGCGGCAGGAACGGTGGAGCCCTGGAGTTCGACGGGACGAACGACCTGGTGACGGTCCCACCAGCGGCCGAGCTCGATTTCAGCGTGGCCGCGACGACAGAGGCCTGGGTGTTCCCGACCCAACCCCTCGCCGGGTGGGCAACCATCGTCCAGCACGCGGTGGACGACTACTTCCTTCACGCGAGCCACAACCTGGGTGACCTGCGCCCCGCGGGCGGCATCAAGAACAATGGGCAGATCCGCTGGGTCGCCGCCCCGTCGCCGATCCCGGTGGGCGCATGGACGCACCTGGCCTCGACCTACGACGGAAGCTCGCTTCAGCTCTACGTGAATGGTGTGCTCGTGACGAGCACGTCCCTGGCCGGCGGCATCAGCGCAAGCTCGAACCCGGTCCGCTTCGGCGGAAACGTGCCCTACGGGGAGTTCTTCGACGGGCGGATCGACGACATTCGCCTGTACGACCGACCGCTGAGCGCCACGGAGCTGCAGGCCGACATGATCACCCCTGTGGCGGCTGCAGCCGGCGGTCCTCCGGCGGTGCCCGATGGCCGCGCCGGATCGGGGATGACCGTCGGCAAGAACGACCCCGCTGGTGACTCGCTCGTGCTGACCTGGGATGATGGCTCCTGTCCCGGTCCCTTCGGCCACCACGTGATCTTCGGTGGTGGCTCCCAGTTTCCGTCCTCCCCTGGCGGCGTGTTCGGCACCTCGGGTGCTGTGTGCGCCGCCGCGCCGCCCTACGCCTGGGATGCCCCCCCCACGACGATCGATCCGTCGGGGCTCGTGTGGTGGATCGTGGTCGCATCCGATTCGAGCGCCACCGAAGGTTCCTGGGGCCTCGACGGTGAGGGTGCCGAGCGCAACGGCCCCGGCCCCGGCGGGTCGTCGGGGGCTTGCGGGACCGCGGGGAAGAGCCTCTCCAGTGTCTGCGGCGAGTAATCACTCAGGAGTGGCCTGCTCGGCACGAGCGGCGGTACCTTTCGGATGAGTCCTCGCGGGATTCAAACGTGAAAGCGCCGAGAATCGCGATCCTCGCCATGCCCGCGGGCAAGGGCAACCTGGGCGACGAGGCGCTCCTGGCCTCCGCGATCGAGCACGTGCGCCGACGCGTTCCGGACGCGCAGATCCTCGCGCTGACCGGGAACCCGGAGGACACGCTGCGGCGCCACGGCGTTTCCGCGGCGGCGACGGGGGCCGCGCCCCCCCGGCCCCGGGAGGGCCAGGCCCGGCGCGAAACCACCGCTCCTGCAGCCCGGCCGGTCGTGGCCCGGCTCAAGCGTGTGCCAGGCATCGCGCCCGCGATCCGTGTCGTGCTCGCTCCGCTACGCGGCGCCAGAAGCGCGGTGCGCGAGATCGGGGCGGCCGCCCGGTCGCTCGACCGACTGCGAGGAACTCGGCTGCTCGTCGTCCCCGGCTCGGGCGTCCTCTCGGAGCACTTCGGCGGACCGATGAACCTCCCTTACACCCTGTGCAAGTGGTGCGCTCTGGCCCGCCTCGCCGGCGCGCGGATCGTGTTCCTGAGCATGGGCGCTGGGCCGCTCGATTCCAGGCTCGGACGCTGGTTCGTGAAGCGCAGCCTGAACTGGGCCGACTACCACTCGGTGCGGGACGTCACGTCGAAGCGCATCGTCGATGGGCTCGGCGTGCGAGGAGCGACGCCGCTCTACCCCGACTTGGCGCACAGCCTGCGCCTGCCCGGGACGGCCCCGCGCATCGGCACCGGGCCGGCGCGCGAGATCGGCGTGAATCCGTTTCCGCAGTTCGATCCCCGCTACTGGCCGGAGCGGAATCCGACTTCCTACGTCCGCTATGTCGATCGACTGGCCGAGTTCTGCGTCGAGCTCTTGCGGCGGGGTGCCCGCCTGCACCTGTTCCCGACGCAGGTTCGGAGCGATCCGCTGGTGGTCGCCGACCTGCGCGACGCCATCCTGCGTGGCATGCCCGAGGCGGCGGACCACGTCGTGGTGCCCGCAGTCGAGACGCTCGAAGACCTGACCGCTGTGCTCGACGGCGTCGATCTGGTCGTGGCCACCCGGTTCCATGGGATCCTGTTCGCGCTGATGCGCACGCGACCCGTCCTCGCCATCTCGAACCACCACAAGATGACGGAGCTGATGATCGCGGCGGGTCAGGCCGAATACGTGCTGCCGATCGATCCGCTCGATCCGGCGGCTTTGCTCGAGCGGTTCGTGGCCCTCGAGTCCGACCGGGTGCGGATCCAGGCCGATCTGGCCCGGCGGATGGAGGAGTTCGAGCGACGGCTGGCCGAGCAGTACGACACGGCGCTGGCGTGCCTGCGGGGAGCGCGCGCATGAGCGAGCGCGTCCCACGGATCAGCGTCGGGATGCCCGTGTACAACTCCGCGCCGTATCTCAGGCGCTCGATCGAGTCGGTCCTGGGCCAGACGGTCGCAGACCTCGAGCTGGTGATCTCGGACAATGCCTCGACCGACGGAAGCGAGCAGATCTGTCGGGAGTACGCCGCGACCGATCCGCGGCTGCGCTACGCGCGCAACGCGCAGAACATCGGGGCCACCGAGAACTACAACACGGTGTTCCACCGCTCGCGCGCGCCGTACTTCAAGTGGGCCTCGGCCAGCGACCTGTGCGAGCCGACGCTGCTCGAGCGCTGCGGCGCGGTGCTCGACGCTCGCCCGGACGTCGTGCTGTGCTATCCGCGAACCCGCCTGTTCGACGAGACCGCGGGAACGACGACCGACTACGTGGACGACCTCGACCTGCAGCAGGACGACCCGGTGGCGCGGTTGGTGGCGTGCCAGGAACGACTTCGTCTGAACAACGCCATGAACGGCGTCGTCCGGCGTGCGGCCCTGGCGCGAACCGCGCTGATGAAGCCGTTCCTGTCCTCGGACTGCAGCATGCTCGTCGAGCTGACGTTGCACGGGAAGTTCGTCGAGGTACCCGAGTACCTGTTCTATCGCCGAATGGAGCCGCGGACGGCGACCAAGCTGAAGAGCACGGAGGAGATCGGCCGGCACTGGGATCCGCGCAGCCCGGCGCCGTTGCGGATGGTCGGCTGGAAGATGGCGTGCCAGTATTACGGCGCGGTGTGGCGGGCTCCACTCGGGCTGGCGCAGCGCGCGCGCCTGTGCGCCCACCTCCTGCGCTGGACCCGCTGGTCGCGGGTCCAGCTGGCCGCCGAGCTTCGTCAAGCCGCGGGCCTGGGCGCCGCGCCCCCGCGAGCCGGAGATCCGCCATGAAGCTCGTCGAGACCGCGGTCGCCGGCAGCTACGTGATCGAGATCGACCGGCGCGAGGATCCGCGCGGGTTCTTCGCACGGACGTGGTGCCGTCGCGAGTTCGAGGAGCTGGGCCTCGATCCCGCGCTCGTGCAGATCAACGTCGGCTTCAACCTGCGCGCCGGCACGCTGCGCGGGATGCACTTCCAGCGCGCCCCGTTCGAGGAGACCAAGGTCGTGCGCTGCACGCGCGGCGCCGTGGTCGACGTCGCGATCGATCTGCGCCCCGACTCGCCGACCTACCGGCGCTGGGCCGCGGTCGAGCTGACCGCCGACAACCACCGCATGCTGTACGTTCCTCGCGGTTGTGCCCACGGATACCAGACGCTCGTCGACGACACCGAGCTGTGCTACCAGACTTCGCAGGTCTACGCCCCCGAGCACGCCACCGGCGTGCGTTACGATGACCCGGCATTCGCGGTCCGCTGGCCGCTCGCCGTGACCGTGCTGTCGGACGCCGACCGCCGCTGGCCAGATTTCCCGGAGGAGGCTCGATGATCATCGTCGACACCGCATTGGACAAGCGCGAGCGCGAGGGACGGCCGGTGCGCGTCGCGATCGTGGGCCTGGGCTACATGGGTCGGGGCATCGCCCGCCAGTTCCTGCGACCGGTTCCGGGCATGCGCCTCGTGGCCGCGTTCAACCGCAACCCGGTCGAAGCGGAGCGCGCGTTCCGCGAGGCCGGCGCGCCGGTACCGACGCGCTGCAACTCGGCCTCGCAGCTCGGTCAGTCCCTGGCCGCCGGGCGCCCCGCCGCGGTCGACGACCCCGCGCTGTTGACCGACGCGGAGGGGATCGACGTGATCCTCGAGGCCACGGGCGAGGTGGAGTTCGGCGCGACGGTCGCCCTGCGCGCGATCGAGCACGGCAAGCACGTCGTGCTGATGAACGCCGAGCTCGACGCGACCGTGGGTCCGATCCTCAAGACCTACGCCGACCGCTCGGGGGTCGTGCTGACGGATACCGACGGCGACGAGCCGGGCGTGGCGATGAACCTGGTGCGCTTCGCCCGCACGATCGGCTACGAGCCGGTGTGCGCGGGCAACCTCAAGGGGATGATCGACCCGTACCGCACGCCGGAGACGCAGCGCGAGTTCGCCGAGCGCAACAACCAGAAGCCGATCATGATCACCTCGTTCGCCGACGGCACGAAGCTGTCGATGGAGGCGACGATCCTGGCCAACGCCGCCGGCTTCCGTGTGGCACGACGCGGCATGCTCGGCCAGCGCTGCGCGCACGTCAAGGACACGCTGAAGCTGTTCACACCCGAGCAGTTCCGGGACGGCGGCCTCGTCGACTACATCCTCGGCGCCGACCCGCACACCGGGGCGTTCGTCCTGGGCTACAACGAGGACCCGATCAACCGGCAGTACATGGGCTACTTCAAGATGGGCGACGGCCCGCTGTACTGCTTCTACACGCCGTACCATCTGCCGCATCTCCAGATCCTGACCACGGTGGCCCGCGCCGCGCTCTTCGGCGACCCGACCGTGACCCCGATCGGCCGTCCGCACTGCGACGTGATCGCGATGGCCAAGCGCGACCTGCGGAGCGGCGAGACGCTCGACGGCATCGGCGGGTTCTGCTGTTACGGCACGATCGACAACGCCGACGTCGCGCTCGCGGGCCGGCACCTGCCGATGGGCCTGACCGACGGCTGCCGCGTGCGACGCGACCTGCCGAAGGACCACGCACTGACCTACGACGACGTGGAGCTTCCTCCCGGAAGGCTCATCGACCGGTTGCGCCGCGAGCAGGACGAGCGCTTCGCGGCGGAGCTGCGCACCGGACGGGCCTAGCGGGCCGCCGCCCCGCGCTCAGCGCAGGCACAGCTTGCGGCAGTAGAACGCCTCGGCCGAGCCCTCGGGAGCGTTGCACTCGACGCCGCGCAGGCGCATCAGCCCGGCGAACGTGTCGGCCGTGAACCACGGCCGGGCGGCCTGGGACGGGAAGCACGACAGCACGTGCGCGATCTTGCGGTCGCGCACATCCGCGGTCAGCGGCACGAACACGCTCGGCGAGCCGAGTCCGCCGTCGTACTTCGGAATCTCGTACTCGAGAATGAAATGGTCGCGCCACGTGTTCCAGGTCAGCTCGGCCAGGACGCGGTGGTCCTGGTGCAGGTCGGCGCCGTAGTGGGTCAGGATCAGGTCCGGCCGGACCTCGACCTTGAGCGTTTCGAACTTGTCCTTGATCTCCGCGCCGACCCACGGGAAGTAGCTGCCGCGATAGTCGAGCACCTCGACCGTCTTGTGCCGCGCCGCGGCCAGGAACAGGTCCGCGGCGCGCCGCGCCTCCGCGGCCCGTTCGGCGTCCGAGCTGAACACACACCAGTGGAAGCGCAGCTCCGGATCGCGCTCGGACAGCGTGAGCACCGTGCCGCCGCAGCCGATCTCGAGATCGTCGCAGTGCGCCCCGAGACACAGCACGGTTCGCGCGCCACGGGGCAGGTCGAGCGCGATCATCGCCGGCTCAGCGCTCCCACGGCCGCTCGCCCGAGACGTACAGGTCGTCGAGCGTCTTCCAGTCCTTGAACGTGTCCATGCAGCGCCAGAAGCCGGCGTGCCGGTAGGTCCACAGCTTGCCCTCGGCGATCAGCCGGCGGAACGGCTCCTCGACGAGCTCCTCCCCGTCGCGCAGGTAGTCGAAGATCCCGCGGCGCAGCACGAAGTAGCCGCCGTTGCACCACAGCTCGGAGGCGGACATCGACTCGATCTGCTGCACCAGGCCCTGCTCGGTCGAGCGCACGGCGTGCAGGCTCAGCGCCAGGCGCACGCTGGCGAACCCGGCCACCGCGCCCGAGGCCCGGAACTCCTCGATCTGACGGTCGAGCGGCAGGTCGGCCAGTCCGTCGCTGTAGTTGGCCAGGAACATCTCGTCCTTCCCGACGTACCGCTCGACGGTCCGCAGGCGCTGGCCGATGTTCGAGTACAGGCCGGTGTCGACGAACGAGATCGACCAGTCGTCGAGGTCCGAGCCGAACAGCTCGACGCGCCGGCTCTTTCCCGCACCGCTCAGCCGGAAATCGTTCGAGCGGCACTCGTCGTAGCTCAGGAAGTACTGCTTGATCAGATCGCCGCGGTAGCCCAGGCACAGGACGAACTCCTTGTGTCCGTAGCTCGCGTACCAGCGCATGAGGTGCCAGACGATCGGGCGCGGTCCGATCTCGACGAGCGGCTTCGGAATCGTCTCCGAGTGCTCGCGCAGGCGCGTGCCCAGCCCGCCGCAGAACAGCACGACCTTCATGAGACCCCGATGCCCTCGTAGCGGGCGAAGCGCGTCTTGTCCAGCACGCGCCGGCCGTCCACGACGACGGGCGGCGTCGGCATGGCCGCGACCAGCTCGGGCAGCGCCTGGAACTCGCTCCAGCGCGTCACCAGCAGCACCGCCTGCGCCCCGGCCACGGCCTGCGTCAGGCTCGCGGCAAAGCGCACGCGATCGGCGGGGAGCAGCCGCGCCGCCGGCTCGGCCGCGACCGGGTCGTAGGCCGTGACCTCGGCCCCCGCCTCGAGCAGCAGGCGCACGATCGGCAGGGCCGGCGACTCGCGCACGTCGTCGGTGTCGGGCTTGAACGCGAGGCCGAGCACCGTGACCCGTACGCCGCGCAAGCCGGGAAAGTGCCGGCCCAGCAGCTCGAGCATGCGCTGCGGCTGCGTGCGGTTGATCTCGAGCACGGCCGGCAAGAGGCGCATCGCCGCGCCGGCCTCGCGCCCCTGTGCGGCCAGCGCCGCGACGTCCTTGGGCAGGCAGCTCCCGCCGAAACCGCAGCCGGCCTCGAGAAACGACGTGATCGGGGCGGTGATCGCGCGTCCGTCCGGCAGGCGCGTGGTGAAGTACTGCGCCAGGTGCACGCCGCGCATCACGTCGGCCACATCGACGCCGCCGAGCACCGTGCAGAGGCCCGCGATCTCGTTCGAGAACGAGATCAGCGTCGCCAGCACCGAGTTCGACGCGTACTTGATCATCTCCGCCGTCTTGTTGTTCGTGCGCACGCGCGGGACGTCGGGGAACGCGGCGTACAGCTCGTCGAGTCGGGAGATCGTCCGCTCGTCGATCCCACCCAGCACGATCCGATCCGGGCGCTGGAAATCGCTCACCGCGACGCCCTCGGTCAGGAACTCCGGGTTCATGCCCACGCCGAAGTCGCGCCCCGCGCGCTTGCCCGAGGCCTCCTCGAGCAGCGGCAGGACCACCGTGTCGGTCGTCCCGGGCACCACGGTGCTCTTGACCACGACCACGTGGTACGCGTCCTTGTCCCGCAGCACCGCGCCGATCTGCCGCGCCACCTCGCGCACGAAGCGCAGGTCGATCCGCTCGCCGTCGAACGGCGTGCCGACCGCCACGAGCGTCAGCTCGGTCCCGAGAACGGCCTCGCGCAGATCGGTCGTGGCCCGCAGGCCACGTCCGACGTGGCGCCGCAGCAGATCGTCCAGTCCCTCCTCGTGGATCGGCGCTTCGCCGCGGTGGATCCGCTCGACCTTCTCGCGATCGACGTCGACGCATACGACGTCGTGTCCCTTGTCGGCGAGGCACGCTCCGCTGACCAGCCCGACGTAGCCCGTCCCGACGACGGAAACGCGCATCACGCGTCCTCCGCCTCGCGATGGTAGTGGTACCAGACCAGCGCGCGCTCGATGCCCTCTTCGAACAGGATCCGCGGGGTGTAGCCCAGGTGCGCTCGGGCCTTGTCGATGCGCGGGCAACGCCGATTCGGGTTGTCGACCAGGTATTCCTTGTCCTCGCTGACCGCGCGCACGACCCGCCCGGTGTAGCCGAACAGGCGTCGGGCCGTCTCGACCACTTTGTCCGCGGCCTCGAGCATCGAGATCTCGGGCCGCTCGACGCCGATGTTGTAGGCCTCGGCCGGATGGCCGCAGACCAGGATCTTGTAGTAGCCGGTGATCGCATCGGCGCTGTAGCAGAACGTGCGCTTCGGTGCCCCGTCCGACAGCATGTGGATATCGCGTCCGGCCAGCACGTCGCGCGCGAAGTCGGGCAGCACGCGGCGGTCGGAGATCTTGAGTCCCGGACCGTAGTTGTTGAACGGTCGGGCCATCTTGACCGGCAGCTCGTGCTGGCGCGCGAAGTTCACGCACAGCGTCTCGCCGAAGCGCTTCGACTCGTCGTAGCACGCGCGCGGACCGGTGCACGAGACGTTGCCGCGATAGTCCTCGCCGGTCGGGATCTGGTCCGGCGGCGGGTCGCCGTAGATCTCGCTCGACGAGAAGAACAGAAAGCCCTCGACGGGCTTGCCGGCATCGCGCTGGCGCAGCGAGTAGTCGAGCAGGTTGCGCAGCCCGTTGATGTTCGCGTCGATGGTCTGGATCGGGTAGCGGCGATAGTAGATCGGCGAGGCGATGCCCGCCGCATGGATGATGTACTGGAAGTCCGGGATGTCCGCCGGAAGCGGCTGGATCATGTCCTGGCGCTCGAGCGTCAGGTGCGGCTCGCGGCGCAGCCCCTCGAGCCACGACGGGACGCCGCGCACGTAGTTGTCGTAGACGGTCATGCGGATCGCGCTCCCCGGGTCGTGGCCCCGGTTCCAGTGCAGCGCGGTCAGCACGAAGTAGTAGCCGAGGAACCCCGCGCCGCCGGTCAGCAACACGTGCTTGCCCGCGAGGCGTGAGAGCTCCTGTTGCAGGTTGCCGCAAACGTAGTCGAGGTCGCGGTCGAGGAACTCGCGGAGGGACGGGATCGGCGTGCGCTCGGTCATCTTGCCTCGTGGAGCCGCCCGGTGCGTGGCCCGGCCGCGGCGCGGCCAAGGTAATGCTTTCCCCCGGTCCCAGCAACCGCAGTTCGGGGTATGGTAGAGACCTCGGGGGAAGGGTGAAATGGACGCCGACGAAGCGGTGATCCGGACGTTCGTCGACCCGGCGCGCGAGGAGCGGCTGGCCCGGTTCCTCGCCTCGCCGGCCGATCGCGACCGACTGCGCCAGGAGCTGTCCCATCTGCGGGAGCTGCACCCGAGCTACCGCCAGCCCGTCCCGGCCGAGCGGCAGACCCCCGAGGAGCTCGAGCGGCTGCTGCGGACCCTGGGCGCCCCGGACCGCTGCCACCTGCTGTCCGAGGATCCCGAGCTCGACGGGCTCGAGCTCGAGCTGCGCGACGCCCTGGACTGGGTGCTCGGCTCGGGCAGGACGACCTTCGTCTCGTGCGTCCCGGGACGGCTGGCCTACTTCGAGGGCAAGCGGCCCGGCGACCGCTACTTGCTCGAGCGGCCGGGACCTCCGGTCGAGACCGCCTGAGTCCAGTCGGCGCAGGCGCGCCCGTACTCTTCCGTCAGCGCGGCCAGCACCCCGAATCGGAGCGCGAGCTTGACCAGCAGGCAGGCCTGCCCGAGGGCGAAGGCGAGGAGCAGACCGGCGATCGAGGCAGGTCCCGCGGCCGGAGCGATGACCACATAGAGACTGACGAGCCCAGCGCCGAGCGCCGCGTAGACCAGGTACGCCCCGAGCGTCCGCTGCGGCCGCCGGAGCAGCACGCTTCCGCCGTGCCAGACCGCCGCGAGCGCACCCGGACGGTCCCCCTTCACGAGCGACACCCTGGCCAGCGTGAGCCACACGTAGACGACGACGAGCGCGAGCGCAACGGCGGCCCACGCGGCGAGCGTGATCGCGAGCACCGTGCGCTCGGTCGTGACATCGCGCGTCCACTCCTCGACGCGCCCGAGCAGCCAGCCGGCGCTGCGATACACGCCGTAGTACAGCGCGCCCGCCAGGCCGGTGAGGAGCAGGAATCGTGGGAAGTAGGCACCGCAGGCGCGCGCGAAGCGGCCCGCCGAGCGCTCCCCGTCCGGGTGCGCGAGCCGGTCGAGCACGCCGCCGAGCAGGAACGTCCACAGCAACGCGTAGAGCACACCGACCCCGACGAGCGTGGGGTCTTGCTGGAACAGGTTCCCGGTCAGCCAGGCCTCGGCGTTGTCGAGCAGCGCTCCGCCGCCGGCCATGCTCGGCCGCACGCTGCGCTCGATTCCGCGCGCGGCCTGCGCGTACTCGCCGTGCCAGGCCATGTCGAAGCCCTTCTGCAGGCTCTCGTGGACCAGGCTCGGCCCGATCGATTCCTCGAGCGAGCTGCGCACGGCCAGGGCGAGCGGTGCGGCGACGACGAGGCTCGTGAGCCACAGGCCCACGAGCAGGCGCATGTTCCCGCCCAGCACCCGCAGGCCTATTGCGAGCGCCCTCATGCGAAGAACGCGATGGTCACGAGGAAATCCTGGAACCAGAGCATCCACTTCGAGGCCCATTTCGTGGCGGGCAGGTCCGGCTCCGGCTCGCGCAGCCGGCTGTCGTTCGTGCGATCGAGATCGAGGAGCAGCTTGCGTTGCGGGTCGACGATCGCATGGCGCAGCTTGGACTTCGCCTCGCACACGTAGGTCGTGTGCCGAGCCTGCCCGTCCCAGCGCTCGCGCCGCTCCTCGCCGTCCTCGAACACAAGCAGCACATCGACCGGAAACGTGCCGTCCCCGCGACGCTCGACGACGACCTCGCTGCGCCAGCGCCGCTCGGCACCCGCCGAGTCGTCGTCGCCCTGCGGGCGGTCGGCGAGCACGAGCTTGCCGTCCTGCTCGACGAAGCCCCGCGGCTCGACCGGGATGCTGGCGACGCGCCCCACAGCGTAGTCGAACGTGACCGCGCTCCGATACACCTGGTCGAAGAACCAGCTCAGGTCTTGGCCCGCGACCTCCTCGGCCACGGCGAAGAAGTCCTCGGGCTCGGGATGGCGGAACGCGTACCGCTCGAAGAACGTCGCCAGGATCTTCTGCAGCACGTCCCAGCCCAGCTCGCGCTCGAGCGTGCCGAGCCACAGCATCGTCTTGCTGTACGTGATGTCGGCCGCGGTCTCCGGCCGGTAGCGGAAGGTCGGCGTCGACGGATCGTCGCTTCCCGCCGCGTCGCGGTAGCGGTCGAGTCGATCGATGAACCGCGGGACCTCGATGTCCTGGAACACGAGCGGAAGGAACCCGGCCCGACCGCGGCCCCGCCCCCGGCCCGGCTCCGGAAGGTAGCGCCGCACGAAGCGCCGTGACGCTGGGTACGCGGTATCGAGCGCTCTCACCGTGGAGAACGTGTTCAGCCCCTCGTCGAGCCAGGCGTGCTCGAACTCGTCGTTGCCCACGATGCCGTACCAGAACTGGTGCCCCGCCTCGTGGATCGTGACCGACTCGGGCTGATCGTTCTCCTGCGGGGCGAACAGGCGCGTGCCGCAGGTGAACAGCGTCGGGTACTCCATCCCGCCAGCCCCGCTGCCGTAGGCCGGATCGATGAACGTGACGTGGCCGTACGGATACGGCCCGTACCACGTCCCGTAGTGCAGCAGCGCGGCGCGTGCGGCCGCGAGGTGGCGCTCGGCCTGCCCCGCGTGCTCCGGCTGGATCAACAGGTGCAGATCGACCGGCGGGAGGCCCGGCTCCTCGAATCGCCCCTCGCGCACGAGGTAGTCGGGGCTCGTGGTCCAGGCGAAATCGTGCACGTCCGCCTGCTCGTGGGTGTACGTCGTCGTGCCGTCGGAATTCGCGCTGCGTGCCGTCTCGCGACCCGTGGCGCCGAGCACGAACCCCTCGGGTACGGTCATCGCAACCCGGTACTCGCCGTAGTCCGAGTAGAATTCGGTGGCCGCGTGGAACGGCAGGCAGTTCCAGCCGCCGGCTTCGTACACGCCGAGCTTGGGAAACCACTGGGCGAGGAAGAAGAAGTCGCCGCGGAACCCCGTGCGGGCGAACGTGCGTGGGATCTTGGCGCGGAAGGCGAGGTCGACCGCGACGCTCTCCCCCGGCGCGATCTCCTCCGGCAGCTCGACCACCAGGACGGTGCGGTCCTCCGGGTTCCCGTCGTCCGGCGCGTAGCGCCGCGCGAGGGCGACGCCCGAGAACGCGACCGAGTCGACCTCGATCCAGCCCCAGTCCTCGTCGCGGATCTCCTTTGCCGGTCCGCCGGCTCGCTCGCGCGCACGGTCCTCGAGCAGCCACGTGCTGCGGTCGTTGCGCCACGCGTTCCAGTACAGGTGGAACCACAGCTCGCGGGTCGGGGTCTCCTGGATATTGCGCCAGGTGACGGTCTCGCGGCCCTCGAGCGTCCGCGCCGCGGCGTCGAGGCGCACGTCGATCCGGTAGCTCGCGTTGCGCGGCGAGAGCGCCAGCTCGTCCGCGGCCGCGAACGGAACGCAGGCGCCGAGCAGCGTCGCGACGATCGCCAGGAGGCGCATCGCGTAATGGTACCGCTTCCCTAACCCGGGTTTCGGTACCCAGTACCGAAACCCGGGTTAGGGAAGCGGTACCCTCCGGAGCTGCTGCTCGAGCAGCTGGGCCGAGACGGTCAAGAAGTCCGACTCGGTGACGATGCCGACCAGCCGTCCACCCTTCACCACCGGCAGCGAGCCGACGCGCTTGCGCCGCATCAGCGCGATCGCCTCGAGCGTCGGTGACTCCGGGCTCACCGTGACCAGGTTGGTCGTCATCACGTCACTCACCACGAGCGTCCCGGTGCCCAGCTCGCAGACTCGCTCCGCGACGAGGCGGGTGAGCGTCCGTTGCGAGACGATGCCGATCAGCTTGTGCTCCGCGTCCTCGACCGGTACGTGGCGGATGTGCTTCCAGGTCATCAGGTTGGCCACGAGATCGATCGTCTCGTCCGGGCCGACGGTGTAGAGGTCGGTGGTCATGAACTGCTCGACCCGCTCGAAGTGTCGCTCCCAGCCGCCGGCCTGCTCGAGCGCTGCGATCGGCCAGGACGCGACCGGCTTTTCGGTCTGCTGGTTCTCGACCGCGGCAGCGGTGATCGCGGCCAGCCGCTCGGCGCGGCTGCCGCGGTCGCGCAGGAAGGCGAACGAGTCGAGCTGCCACTGGGCGCCCGTGCGCTTCGTGCGCACGCGCTCCTCGAGCACGTCGAGGTAGCGCGAGACATCCTCGGCCGCGATGTCGCGGTCCGCGAGGCCCTCGCGGGCGATCGGCAGGAGCTCCTTCAGGATCAGCTCGTCGGCCGGAACCTGCTGGTGCCCGGGCCAGGCGAACTGCGCGCGCAGACCCAATCGCGCCGCGGCGACGAAGTTCTCGTGCGCGGTGTCGAACTCCATCACGCGACGGATGTCGGGGTAGAGCCGCGACAGCCCGGCGAGCAGCCCGTACCAGAAGGCGGCGTTGGCGATCTCGTCGAGGATCGTCGGCCCCGCGGGCAGGATCCGGTTCTCGATCCGCAGGTGCGGCTTACCCTCGCAGATCCCGTAGCACGGCCGCGTCCAGCGGTAGATCGTGCCGTTGTGCAGGCGCAGCGCCTGGAGCTTCGGAACCTCGCCCCGCGCGAGCAGCCCGAGCGCGTCCTCGTCGGTCTCGACCGCGAGCAGCACTTTGAAGCGCGCGATGTCCTCGCGGAAGATCTCGAGCACCGAGTCGTCGATCCAGCGACGGCCGAAGGACACCCGCGGCACCTGCTCGCGCAGGTGCAGGCCGCCGGCGCGGTGATCGACCGATTGCTGGAACAGGGCGATGCGGGTCTCGCGCCACAGCCGCCGACCGAACAGCATCGGCGAGTTGCACGCCCCGGCGAGCACCGGGGCGGCGACGGCCTGGGTCAGGTTGTAGAACCTTGCGAACTCCTCGGGGCCGACCTGGAAGTGCGCCTGGAAGCTCGTGTTGCACGACTCGACCATCACGCTGTCGTGGCGGATCAGGAGGTCGTCCGCGCCCTTGATGTAAAAATCCCAGTCCTCGCCGCGTAGCCGGCGCATCGCCTCGTTGAGCGCGAAGTAGCGCGGCACGGGCGTCATGTTGTCGAGCGTGAGATCCGAGATGTCGACGGTCGGCAGGATGCCGATCATCACCAGCTCGGCGTCGAGCTGGTGCGCGGCCCGGCGCGCCTTGGCCAGCAGCTCGACCATCTGCGTCTCCATCCGGCGCAGGCAGTCGCCGCCGAAGAGCAGCGGGTCGGTGTTGAACTCCAGATTGAAACGGGCCAACTCGGTCGTGAAGTGACTGTCGGCGGCGAGCTTCTCCATCATCTCGATGGCCAGCGGCGCGGGGCGATAGCGGCGGTCGACCAGGAACAGCTCCTGCTCGGCACCGATGCGGCGCACGCCGCTCTCGATCGCGCCCGACTCGAGCATGGTCTCGAGCGCGCGCAGGTCGGCCAGCAGCTTGCGCGTGAACGTGCGCAGGCTCGCCGCGCTCTGCCCGTCCGTTCCGGCGTCCTGGGTGCCCATGCCGACTACCTTGGGGTTCTCCCCGAGTCTAGCAGCCGCCCGCAGGATCCGGCGGACCCCCTCTATCCGCCGAACCACCCCAGCGCGACGAGCAGCTCGAGCTTGGCCTGGCGCAGCAGGTCCTCGGCCCGCCCCACGGCGGTGTCGGCGTCGCGGGCGCGGCGCTGACCGTCGACCAGCTCGATGTTCGTCCGCGCGCCGGCGCGGAACGCCGTTTCGGTGATCGACAGGACTTCCGCGGCGTGACCCGCGGCGACGCGCGCCTGGGCCAACCCGCGCTCCGCGGCCGCGATGGCCTCGCGGGCCGAGCGCACTTCCGCCCGCGCGCGCAGCTCCGCCTGATCGAGGTCGATCGCGGCGGACTCGAGGGCCGCCTGTCGCAGCTTCCGGTCGGCCGGACGCTCCCCGCCCAGGTAGATCGGGAAGCGTGCGGCGAGCACGGCCCGCCAGGTGCTCGACTCCTCGAACGTGCTCGCCGGATCCACGTAGAGCGGGGCGAACGAAGCGACGACTTCCGGAACCCAGTCCTTCCACGAGTCCCGCAGCACGCGGTCGGCGGCCTCGCGCTGCGCGGTGAGGAGACGCAGGTCGGTGCGCAGCGACAGATCGCCCGCGTCCTCGGCCGGAACCTCGAACAGCGGTTCCGCCGCGGCGTCGACGGGCCCGTCGGCCGCCATCAGCACGCCGAGACCTTCGCGGGTGAGCGTGTGGACGAGTCGCGAGCGCTCGACCAGGACCTCGTCGGTGGCCAACACGTCCGCGGCGCGCAGCGCATCCAAGCGGCTGCCGGCCCCGCCCTCGAATCTGGTTCGCGCGTGGTCGTACTGGGCCTGCGCGTTGTCGCGCGCTCGCTCGTCGACCTCGACCTGCCGTCGCGCGGCGATCACCGCCAGATACGTCTGCGCGGTCGCCACGGAGACCTGGCGTCGGATGTCGGCCGCTTCGAGCTTGGCGATCTCGACCTGATCGGCAGCGTGGGCCTTCGCGGCCCATTGCGAGGCGGCGAGGACCCGGACGGATACCGTCGCCCCCACCACCAACTGGTCGTGCGGTTGAGCGACGATGGTCCCGAACACGCGCTCCTCGTCGATCAACGATTCCGTCGCGAACGTCTCGACCTCCGGCAGGGTCACCGCACGGGCCTTGCCGAGGAGCCCCTCGGCGCTCAGGATCGCGGTGGCCGCCCGGGCCACGTCGTGGTTGTTCTCGACGGCGCGGCGCACGGCCTCGTCGAACGAGACCGCCGGCACGCCGGCGTCGGCCGCCCGCACACGCGCGGCCGACGCCGCGAGAACGAGCAGCCCGCACAGCAATCCGCGTCGCGACTCACGCATGGGCCGTCTCCTCTTCCGGACCCGCACTGCCGCGCACGCGCCCGGGAACGAGAGACCGCAGCAGCACGTAGAGCACCGGGATGAAGATCACCGACAAGAACGTCGAGGCGATCATGCCCCCCATCACCGACGTCCCGACCGAGTTCCGTGCCGCGGCCCCCGCGCCGCTGGCCAGAGCCAGCGGCATGACGCCGAGCACGAGCGCGATCGACGTCATCAGGATCGGGCGCAGCCGGATCCGGCCGGCCTCGACGGCCGCCTCCACGATGGACAAGCCGCGACCGCGGAGCTGCTCGGCGAACTCGACGATCAGGATCGAGTTCTTGGCCGCGAGACCGACCAGCAGCACGAGCCCGACCTGACAGAAGACGTCGTTGGCCAGGCCCCGCACGAGCTGCGCCGACAGCGCGCCGAACACGGCGAGCGGCACGCCCAGCAAGATGATGAACGGCAGGACCCAGCTCTCGTACTGCGCCGCCAGGACGAGATACACGATCAGCACGCTCAGGGCGAAGATCCACCCGGCCTGCTGGCCGGCCTGCACCTCCTCTCGGGACTGCCCGGCCCAGGCGAACTCGTAGCCCTGCGGCAGCACCCCCGTGGCGACGCGCTCCATCTCGGCGATGGTCTGCCCGGAGCTGAAGCCCGGTGCACCGGTCCCGCTGATCTCGGCTGCGCGGAACAGGTTGAAGTGGTTGATCACCTGTGGCGAGGCCACCTCGCGCGTCCGCACGAGAGCATCGAGCGGGATCACGTCTCCCCCGGCCGACCGAACGTAGAGCCGGCCCAGGTCGGACGGATCGGAGCGGAACGTCTGGTCGGCCTGGACGTAGACCCGGTAGGCACGGTCGTTGAAGTCGAAGTCGTTGACGTACTGGGATCCGAGGAACACCTGCAGCGCATCGGTGATCTCTCGGATCGACACGTCGAGCGCACGCGCTCTCGCGCGGTCGATCTCGACCAGCAGCTGGGGGTCGCTCGCACGGAATGAGCTGAAGAGTCCGACGACCCGTCCCGTACCTGTCGCGGCCCCGATCAGAGACTGCGTCGCCGTCTCGAGGTTCGCGATCTCCCCTCCTGCGGCGTCCAGCACCTCGAACTGGAAGCCGCCGAAGGGCGAGAACCCCTGGATCGGAGGCGGCGCGAACGGGATCAATACCGCCCCCGGGACACCCATCAACGCGCCCCGCACCCGACCGAGCACGGCCCGGAGCGAATGCTCGGCCCCCGAGCGCTCGTCGAAGCCCTTGAGCCGCGAGAACATCATCCCCACGTTCGGCGCCGAGCCGCTGAAGCTGAACCCGGCCACGGCGAAGACTCCCGCCACCTCGGGCTGCGCTCCGATGATCCGCTCCGCCTGCTTTGCGATCTCGGTCGTGTACTCGAGCGAAGCGCCGGCCGGCGCCTGGATCACGGTGATGAAGTACCCCTCGTCCTCCTCGGGCAGGAACGCCGAGGGCACCGCGCGCCACACCCCCGCCGTGCCGGCGAGTCCGGCGAGGAACAGCACGACCATCACCGCCCTGCGGCGCAGGGTCCAGCGCACCGCGGAGACATAGAATCCGGTTCCGCGGTCGATGATCCGGTTCACCTGGCCGAAGAATCGTCCATGGGTATGGGACTCGCGGTCGAGCAGCAGCGCGGCGAGCGCCGGCGTGAGCGTGACCGCGTTGATCACGGAGAGCACGACCGCGAAGGCGATGGTCAACGAGAACTGCTGGTACAGGCGGCCGGTCGTGCCCGGGAAGAACGCCACCGGCACGAAGACCGCCACCAGGACCAGTCCGATCACGAGGACCGCGCCGAACACCTCGCGCATCGCGTCGATCGCGGCACGGAACGCCCTCTTGCGGTACTCACGCATGTGCCGCTCGATGTTCTCGATCACGACGATGGCGTCGTCGACCACGATTCCGGTCGCGAGCACGATGCCGAACAGCGTGAGGGTGTTGATCGAGAAGCCGAAGACCTTGACGAAGGCGAACGTGCCGACGAGCGACACCGGGATCGTGATCGTGGGAATGATCGTGCTGCGCCAGTTCTGCAGGAACAGGAAGATCACGAGCACGACCAGCAGGATCGCTTCCCCGAGCGTCTTCAGGACCTCGCGGATCGACTCGCGCACGACCGAGGTGTTCTCGAAGGCGATGCGGTATTGCAGGCCCGGCGGAAAGCTCCTGGCCAGCCGCTCCATCTCGGCGCGCACGGCCGCGTCGAGCGCGAGCGCGTTCGCCGAGGGCAAGGGCTGAATTCCCATGCCCGACGCCTCGAGGCCGATGAAGCGCAGGCGCGAGGAGTAGGTCTCCGCGCCGAGCTCCACCCGGCCCACGTCCCGCACGCGCACCAGGGCGCCGTCCGGTCCAGCCTTGATCACGAGGCTCTCGAACTCGGAGACCTCGGACAACCGCCCCACCACGCGCACGCTGATGTTGAACAGCTGACTCGCGGCGGCGGGCGCGTCGCCCAGGCTCCCGGCAGCCACCTGCACGTTCTGGCTCGCGAGGGCGGCCACCACGTCCCCGGCGGTGATCCGGCGGGAGGCCAGCGCTTCGGGGTCGAGCCACAGGCGCATGGCGAACTTCCGTTCGCCGAAGATGAACACGTTGCCGACGCCCTGGATGCGCTTGATCGCGTCCCGGACGTACCGATCGAGGTAGTTGCTGATGAACAGCGAGTCGTAGCGGTTGTCGGCGGAGAAGAACCCCAGCCCCATCAGGAAGCCGGCCGTGTTCTTCGTGACGGAGATCCCGTTGTTGCGCACCTCGACCGGAAGGCGGCCGAGCGCCTGATTGACCCGGTTCTGCACGTCCACCGCGGCCAGGTCGGCATCCCGGTCGACCTCGAAGAACACGCTGATCGTGCTCACGCCGCTGTTGGTGCTCGACGACGTCAGATAGGTCATTCCCTCGACGCCGTTGATGACCTGCTCGAGCGGGGTCGTGACCGCGCTCTCGACGGACTGCGCGTTGGCCCCCGTGTAGATGCTGGTGACGGTGACCGAGGGCGGCGTGATCTGCGGGTAGCGCTCGATCGGGAGCAGCGGGATCGAGATCGCTCCGGCCAGGATGATGAAGAGCGCCAGAACCGTGGACAGGACCGGGCGCCGGATGAAGACGTCGGTGAGCATCGGAAGTTCCCGCCGTCTCTAGCGCGGATCGACGGGCGCGCCGTCCCGGACCTTCTGGATCCCCGCGACGATCAGCCGGTCTCCGGGCGCGAGCCCTTCGAGCAAGACGTAGTCGTTCCCGACGATCGGGCCGAGGTGGACCCCGCGCTGGCGGGCGACCGAGCGGCCCTCCTCGTCCACGACGACGAACGTGAAGAACTGGCCGCCGATCCGCGAGACCGCGACCACCGGGACCCGCAACCCCGGCTCGTCGCTCCACACGATCCGGGCCCGGACCTGCTGCTCGGTGCGGAACCCGGCAGTGTCCCGCAGCGGAGCCTTCGCCAGCACGGTTTGTGTGCTCTCGTCGACCTGGGGCGAGATGAAGTCGATGGCCGTCTCGGCCAAGATCGCGCCGGCGTCGTCGACGACCCGCACGGGAAGGCCCTGCGCCAGCTGCCCCGCGCTCCGGACGGGAACGTGCATGTACAGCTCGAGGCCGCCACCCGTGTCGATCGTGGTCAGCATGGTCGAATCGGTCACGCGGTCCCCCACCCGCACCGGCACGTCGCCGATCACGCCTGCGGTCGGAGCCGTGACGCGGTAGTACTCGAGCTCGACCGACTGCTCCCGGATCTGCTCCTCCACCGCCCGGAGCTGGGCCTCGGCCGTATCGAGGCTGGTCTGCGCCTGCTCGGACTCCTGCTCGCTCGAAGCGCCGGCCTGGAAGAGTGAGCGCTGCCGCTCGGCCTCGCGCCGCGCATATGCCAGATCCGCCTCTCGGACCGCACGGAGCGACTCGAGGCTGGCTACCGCCGCGCGCTGTCGGTTGTTGTCGATCTCGAGGACAAGATCGCCCGCCCGAACGCGGTCGCCCGACCGGACCGCGATCCGGGTGACCGTTCCCTCGACCATGGGCTGGAGGGTCATCGAGCGCCGGGATTTCAGCTTGGCGATGTACTCGGTGACGCGCTCGATCGGGGAGGGCTCGAGGGTCACGGTCTCGACCGGGACCGGAGGGAATCCGCCGGTCTGGGAGGCCGAGCCTCCGCCGCAGGCCAGGTAGGTCGGGAGGGCCGCAAGTGCGGCCCAGAAGCGAAGGCGAGCAAGCACCGGACGCCTCGACATGTTCGGTAACCCGTGCGGAGACGGTGGATTTTAGCAGCCCGCCCACGGAGGCACAGGACCCTGGTAGGCTGCCGGTCGTGACGAGGCCGTGGCCGGCCGCCGGGACGACGCTCGCGCTCTCGCTGGGATGCGCGATCGCCGGCTCGCCCGTGAAGCTCCCGCTCGCCGTCGCCGATCCTGCCGGCCGGGTCGCATACACGCGCAACGCCGACGACGGGATCGACGCCTTCGACCTGTCGAGCGGGCGGCCCCTGTGGAGCACGACCGCAGCGTTCCGCCCGCTGCTCGCGATCGACAGCCGGCTCCTGGCGCTGAACGAGGACCGCGTGCTCGGTTTCGACTCGCGAGGCGAACCGGTGTTCGAATCCGAGCCGCTGGCGTTCCCGGATTGGGTGTCGGTCAGGGGCAGGACGGCCGAACGGTCCGACAACGCGCTCGAGGTGGAGGCGAGCACGAAGGACGGGCTCCTCGTGCTGCGCTGGAGCGCCCGCCTCCGGCACGCCTTCGGGATCTCGGTCGGGCCGGACCAGAGGGGAGACCGCTCCGCGACCGGGACCGCCGATGTCGATCTCGAGACCGGTCGAGCAGAGATCAAGGAGGGAGCGCTTCCGCCGCCTGCGCCGTCGCCGCCGCCTCTGCTGCCGCCGAGCTTCCACAAGCGCCCGGGGGACCAGATGTACTGCCAGCTGGGTCGGGGCGGGACGCACTACGGTGGAGAGCCGGTACCGTTTCGCACAGGGAGCGGCAGCCTGGCCCTCCTCGCCCTGGCGCACGAGGGCTCCTACACGCTCCGTCTCGAGCGCTGGAACGCGGCTGGCCAAGCCCTCGCCCCGATCGAGCTGCATGTCGCCACCGAAGCACCGGCGCTGTCGGTCGACCTCGATCGGTCGCACCTGCTGATCCACGGCGAGAGCCGCACGAGGGTGGTCTCGCTCGAGACCGGGGCGCTCGTGGGCCGGCTGCCGTCGTCGCTGTTCGCGGGAGAAATCAAGCTCGAGCATGGCTTCGCCGTACTCGGCAAGCGCCTGATCTACGTGGCCGAGCGGCGCGAGCCTGCCGAAGCGTCGGGGCAGACGCCGGTCCGGCGCTTCCTCCGCGCCGTGGACCTGAAATCGGGCCAGCGAGCCTGGGAGCGACCGGTCCGGGGCTTCGTCGAGTACCCGCCGGTGCCGGGGGCATGACCGCCATCCAGGCCGACATCACGACCCTCGGGGTCGACGCGATCGTCAATGCGGCCAACACCTCGCTCCTCGGCGGCGGGGGCGTGGACGGCGCAATCCACCGGGCGGCGGGCCCCGGGCTGCTCGTCGAGTGCAGGGCGCTCGGCGGGTGTCGGACCGGCGACGCCAAGATCACGCGGGGATATCGCCTGGCGGCGAAGCATGTGATCCACACCGTCGGCCCCGTGTGGCGGGGCGGCAGTGCCGGCGAGCGCGAGCTGCTGGCCAGCTGCTATCGCCGATCGCTCGAGCTCGCGGAAGCGCACGGACTGCGCACGATCGCCTTCCCCTCGATCAGCACCGGCGCCTACGGCTTTCCCGTCGCCGAGGCGGCCGAAGTCGCGGTGCGCACGGTCGCGAGCTTCCTGCGTTCGTCTCCGGCGCCGATGGAAGTGACCTTCTGCTGCTTCTCGCGGAGCGACCTCGAGATCTACGAGGGGGCGATCCGCGCGATCGGCCTCAGCGGCCCGGACGGCGATTCTCCGGCTGCTTGATCCACCAACGCATCCCCCGCCCGGCGTACGGCTCGTCGTCGAAGCGCGGGATCACGTGCATGTGCGCGTGCGGGATCGACTGGCCGGCGACGGGCCGGCAGTTCCAGCCCACGTTGTACCCGTCGGGCCGATACCGCTCGTCGAGCATGGTCTTCGCCTCGCGCAGCAGGCGGAATGTCGCCTCGATCTCGTCATCGGTCAGCTCGAACACGGTCTCTCGGTGCGCGCGAGGAACGATCAGGCCCGATCCAGCAAGAACCGGTTGCGGCTGGAGCAGGAACACGCACAGCTCGTTCTCGAGCGCGACGGTCTGCTCGGGATCGAATGGGGGGCCGCAGAAGGGGCAGGCGTTCAGATCAGATCCTCGACCTCACCGCCATCGAGCGTGTCGGAAGGACCGAGCGCGCGAGGAGAGAGCAATGATACCGCGATCGGAGCGAAACCCTGGCCACCTGGGCTCGTAGGACGTTGCGGAATGGAGACGCCGCCATTCCGGGTCCTGTCGCTCCTGCTTGTCTGCGCAACGCTCGGCCTACCCGCGTGTCGCGATCGAGCGACGCCGCCCACGCTCGACGATGACCCGGTGGCCTGGCTCGAGGCTCGTCTGGCCGAGCGGCCGGGCGACGGGGTCCTGCTCTACACGCTCGCCCGCTACGCGGAGCGAGGCGGAGAGCCCGAGCGAGCGATCGTTCGGCTCGAGGAGCTTGCGAGCACCGGCTGGGACGGTGGGATCGAGCGCAAGGACTTCCCGACTGCATCGTCGCGGCCCGGGTTCGCTCCGGTGGCCGAGCGCCTCGACGTGCTCGAGCTTGTGGTTTCGCGGGCGGCGATCGAACGTGAGCTCGAGCTTCCAGGGCTCGGGCCCGAAGGCACGGCATGGGACCCGCAGCGGGGCGAGCTGCTGCTTTCGAGCGGGATCCGGCGCACGGCGATCGCCGTCGACGAAGCGGGTCACGCGCGCGACCTCTTCCCGGCGGCTCGCGACGGCGTCTTCGCCGTGCTCGGTCTCGAGGTCGACGCCGCGCGCGACCGGCTGTGGGCGGCGACCACGGTGGCTCCGTTCATGGACGGCTTCCGCGCGGAGGACGAGGGCCGCTCTTCGCTCGTGTCGGTCGATCTCGCGCGCGGCGAGGTGGTGGTTGTCGTCGAGACGCCCCTGCGCCCGGCGATGCTCAACGATCTCGTCGTCGCGGGCGACGGCACGGTCTATGTCACCGACTCGGCAGGCGGCCGGATCTGGAAGCTCCCCCCGGGCGCCTCGACGCTCGAGCCGCTCGAGATTCACGGCGAGTGGATCGGCCCCAACGGGATCGCGCTCGCGGGCGACGGACGGTCCCTCGTCGTCGCCGACTTCCTGGGCCTGTCGCGCGTCGATCCGGCGACGGGCGAGCAGCGGCGGTTGCCCTTGCCGGACGGCGTCGGGTCGCTCGGCGGCATCGACGGCCTCGACCGCCACGGCGCCCGACTGATCGGGATCCAGAACGTGGTGGGCCGCGGCCGGGTCGTGCGGGTCGAGCTCGACCAGAACGAGACCCGTATCGCCTCGGTCGAGATTCTCGAAGCCGGAAACCCGCACTTCGTGAACCCGACGACGGGCGCCGTCGCCGGCGACAGGTTCCTGTTCCTGGCCAACCCGGCTGCAGACCCCGGCGCCAGGTTGCTGCTACTGAACTTGCCGCTCTAGCCGGCGCTGTCGTAGGCCTGTCGGATCCAGGCCACGAGCTCGGGGTTCACTTCCGCGGCCGACGTCACGTGCACCTTGTACTGGCACATGCCGCCCGGCGGCAGGGCGATCAACCGCGAGGTCGCCTCGAACCCCTTCATGTTCAGCCCGACTTCGACGCGTGTCTTGGTTGCGGGACCGATCATGGCGAACTGCTTCTTGCGCCTGAGGCTGACGTAGCCCTTCTTCGGCGCGACCTCGAACTCGCCGAACCGCTCGATCGCAGCCATCAGCTCGTCGTGGATCGGCCGTAGGTGCGCCTTGGCGTCGGAGTAGATTTCGGCCAGGACGTCGCCCGTCGGGGCACTGCCCGCGGCCGCGGCCGGCGTCGTGGACTGGACGTAGGTGTGCACGAGCGTGTTCGCATCGCCGTGGCCCATGCCGAGATCGCGCTTGAGCATGTCGCGAATCTCGCCATGCTTGGCCAGTCCGCTCGCCCGGATCAGGGCGTAGAGCTCGTCGAGCGACTTCCCCGTGCGGGTCTGGATGTTGCGGATCTGCGTTTCGAAGGCCTGGTCGACGACGCTCACCGTGTTCCCTCCCGAAGCGCGCATTATACCGAGCTGGCTGGACGCGTCAGCGCCACAGCGCGGCCAGATCGACGACGAGCCCGGGCCAGTCGGGATGCTCGAGTATCGTGTCGCCATCCGCTTCGATCCGCTGTCGGAACGCGTCGCTCACCCGTTGGTAGCATTCGACACGCTTGTCGTCCGGATCGACGATCCAGTAGTGCGCGACACCCAGCTCGGCGTAGCGTTGCGCCTTCAGCCCGCGATCCTGCTTGCGCGTCGACGGCGACAGAATCTCGACGATCAGGAGCGGGGGTGCTTCGATACCACGCTGTGTGACGTGAGCCGGATCTGCAACCACCAGAAGGTCCGGGACAAAGACGTCCTGATTGGTCAAGATCAGATCGACAGGCGCGAAGAACACCTCGCCGATCGAACCGCCTTCGAAGTAATCCACGAAGGCCAGGTGGAGCCGCTTCAAGATCCTCTGGTGGATTGGTGTGGGCGAGGGAGTCACGAGCAGCTCCCCGCGCACGAGCTCGTAGCGCCTGCCGTCGTCGGGAGTGACTTGCAGATCGGAGTAGCTGAGCTTCGGTTTGAGCTCCGGTGCCATGGGGCGTCGCTCCTTTGGAACGGATCGTACCGTGAAGCGTCGGTTCCGGCAAAGACGACGCCGGATGGGGGTCGACCGCGTCGATGCGGTGGAGGCTCGAAGGAGATGGAATCCAAAGACGTGGCCATCGAGAGGCGAAGCAGGGACCACCGTGCGCATCTACTGTACCGCTCCAGCGATGCGTCCGAACCGAGCGCGGGCGTCCGTGCGTATCGGCTCGGAAACGCATGCAGACCACGAGGATGGTCCGGCTAATACGTACGGTGCCCAGGGGTAACCCAGCCGGGTATTTGCATCGGCCCGATCTGGAGCCTAGGTTTTCCGGGCAGCTTTCCGTTGAGAGGTGTGCATGGCACCGCTTGCCGAGCCGGAAATCGATTTCGAGGCCGAGTACGCGCTCGAGACCCCGGTGAACTGCTCCCACTGCAAGGCATCACTCGACGCGGTTCGCGTCGTGCGGCTGCTCCGCCGGCGCGTGAATTTCACTTCGTCCCTGCCGCGCCGCGGCTACCTCGTGGTCTGTCCGAAGTGCAGCACCGTGATCCCGGCCGTCGTCGGCACGGGCAGCCTGGTCTCCTGACCGATCCCTAGCGCCACAGGGCGGCGAGATCGACGACGAGCCCGGGCCAGTCGGGATGCTCGAGCCGGGCGTCGCCTTCAGCGTCGGTCCGAGGCCGAAAGACACCCTCCTCCAACCGCGAGCATTCGACGCGCTTACGATCGGGATCCACGATCCAGTAGTGAGCGACGCCCAGCTCGGCGTAGCGTTGGGCTTTCAACCCTCGATCCTGCTTCCGCGTCGAAGGCGACAGGATCTCGACGATCAGGAGCGGCGGACCTTCAATCCCCCGCCCGGAGACATGATCCGGATTCGTGACGACCAGTAGATCGGGCACGAAGACGTCCTGGTTCGTCAGGATCAGGTCGATCGGCGCGTCGAAGACCTCCCCGATCGCGCGGCCTTCGAAGTATTCCATCAGGACCGCCTGGAGACGCTTGGAAACCCTCTGGTGCACGGGCGTCGGCGAGGGGGTCACCAGCAGATCCCCGCGCACGAGCTCGTAGCGCTTGCCGTCGTCCGGCGTGGTTTGCAGATCGGAGTAGTCGAGCTTCCGCTTGAGTTCGGATGCCATAACGCCCCTCAGACGAGCTTGGCCGCGATCGACGCCACGTGGCGGCCCTGGTACCGCGCGGCGTCGAGCTCGTTCTGGCTGGGCATGCGGTCGCCCTTCGGGCCCGTGATCGTCGAGGCGCCGTAGGGGCTGCCGCCCGTCAGCTCGTCGAGGCGCGATTGACCCTGGAACGCATAGGGCAGGCCCACGACGATCATCCCGTGGTGCAGCAGGGTCACGTGGAACGAGAGGATCGTCGACTCCTGACCGCCGTGCTGGGTCGCCGACGCGGTGAACACGCTGCCGACCTTGCCCACGAGCGCGCCCTTGGCCCACAGCTGCCCCGTCGCGTCGAGGAACTGGCGCATCTGGCCGCACATGTTGCCGAAGCGCGTCGGTGTGCCGAACAGGATCGCGTCGGCCGTGGTCAGCTCGTCGACGGTGCACGCCGGCACCTGGGTCAAGCGCTTCTGCGCGTCGGTCGCGCCCATCTTGGCGATCACCTCTGCGGGAAGCGTCTCGGACACGCGCCGCAGCACCACGTCGGCCCCGGCGACCTGCCGGGCGCCTTCGGCCACGGCCTCGGCCATCTGCGCGACGTGTCCGTAGAGCGAGTAGTAGACGACCAGCACCTTCATGGCGATTCCTCCGAGGAGTGCTCTGATTCCGATTTGGCGATGAAGGCGTCGATGCGCTCGGCGAGGAGCGGGAGCGTGAGGGCGCCATTCTCGAGCAGCGCGTCGTGGAACGCTCGCACGTCGAAGCGCTCGCCGAGCGCGTCCTCCGCGAGCCGGCGCAGCCGTCGGATCTCCATCTCTCCTGTCTTGTAGGCCAGAGCCTGGCCGGGCCAGGAGATGTAGCGGTCGATCTCGGTCGTGACCTCGTGCAGCGAGAGCGCGCTGTTCGACGCCAGGTAGTCGATCGCCTTCTCCCGCGTCCAGCCAAAGGCGTGGATCCCCGTGTCGACGACGAGGCGGCAGGCGCGCCACATCTCGTAGGTCAGGCGCCCGAAGTCGGAGTACGGGTCGGTGTAGAACCCGACCTCGAGGCCGAGCCGCTCGGAGTAGAGGCCCCAGCCCTCGCCGAAGGCGTCGATGTAGTCGTGGCGGCGGAAGGCCGGGATGTCGGTCAGCTCCTTGGCCAGCGCGATCTGGAAGTGATGGCCCGGCACCGCCTCGTGGAGCGTCAGGGCCTCGAGCGTGTAGAGCGAGCGGCTCTCGAGCGCATGCGTGTTGACCCAGTACGTTCCGCCGCGCGTCCCCTCGAGCGGCGCGCCGACGTAGCGTCCAGCGGTGTACTTCGGCGCGAGGTCCGCGGGGACCGGCTCGACGCCGTAGGGCTGACGCGGGAAGCGGCGAAAGAGCGCAGGGAGCTTGCCGTCCATCCGCTTGGCGATCCAGGCCGCGCGCTCGAGCAGCTCCTCGGGCGTCTTGGCGTAGAAGCGCGGGTCGGTCCTCAGGAACCGCAGGAACTCGGCGAAGGTCCCTTCGAACCCGGTCTTCTTGATCACCGCCTCCATCTCGGCACGGATGCGCCGCACCTCGTCGAGTCCCGCGCGGTGGACTTCTTCCGGCGTCCGGTCGAGCGTCGTGTAGTGCCGCACGAGCCAGGCGTAGTACGGGCGGCCGTTGGGCAGCTCGGCGGCCGCGATCGACGCGCGCGCGCCCGGAATGTAGTCGCGCGTCATGAACTCGAGGAGTCGGCGGTACGCCGGGATGACCGCCCCGCCGATCGCCTCGCGCGCCTCCGCACGCAGGCGCTCGCGCCGGGCCTCGGGGACGCCGGGCGGGAAGCTCGCGAAGGGCGCCATGAAGACGCTCCCTTCCGCGGTCGTCTCGGCATGCGCGCGGATCGTCGCGTCGTACCCATCGAGGACGACGCGCGGCAGCGTGAAGCCGGCGCGAAGCCCCTCGCGCAGCCAGGCGATCTGCTGATCGAAGTAGGCCGGGATCGCGCGGAGACGTGCCAGGTAGTTCTCGTAGTTCCGCAGGTCGGCCAGCGGAACCTCCTCGGGCAGCCGCACCAGCTCGGTGTGGAAGCCGCTGTCGCTCGTGATCGGCAGTCGCTGCGCTCCGAGCCCGAACGAGTGGATCGACTCGTCGAGCCGCAGCGCGAGCAGGTCGAGGTTGATCCGGTCGGCGGTGGCGAGGGCGGAGCGATCGATGGCCCGGAGGCCCTGCAGCCAACCGCGCTCGCGCTGCGCCTGACGCTCGAGCGACGCGGGCGAGACGTCCGGCAGCTTGTCGTCGTAGCGGTGGTCGCCGACCGCCGTGGCGAGCAGCGGGGTGTCGGCCAGAGCGCCCTCCCACGCCTCGGCGATGATCGCGTTCAGCCGACTCTTGGCATCCCCTGGCTCCGCGGCCCAGTCCGCGGATGCCGCGAGCAGGATCGCAACCACGGCCACGAGCGTCCTCATGCTCCGCCTCCCCGAACGACACTCTAACCCGCGGCGGACGTCCCGACTTCGGCTATCTTGAGCCAACCGAGGCGGACATCCCGTGGTCCCAGAGACCATCTCGAGATACAGGATCCTGAGCAAGCTCGGCGAGGGCGGGATGGGCGAGGTCTACCTGGCCGAGGACCCGACCCTGCGCCGCAAGGTCGCGGTCAAAGTTCTCTCGTCGCGCGTGGCCGGTGATCCGACCTCGCGCCTGAGGCTGCTCCGCGAGGCGCGATCGGCGGCCGCGCTCGAGCACGAGAACGTCTGTGCCGTCTACGAGGCGGGTGAGAGCGACGGTCTCGCGTATGTGGTCATGCAGTACATCGAGGGCGAGACGCTCGCCGACCGCCTCGCCCGCGGACCGCTCGACGCGCCGTCGGCCACGCAGGTCGGCGTGCAGATCCTGCGCGCGCTGAGCGAAGCCCATACCCGCGGGATCGTCCATCGCGACATCAAGCCACACAACGTCATGCTGACCCCTCGCGGCCAGGTCAAAGTGCTCGACTTCGGTCTGGCCAAGGTCGTCGAGGAGCCGCTCCTGCCGGATTCGACCTCGAGCACGGTCACACGGTCGACGCGCAGCGGCGTCGTCGTCGGGACTCTGCCCTACCTCTCTCCGGAGCAGGCGCGGGGCGAGCCCGTCGATGCGCGCAGCGACCTGTTCTCGCTGGGCGTCGTGCTCTACGAGTGCCTGACCGCGACCTCGCCGTTCCGCGGAGCGACCGGCGCCGAGACGATCGGCAGGATCCTGCACGTCGACCCGCGACCTCCCTCGTCGATCGACGACCGCATCCCGCGCGCGCTCGATCGGATCGTCGCCAAGGCGCTGGTCAAGGACGCTGGCGGACGTTACGCCACTGCGCCCGAGATGCTCGACAGCCTGGCGCGCGTGGACATGGAGGCGCTCCCGGCGAGATTCGGCAAGCCGCTGGTCCTGGGCCTCGCGGCCCTGGCGTTGATCGCCACCGTCGCGTTCTTCGCGAGCACGCTCCGCCGGGCGCCGCTGCGAGCCGCCGGTCCCGAGGCGGATCGCTGGTACCACGCCGGGATCGAGGCGCTGCGGGACGGAACATACGACCGGGCGGTCAAGTCGTTGAGTCTCGCCCTGCGTGCCGATGAAGGGTTCCCACTGGCGCATGCCCGCCTGGCCGAGGCCTGGCACCGCGTCGACCATGCGGAGCGGGCCAAGGACGAGCTGCTGGCCGTGGCGGCGCTGGTGCCCGACCGCTCGCGTCTGGCGCGGCGGGACGCGCTGCACCTCGAGGCGATCATCGCGAGCGTGCAGGGCAACCGGGCGAGCGCCGTGGCGAGCTACCGCGAGCTGCTCGCCCTGGCGTCGGACGAGGCCCGGTTGGGCGCCCATCTCGATCTCGGCGGCGCACTGGAGATCGATCAGCACCCCGAGGACGCGGCCGAGCAGTACCGAGCGGCACTGGCCCTCGACCCGCTGTCGGCCGCCGCGCACCTTCGCGTGGGCGCGCAGCACGCGCGGCGCCGGGAGTTCGACGAGGCCGCGAGCTACCTCGACCGGGCGGAGGAGATCCATCGGGCGAACGGCAACCTCGAAGGCGTGGCCGAGGTGCTGTACCAGCGCGGGGTGCTGCTCGCCGGTGGTGGACGGCTCGAGGAGGCGCGGGTGTCGTTGACCGGCTCGTTCGAGCTGGCCGAGCAGATCGGATCGTCCTACTACCGGATCCGCTCGCAGCTCCAGCTCGGCAGTGTGCTCCTCGCGCTCGGCAAGACCGCGGAGGCGCGGGAGTACGCGACCACGGCGCTCGCCGCAGCGCGCAGCGAGGGTCTCGAGAACCTCACCACGCAGGGGCTGCTCGACCTCGGCTCGGCCCATCTGGCGCGCCGAGAGTACGACGACGCCGAGCGGTGCTTCGAGCAGGCTCTCGAGTTCGGCCGCGAGAGCAAGAACCGCCTGCAGGAGAGCCTGGCGCAAGTCTCGCTCGCCAGCTCGCTGCTCCAGCGCGAGGAGCGGCTCGACGACGCGCGAGCGCACCTCGCGCCCGCGATCGCGTTCCTCGAGGCGACCGAGCACGCGCGCCCCCTGGCCAAGGCGCTGCTCGTCTCCGGCCGGCTCGAGCTGCTGGCCGGCGACTACTCCGCCGCCGAGAGCACATTCGCACGGCAGCTCGAGGCCGCCGAGCGCACGGGAGACCGCGCGTACGAGGCCCACTCGCACTTCGAGGTCGGGACGCTGCTCGCGGAGCGCGAATCCTATCCCGAGGCCCTGCCCCACCTCGATCGCGCGTACGAGCTCCACGATGCCGCGGGCAACCGGCTGAACGCGGGCTACGCGCGGCTGTATGCGGCGGAGATGCTGGG
>Ga0180085_1000034_pt1 | contig 36519 bp, 29 predicted proteins | sample EasRiv730_16_10D_FD_123013 | JGI IMG/M metagenome (GOLD analysis project Ga0180085, IMG submission 123013) | Soil microbial communities from meander-bound floodplain in the East River, Colorado, USA - East River metaG ERMLT730_16_10D | ecosystem: Environmental > Terrestrial > Soil > Floodplain ... | reverse complement strand
GTGGTGGCATTGGAACCGGCACTGGTGGTGGCGTTGGCTCAGGCAAAGGTGGCGGCGTCGGGCCTGGTGAAGGCGGCGGCATCGGCGGCGGCGTCTTCCGCGTCGGCGGCGGCGTCAGCGCGCCCTCGATCGTATATCGAGTGGAGCCCACTTATTCCGAAGAAGCCCGCAAGGCCAAGTATCAAGGCGTCGTGGTTCTGTCAGCCATCGTGCGCAAAGATGGAACTATTGAGATTCTGAAGGTCGTTCGAGGCCTGGGTCTTGGATTGGATGAGAACGCCATTTCTGCTCTGAAGCAGTGGAAATTCCGGCCCGGAATGAAGAACGGTGTTCCAGTCGATGTTGCTTTGAATATCGAGGTCAATTTTTCGCTAAGGTAGTTCCCTTCGATTACACCTTTTCCCTGTTCACCCGTCTTAGACTTCGGGCTTGCCCCTCTAAACATACCGAGCCCATCCGTTCGGATGGGCAGCCTTGTATCCGCGATACCATCGGCAACAAGGGTAAAGCAGTCCAATTACTCCCGTGGTTGCTATGAAGGTTTCGGGCAAGCCGCGTTGATGCGATACCCCGAGCGACCACGCTGCCCAGCAACAACAAATGCCCATGAAGGACGTAGAAAAAGAAGGCGGTCTGCCCCAGAACGAGAAGCAAGCCGGAAGAAAGTGCGCTCCGTCCTTCCTGCCAGCGAAACAAAAAACCAAAGCATCAGTGCCATCAAGCCCAGTTCCAGCGTGTAGAAGCTGAGGCTAGGAGGATACTTGCTGACGTGCAGCCACTGAGGCAGTGATTGATCGTCTCGAAAAAGAAGCAGGTTTCCATAGCCGTTTACTCCGCGAACGATCGCAAAGATCGCCAACGCGACTAAGCCTCCCGTCCTGAGCCACTGGTCAGGCTTTGGTGCCGGTTGCTGGCGCAGCAAATGACGACCGAAAACCCAACCCAACATCATGATGGCCAGCCAAGGGAGCAACGGATAGCCGATAATCAGCTTTCCAAAAAGGCCACCGGATAAAAGCAATGCGAGTGGCAGAGGGAGGCTCCCGCCAAAAAGCTTCGTCAGGCCTCCAATAATTGCTTCACCAAAAAACATCAACCCGACCGCCATGCAAGCGAGAGTGCCACTGTGCAAGCGCCGCAGCGGCACCATGCAAACGAAGCTTGCTCCGATTGCAAAAAGTACTTGAAGCAAGATACTTCCCTGTGTGAGTGCCCACGACATCCAAAGCGGATCCAGCGCGGCAATCAGCAAGCCTCGAATCAGGATGCTTCGGTCAATCGACACTTCAGATTCTCCTGCTCTCAAACGCCTCATGGTGCTCAGGCCCAGCGAGGCACCGGCCAGGAATACGAACGTAGGGGCGCAAAGATGCGTCATCCATCGAACCAGAAACTGGACAACCGGCAGCGGTGTTCCGGGCTTGTAGAGAAAGAAAGCGTCGGAAACGTGCCGCCCAGCATTGAACATCTCGGAGGCGTGGTCGACGGTCATCAGGACCATAACCAAGCCGCGCATCCAGTCTAGTGCGATCACTCGTGTAGTCACACATGCTGGCTGACTTGGCAGAGTTGGTCCTTCTGTTGGCATAAGAAGAGCCGTCGTTGCTCGCGCGGGCCGCAGGCCGCGTCTGAGCATTACGGGTTACAGCATCGATGTGGAGAATGCTGCCCCGGTTACGCAGTTAACCAACCGGGCGGTGGTCCCGCTCCGCTGAACCTGGGTCTTGCGAATGTAATGAGATCCATTCACAAACACGACTCGATGGCCAGCGTTCTTTGGCGTCAAAGCCTCTCGAGATTGTCCTCAATATGTCGTTGCAGATGACCATCAATCTCCTCAGCCAACTCCCGCTCCAGGCGCCCCTTTTTGAACAAGCAGCAAGGCGCTGCCAAAAGGCGCACGCTTCTCATTAGCGTTCCTTACCATTCACACCGGAAACGCCATTGTCTGTTCCCGTTGACATGATTCTCTCTCAAGTTGTTTCTCCATCCCGTTGAGGTGAGTCTTGCTGACAAGCCCTAGAACTTCGCTCTCTTTGCAGTTGCCTACTCGCCACTACAACACCCAGGGCACAGACCACCAGCAGCCATGTCGGCACGTGGCTGGGCTGGCGGGTCCAGGGCAGAAACTCCCCGAGCCTGGTGTTGACCACGAGAATTGCCCAGGTGTTGACCACGGCATGGATGACGATGCCGCAATAGAGGCTGCCTGTTCGCCAAACGACAAAGGCGAGCATAACGCCTGCGAGCGTTGTTGGTAGAAGTGCGGGCAGGTTTCGGTGGAAGAGTCCAAACAAAAGGGATGACATCATCAGGCTTTGCCCTGGCTGGCCGGTTTCCAGCAATCGTCCGAGAATGAAACCCCGAAACAGGAGCTCTTCACAGATCGCTGGCGTCAAGGCCAGTGCAAAGAAGATCCAGACAAGCTGAAGCGCTGAGTCTGCACGCAACAGTTTCTGAATCTCGGGACTCAAACTGGCTCGGACTCCCGTCAGTTGCTCCTGCCAAAGAACAATCTCGTCCAGCAAGAACAGCACCGAAAGCGCGAACAGGACGCACCAAAAAAGACTTTTGGCCGGGACTGGACGCAGGCTCAGCGCTGTTCGCTTATCAAGGTTCGACAGGTGCAAAAACGCGAGAGGGACCAACGCGACCAGAAGAATCTGAAGCACGACAGACTGAAGTGCTGCGGCAGGATTGGCAGCAGCAGGCGTGAGCAGAAGCGTTGGAAGCAAAACAGCAAAGAAGACGACCAGTGCTTGCGTTACCGGACTCCGGGAGAGGAAAGTCATTCGAAGAGAACCCTCACTGTCCGAAGCTGGAGCTGGACTCACGGCTTCGGCGCAGGAGTCAGGGGTGCCGCAGCCGGAGTAGGATCCTGGAACAACGCTGCATCGAGAACGTCGACAAAGCTTACCTGCCTGATGGTGATGCGAGAGGTCTTACGACCTTGGCGGGAAGATACTTCAGCTGGAACCTTGAGGCCCTCCGTCTCCATGTAGCGGACATATTTCTCTTCCCCGGCGACAATCCCTTTTCCTTTGGGAAGGTCTCGCTCGATCTCGAACTCGTATTTGTAGATCAGATGTGTGCTCGAGTCGAATGACAGGCGTCCGCGCACGTACTCGCCCGCAAGAAATCCTGATACTTCGACGAGATCCAATTTCCGTCCGTCTTCCTCGCCCTTGCCGCCATAGCGGAACTTCTGGAAAGAAACCAGCAAGAGATCGGGTCTTAGCTGTGAAATGATCGCGGACTTGAGTGGATCGACACTCTTTTGGGAAAGGGAGAGTGTCGTGTCTCCGACCTTCACCCAGCCCTTGTCCCGATTGAGAATCGTTACTGCGTTAGTTCCTTCTCCGGAAGCCTCTGAACGAAAGTAGCTGGCCTCCTTGAAATAGGCCTTCATCTGAACCGGCTTGGCAGCCGAGGCTTCCAAGCTCTCGACCTGATAGTGAAAGGTACCGTCCTTGAACGAAAGAATTTTTGCTTCTCCACCGTAGGCCGTCAACGCTTTCTTCACCACGGCCTCGGCAAGATCGACCGTTGGCGACGGCCGTTGCTGTGCGGGCAAGGCGAATCGCGAAGAGAATCGCACCTGTGGCGTCTTTGGACGGAGTGGAACTTGTGACGAGATCGCCGCCAAGCAAAGAGTTGCGCGAATCAACCCTGCCGTCATGACTACCATCAGCACGAGAGGATGAGACATTGTGTTAGAAAACTTGGTGTATGGTTCGTCGTTCCCGCAAGAGCGGGAATGCAGTAGCTTTCGATGAGCCCCCTGGATTCCCGCTCTTTCGGGAATGACGAAAGATTCTTGGTTTCGAGTGGTCACGGTTCGGATCTTCTCCGACTCATCATTCCAGGTTTGCCCTCTCGGAGGCATGCAAGTCAGCTTACCCCTTGGATGCATAGTACCCCTTCTTGGCGCGCACTTTGAGATTCTTCTGACTTGGCACGCTGACTCTCAGTGCGCGATAGCCGCCGTCCTTCATCGTGTTCGTCGAGCTGTAGCTCAGGATGTACTGGCTTCGCAGCTCCTCCTGAATCGCATCGAAAGCCTTCTTGAAATCCTGAGGTTTGGAGGGGAAAAAGGCCCTTCCACCCGTGGCTTCGGCATACCGCTTGAGTGTCCCATCGTCTCCGCCCCCCCCGAAAAACGGTCCCGCGGAGCGATTCGAGATGGCGTAGATGATCACGTCCGCACGCTGTGCCGACTCGATAGCGTCCTTGATTTTGAGCTTGCTCGTGGTGTCTCCGCCGTCGCTGATCAGAATAATCGCCTTGCGGCCGGTCTCACGCTTCAACTTCTCATCGCAGGCTAAGAAGACGGCATCGTGAACAGAGGTTCCTCCGCCGATGGCAACCGACTGAATGGCTTTGCTCAGGCGTCGAATATCGGCTGTGAAATCCTGCAGGAGTGAGACGCCGCGGTCGAAGTTCATGACCAGGGCCAGGTCTTCCTTGTGTAACACCGTATGTAGAAATTCAATGGCTGTCTGTTTCTCAAGATCCAGAACCGGCTGCACGCTGGGGCTCGTGTCAATCAGAAGGGCAAGCGTCAAGGGCAATGTCACTTCTCGAGCAAAGTGCGACACTTCCTGCTTCCTTCCATCCTCCTCCACCAGGAAATCTTCCTTGTTCAGCCCTGGGACCATCCGCCCGTTGCCTTCGGTTACCGTAAAGATCACGTTGACCAAATCCACATTGACCTTGAGGGTCGTGTCGGAATCACGACTGTCACGCTTTTCTTGTGCGTTCCCAAGAACAAACGCCGTGGAGAGGCCGAGGGATAGAGCCAGAATTATGAACACCTGAATATTCAAAAGATAATTTCGAGGAAGTTTGTGGTCCATCATGTCTGCCTTGGGACTAGAGTATAGAGATCAAACGCAAGGGTGTAAACGTTCTGCTCGCAGAATGCTTAGAGTGCTTTTCGTCACCTGAAGTTTGCCGGAGCCGATAGATTCCTCGAATTAGAGTTCCAAGAATACACCGTAGGTAATCGGTAGTCGCACCAGGATGTGCGCGCCGCCGGTTATAATGGTTCTATCGGGGAGGAGTGGCCATGACAAGAGCTATCATCGCAGGGGCATTGCGGACGCCGATCGGAAAGTTTCTGGGGGCGTTAAAGTCTTTGTCAGCAGTTGACTTAGGGGCAGCTGTGGTGAAGGCACTGGTGGAGCGGTACAAGCTGCCGGTAGCGCAGGTGGAAGAGATCGTCATGGGCAATGTGGTTTCGGCTGGTTTGGGACAGAATCCGGCGCGACAGGCGGGCTTGCGGGGCGGACTGACTCCTGGGGTTGCGGCGTTGACGATCAACAAGGTCTGCGGCTCAGGGTTAAAAGCTGTGGCATTGGCAGCACAGGCCGTTCAGTTGGAGGAGGCAGCGCTGGTGATCGCGGGCGGCATGGAATCGATGTCGAACGCTCCTTACCTGCTCCCCTCGGCCCGCGAGGGAATGCGGTTGGGCCACGGAAAAGTTGTAGACGCTATGATTCACGATGGTTTGTGGGAGGCATTTGAAGATTTCCACATGGGCAACACCGGTGAGTTGGTTGCCGAGAGGCATCGGATTACGCGGCAGCAACAGGACGAGTTCGCCTTGAACAGCCACCGCAAGGCTGTGGCTGCAATCCGTGAAGGAAGATTCCGCAGCGAGTTGGTGCCCATCCCCTTGCTAGCGAAAAAAGGTGAGCCTACTTGGGTTACGGTGGACGAGTCTCCGCGAGACGATGCTTCCCTGGAGCAATTGGGCCGACTGAAGCCAGTTTTCAAGAAGGATGGCACCGTGACAGCGGGCAACGCGCCGGGCACGAATGACGGCGCGGCAGCAGTGATCGTCGCTTCCCCTTCCAAGGCCAAGGAGCTAAGCTTGGAGCCGATGGCCGGCATTGCCGGACAAGCTGTGAGCGGAGTCGAGCCCCGAGATGTGATGATGGCTCCCGTCAGTGCGGTTGAGAAACTGTTGAAGAAGACAGGCTGGGAGCGAGAAGGAGTGGACCTCTATGAGATCAATGAAGCTTTCTCAGTGCAGGCTATTGCAGTAATAGAACAGTTGCGGCTGGATCCTGGGAAAGTGAATGTGAATGGCGGCTCGGTGGCGTTGGGCCATCCAATCGGGTGTAGTGGTGCTCGAATTCTGGTCACACTTCTGAACGAAATGGTGAGGCGGGATGCTCGCAGGGGAATTGCCGCCCTTTGCCTCGGAGGCGGCAACGCTGTGGCAATGGCGGTTGAGCGGTAAGATCGGATCCTGCTCTGCGCGCAACGGCAGTGACGGTGTGCCGTCAGCGCAAGAGGCTAACGTTATTCTTTCAACCAGGGTGATTTCAGGATAAGCAGGCAGCGAGCTCGAAAAGCCCATCCAGAGCCGGTATTGGCTGATTGCCAAGAATAAGAAGCCCGCATAGAAGAGCGTTTTAAGCGAAGAAAAAGGACCACTAGATCCTGGCTCAAGACAAGGGACAAGTGCACAGGCGATTGGTGCCTAGGGCGTGGCTCGATCAACCCATCGATCAACCCAACCAATGTTTCAAGCCGTGAACGTGATTATGAGATGCCTGTGCAGAGCCCGGCCATCGTCCGTTCCGTGCTGGGCTCCAACGCTTACGCCACGCTGGTCAACAGGCCGAGCCGCAAAAACCACGGACTGAAGGTTCGCCACCAAGAGTATCAAATACCAGACTAACCCGGTTATTCTCCTAAAGTGGAAGTTGTCTTCGGTTCCGGAAATCCTGGGAAAGCTGCGTCTGTGGCTGATTCATTCCCACAAGGTGGCATGAGAACACCATGAATCGCACGGTGTCATTCAAGATCCTCGCCAGTCTCGCAATCGCAGCGCTGTCGATTGCCGCAGCGGTCGCACTCACCAAGATTCCTCTGCTCAAGACGGTGGAGTGGAAAATCTACGACCTTGAGTTCCGTCAGTTGGCTGATGCGTTTCACGCCAGTCAAGAAATCGTGATGGTCCAGATTGATGACTTCAGCCTCGCTCGCATGGCAGAGAATGATTTTGGTCGGTTCCCCTGGCCACGGGACACTTATGCCGTTCTCCTCGACTATTTCGAGCGAGCCCGACCGAAAGTCATCACATTCGACATTCTCTTTCTCGAAGAAGACAAGAGCCAGGTCGGAGATAAGACGGGCCAAGCTGCTGACCAGGATCTCGTTGAGTCGACAAGGCGCCTAGGCAACATCGTTCACGCCGTTGAAGTCAACGACACATACGCGTCCCGGCCGCAGAACACCGGCCTTCAGGGGTTTGAGCTCGGCACGGAGATTGAGGAGCACCAAAGTGTAAACCTTCCCTTTTCCGCCCTGGCCGAGGCAAGCCGCTTGTTAGGCAGCAGTTTCCTAGTGCTGGACAGAGATGGTCCGATTCGCCGCGCCGTTCCATTCGTTCGTCAGGGAAACCGCTTCTATCCGTCCCTCCCAATCGCAACGGCCATGGTCGCGCTCGATCTCGATCCGGCGCGAATTCGGATGGATACCGCTGGCCTACACCTAGGAGAGAGGCTGATTCCGCTCGTTGCGGTTGACCAGGAATATGTGGAAAAGATTCGAACACGTCATGTTCTTGTGCCTTACAGAGGATCTGCGTATGCGGATGAACAGCGAACCATCACAACCTATCGAAGTTATCGCTTCTGGGACCTTTTTCTGTCGGAGCTGCAGCTCCGGGATGGCCGGAAACCGGAGGTGGATCCGGTGGCCTTTAAGAACAAGATTGTTTTCATAGGTGCAACAGCTGCCGGATTGCACGAGCTGTTTCAGACGCCGTTCGGTGAAAAGGGAAAGATGCCGGGCATACAAATCAATGCGAGCGTCGTCGATGGAATCCTGAGCAACTCGTTTATCAAGCCTGGCACTTTGGTTTCTTCCGTCCTGCTTCTCCTGATTTCGACGCTGTTGGTGAGCATGATCGGAGTGCACAGTGGGTTCTGGTGGTCTCTTCTGGCGACGGCAGCGATTGGATTCGCCGATATGGCGATTGTCGGTAGCGCATTTCGGAACGGAGTCTGGCTCCCGGTTGTCCCGACGATATTCGCGATTCTGTTTTCGCAATTCTCCTGTGTCGCCTACAAATATTTCGTCGAAGGCCGCGCCAGGAGAGAGGTTCGATCGCTCTTTTCGAAATATGTTTCACCGGCAGTGGTGAATGCGCTGATCACCGACCCATCGAAAGCACGGCTTGGCGGTGAGCGCCGCGAAATGACCGTATTGTTCGCAGACATCCGGGGCTTTACGACTATGTCTGAAGATGCGAGAGCCGAAGATGTTCTACTTCAACTTAACGAGTTCTTTACTCAAATGGTCGAGCTTCTTTTCAAGCACCAGGGCACGCTGGATAAGTTCGTGGGTGACATGATCATGGCGTTTTTCAATGCTCCTCTTGCTGACTCGAATCACTCGGATCATGCCGTTCAGATGGGTTTGGCGATGCTGGACGAACTGGACAGGCTCAATGAGCGCTGGCGTGCGCAGGGTAAGCCTAAGCTGGACATCGGCGTTGGCATCAACACGGGCGAAATGATTGTTGGTAACGTGGGTTCAGAAAAGACCTTGAGCTACACCGTCATCGGCGATAACGTAAACCTCGGAGCGCGGCTCGAATCACTCAATAAGGAATACAACAGTCACATCATCATCAGTGAATTCACTCTCGCGAGACTCAAGGGCCAGTATCACACCCGCTCTCTTGGGTCGGTGAAAGTGAAGGGCAAGGCTCGCGCAATCGATGTTTACGAAGTCTGCAGGTCCGGTGAAGAATTGCGGCATCGATCATAAGGAGGGGCTGTGCGATCGATAGTTCGGAATATTGTCATTGTGGCGCAGACGCTCGTAATTCCGTTTGCGGATACGGGTCTTGCGCAATTCCCTATTCCCAGCAGTGTCAAGAGCAAGCTAGACGTGGTTACCGGGAAGATGAAAGACGTTGAGTTGACCCAGGCCGAAGAAGTTGCTCTGGGCCAGGAGATCAGTGCACGCGTCCGTGCAAGATATGGAGTTGTTCAGGATCCTGAAATCCACAAGTACGTCTCTCTGGTGGGAAGCGTTCTGACACGACAAACCTCTCAGACTGGTATTGCCTGGCATTTCATTGTCCTTGACACGGATGGTGTGAATGCTTTCGCCGCACCTGGGGGATTCGTACACCTCACCCGAGGCGCCTTGGCTCTCATGAAAAGCGAAGCTGAACTGGCCGGTGTGCTGAGCCACGAACTGGCACACGTGACGATGAAACACACGGTGCGCGCGATTCAGAAGAATAAGCTCGTTCAAATGGGAGTGAACGACGCCAACGTCAAATCGAACCAGGAACTCTTTAAGCGTCTGACCGACGAGGGCACGCGTGTCGTGATGTCTGGCTTCGGCCGCGCCGAGGAACTGGAAGCGGATGGAGAAGGCATTGCCACCACAGAGAAAGCCGGTTACTCCCCGTCCAGCCTGAAGACGTTCCTCACCACGATCAAATTACGAAACGGGAACTCGAACGAGCGCCAGGGGTTCTTTTCATCGCACCCCGAGTTGGAAGAACGTCTCCAGAAGATTGACGCGCGGATCGAGGTGGAGAAGTGGACGGCGAGCGTGACGCTCGGCGACAGGTTCTCAAGTAATGTCAAATACAACTCGGTCGCTCTAGCTGAGATTGGGACTGTCGAGACCAAAGCCGAAGCGTCTTCAGGCAGCCAACCGGAGAAGAAGGAGGAGCCGCCTCCGAAGGCCAAAAGCAGATTCAGTTTCGGCAAGCTCAAGAACGCCGTGGGCGGTGGATCGCAAACAACTCAGAGCGCCGCGGTTACCGGCTCCGGAGGTTCGCGAGGCGTGGATGTCGAAAGGTCGGCCAAGGGTGGAAGCAATCCCAACCAGGTGTCCATTACCCTCACCGAGAGTGACATCACCGCGTTTATCAGCGAAGGAAAGCTTCGATCCTAACCGGCGCGGACATGAGGACCGATCGTGCGCCCGAAAGGCGCAGGTCGACTGAGCAGTCGAAGCTGGAGGCGGGCTAAATCTGGATCCTTGTAGAAGGGCTAGGCCGGGCTTTTTGCCGCTGAACAGTCGGCCAACTTGGGAAGACAAAGAATATGCTGGAATCAACATCCATCGGAGTATTGGGTGCGGGAACCATGGGCAGCGGCATTGCCCAAGTGTTCGCGCAGAAGAGCTATCAGGTCGTATTGTGCGATGCAGTGTCATCACAGCTCGAAAGGGCTCTTTCAACGATCAAGAACAACCTGAACCGCGACCTGGAGAAAGGCCGCATTGATGCTGCCGAGAGGGACCGGGTGTTGGCCAATATTGGAACTCAGGCGAGTCTCGAAGCGCTGAAAGACTCAGGACTGGTGATTGAAGCGGTGAGCGAGGTGTTTGATGTCAAGCGCCGCGTTTTCACCGAACTGGATCGGATCTGCGACCAGACAACGATCCTGGCAACAAACACATCTTCTATTTCTGTGACTCAGCTCGCAGGAACGACCGGAAGGCCAGACCGCGTGATTGGCATGCATTTCATGAACCCCGTTCCGGTGATGAAGTTGGTAGAAATCATTCGTGGCCTCCAAACGTCAGAGGAGACGTTTTGCGCAACGCGAGGTTTTGTGGAGAAGTTGGACAAGGTTCCGGTGGTTGTAAACGACTCACCAGGCTTTGTTTCCAATCGTGTTCTGATGCCGATGATTAACGAAGCCATCTTTTGTGTTTACGAGGACGTAGCAACACCCGAAGCCGTCGATGCGGTAATGAAACTGGGAATGAACCACCCGATGGGCCCGCTAACTCTGGCAGACTTGATTGGGCTTGATGTTTGTTTGAATATTATGGAAACTCTCTACGTAGACTTCAGCGATCCCAAGTATCGCCCGTGTCCGCTTTTGAGAAAGATGGTGGCTGCGGGGCGTTTGGGACGGAAAAGCGGCGAAGGATTCTATCGATACACTCCATAGGGGGCCTCAGGTGCCGGTGATTTTCTGCCAGAAATGCGGGACAAAAAACCAGATTGGCGAAGAAATCTGCGTCAAGTGCGGAACCAAGCTGATGATTCTGGCTTACGCCCACCGCATGAACAGTACTTTGCCGATTCTGGACGAGCATTTTCTGGAAAGGATCAGCGCGCTGGAATACAGCATTGGCCGACTGGATGACCGGCTCAACGAGATCTACGATCTCGTTCAACAGCTGAGCACTGATAGCTTTTACGATCACACGATGATCGAATCGATTGCGGAAGCGTTGAAGCGGCTGCAGATCGTGGGCAAGCAAGACCTTGAACGCGACTGGCACAAGCGCGTCACGCAACGCTTGTTGGAGAGCGAAGAACGCGAGAAGTTCGAGGCCAGCAAGAAAACCTTTTTGAACGCCTTTCGTGGAAAGGACAAGGGCCGGTTCTCCAAGCTCATCGAAGAGAGCAGTCAGTACTTCATCAAGAAGAATTATCGCCGGGGCCTCAAAGCTCTGGAGCGGGCTTTTGCAACTGACCCGCAAAATTGCGAAGTGGGAATCTTTCTTGGCAAGCTCTACTACGAGTTTGAGAATTTCGCGGATGCCGGAAAATACCTGAGACGGGTGCTGAAAAACAACCCGCATCACTTCGAAGCGAATCTTTTGACGGGTCTGCTGGCGAGGCGACGCGGCGACTTCGCGGCTGCGCGCCGGTTTCTGGGCAATGCGGCAGACATCTGCCAGACGTCGCTGGCGGCCCATCTGTTTTTGGGATCAGTGCTTGTCTCGCTCGGTCATGACGCCGAAGCGCTGGGCCATTTTTCCCGGGCGCTGAACTTGAAGCCTTCGCCCCAGATGTACTTGATGGTCGGCTCCATTTATTCACGCCAGGGTCAGCTCCGCCACGCCATCAAGCACATGAAAAAAGCGATTGAGCTCGATCCGGCCTGCCATGAGGCTTTTTTTCATTTGGGCTTGGCATTCCTCGAGCAGAAATGGACCAAGAAGGCGATGGAGTGCCTTCGGACTGCGGCGCATCTGAATCCCAAGGAAGCGCGATACCAGGACGCCCTGGCGCTCCTGGTTCACGACCGTCCCCGGCAGGCATCTTTTGCGAACCTAAAACGGGAGCCGGCTCTGAACGAGGAAAGCCTGGAGTTCCTGGTCAAAGACGAACTGCGTCTGAATTTCCGGCCTGACAAGTCTGCGACGCGAGCGAGCGGCAAGGATGCTGAAGGCAAGTGATCCGGCCGGTTTCCGATCGTTGCAGGCTAAGTATCGCGATCTAGAATCTCTCACTTCAAAATCTCTCAAATCTCAAAACCCAAGGGGGTTGTGGCATGGCTGACGACAAAGCAGAGCGCGGCAGGGCGATTGATCTGGCGCTATCGCAGATTGAAAAGCAGTTTGGCAAGGGTTCCATCATGCGGCTGGGAAGCCGCGACGTAAGCGCCAACGGCGGCATCATTCCCACGGGATCGTTGTCGCTGGATGCGGCACTAGGCGTGGGTGGGATGCCTCGTGGACGCGTGGTCGAGATCTTCGGCCCGGAGTCGAGCGGCAAAACGACGCTGGCGCTGCATGTAATCGCGGAAGCGCAGAAAACAGGAGGTATGGCGGCCTTCATCGACGCCGAACATGCGCTGGACGCGGCGTACGCACGGAAACTGGGCGTGGATGTTGATAATCTACTCGTGTCGCAGCCGGATAGCGGCGAACAGGCCTTGGAAATTGCCGAAATGCTGGTGCGCAGCGGCGCCTTGGATGTTTGCGTGATCGACTCCGTTGCAGCCCTGGTTCCGAAGGCGGAACTCGAAGGCGAAATGGGTGATTCGCATATGGGCTTGCAGGCGCGGCTGATGTCGCAGGCATTACGCAAGCTCACCGGCATCGTGTCAAAGTCGAACACTTGTTTGGTCTTCATCAACCAGATTCGCGAAAAAATCGGTGTGATGTTTGGCAATCCCGAAACCACTACGGGTGGCCGCGCACTGAAGTTCTACGCGAGTGTCCGGGCTGACGTGCGCCGTGTTGCTTCCATCAAGGATGGCGACGAGGTCACTGGCAGCCGCACCAAGGTGAAGGTCGTTAAGAACAAAGTGGCGCCTCCCTTCCGCGAAGCGGAGTTCGACATCATGTATGGAGTTGGTATATCCAAAGAAGGCGATCTGATCGACCTCGGTACAGAACGCGGGATTATCGAGAAGAGTGGAGCCTGGTTCTCCTATAAGGGCGAGCGGATGGGGCAGGGACGGGAAAACGCGAAGCAGTTTCTCAAGGAGAACACCGACATCCGGCAGAAGATCGAAGACGAGCTGCGGAAGTCACTCAATATCCCGATGCCAGGAACGGCCGAAGTGGCTGCTTCAGCATCCGCAGGTGCTGCGGATGCAGCAAAGATGAGGCCATCCAAAGGATAGTCTGCCACGCGAACACTTGCGCCGGTTTTGTGTGCCGGCGCACCCCACCAAGCATAAGCCATGAGCCGGCCAGACCCGATGCGCGTTCGACGCATGCTTTCCTCTTTGCCCCTCCTGAACTGCCAAACTCAATAATTCCAAGCTAGGCCATCGGCCATCCACTCGTGTCCTTCATGGAATGGTGAATGGTTCGGTGGTTTGCAGTGTTGCCGCTGGTGGACTAGCGACTCGGGGTCGCGATGTTCACGCCCTTGAATCGTTCATCCCGGCCATCGGACTCAGGCCCGACAAGGTGCCGAGATCACGCGATCTACGCCATTCTGTTGATCTGTCGAATTCATTCGGCAAACGAGCAGCATGACGTATCATAAGCACCGGCCTGACTCTTGGCCCAGAGTATCCGTCTCTTCTTCCTCCCACGAGAATGACCTGGCGATTCTTCTCCAAAGACTGGCATTGGGCAGTTCTACTGGTGTTCCTGAATTTACTTTTCTTCGGCGATGCCCTCTTTACAGATCAGACGTTCTACTTCAGGGATGTTTCCTTTTTTCACTACCCGCTGAAGAAGCTGGTGACGGAGGCCTATGCCAGCGGGGAATGGCCGTTGTGGAATCCGTATATTCAGTTGGGACAGCCGCTCTTGGCCAATCCCAACACAATGGCTCTCTATCCCACGCAGATCCTCTTTCAGATCCTTCCCTTTCAGATTGCGTTCGAGCTGCACTTCGTTTTGCACTGCATACTCGGCGGGATCGCGACGTTCTATCTGGCAAGAAACCTCGGGTTTTGCCGTAGTTCAGCCTTCATCGCTGCCGCCATTTACAACTTCAGCGGTGTGACCCTTTCGTTCGTCAACCTCTTCAACATTTTGCCCGTTGTGACGTTCCTGCCCCTATTAACTCTAACTCTGATCAAACTGTTGCAGGGTGTTACCGTGATCCGCCTGTTGTTGGCCAGTGTTGTGTTTGGCGCGTTTGGCTTGTTGCTGGAACCGTTGTCCTGTCTGGCCATAGCGCTCTTCCTGCTCTTTTTCTTGGCCGCCTACTTTTGCTTTTCGGGAAGAGTGAAGCTACGGGTACCGGCGGCCCTGGGTTGGATTGCCTTGGTGACAGTATCGGGAGTTCTATTGGCGTCGATCCAAATTCTCCCAACGCTGGAGCTCATTCAGTCTTCAGGACGACGAGGGGGCCTGGATTTCCAGACCGTGTCAGGTTGGTCTTTGCATCCAATGAACTTGCTGCAGCTGATTTTTCCGAGAGTCTTTGGAGATTTCTTCAGGCTCACACGAAATGGCTCATGGGCGGCAGCATTCTTTGAGAATCGAGAGCCCTACCTGCTGTCGTGCTATTTGGGAGCGTTTTCGTTGCTGTTGGCTTTGTTTGGGTTGCTGCTCTCCGAACGACGCTGGATGTCGAGGACTCTGGCGGTTGTGGCGCTTCTTGCACTTTTGCTCGCTTCCGGTAAGTACGGCCCGGTTTATGGGCAGCTCTTCAAAGTCTGTCTGCTGTTTCGTTATGGACGGTATCCAGTAAAATATCTGCTTACCTTCAACTTCTCCCTCGCGCTGCTGGCTGGTTATGGCATGCACCGAATACTTGTACTACACGAAGCCGGGCAATGGAGACGTTACCTGAAACGCGCGTGGGTCGTGGGTTGTCTGATCTTCTTGGGCGTCGCTCTTGCGGTGAGTGTTACTGCCGAAAGGCAGATCGGAGTTCAGAGAGGCGGCGATTCCGACGCGGGGTTTCCGGTGTCGTATGAGGGAAAGACGCTCGAAGTTCCACGGCCGATAATTGTGTCCGCCCTGCAGAGCTTGCAACTACAACTGGGCGCGCTGGCCGTGTTTCTCACACTGTCTTGGGTTGGAAAAGTGAGGACCAGCATTGTCACGGCGTCTGCCGTAGTGTTGCTCTTGTTTGACTTCGGAATCCATAACTACTGGATCAACCCGTTAATTCATTCAGAGCTCTATGAGGCTGCCCCGGCTGCAAAGTATCTACAGGAGCGGGAGCGAACGAGCGCTCCTTTCCGAATCTACAAGGTGGTGAATGAGGGACTACAGGAAGACCCTTTAACACTGGGCGAAACCAACTCGATTGTCTGGAACTACTTCTATCGAAAACTGACGTTGACACAGTTTCTATCTGCCAAAGACCATGTTTCTTTCGCGGTGTTTCAACCGGTTGACCGGTTGGAGACCATTCCTAGCCAGCAGATCTACCTTGAGCTTGCTTCCGTTAAGACACAGGAGGAGAAACTTCGGTTCCTGGCCGGCCTGAACGTCGGCTACGTCCTTGCCACGCACAACGTCGAGAGCCCGCTGCTTGCGCTGGATTCGACGTTTCCTGTTAACAGCCCGGAACCTCTGCGAGTCTATCGGCTATCGAACCCTCTTCCTCGAGTCTTCCTGACGGATTCGCAAGGGCCGGCCGACAGACAACTCTCTTTCCAGGACCAGCTTTCAGTTGAAAGCGGAGCTGGGAATCAAAGCAACCCGGCTCGAGAACGCGCTCAGGTCGTCAGCTATGGTCCCAATCAAGTCGATATCGAAACTGAATCTCCTCGAAACCGGTTGTTGGTCTTACTGGATAGCTATTACCCGGGTTGGAAGGCCACCATCGACGGCACGGCTGTGCCCGTAGTCGCCGCGAATTTCGTCTACCGAGCGATTGAGCTTCCACTGGGTCGGCACCGCGTGGCCTTCCGATATGAGTCCCGGCCCTTTACCCGCGGTGCTTGGATTAGCGGGTCGACAGTCCTGGCATGGTTCGTCGTTTGTGTAGCTCTTCGATTCCGCAGATCCTTAAACGCTGCTCAACGTGATGCTCATGCTTAGCACCGACCGGTGGAGGCCCGAACGCTACCGGGGTGTGGCCGTCGTTGTCCTACTTCTTGTGGTCATCATCATCCCGGCGGTCATGATGACCGGGAAATCAGCAACTTTTGACGAGGTCACACACCTTCCCGCGGGCTATTCTTATCTGATTGAACGCTCAGTTCATTACAACCTGCAGCACCCTCCGCTGATCAAGGAAATCTGCGCGCTTCCGCTGTTGCTGCTGCACCTGCACTACCCTGAAAACCCGCCAAATAACGAGTGGATCTTTGGTAGGGAGTTTCTATTTCGGCAAGATGCTCAGCGCATCCTCTTTTGGGGCAGGATACCTGCCCTATTTCTGTCATTGGGCATGGCTGCGCTAGTGGCGGTGTGGGCCACCCGTCTATGGGGATGGGCTGGGGGGCTTCTGGCGCTTTTTCTCTATGCGTTTGACCCGACGATAACGGCTCATTCACAGCTTGTGACGACCGACGTCGGTGTTGCTTTTTTTTCCGTGTTGTATCTCTGGAGTCTGCGCTCTTATCTACGGAATCCGGCCTGGAAGACCTTGTTGCCTTCGGGTGCGGCCCTTGGATTGGCCCTGGGCGCCAAGTTCTCTGCAGTTGTCTTAGTTCCGATTTCGGTCGCGCTCTTAGTCGTGGCAGCTTATCGCGGTCAACCCAACAAAACACTGGCCCCAAGTTGTGCGAAGAGCGGCGTTGAGAACCAGCCGCTTCGAGCTTCCTTCTGGAAGAATCTGGCCGCGCTGAGTCTGATGACATTGGTGGCCGCTGTCATTGTTTGGGCCATTTACTTTTTCCCGAAAGACCCGTTTTTTTACTGGAAAGGTATTCAAGCGGTCAATCGGGATCGGGGCGTACAACCCTATTTCTACTTGATGGGAACGCTCAAGCCGGGTGGTTGGAAGTCCTATTTACTCGTCGCATGGCTGCTGAAAACACCGATCCCATCATTGCTGCTCACGGTCGCCGCCGTGGTGATGTCGTTCAAGGGATGGCGGGCAACCTGGCTTGACGAAGCCTTTCTCATCATACCTGCCACAGGCTACTTCCTCTTCTACTCCATTTTTGCTGACAATATCGGAGTTCGGTACCTCATCCCTTGTTTCCCATTTTTGTACATCTTCACGGGCAGGGTCGCGCAAGGGCTACGTTCTGCTTCACGCGTTCACAAACTCCTGTTCTGTGCGTTGCTCTCTTGGAATGTATCCGAGTATGCAGCCATTACGCCGGACCATCTCTCCTACTTTAACCAAATGGCCGGGGGGTCGGAACATGGGATGGAATGGCTCAGTGATTCAAACGTGGATTGGGGACAGGGATTGATTCAGCTACGACAATTCCTTGAGGAGCAGAAGATCACCGATTACGCTTACTTCTATTTTGGAACGGGAGACCCGGAATACTATGGCATCCGGGGGCGTCGAATTGAGGGCTTTGATTTCGTCATTCGTCCCACTCGAGGTGTGGTGATCATGAGTTCCCATCTTGTTACGAGAGCTCGGGACGTCTTGGATCGTGTGTTTGGAAACGGCCCCCTCAACTGGCTGCGCCACCAGGCGCCGGTCCATATTGTTGGCCACGCCTACTATGTTTACGAAATCCGCTGATCTGACGCCTGAGCTCACACAGGACGGCTCCCCACCGGCGTTCAGGCGATTGAAAAGGACACGCCTGTATGAGGTTGCTTGCCTCGGGGTGCTTGCTTGCCTGAACATCACATTCTTTGCTGAAGTCTTGTTCACAGACCGGACCTTTTTTGTAAGAGATGTTTCTACCTTTCACTATCCCCTCAAGAAGCTGGTTACCGAAGCTTATGCTCGCGGAGAGTGGCCGCTGTGGAATCCTTACATTCAGATGGGGCAGCCCTTGCTGGCAAATCCGAACTGCATGGCTGTTTATCCCGGACAACTGCTCTTCCAGTTCCTGCCTTTTGAGACGGCCTTTGAACTTCATTTTGTCATCCATTGCATGCTGGCCGGGATGGGAGCCTTTTGTCTGGCAAGAATACTTGGGTTGTCGCTCCAGGCTGCCCTGCTGTCTGCGATTATCTACAACTTTAGCGGCTTAACGCTCTCTGCGGTCAATCTCTTCAACATTCTTCCAGTCGTTGCATTCCTGCCTTGGCTGACTACAGCTCTGTTGTGGCTCGCGTCGCGACCGTCGGTCGCACGGAGCTGTTTCACAGCACTTTTGCTTGGAAGTTTCTTCTTGCTGCTCGAACCTCTTTCAACGTTGGCGACTGCATTGTTTGTGTTTGTGCTGGTGGGCGCGTTTGTCTGGAGATCGGGGCTGGTGAGTTCTTCATGGTTGCGACTTTTAGGAATGGCTGTAATGGTGTTACTTGCCTCGATATCGATCGCCGCCATTCAGATTGTTCCAACGCTGGAGCTTGTGCAATTGTCGGGGCGCAAAGGGGGACTTGGCCTTTCAGAAGCCACCTTCTGGTCCTTCCACCCGGTGCAACTGCTTCAAGCACTGTCTCCGAGAATCCTGGGCGAGTACTTTCGCCTCGCAGCACCAGTTCCCTGGCCGGCTCAATTCTTCGATCAACGGGAGCCTTATCTGCTGTCCTGTTACGTTGGTGGGGTGACGTTGTTTTTGGCTGCCTGGGGCGCTTGGCAATCAAAGTGGCATTGGAGAACGCGCGCACTCCTTGTGGCCATGGCTATTTCAATGCTGTTGGCACTCGGGCTGAACACACCGCTCTACTCAGTGGTCTTTGAGTGGATTCCGATATTTCGCTATGGACGGTTTCCAGTGAAGTTTCTGTTTGCGACCAACCTCTGTCTGGCGTTATTGGCAGGAACAGGATGGGCAAGTCTACAGAGTTCGGAGGACACATCGAATTCTCGCAGACTTCGACGAGGTGTAATCGCATTGTTGGCGCTCTCAGCTGCGCTGGCGGCGCTTTACGGAAATGCTGCATGGAAACTACTGGGGGCTGTGCGGACGGCAGTTGGCGAATTTCAATGGTCCGGTCCGTCGGAGCCGGTGCGGGTGGGTGCGGACCTTATCTTCGCCGGATTGTGTCACCTTCATTTGCATCTCGGCATCTCCTTGGCTCTTCTGTTACTTCGGAGTTGGTCCGCAGTTCGCGTCAACGTGTTGGGCGTTGCACTGATGCTCGTAGCACTCCTGGACTTATGGAGCGGCAACCTTTGGATCAACCCACCAGGCAACTCGAGTCTGTACGACACGGCTCCGATTGCACGATACCTGCAAGAGCGAGAGAAGGCAGACGGTCCGTTCCGGATTTATCGATACGAGCCCTCGCGGCTGAGCGAGCACCCTCCTATACGCTACGAGACCGACTCGGTGATATGGATCAGCCTTTACCGCAAACTTACGGTTTTCCCGTTTTTGGCCGCAAAAGATCACATCGCTTATTCTCTATTTCCTTCCGTCGACAGACTGGAGACCCCGTTTGTTCAGCAGCTCAACCGCGAGCTCGCCACGGCGCTCAATGAGCGACTAGACCTTCTGTCAGGATTGAACGTCCGCTATATCGTGAGTCCGGTCGAACTCGCGAATGAGAAGCTAAGGCTGGAGGCCCTGTTTCAGGTGAATAGCGACCAGCCGATGCGGCTGTATGCACTGGAAGGGTTTCTTCCCCGGGTTTTCGTTGTGAGCACGCCGCAAGAACGGACAGAAGCTAGCCCTCATTCTGCGGCTCAGTTCTCAAGGGCGGGAGGCCAGAGCAGGTTGAAGCTTCAGGTCGGGGAACCTCTCAAAGGAGCTTCTGCCAAAGTCAGCGGGTATTCTAGTGGCAGGGTGGACGTGGAAGTGGAGAGTTTGCAAGCAGGGCTGCTGGTGCTGATAGACAACAACTATCCCGGATGGGTGGCGCGTGTGGATGCTGAAACTCGGCCCATGCTGGACATCTATCCAGCCTGCCGTACCGTTGCAGTTCCGGCGGGGAAGCATCGCGTTGGTTTCAGTTATGAGCCTCCTGGCTTTCGGCGTGGTCTCCTCATCAGCACTACCGCCCTTTTCCTAGTCTTGACGATATTGGGAAGGCGCATATTCACGCGGTCAATCCAAGCGAAGCTTGTTTCACAAGGATAGGCAGCAGTGTTGCGAGAAACAATCCGTTCATTAGTTAACGAGGGTCAGATCAATACCGCCTGACCGTGCTGTCAGGAGACAATTGCACGCAGCGCGTTTGAGGATTGTAAATGTAGGTGAAGCCCTTAGGGTCGAGGGGGTGATGCTTGAGGAGGCCCAACTTGACGAGCTCTTCAATTGATTCGACAGGTCTTCCGAGCCGAGCTTCGATCTTGCTGATGAAGTCTCGCAGGATGTCCATCTCATCGAGGGCTTGGAGGCGAATGAGGTTTTCCCGGGCATTCCGCTTCATCTGCTCGTTGTCTGCGGTGTCGTAGAACTGTTCCCACAGGAACCTTGCCGATTCGCGACTCCCGCCTTTGGCCATCAACTCGGCTGCAAACGTCTTCATCCAAGCCGCCGCCTTTGGATTTTTGCTGCCTTCCAGAAAAGCCTCGGCCCCTTTCTTGTAGTCTTGAAGATACCAGTAGTAAACAAATCCCAGATCTCGATACAACTGCCATTCATCCGGGTTCCGCTCGATACCTTGTTTCAGCAGAGCCAAGGCTTTCTCAGGCTGCTGCGCACCCACTGGGCTTCGCTCCGAAAGAAAAATAGCTCCGAACCTATACGCATGGATCAATTGGGGGTCAAGCGTCGTGGCGATGCCGATCAGCGGATCGAGCAGGTCAAAGCGCCTCTCATTCTTTAGCCGCTTCCCACCGTAATACTGAACTGCGCGCATCCAGTAGACATCGGCCAAGAGTCCGCTGTGCCCTAGAGCGAGAGTCTTAATGACTTTTCCTGAAGGCAGGTAGAGAACTTCTTCAGTACTTCGAAACTGTCCTGCGCGCTCGTCGATTGCCTTCTGACTCCAGTAGACACCGGTGCCAGCGAGCAACAACAGCATGAGCAAAACTGTGTTCATTTGAAGTCTCGTTTTTGGAAGACCCACATCGCGATGAGTAGCAACCCAAGCGAATAGATCAGCCCGTAAACGGCCGCGAGGAAGTAGATGTGGCTCGAGATGAATTGGCCATGTGCCGTCCTGGAAATGATGTTGAAGTTTCCAAAGTTGGGCAAAAGATAATACATCGCACTCGCCACCACCTCTGTTATCCAGGAATCGCTTGACAAACCATACTCGCGGATGTCGGTATTGAAGTGTCCAATGACGTACAGACAAAAAGCAAAGAGAGCCGAGAGGGCAGGTGTCGAAAAGGTCGAAAACAGCAGGGCTATAGCAATCACCAGCATCAGCTCTATGAGAATCAGAACCCCGGCCAGGAGGATTTGCACATCCGAAACCTGAAAGGAATGTCGAAGATAAAGGACTGCCGCGTACACGCCGAGGATCATCACGCATACATTGACGGCCAATGTCATGCTCAAGCCGAGGTATTTCCCCAAAATGAATTCGTGCCGTGCCACCGGCTTCGAAAGCAGGCTGTAAACCGTCTTCTTGTCGATCTCCTTGTGAACGAGCTGGATGCCAATGAAGATGGCAATCAACGTCCCAAACAGCGAGATGGTGCTCAACCCCAGGTTGATGATGATCTGTTTGACATCTCCTATCGTAATTGCGCCCAGAATCAGTGAACTGACAATGATGAGAACTGCGAAGATGACGAGGTTATAAAGCACCTTGTCTCGAACGCATTCGCGGAAAGTGTTCCTGGCGATGTGCAGAACCTTCATAGGGGCTAGTCAGTCTTTGGGTCTCGGAGTCGCTCGTCGCTCCGGTTTTCCCACAAGCTTGAGAAAGTAGTCTTCCATGGTTTGGCGCATCGGATTGATTGAAACAATCTTGCCTGAGGCCTGCTCGATTTCAGCAACGATTCCAGCGAGCAGGCTCTGAGCCTGCAACTCCAATCGCGATGTGCATCCAGTTTGACTTACTGATGTCTCGGGGCCCAATAGATCCCGAAGTCGATCTACGGTGATTCCTGAAATGACCACCTCCACGCGAGACACCTCCTGGTCAAAGAGCTCGTTCAGGGTCCCGGAGCCAATCACCGTTCCCCGATTCAGAATAGCGATGCGATCGCAGAGGGTTTCGACATCGTTCAAAATGTGGGTGGAAAAGAAAATTGTCCTACCTTCACGCTTGAGCTGCAGAATCAAATTCCTGACCTCACGCCGACCGATCGGATCCAGCCCCGACATCGGTTCATCGAGAAAGACGACCTTCGGGTCGCCAATGATGGCTTGGGCGATCCCAACGCGCTGGAGCATCCCTTTCGAGAACTTCCTGAGCTGTAGCTTGCGAGCGTGGAAGACGTCGGTAAGCTTGAGGTAGTGATCGACTCGAGACTTGAGCTCAGATTTGGAAAAGCCAAACAAGCTACCGTAGTAGCTTAGAAACTCTTCGGCAGTGAGGTATTCGTAGAAGTAAGGGCTTTCGGGCAGATAGCCGATGTGACGGCGCGCCTCGAGGTTGAACACCGATTCACCGAGAATCTCGGCGCGGCCTGCCGTTGGATAAATCAACGACATCAGAAGCTTAAGAGTGGTCGATTTTCCAGCGCCATTTGGGCCAAGGCAGCCGAAGATCTCATTCTCAAAAACCTCCAGGTTGAGATTGTCGAGAGCGAGGACAGGTTTTGTTTTCCAGAATCCAGTTCGATAGGTTTTGCTGAGACCTTCAGTCCGGATGACAACCTGCGGCATATCGCGAGATCGAGTTCGTGGTGTGTCTGAACGTGGGGGCTATGATAACCAAAACAATCCAAAAACGAAATAAGGTGGAAGAGTGTTCCACCTTATTTCTATTTCTGATTTGAACAGGTTTGATCTAGTTGCCGATGGCGCCGGAACCAGAGGTCGCGGCGGCACCGACGGCGAATCGAACAACCTGGGTTTCATCGGTGAAGAAAAACCGGGCGCCAGTCTGCGTTGCACCAGTAGACACGCTGGGTGTGCCAGTTGCGGTGAACTGCAGGTCAGTAGAGGTCCCGGCAGCCGCGGCAAAGGCATAACCGCTCTTTGTGCCGCTACCGAGCACGTTATCGATGATGCTGTCGGCAGCCAGTCCCGCCAGGTCGGTAAAGTTTCCATTGGTAGAGCGATACAGGAGCTCACCGCTGCCGACAGTTCTCATCGAGGCTGTGGCTGAGCCCTCGTTGGCCGAGCGGCGCGCTCTGAGCAGGTTGGGGATGGCAATCGCTGCGATGATCAAAATGATCGCCACGACGATCAACAGTTCAATCAGTGAGAAACCCTTGGTTTTCTTGCTCGTCTTCTTCTTCATGATATCTCCTTTACCTCCGTGAGAGCGCCTGGCTCTCCCAGATTCAAACGTTTAGATAGGACTTAGAAACAGAAAGGACCGAAAGGATTGTGTGTCGTAAGATGCACGCTATCACAACCGAGTGCCAGCGCAAAAAACAAAAGGTGGAACCGTGAAGTTCCACCTTTTGATCCTTCAGGTCTGAAGCGCTAACTAGTTACCGATGGCACCGGAACCGGAGGTCGCCGCGGCACCGACGGCGAATCGAACAACCTGGGTTTCATCGGTGAAGAAGAACCGCGCACCGGTCTGCGTTGCGCCGGTGGACACGCTGGGTGTGCCAGTGGCGGTGAACTGCAGGTCAGTGGAGGTACCAGCAGCCGCGGCAAAGGCATAACCGCTCTTGGTGCCGCTACCGAGCACGTTATCGATGATGCTGTCGGCAGCCAAGCCAGCCAGCGTGGTGAAGTTTCCGTTGGTGGAACGATACAGCAGCTCGCCGCTACCGACCGTCCTCATCGAGGCTGTGGCCGAGCCCTCGTTGGCCGAACGGCGCGCTCTGAGCAGGTTGGGGATGGCGATCGCCGCGATGATCAGAATGATCGCAACGACGATCAACAGCTCAATCAGTGAGAAACCCTTGGTTTTCTTGCTCGTCTTCTTCTTCATGATATCTCCTTGTTGTTTCAGTTGGCTATTTTGTCTTACTGCTGTCAACTACACTTTGCTTGCCGTTGGTCCGGCAAAGCTAAGATTCTTGAATCTTCTCGATCACTACATAGGTGGGCTGGAACTGTCTGCCGCGCCCGCCAGATTGAATCTAATCACAGCAGACTGATCTCCATAATAATGCCTGAGACCGGTCGAAGACGGTCCGATGGAAAGTTGCGGTGTTGCCTGAATCGAAAAATCCAGTCCCGCCGCCGTCCCTGCTCCTGGGCTTGCATCAAACATGTATCCGCTTTTTTGCCCCACCGCGAGTCGATTGTCGGTCAGGTAGTCTGCCCCCAAATTCGGCAGATCGGTAAATGTCCCGAACGTGTTTCGGTAGAGGTTCTCTGCAGAGATAATCGCTCTGACCGAACTGGCTGCTGAAGCTTCGTTGGCTCGAGCCATTGCCGCAAGGTAGTTCGGCACGGCCAGGGCAGCCAGGATGAGCAAAAGGGCCATGGCGATCAGAAGCTCAATCAGAGAGAAGCCACTCGTCTTGCGACGTTGCCTCCGAGGATTCGTTGGAACAATCGGGCTGTCGTGTTTCATAGCGTTATCTTTGGAAAACGTTTGGATTAACATCTCTTGTCCGTATCGTCACTCGAATCGCTGACCTTTAGAGCAGATTTGGTGCCAAGCGAAGTTGGCATTGCAGCGAGACGGCAGAAGAAAGCGCTATCTAGTTGTCTTGTAGCAAAATGCACGAGCGAAGTTTTCTTTTGGAAGGGTAGTCGCTTGGGCTTCCGATTGTCAGGGATCTGACAATCCGTGTCACCTGAGGGAAACTCATTTTGTTTGTTTAGCATCAACCCGATTCATTTTGGCTCGCGATACTTAGGCTCTGACGGAAAGAGCGCCACGGCCTTGGCTCGGCTTTCATCCGAAAGCTTGTCATTACCCAGACCCCTGTAAACTCGACCCAACTCAAAGTAGAACTCGGCGTTGTATGGATCCAGTCTGACAGCCTCCTCCAAAGAGTGGCGCAACGTTTGGAGAAGCTCGGCGGTCGGTTTGCCCTGTTGCTTCAACAGCTGTGTTTCCAGCTTTCCTTGAAACAAAACACCGACCGGGTCTTGCGGCCTGAGCTTCACTGCCCAAAGTCCATAACGGTTCGCATCAGCTAAATCGCTGGATGAGGCTGAAAGCCTGGCGAGATCAATCGATAATCGTGACAGATAGAATCTCATCCCAGTGAGGAAAGCCAGTCCAAGAGCCATCTCGATTAGAATGATCGTCGGTTGAGCGATCGGGGACCGATGTGTTTCCTCTTCCTCGGATTTCGGGCTGGGATAGTCCCAGAAAAGTCCGAGGACAAGAAAGCCAAGCGCCCCAAGGCTCGGGAAATAGAAATCGATGTCCAATCCGTTGTGTACTAACCATGCAACCAAAGAACCCATCATTCCTAGATACAGCGGATCGCTGGCGAGAGCTTGGCGCGGGATTTGATTTTGAGACGATTTCCACCTAATTCCTGCGACTCCGACGCATAACAAGCCAGCTATGAGAGCCACTCCCCCTTCGGCTAGTAATTGCAAGGGAGTATTGTGAGCGAACTGCGTCACAAAGCGTGGCGATGTTTGATAGCGCGGGTTGAGCGTCCCGTAGTTTCCAAGACCCACACCCGTAACCGGGAAGTCTCGAAGAATGTCCAGTGCAGTTCTATAGGTAATCAATCTCAAGGTGATTGGATTCTCGGCGGCGCTCAGGTTCCACAACCGAAAGCCTCGTTTGTACGAGGTCCACGCGAGCCATGATCCGGCAAGCGTCAGCAGCAGACCGGCGCTTATAATCCAATCGGCCCTTCGGCGTCTCTGGCAAAGCCAGACGAACAGCACAGCGCCGACCGAACAACAAAGACAAACCCATCCTCCAAAACTCTGAGTCAGTGCCAACACCCAGATTGATTGCAAAATCCCAACAATTAAAGCCAGTCGGGCCAATGGGCTTCTTAGGATTGTGACCCAATGATGCCGGAGTTCCTGCAACCTTGAGGGGACAAAACTCGTAGCTAGGAGTCCCCCTTGGATCGGGAGGATCATCGTGACCAGACCCGCCAGTGTGTTCGGAAGCGAGAAATTTGCAAAAACTCGGCCAGATTGGGCACGGGCCAACAAGGCGGCTCTGAAGTCTCCATCCAGGTTGGTGCGCTGCATCAGTTCGGTCTTGAGTGCATCCAACCCCACGAAATGCTGGTAGAGCGCCTGAGCGCCAACAACCATGGCCACAGCGACCAGAGTCAGTAGTGAGGCGCACAGTGCCTCTGAACGCAACTTGCACCTCCATAAACTAAACAGAAGACACGAGTATGAAAGGAAGAGCAGAAGCACCTCTTGGCTGCGGGCTTGGTTTGTCGTCCAGATAAGTGATGGAACCAGGGCTACTAACGGCAGGAAGGCCAATACCGCGTGGCGAAACATCACGTTTGCAACGCCTCTCCGGTGTCCTTGAAACAGAACAACGGCACAAGCCGATACTGCGCCCAGCAGTAATAGGTAACGTGATTGGAAGAAGACCTCACCGGGATACAGTAGGTTGAGTACGACGGCAGTCAGCAGAATGACGAGGACCAACCTTGTGTGTTCGGGAAGCTGTCCAGAGATGCCGGAATCAGCGGACATACTGGGGAAGATGAAGGGCTGAGTTGGAAACCTTTGCGCGAACCGGACCAAGTCTGGCCTCGATCTGTTGAATCAAGGGATCGCCTGCAGCGGCACGTTTCAGGCTTCCCTCCCACGCGGAAATGGCTTCAGGAAACCTTCCTTGCGCTTCACGGCACATGCCCAGCCGGAAGAAACCTTCGGGTGCTTCTGGAAATCGTTGGATGATCAACCCAGCGATCTCTTCAAGGGCATCCAACTTGTTGACGCGCTGATAGGCGACCGCAATGTTGCTTAGGGCCCGGATGTTGTTAGGATTTACGTACGTCGCCCGATAGAAAAAATAGAGAGCTCGCTGCATCTTCCCCATTTCCGCATACACCCGGCCCAGGTTGTTGATGGCGACATCAAAATCAGGCGAGGCATTCAGGGCTGCGTGAAACCTCTGCCTGGCGAGTTCTGTTTGTCCCTTGTCGAAGTAGTAACCACCTATGCCAGAGAGAGCTAGGTGATACTTGGGATGGATTGCCAGAGAATGCAAAAACTCGATGCCTGCGCGGTTGATGTTGCTTTGATTAATGTAGTGGAGCCCGAGATTATAGTGCGCAATCTCGTTGTAGAAGTCTTGTTCGATGACACTCGTCCAGAACAATTCGTTGTTCTTCCACGCGCGATTGAACTGAGTTGTCTGGAAGCCCAGCCATATAAGCCAGCCAGCCGCCATACCGGCCAAGGCCGTTCGTGCCACAGGAAACGGGTGGCAACGCGTCCACACCCAACGAGCAGTGAGTGCCAGCAGAACCCAAATCCCGGCTTCCGAAACGTAGAGATACCGGTTTGCCATCTGGATGGGCAGCGGCACGATATTCAGGACCGGAATCATTAGAATCACGAATGAGGCGAACCAGAAGAATAGCGGCTTAGAGAGCCGCGCCAGAAGTACTAGTCCAGCCATGCACAACAGAAGCGGAAGCCAGTAGCCGAATGCCATGAAGGAAGGCGATTCCCGGGGATAGTAGAAGCCACTGAGGTTTGCTGGAAACAAGAGCAGTTTGAAGTACTCCTCAAACAGGTGCCCGGAGGCAAACGCACTGAGAAGCGATCCTCCACGGTGATAAGAATTCAATGCTTGATGGGCGCCCGCTGCATGTATCGAGAAGAAAGCATGAATCTCCGCAAGAACAATGAAGGGCAGCTTGTCGTAAAGCCGCAACTGCAGCAGCTTTCTTTCCTTAAAGGCATAGTCGTAGGCGAGAAAGACCAACGGCGCAACGACGGTGCTTGCCTTTGAAAGCAACGAAAGGAGAAAACAGAACACTGAAAGCAAAAAATTCAGGCGGGCGCTTTTTTTCCTGTACTGGATGTATTGATGGAAAGACAAGAAGAAGAATAACGTGGCCAATAGGTTCTTTCGTTCAGACGCCCAACTTACCGTTTCCACATTTACCGGGTGAATGGCGAACAGAACGATGCTTCCTAGTACGACGAATCGGGGCAGGGAGAACTGGCGCAACAAGAAAAACAACGCGATCACACAGCCAAGATGCAACAGCAGATTGTGAAGGTGATAGCCGACGGGATTGAGCTTCCAGAGGCTATAATCCAACGCGTAAGAGAGCAATGTCAAAGGAGCGTAGTTGGCAAAATAGGGCTCTGTAACGATCTTGTTCAGCTTCTGAAGAGACAGCGAGCGGATCAGCGGATTGTTAACAATGTACTCCGGGTCATCCCAGTTGGTGAATTCGCGAGGAAACGTGCTGAGGTACAGCCCACCGGAGATTAATAACGTGAAGAGAAGAATCAACCAATCCAATTTGGACACTTTGACTTCGGTGTCCAGAGTGGATGTTCGCTCCGACGAGAGGATGGTTTGGGACTCGCTACTTTCAGACGTGAACTCTTCATGAATCTGCAAATCAGACTCCGTGCGCAATGATGATCAATTCTTGCCCGATCTTGCTACCACTCTCAATACTCCGCCTCGACCGATGGCCGCTTCGATCAGGGCGAAGAAGAGCGAAGGCATGGCCAGCGCCCCAGCCAGTGCGAACTGCCCAAGCTTGACACCCAGCGCAGGAGAAAATTCGCGCTTGAGGATTCGATAGAACTGGCCCCGTTCTCCTCCAATCACGTTCAGCCAGCTTTGCAAAACTCCGTAAGGCCCTTGTTCCAATGACAATGTGGTCGTCTTTTGAACCTGGAAGCCACTCGACACAAGCAACCGCTGCAGCCCGTCGAGTGAGAAATGATAGAGATGATGTTCCAAGTCGAGATGAAACCAATTCTTGCCGGTGGTGCAGGATTGCAGACTGGTGAGATTAGGTACTTCCAAATAAAGTAGACCGCCAGGCTTGAGCACTTTGGAAATCAGGGCGAGGGTCGCCCGCGGATGGTCCAAATGCTCGAGAACATGCCAGAGGATCACTCCATCGAAATGCTGCTCGGTGAAATGGCACTCCTCCAACGGTTGGGTATATACCTGAAGTCCCTCCGTCTGGGCTGCTCGCCGAGCTGCCAACACGGAGCGCTCTATGCCGTGGCACTCGTGTCCCAATTGTGCAAGTTGGTGAAGCAGCAAGCCTCGGCCGCAGCCGATCTCAAGAATTCGGCCTCTCCGACCCATCAAGGCGTTAACGCGTGCGGCCCTCTTCCGGGTGATCCATGCGACAAGAGCTTCCACAGCCGGAACGAATTTGACGTTATCGGGACCGTAGTAAGCCTCGGAGTATTGGGCTTCCAATGTGGATGGATCGAGCTTTGGAAAGGTTTCGCTGGTCCCGCAACTTGCACAAGTGCGAAGGGAGCGATTCTCCTCGTCCAATCGAGTGGCACCAAACTGGTCGGCACCGCAAGCAATGCAGACAGTGACAGGCATCGTGCTCAACTGAACTGCTTGTATCTGATGAATCCCCATTTGAACAACAAGTACTTGATGATCGTGCACAGAATCGACAGCCCGTAGACGCCGCCGGCTTTGAAGCTGGCCGAAGAGGAATCGAAGGAGTAGCGTGTGGAAACGGGAATCTCTTTGAAGCGCATGTTCTTGATTACGAACTGCACCAGGATCTCGTTGTCGAAAACAAAGTTCTCAGAGTTTGCTTCAAAGTTCACGCTTTCCAACGCATGCCGATTGTACGCCCGGTAGCCTGTGTGAAACTCTGAAAAGCTCGTTCCCAGAACGAGGTTTTCCATCCAGGTGAGAAACTTGTTGGCTATGAACTTGTATAGGGGCATACCACCCCGCAGCGGGTCGCCCAACCGCCGGGAAGCCAGCACGACGTCAGCGTCTCCGTGCAAGATGGGCTGGACCATATCTCTCACGATGGTTGGATCGTACTGATAGTCGGGATGCAGCATCACAACGATTTCCGCGCCCTCGTCCAGCGCCTTGGCGTAGCAGTTTTCTGATTGCCGCCATAGCCGCGGTTTTTACGGTGACGTATGGCTTGAATGTCGAGCTCCGATGCGACTTCCAGTGTGTTGTCAGAACTCGCATCGTCCACGAGAATGATCTGGTAGTAGCTGCCTTCAGGCAGAGCATAGTAGGTTTTCTCGAGCGTGAGTGCCGCGTTGTAGGCAGGCATGACGATCACGATCTTGGGTTTTCGAGCTGGAGACCTAGTTTTCCCTGCGCCGGCTGAGTCGGTAGGCATTGTGTTGGTGGCTATCGGTTTGTCCGCAGTCAAAATCTTCTATAGTCCCGCAGCGATATTCTCGTAAAGGTTCGAATAGTCCTTCAACATCTTTTCTACAGAGAAATCGTCAACGCTGTGCAACGCCTGCTCGCCCATGGTCTTCCGGAGGGGCTCATTCTTCAGCAATCGAACCACTGTCGCAGCCATCGCTTCGGTGTCTCCCGAGGGGACTAGAAAGCCGTTCTGGCCCTCTTGGACTACTTCTCCAATGCCGTCGACATGACTCGCTACAGCAGGAACACCAGACGCGAAAGCCTCCACCAGCGATCTCGGGAGCCCTTCCCACAGGGAAGTCAGCAGAAAGACATCAAATGCCCTCATTAATTCGGGGACATCGCGTCTCCAACCCAACATCCGTAACGACGAGCTGATTCCCAGTTTCTCAGCTTGTGCTTCGAGCTGTGGCCGCAGTGATCCATCTCCAACCATTACAAAAAAAACCCCCGGATACTCCGCCGCAATCCTGGCGGCTGCTTCTAGAAAGAGATGCAGGGCCTTGGCGGGCGTGAAGGATGCTACAACGCCGACGATCTTATCGGATGGCTTAAACCCTAACTCTATCTTTTTTTTACTCTTATCTGTTCCTACAGCTCGAAACTCGCCGAAGTCCACACCCGAACGAATGAGGGCGCATTTCTCACGAAGGAAGATCCCATACGATTGCCCGAGCACTCGATTAGGATCAGAAACAGCAACAAACTGAGAAGTAATCAAAGCACTTGCTCGTTCCAAGCCCACATAGAATGCCCTTTGCCAAAGAGGGTGCCGTGGGCTGAATCCAAAGCCATGGTAGGTGTGCACAATTCTTGGGACCCCGGCCAGTCTTGCTGCCCATCGCCCAACGATGCCCGCCTTCGGAGTATGAGTGTGAACGATGTCTGGCCCAAAATGGCGAAGAGTTTCGCAAATCCTTCTGACGGACCGAATGTCATCCCATGCTCCTCCAGGCCCGATACGCCTTGTCATTTCAGGAATCACACGGTGTTTGATGGTTTGTATTGCAGACAGTTCTGGAAGAAGCAGGCCTCCGTCCCCTGTGATCACCATTTGTTCGAAGCGGTGTGTGTCCAGACCACGACTAAGATGCAGCACCACCCGCTGTGCGCCGCCCAAGTCCATGCGCGTGATGATTCTGGCTATCTTGATTTTTCCCGCAGAATCTTTAGGCACCGATTTTGTTGAGACCGGTCCGCCGATGGCGCTCTGCTAAAGAGTCATATCCACTTTCTTTAGAGCGTAGGCAACCGAAACACATGCTAGAAGGGTGAGCAAGAGGGTTACCAGCACCGCCGTCGTGCTGATTCGAGTCACCAATAGGGCGATGATCCCCAGGACGGCGGCTGCCACGTAGCTCGCGATCACCGTTTGTTCTACGCTCAACCGCCATTTCCGCAGACGAAGCGCAAAGTGATCCGGGCTGCCTTGCATGATGGGCAAACCCCGACAGAAACGGAGATACATGACCAGCAACATGTCGAAGACCGGAACCCCCAGGAGCAAAATCGGCGCAACCGCTCCCAAGAGGCTGGCACGAGTATACGCCCCGTTCATCGACAGGGCGGCCAGCATGAGCCCGATGAAAAGACTTCCGGCATCGCCGAGGTAGATCTTTGCGGGACGAAAGTTGTAGCGCAAGAATCCGAGCAAGCTGCCAGCCAGTGCGATTGAAAGTGGGACGATCAGCTCGCGCCCGCTGCGGTAGTTCACGACTACAAGAATGAGTGCAGCGATTGCTGCGACTCCCGAGGCCAATCCATCCATAATGTCAATCAAGTTGAATGCGTTAGTGATGGCCATCACCCACAACACAGTGAGTGGAATCGCAACCCAGACAGGAAGTATGGTGAGCTTGATGAAGATCGAAGCCTTGACCAGAACACAGGCCGCGATGAACTGTCCCAGCAGCTTGACTTTCGGACTCAAGACCCCGAGATCGTCAATCAGCCCAAGGATAACGATGATCGCTCCGGCGAGAAGAATGCCGAGCACTTCGCGGCTGTATTGATGGACGAACCCAGTCGCGAGCAGAAACGAGAGGTAAACAGCCAATCCTCCCAGATACGGCACGGGTTCGGCATGTCTCTTGAGCCCCCCAGGTTTGTCCATGATGCCGAACTTCAAAGCGGCCTGGCGAAATAGCGGCGTGAGATAAAGAGACAGCAGGAAGGCGAGAACGAACGTCAGGCAGTGAAGAATCATAAGCATCTGGCGTCAGGGTTTTCTTGCATAAACCACCAACTTTCCTCCCAGCCTGGAAAAGGGTTTGCTGACCCAAAAGGCCGCCTTGGCGGCTAGTTTCTCAGTCGCTGACAATTGCACGCGCGACAGTTCTTGATTTACAGTTGCGAGCGAAATCAAATCGAACCCGGTGGATCCCAAGAGCCGCGATAGACTCTCGGCCGTGAAATACGACAAATGATCTGGGTAGTATAACCGGCTCATTGGGCTACTGAATGATTGCAGGCTGGCAGCAAAGAGGACTCGAGAGATCCGGCGCAGAAGAGCTTGATCATTCGGCGTCAAGATAAAGCAGACCCCGCCCGATTTCAGGACTCTGAGCACCTGTTCGAGGTCCTGTCGGGGATCCTCTGCGTGCTCAATTAGGTCGTACATGGTCACCACATCAAAACTCGATTCTGGAAGCTGCAGCTCCGTAAGCAATTGCTGGTGTACCTCACAGTGAAATCGGTCTTTCACCAACAACGCAAGTCTTGGTGAGATCTCGATGCCCACTGCCACGAAACCAAGCGCCTGTGCCCGCCCAAGAAGAGCACCGTTGCCACAACCCACATCGAGCAAATGCAATTGGGAATCATGATTTCTCACGGCTGCTTGGCAACGCTGCAAGTATCCGTCGAGATGTGTCTCAACTTCCTGGTCGATGCCAGAAAAATAGTGGCTTTGCCCACCGTTGCCGTAGCTCGAGTACATGCTGCGAATGGACTGAGCATCATGGACCACATCCAGGTAAACATGTGTGCAGCTGGTGCAACGACGAACTGGACGCTGTTCGACTTCAAAGACCATTCGCGTCCTGGATGAGCCGCAGGCTCGACACGATTTCATGGCACAATTACCAAGGCCCGCTCAGGGTCATGATCTGTGTTCCATTTCGAATGAACTGGGGCCCCAACGCAACCTTCACTGACGACCGGCTGGCCTTGAGGTGGCTTCCAACCAGGCCTGAAACATCAGCACATCCCAGATCGGATACTGCCAGTTTCTTTGCCCCGTGAGATGTTCGTTCCACTTCTTGCGAATCGGAGACGGGTCGAGATAGCCCTCTGTTCTGAGGCGCGATTCATCGAGCAGCACCTCAGCCCAGTCACGCAATGGACCTCGCAGCCAGGCATCCAGCGGAACTGCAAATCCAGCTTTGGGGCGTTCCAAAAGCGACTCCGGCACATACTTGTACAGTACTTGGCGAAGTATCCATTTACCCCGCTTGTTGCGAATCTTGAGATGAGGTGGCAGGGTCCAGGCAAACTCAAGCAGCGTATGATCCAGCAAGGGAGTCCGTGCCTCCAGGCTCACAGCCATGCTGGCACGATCCAGCTTCACCAAGATGTCGTCCGGCAAGTAGGTTATCGTGTCCAGAAACATCATGCATTCTGCCATGTCCGGACTCTCGAGGCCTAGTCTGGGATCTGTGACCGCCGTCGACGGCTCTGAAGCACCCAACACCAGTTCGGCTGGGTCGTCCCAATGTGAAACCAGCTTCACATAAAGATGTTCTGGGCTACCTGCTGAAAGTGCATCGGCGAGCTTCTGCAGTTTGTCGCCAGAATGCTTCTGTTTCAGGTGTGGAGGCAGGGCCGGTTCCAGAAAGTTCAAAACGCGTTGCCAGGACCGAGGAGACAATGCATTGAGGGTCAGGCTTCCCAATGTGCGCAACCAAGACGGAATCGGTGCCACCTTCTTCCAGAGGTCAGCACCCCACACGTAACGGTTGTATCCCCCAAATAACTCATCCCCTCCATCTCCCGAAAGACTCACGGTTACGTGCTGGCGCGCCAAGCGCGATATCAGCAGCGTCGGAATCTGGGACGAGTCAGAGAAGGGCTCATCATAGATCCTTGCCAATTGAGGGATCACGGCCAAGGTATCCCCGGCCGTCACGTTGACCTCCGTATGGGTTGTTCCCAAGTGCTTGGCTACCGCACGAGCATGCTGAGCCTCGTTGTATTCATCGAAGGAGCTACCCAGACAGAACGTTTGAATTGGTCGAGAGCGCTGCGACTGCATTAGCGCCACGACGGCTGAAGAATCCACACCGCCGGAGAGAAAGGCCCCGAGAGGGACATCGGCAACCATCCTCGACCGCACCGATTGCTCCAGCCGTCGTTCCAGCTCTGTGACGGCATCTGTCTCGGAACCAGCAAACGGTTTTTGACGACCGCCTACCGCTGCTTCCCGCAGGGTCCAGTAGGGCAAGGAGGACAGAGTCGGACTGCTTTTCGAACAGTCGAGGGTCAGAACCGTTGCGGGCTGCAGTTTAAAAATGCCCTCGTATATGGAGTGCGGTGCTGGGACGCAGTTGTGGCGGAAATAGAGCGCCAGTGCCGAACGATTGATAGTTGCTCGAAAACCAGGATATGCGTTCAGACTTTTCAGCTCTGAGCCAAACAGAAAGGATGTTCCCATCCAACCGTAGTAAAGCGGCTTCTCCCCAAGGCGATCCCGCACAAGATGCAATTGGCGCTGCTGACGGTCCCAAAGCGCAAAAGCAAACATGCCATTGAAGTTCTGCAGCGCACGCTGCACGCCCCACTGACTGACGGCGGCCAGAATCACCTCAGTGTCGGAACGGCCGCGGAAAGAGTGTCCTTCTATCTCCAGTTGCTGTCGCAGTTCGCCATGGTTGTAGATCTCGCCATTGAAGACGATGACGAAGCGCTTGCAGCGTGAGTGCATCGGCTGGCGGCCGCTTTCGGTGAGATCCAGGATGGCCAACCGTCGAAAGCCCAGCGCGATTCCAACTTGGGCATCCGTCCAGGTAGCTCCGTCATCCGGGCCTCGATGGCGCAAGGTCTCAGCCATCTGCGACACGACCGCCCCAAGCAGTTCATTATCCCTGTCGCCAGAAGTATCAATGAAGCCAGCAAGACCGCACATTCGGATGTACTTAGGGATACAGAATATAGGGGAGAGCTGCTTCGCCTTCGGACACACACCTGGATAGAAACGCCGACAATTCCAGATTTGCGACGCCCGTTAGAGTCCCAATCGGCTTTCGAAGTTCACGGATAAGCGGACTACTCGTGTACAGAAATTGAATTGCCTATTTCGCCGCTGAGAGCAACAGTTCGGCCAGTCGTGGCCCTGTGACTTCCAAAGAATAGGAGCCCTCCACCTTCTTTCGACCAGCGCGGCCAAATTCTTCACAGCGCTCCGGTTGGCTGCGAAGCTGGCTTAGTGCGCTGAGCCATTCAGTTGCGTCAGCGGCCAGATATCCGTTGACTCCGTCCTCGACAATCTCGCAGTTGACACCCACTGGAGAAGCCACGACCGGCAGGCCACATGCCATGTACTGGATCAGTTTGTAGCCGCACTTGCCTCGCGCCCACGCATCGTCTTGCAAAGGCATGATGCCGACCGTGAAGTTTTGGACCGCTTGAACCTCCGACGATTCTGACCAGTCCATGACGTCAGCAGTCACTCCAGGAAGGTTCAATTCGCCGGAACCGACCAACCGTAGAGCAGTTCCCTCCCAACTGGTGGCTTGTCGCCATACCTCGAGCAGTGGTAGCAAGTAGCGAGTGGTCGATTGCGACCCGATCCAACCGATGACAAAATCGCTGCCTCGGTGGGACAACGATGGAGGATAGCGCCGGAGATCGACGACCGTCGGGAGTATCTCAATATGGGCTGCGCCCGCCTGGCGCGCACGATCGGCTAGATACGAATTTCCAGCCACAACAAGTGCGGCACGCTTCATGACCCGATCGATCTTATGACCTAAAAGCCATCGAACCGCCGCAACCGAGTGAAGATCATAGCGATGAAAGGCTGCGTCGTCGTAGTCGACAACATAAGGT
>Ga0180085_1000031_pt1 | contig 37734 bp, 30 predicted proteins | sample EasRiv730_16_10D_FD_123013 | JGI IMG/M metagenome (GOLD analysis project Ga0180085, IMG submission 123013) | Soil microbial communities from meander-bound floodplain in the East River, Colorado, USA - East River metaG ERMLT730_16_10D | ecosystem: Environmental > Terrestrial > Soil > Floodplain ... | reverse complement strand
GCACGTTGGCGCAGCCGCGCGCGTAGTAGCGCTCGATCTCGGCGAGGACCGCGCGCGGCTTCTGCGTCGTGGCCGCGCTGTCGAGGTAGACCAGCGGGCGCCCGTGCACCGCCTGCTCGAAGATCGGGAAATCGGCGCGCCAGACCGAGTGGCTCGGCGCGGGCGCCCGTCCGGAGGCGCGAGGTTCGAGGTCGCGGGCGCGCATGTCGCTCACGCCCCGATGCCGTCGAGCGCCTCGTCGACGCGCTCTTCCGCGAACTGGCGCACGGGCGCGAGGTCCATCCGCTCGAGCACTTCGGCGGCAAACGCCCGCACGAGCATCCGTCGCGCCGCGGCCAGGCCGACCCCGCGGCTGCGCAGGTAAAAGACCGCGTCCTCGTCCAGGCGGCCGATCGTCGCGCCGTGGGTGCACTTCACGTCGTCGGCGCGGATCTCGAGCTGCGGTCGGGTGTGGGCCAGGGCGGCCTCCGACAGCAGGAGATTCGGGTTCGACTGCTTGGCGTCCGTCTTCTGCGCCCCGGCGCGGACGAGGATCCGACCGTGGAACGTGCCCCGCGCGCGCCCGGCCAGCACCCCCTTGTACAGCTCGCGACTCGCGGTGTGCTCGCGCGCGTGATCCAGCAGTGTCGTATGCGTCAGGTGCTGGTCCTCGCGCGCGATCCACAGGGCGTCCAGCACCGCCTCGGCGCCGTTTCCGTCGAGCACGCAGCCCAGATCGTGACGCACGATGCGCCCGCCGAGGTCCAGGCGCCGCGAGACGTAGCGGCTCGCCGCCGCCAGGCGGCTCGCGATCGAGGAGACGTGGATCGCCTGCGGGCCTTCGATCTGGATCCGGTAATGCTCGAGCGCGGCGTTCTCGCCGACCTCGACCTCGGTCAGGGCGTTCGTCCAGTACGGACCGACGCCGAGCGCGAGGTGCGTCTCGACGACCCGCGCCTGGCTCGAGCGCTGGGCCACGACGACCGACCGGGAGTGGATCGCCGCCGGCTCGCGGCGCTCCGTCGTGAGGTGCACGATGTGGATCGGCCGCCCGAGCGTCGCTCCGGGCGGGACGACGACGACGGCGCCGTCCTCGGCCAGCGCGGCGCCGAGCGCCGTGAGCGCCGGTAGCTCCGCGGGCACGCGGCGTGACAGCACGGCCTCGAGCAGCGCCGGCGCCTCGCGCAGGGCCGCGGACAGACTGGTGATCCACGGCTCGTCATCCGACCGCGTGGACGGAGTGAACGGCTCGACCGGCCGGCCATCGACGAGCACCAGGCGATACGCATCGGGCAGGATGCACGCCGCCGCGGGAAGAGGGAGCGCCGGCGCTTGGCCGTGCGGCGCCTGGGCCAACGGCGTCGCGGCGAGGCTGGCCAGGTCCCCCGCGCTCCAGCCGTCGGCCTGGGCCGCGTCGAGCCCCAGCGCGTCGAAGCGCGCCCGGCTCGCACGACGCAGCTCGGCCAGCCAGGCCGGGCCGGTCCGCTCGAGCTCCGTGCCGCGCGCGAGGACGCGCTCGGCGAACGTCCGGGCCTGCACGTCGCGGGCGATCATCCGGCGCTCGCTCCCGGCGCCGACGCCGCGTCCGCCTCGAGCCAGCCGTAGCCACGCGCCTCGAGGTCGAGCGCGAGACTGCGGTCACCCGTGCGGACGATGCGACCGCCCGACAGGACGTGAACCACGTCCGGAACGATGTACTCGAGCAAGCGCTGGTAGTGCGTGATGACCAGGATGGCGCGACGCGGATCGCGCAGCCGGTTCACGCCGTCGGCGACGACGCGCAGCGCGTCGATGTCGAGCCCCGAGTCGGTCTCGTCGAGGATCGCGAGCTCCGGGTCGAGCACCGCCAGCTGGAAGATCTCGTTGCGCTTCTTCTCGCCACCCGAGAACCCCGCGTTGACCGACCGACGCAGGAAGCTCTCGTCCATGCCGACGAGCGCCAGCTTCTCGCGAACCAAGGCCAGGAAGTCGAGCGCGTCGACCTCGGGCAGTCCACGGTGCTTGCGTCGCGCGTTGAGCGCGGCCTTGAGGAACTGCAGGTTGCTCACACCGGGGATCTCGACCGGATACTGGAAGGCGAGAAACACCCCCTCGCAGGCGCGGTCCTCGGGCGCGAGCTCGAGCAGGTCACGCCCGCCGTAGCGCACCTCGCCCGCCGTGACCTGGTAGGTGTCGCGACCGGCGAGGACCGCCGCGAGCGTGCTCTTCCCCGAGCCGTTCGGTCCCATGATCGCGTGCACTTCGCCAGCACGCAGCGTCAGATCGATGCCCTTGAGGATCGGGTTTCCCAGGACGGAGGCGTGCAGGCCGCGAATCTCGAGCATGGACGGAGTCTCTCCCGTTGCGGACCGGTCGGGCGGGCCGTGCCGCCGCCGCCGCGAATCAACCGACGCTGCCCTCGAGGTTGATCTCGAGGAGCTTCTGCGCCTCGACCGCGAACTCCATCGGCAGCTCGCGGAACACCTCCTTGCAGAACCCGTTCACGATCATCGACACCGCATGCTCCTTCGAGATGCCGCGCTGCTGGCAGTAGAACAGCTGGTCGTCGCCGATCTTCGACGTGGTGGCCTCGTGCTCCATCGTCGCCGTCGGGTTCGCCACGTCGATGTACGGGAACGTGTGCGCCCCGCAGCGGTCGCCCAGCAGCATCGAGTCGCATTGCGAGTAGTTGCGCGCGCCGTCGGCCCCGCGCTGGATCTTGACCAGTCCGCGGTAGGTGTTCTGTCCGCGCCCGGCCGAGATGCCCTTCGAGACGATCGTGCTCTTGGTGCGCTTGCCGATGTGCAGCATCTTCGTCCCGGTATCGGCCTGCTGGCGTCCGGCGGTCAACGCGACCGAGTAGAACTCGCCGACCGAGTCGTCGCCCTGCAGGATGCAGCTCGGGTACTTCCAGGTGATCGCCGAGCCCGTCTCGACCTGGGTCCAGCTGATCTTGGATCTGCGACCCAGGCACTTGCCGCGCTTGGTCACGAAGTTGTAGATCCCACCTCGCCCCTCGGCGTCGCCGGGGTACCAGTTCTGCACCGTCGAGTACTTGATCTGAGCGTCGTCCAGCGCCACGAGCTCGACGACCGCGGCATGCAGCTGATTCTCGTCGCGCATCGGCGCCGTGCAGCCCTCGAGATAGCTGACGTAGCTCCCGGCGTCGGCCACGATCAACGTGCGCTCGAACTGGCCGGTCTTGGCGGCGTTGATGCGGAAGTACGTCGAGAGCTCCATCGGGCAGCGCACGCCCGGCGGCACGTACACGAACGAGCCGTCGGTGAACACGGCCGAGTTCAGCGCGGCGAAGAAGTTGTCCGTGTAGGGCACGACCGTGCCGAGCCAGCGGCGGATCAGGTCGGGGTGGCTCTGCGCCGCTTCGGAGAAGGGACAGAAGAGGATGCCCAGCTCGCCCAGCTTGTCGCGGAACGTCGTCGCCACGGACACGCTGTCGAACACCGCATCGACCGCCACGCCGGCCAGAAGCTCCTGCTCGCGCAGCGGGATCCCGAGCCGCTCGTAGGTGCGCAGCAGCTCCGGATCGACTTCGGCCAGGCTCTTGGGGCCTTCCGCGCTCCGCTTCGGCGCGGAGTAGTAGACGATCGACTGGTAGTCGATCGGCGGGTATTGCACGTTGGCCCAGTGCGGCTCGCGCAGCGTCGTCCAGTGCCGGTAGGCCTTGAGGCGCCAGTCGAGCAGGAAGTCGGGCTCGCCCTTCTTCTCCGAGATCAGCCGGATCGTCGCCTCGTCGAGGCCCGCCGGGACCGCCTCGGACTCGATATCGGATACGAACCCCCAGCGGTATTCGCGGTTCGCCAGGTCGTGCACCGCGTTGCTGTCCGTCTTCATCGTTTTCTCGCTCCGCCGTGAATCGGCCGGCGCCCCGCCGCCCGCTCCCCCACGCCGAGCAGGCGCTCGGCGGCCGGAGGATCGGCCATCATCTCGGTGATCGGGATCTGCTCGAGCGTTCGCTCGACCTCGCGGCTGATGCGCGTCCAGTGCCCGCGGGTCGGACAGTACGATTCACGCTCGCACGCGCCGGGCTCGGCCCCGCACTGGACCATGCTGATCGGTCCTTCCACCGCGCGGATCACCTGGGCCACGGACGTCTGGGCCGGCGCGCGCTCGAGCCGGTACCCGCCACCGGCACCACGGTGCGAGGCCAGGACCCGCTCGCGGGTCAGCCCGCGCAGGATCTTGCTCACCATGGGCAGCGGCAGGCGGCTCCACGCCGCGGCCTCGCGCGCCGTGTGCACGTGTCCGGCGGGTCGGGCGGCGAGGTAGCCCAGCAGCATCACCGCGTAGTCCGCTTCCTTCGTGATCCGCAGCATCCCCAGGTCCCGTCGAATCCTACCAATTCGGTCTGCATTGGCAGTCTAGCGCCCCCGCGCGTGTCGCGCCAGACGCCGGCCCCGTCGCGCGCGGTCCGTGGATGCGGCGGCGCGGCGACCCTGGTACCCTTTCGCGGGCCTGCCTGCCGATGCGATCCTCGCTCTCCAACCGCCGCGTCGTTCTCCTCGGCCCGCAGCGTTTTCAACCCTGCGTCGCCCCGGCCCTCGCTGCGCTCGGCTGCACGGGGTCGCTGGCGGTGGTCACCGCCGGCTGGCAGGAGCGCGAGGCGGAGGTCGACGAGCTCCGGGCTCACGTCGAGCGGGAGGTCGTCAACCTCAAGATCTACGAGCGTGCGGAGAGCGCGCTGGCCGACGATCCCGAGCTGGCGAGCGCGCTGCGGCAGCGCCAGGAGGACCTGCAGCGCTTGCAGGAGCTGTACCGCCTGCGCCTGACGCTGGCGCTTCGCGCGGTGGTCGAGATCGAGAGTCGCGAGGGCGCATTCGCGCCCGAGCATCGACGCGACGCGCTCCACGCCGTGCGGGTCCTGGATCGACAACACGTCGGTCGGATCCGTCGCGACCACGCGGTGTTCGAAGAGCGCTGGCACCCGCTCGACCGGCCGTCGATCGTGCACCACCGCAACCAGATCCGACGCGCGCTCGAGCACGCGTCGGGGCTTGCCATCGCCGGCGGCCACGTCGCGGTGCTGCTGAACCGCCTGCGCCTGTTCGGGCTGCTCGACCTGGCGCCGCGTCTGCCGGTCGTGGCCTGGTCCGCCGGGGCGATGGCGTTGGCCGAGCGCGTCGTGCTGTTCCACGACGACCCGCCCCAAGGGCCCGGGCACGCCGAGGTCCTGGATGTGGGCCTCGCGGCGTGCCCGCGGGTGGTGCCGTTGCCGCACGCCGCTCGCCGATTGCATCTGGGGGATCCGGCCCGCGTGGCCCGCTTCGCGCAGCGCTTCGCGCCCGCGGCGTGTCTGCCACTCGACGGCGGCGAGCACATCGAGTTCGACGGCCGGAGCTGGCGCGCAGGTCCGGGTGTGCGGCGTCTCGGGGTTCGCGGCGACGTCGCGGAGTTCCGCGCACTGTGAGCGCCATCATCCACGAGCTGCTGGCTGGCGGCGCTCCCGATCCGGGGCGCGTCGAGCGGTTCCTCGCGGCACGCGGCTACCCGCACGTCGAGGGTCGCTCGGCCACGTTCGTGTTCCACGGCCCCGCGGACCAGGTGTTGCTGCGGCACTGGATCTACGGCCTGCCCTCGTCCCAGCCGTTCCACCGCCTGGAGGGGACCGATCTCTGGTTCCTCGAGGTCGACCTGCCCGAGCGCTCGCGGATCGAGTACAAGATCGAGCGCGTCGTCGGCGTGTCGCGCGAGTGGCTCATGGATCCGCTCAACCCGCGCGTGTCGCGCGACCCGTTCGGCGCCAACTCCGTGTGCCACGGCCAGGGCTACGAGACGCCGTCCTGGGTGCACCACGACCCGGAAGCCCGCTCCGGCGAGGTCGTCGAGCTGCGCGTGCGCAGCCGGGCGCTCGGCGGGGTCCGTCGGGTCCAGGTGTACCTTCCCGCGCGGTTCCGCCGTCGTCGGCGCTACCCGCTGCTCGTCGTGCACGACGGACGGGACTACCTGGAGTACGCCGGGCTGCGTGTCGTGCTCGACAACCTGATCCACCGCCTCGAGATCCCACCGATGATCGTCGCGGCGAGCGAGCCACGGGAGCGGCTGTGGGAGTACGCCGCGGAGGCGCGTCACGCCGAATTCCTCTCGCACGAGCTGTTGCCCAAGCTCGAGGCGCGGTTCCCGCTCGTGCCGCGCGCCTCGCATCGCGGTCTCGTCGGCGCGAGCTTCGGCGCCGTCGCCGCGCTCCACACAGCGTGGCGCAGCCCGGGCCTGTGGGGCCGGCTGCTGCTGCAGTCCGGCTCGTTCGCGTTCTCGGACATCGGGGAGCACCGCCGCGGAGCCGCATTCGACCCGGTGGTCGAGTTCGTGAACGGATTCCGCGATCGGCCCGGCCGCCCGTCCGAGAAGGTGTTCGTCAGCTGCGGCGTGTACGAGTCGCTGATCTACGAGAATCGCTCGCTCGTGCCGCTGCTGCAGTCGACGGGCATGGACGTGCGCTACGTCGAGGCGCGCGACGGACACAACTGGGACAATTGGCGCGATCGCATGCGGGAAGGCCTGTCCTGGCTGTTCCCCGGTCCGCTGTGGATGGTGTACGAGTAGGAGGGGAGTGACCGTGGCCAACGTGACGCGCCGGATCGGACTGTCCCTGGGGGCGGACCTGTGCTGGCCGATCTGCTTCGAGGAGATCCTCAAGCGCCTGCGCCTGTCGCTTCCGCTCGACGGCGATCGGGTCGAGTTCGCGGTCGAGCGCGTGGCGATCGAGCCGTTCGACCTGCGGCAGCCCTGCCGCTACGACCTGGTGATCGACCGGCTGACCCACTGGTTCCCGCTGACGCGCGAGTGGATCAAGAAGGCCGTGCTGATGGACGGTCTGTACGTGTTCAACAACCCGTGGTCGGTCCAGTCGATGGAGAAGTCGACGACCTACGCGGCGATGATCCACCTCGGCCTGCCGATCCCCGAGACCTGGCTCGTGCCCCCCAAGGCGTACGAGCCGACGCCGGACCTGAGCCCGACCCTCGAGCGCTACGCCCGGCTGTTCGACTTGGCGGCGCTGGGCCAGCGCCTGGGCTACCCGCTGTTCATGAAGCCCTTCGACGGCGGAGCCTGGGTCGGCGTGAGCAAGATCGACGACGACGAGGCATTGCGGGCGGCCTATGAGGCGAGCGGGAAGCGGCTGATGCACCTCCAGCAGGCCGTGCACCCGTTCGACATGTTCGTGCGCGTCGTGGGAATCGGGCCCCAGACGCGGTTGATCCGTTACGACCCGGCGGCTCCGCTCCACGACCGGTACCGGATGGACAGCGGCTTCGTCACGCCGGGGGAGCACGAGACGCTGCGGCGCATGGGCCTCACGATCAACGCGTTCTTCGGCTGGGACTACAACTCGTGCGAGTGCCTGCGCCAGGACGGCGTGTTCCACCCGATCGACTTCGCCAACCCGTGCCCGGACTCTCAGGTCACCTCCCTGCACTACCACTTTCCATGGGTCGTGCTGGCGCAGATGCGCTGGGCCCTGTTCTGTGCGGCGACGCGGCGGCGCATGCGCCGTACGCTCGACTGGGATCCGTACTACCGCGCGCGCGAGCGGGCGTCGACGTTCGAGGAGCGGCTCGTGGCCTACGCCGCGATCGCGGACGCGCATTTCGAGACCGACCGGTTCCGCGAGTTCTGCACAAGGCACCTGTCCCACCTCGACGAGGTGGCGCTCGAGTTCTTCGCGACCGACGCGGCGCGCGATGCGGTGCGGCAAAAGGTGGCTGCGCTGTTCCCGCCGCACGAGGTCGATTCGTTCACGGAGCTGTTCTGGAGCCGCATCCAGGCCTGGAGGAACGACGAGACCGAACGGCTCGCCCCCGGTGGCGCGCCGTGAGCCGGGGCGGCGCGGCCGGGCGTCATGCCGCGGTCCTGGGCTTCGTCGCGCTGCTCGCCTCAGCCGTCGCGGCCGAGGACCTTGGCTGGATCGACGTGCGCTACGGTGACCTGGTCGACGCCCGCGAGCTCAGCCATTCAGGCGAGCCCGTGGGAGCGCTGCTCACGCGTCTCGGCGGACGGCCGCTCGCGTCGGCGGGTGGCAGCGTCGACGACCGCACCGCCCACACGCTGCTCGAGCCGTTGCTCGAGCCCTACGCCTTCGTTCTGTCCGACGCGCTCGACTCGCTCGAGCCCGCTCGGGCCATGGTCGAGGTGGGCCGCCTGTGGGCCGCAGGCGAGGCCCAGCCCGCCTGGGCCGAGCTGCTGCGCGCACGGCGGCTCGTCGTCGAGAGCGATGGCAGCGGCCGCCTGCGCCTGTTCCTGCCGATCACGGGCGACCTCGACCCGGCCGAGGGAAGCGCCGCTGCCGCACGGCGCGCCTACGACACGGCCTGGCCGGTGCTGCGGCACGTGTTCCGGGCCGAGCTGACGCGCTTGCACGTCGCGTCGCCCGCAGCCGTGCTCTCGGTCGAGGCCCGCGCGTTCCGTCACTCCCCCGAGCGAGCGACGTTTCGTCTGGGGCGGGCGCCGTGGGTCGTCGAGGTGCGCGAAACCGGTCCCGACGGGCGACGGGCTCCGCTCGACCTCGTGGCGCTCGCGGAGTTTCTCGAAAGCGGCCTCGAGCTCGAGGGCGGCCGACTCTCGGGCGACGGCACGCTGCGCCTCTTGGGCAGCCGCCCGGCGACGCGACCGACGATCCTCGGTCGTCCGGTCGGGCTCGCGGACCTCGCGGTCGCGTACCGGGCGGTGTTCCACGGCGGCCTGGCCGAGCCATACATGAGCCTCGACCGCGGCCGCTCGCCGCAGACGTCGATCGTGAACTACGGCGGGCGCCTCCGCGATACGGCGCTCGGCATGGTCAGCCTGCTGTGCGACATGCGGTTCAAGACGTTCAGCCTCGGCCTCGACCTCTCGACGGGGGAGGACATGCGGGCCCGCGTGCGCGCGACGGTCCCCGGCTTTCGCTCGCACCTCGAGCGCATCGCCGAAGACCCCGGCTCGGCGGGGCTTGTTGGACAGCAGACCCGACTCTGGTTCTACCCCGACACGGTCGATCTGACCGTCTCTCCGCAGTCCGACCTGCTGGCCATGCGCCGCGTGCGCATGGCGGCGGCCTCCGAGCGGGTCGAGGGCGAGATGACGACCCCGGTCGGCGGGGAGCGGCCGTGGACGCGGGCGACGGTCGAGGAGATCAACCAGGACTACGATGGACTGGCGCGCCATTTTCCGGAGCTGGCCGATCTGGACCAGGTCGTACGGATGCTGTCTCTGTTCACGTGGCTGCGCGAGGCGGGTCGAGTCGGAGTGGCGCTCCCCGACCTCGATGCGTTGCTCGCAGTCGAGGTGCCCGCGCTGCCCACGCCGCGCACGTTCCCGCAGATGCTCGCGTTCAACGCGCTGCCGGCGCCGGCGCAGCCGGGCGAGGTCGTGGCCTACGACCGCCTCGCCGTCGGCGACGCGCTCGAGCGACTGAATCCGTCGACCGGCCCCGCGCTTCCCGCCCGAACGCGGTTCGAGCGAGCCAAGCAGTCCCTCGATGCGTCCGATCCGCAGATGGGTGCGCTGCTCGCGGATCTCGCCAAGACCGATCCCTCGAGCGCCGACGAGCTGACCCTCGACGTGCTGGCCTACCGCGCCGAGCGCTTGCGCATGCACGCGATGGTGCTTTCGACTCTGGGAGCCGAGCGCACGGAGCCACTCGTCGCGCGGGAGCGGAACGGCGAGCGGCTCCGCGTCTTCAGCGTCGGAATCGGCGGTCTCGACCTGGGCATGGGTCCGGCGCTGGCGCGGGCGCGCAGCCGCTCGATCGGGCTCGGCGGCGACGCAGGAGCGCGCACGGACTCGGCCGCGACCGCCCCCGTCCGTGCGACGACGGCGCCGCACTCGACAGCCGCTCCAACCGAGAGCCCCGGACTCGCCTCGCGCGCGTTGCCGGGCCACGGACCGACGAGCACGGATGGCGAATCGCGCATCGAGTCGAAGCCCGCGCGCGGCGGTCCGGGGTTCGTCGTGCGGACGGGGGAGAGCGGCGTCGATGCGACGAGCCGGCGGGTCGTCGTCGACGCCTCCGGCCGCGCGGTGGGAATCGAGCGGGTCGAGGCGGGTCGCCGCCTGCGCTATCGGATCGAGGCCGAGGCCGGCGGCTTGCGCGCGCGCAGCGAGCGCCCGGCCGAGCGCGTGCCGGCCGCGGCCGAGGCGGTCGACCCGCCGAGCGGCCTCGCGGTCCTGCAGCTCGTGTCCGAGCGAAGCGCGGGAGGTGCGGAGACGGTGGACGTGCACGAGAGCTCGAACGACGGCGCGGGCCCCAGCAGCGTCGCGCGCTCGATCCCGCGTGCCGCGCTCGTGCGGCTGCTCCTCGGCCGCGAGGTCGATCCGAGTCCAGGCCAACCGATGCCGCTCGCCGCGCCCGCCGGGGAGGCGAGCGCGATCGAGGCGCGGATGCTCCTTGCGCACCCGGGCCAGCGCATCCTGCCGTGGGACGGGCCGTCGCCGCCGCTCGTCGCCGAAGTCGATCCGCTACGGGTGGCCCGGGCGCTCGCCGCCTGGGATCCCTCCGGCCCGTCGATCGTCGTGGGCACCGACCCGGCGAAGAGCCCGGCTCGCTGGGCCTCGGCCGGGTCGCTAGACGGTGGGGCGATCCTGGTGCTGCCGCGCGACGCCTTTCCGGGTCTCGCTGCGCCGCTGCGGGAGCGTCTCGCGCGAGCCTGGAGCCCGGGGACGGTTCTCGACGAAGTCCCCGAAACCGTGACCGTGCCGCTCGTCGTGCTGGTGAGCCACGAGGCGCCCGACGTGTTCGCGATGCGTTTCCGCGCGGTCGCACGCGCTCCCGCGCTGCGCGGCAGGCTGCTCGCGGGCTGGTCCCTCGGCGGGGCGCTGCGGGACGATCTGCCGGCGTGGGTGCTCGCCGAAGCGGGACTCGCCGCGCTGGGTCTGGGCGAGCCGACGGCTCTGCCGCAGCGCGACGTCGAGACCCGCCTCGGGACGTTCGGCCGGGCGCTGCGCTCGGCCGCGGGGCGGAGGGTGGAGCAGGTGCCGGGTCCGTTCCTGTGGTTCTACTGAGCGGAAGGCGGAGGCGTCTGACCCGACAACCGCTGCTGCAGCTCGCCCGACTCGTACAGCTCGGTGACGATGTCGCAGCCGCCCACGAACGTGCCGTCGATGAACACCTGCGGGATCGTCGGCCAGTCGGTGTACTCGCAGATCGCGTCCATCAGGCTCTCGTCGGCGAGCACGTTGCGCACCTCGTACGGCACGCCGAGCCGGCGAAACACCTCCATGGCACCGTGCGAGTAGCCGCACTGCGCGGCGTTCTTCTCGCCCTTGGCGTAGATCATCACGCGATGGCGGGCGATGTCCTCGCGGATCTGCTGCTTCCACGACTCGATCGTGTGTGGCATCGTTCGCCTCCTGGCCCGGAACGGGCGCGAGGATCCTAGCACCTCGCGCGTGTCCCACCCGCGGCGGCGCGCCCGCTGGCCACGGCCCAGGCGCGCAGCGACGCGGCGCGCTCGGGCGTGAGCAGCTCGGCGCGCGCGCGCCAGGCCCAGTGCCCATCGGCGCTGCCCGGGACGTTCATCCGCGCCGCGCTGCCCAGACCGAGCAGATCCTGGAGCGGCACGATCGCGAGCGCACAGGGCGAGCGGTAGACCCACTCCACGACGGCCGCCGCGCCGCGCTGGGCCACGTCCGGCACGCTCGCGAGCAGCCGCTGGCGCGTCGTCGCGTCGAGCGCGGCGAGCCAGCCGTCGAGCGTATCGTTGTCATGCGTGCCGCTGTACACGACGTCGTGCGGACGGTGGCTCGCGCGCTCGTGCTGGGCCGCGTCGTCGCCGAAGGCGAACTGCGCGACGTGGAGTCCGGGCAGGCCGAGCGTGTCGCGCAGATGCGCCACGTCCGCCGTGATCACACCGAGGTCCTCGGCCACGAGCGGCAGCGCGCCATGAGCCGCCGCGAGCGCCTCGAACAGCGCCCGCCCCGGTCCCGTGACCCAACGGCCGCGCTCGGCCGTTTCGTGCGCGCCGTCGATCTCCCAGTAGGCTGAAAAGCCGCGGAAATGATCGAGACGCAGCAGGTCGAAGAGACGCAGCTCCGCGCCGACGCGCGCCACCCACCAGGCGAACCCGTCCTGGGCCATGCGGTCCCAGCGATAGGTCGGCTGTCCCCAGCGCTGTCCCGTGACGCTGAACAGGTCGGGCGGCACTCCGCCGACGCGGGCCGGTCGTCCGCGCTCGTCGAGGTCGAAGAGATCCTGGTGCGCCCAGACGTCGGCGCTGTCGAGGGCGACGTAGAACGGGAGGTCGCCGAAGATCTCGATCCCGCGCTCCCGCGCGGCCTCGTGCAAGGCGAGCCACTGGCGGCGGAACAGGAACTGGGTCCAGCGCTCGAGGTCGAGCTCCGCGGCGAGCGCGCCGAGCGCCCGACGCAGAGCCGGCGGTCTGCGCGATCGCAAGTCCTCGTCCCAGGCCGGCCAGGCTCGACCGGCGTGGTGGCGTCGCAGCACGGCGTAAGCGGCCCAGTCCTCGAGCCACGCGCGCTCGGACGGATCGGCGACGAAGGCTTCGTACGCGGCGGCGAGCGCAGGGTCGGGCGCGGCGCGGAACCGCGCCCAGGCGCGGGACACGCGCCGCTCGGTGGCCCGCTCGGCGGCACGGAAGTCGACACGATCGGGGTCGTGCCGACCGCGCGGCGCGGGCCGCCCGAGCAGCTCGTCGCGCGCCAGAGCCTCGGGGGAGAGCAGGAGCGCGTTGCCCGCGAAGGCCGAGCGGGCGTCGTACGGCGAGGCTCCGGAACCGGCAGGATGGAGCGGCAGCACCTGCCAGACCGAGAACCCCGCCTCCCGCGCCCAGTCGAGGAAGGCGATCGCTCCGCTCCCGAGATCCCCGATCCCGAAGCGCCCCGGCAGGCTCGTCACGTGCGCCAGAACGCCCGCGCGGCGGCCGCCGGTCAAGCGCCGCACCCCGGGTCGCGCGTAGGATGGATCCCGTGGCGTCGGCCGAGCGCCGTGCGTCGATCTCCCGAGGGGGTGCGAGCGTGTCGATCCTCGAGCGCCTGGGACTCCGGCCGGTCGCCAGCGCAGGTGCGGCCGAGCGCGACACGATTCGACGGATCGTGGACGCCCTCGACCGCCTGCCCCCCGAGCGCGCGCGCTACCTGGCCGGCTTCGCCTTCGTGCTGAGCCGCGTCGCCCGCGCCGAAGCGGGCATCACGAGCGACGAGACGCGGACGATGGAGCAGCGGCTCGTCGAGCACGGTGGCCTGCCCGCCGAGCAGGCGATCGTCGTGGTGCAGATGGCCAAGACGCAGAGCCTGCTCTTCGGGGGCACGGACGACTACTCGGTGACGAAGGAGCTCGCCCGCGGCGCGACACGCGAGCAGAAGCTCGCGCTGCTCGAGTGCCTGTTCGCCGTCTCGGCCGCGGACGGCTCGATCCGGGTCGTCGAGGAGAACGTGGTGCGGCAGATCACGGACGAGATCGGGCTCGATCATTCCGACTTCGTCGCCGCTCGTGCGCGGTATCGTGACCAGCGCGCGGTGCATCGGGAATCCCCGGCGCCGGACGACGCCCCCTAGGACGGCTCACTCTACACCGGGCCTACCGCTCGAGCACCAGCGTGGCCTGCTCCGCGGGCGTGGTGGTCGCGGTACCGCGCCACGTCCGCCCGTCCGCGGTCGCGATCTCGACCGTCCAGGTGTCGGGCGGCAGCGCGCCGAACTCGATGCGGCCCCCGGAAACCGGCCACTCCTCGCGCGGCGAGCCGCTCCAGCCGAGCGTGCGGAACGGGATCCCGGCGGCATCGCGCAGGCGTGCCGTCGCGACGGTGTTCGAGCCGGCGAGCGGCGGGATCTCGACGCGCAGCGCGGTTGCCGGGCGCAGCGCGATCTGCACCTTCGGCCCGGGTGCGCGCACGGTCGCACTCGACGTCGCGGCGCCCGGGGCCGAGACCAGGAGCGCCCACTCTCCGGGGGGCACGCTCGCGAGGCGCACGCTGCCCTGCTCCCCGGTCGCGTAGTGTCCGCTGACCAGGGAGGATCCTGCGGCATCGAGCACGGCGACCTGTACCTCGCCCGGCACGGCGCCCGAGGGGAGTCGCACCTCGAGCAGCAGACCCTCCGTGGCGTCGAGCGCGAGCCGCACGTCCTCGACGCTCCGGCCGTTCGTGACCGCGACCGTCGTCGTCTGCGCCGCATAGCTCTTGCGCGACGCGGTCAGCTTCCATTCGCCGTCCGGGATGCTGGCCAGCGCGAAGCGCCCCTGCACGTCGGTCGTCGCGCTGCGAGGTGGACCCGCGCCGCCGTTCGCCGGCCCGAGCGTGAGCGAGACGCCGGCCAGCGGCTGGCGGCCGGCGGCGTCGACGACGCTGCCGGCGAGGCGATTCGCCGGCAGGCGCAGCACGATCTCACGGCTCGTGGCGAGCGCGACGGTCTCGGTATGGGCGACCCCGCTCGCGAACTCCCGCAGGTCGACGCGATAGGTCCCGGGGTCGAGGCCGGCCAGGACGAACCGTCCCGCCTGGTCGGTGCGGGCGAGCCCCGAGTCCTCGACGTCGAGCCCCTCGACGAACAGCGTCGCTCCCTCGACGGGGGTTTCTCCCGTGCGCGCCTCGCCCGACAGCGTGACGCCGCCGCCGAACTCGAGGTCGAGACGCGCGCCCGCGTCGGCCTCGAGCGTCACCTCGCCCGATGCTTGTCGCCCGGTCGAGCCGAGCCGAGCTTGCACCGTGTACGTTCCGGGCGGAAGGTGCTCGATCCGGTACAGCCCGCGATAGTCCGGCGAGGCGCTGGTGGAGGATCCGATGCTCCCGCCGCGGGCCTGGATCGACACGTCCACGAGCTGTTCCGCCGCAACGCCGCGGATCGTGCCCGAGACCGTCGCGCCGCTCGACAGCACGATCTCGAGCCCGGAGACCGGTTGATCCGACACCTCGATCGCACCCGGGGGCGACGCGGCAGCCAGGCTGTGCGCCTCGGCGCGGGCCCGATAGGTCCCGGGCGTCACGCCGAGAAAGCGGAAGCTCCCGTCGCTCGAGCTGCGGGCCTCGGAGCCGCCCCAGGAGCGACCGACCGCGAGAAGGCTCACCAGGGCGTCGGCGACCGGCGTTCCCCCGTCGCTACGCACGAAGCCGGTCACTTCCGTCCCGCCCGAGAACGCGAAGTCGAGCGCGTTGCGCCCCTCACGCAGCTCGACGTCGCGCACGACGCGCGGATAGTCGTCGTGCGTGGCCTCGATCGAGACGCTGCCGGGCGCGAGGCTGTCCAGGCGATAGTACCCGTCGCCGTCGACCCCTGCGCGTCCCGGGTCGAACGTCGGAACCTCGTCCGGCCCACTCCCGACCGCACGCACGCTCGCGCCGATCGCCGCGCACCCATCGGGGCCCACCACCCTTCCCTCGACGATCGCGCCCGAGGGGAGCGGCAGGATCAGATCGGAGACGTCCTGGCCGGCCGGGATGGCCAGGTCGTCGAGCTTGGCTTCCTGATAGCCGGGCGCGGAAGCCGAGAGCGAGATCGTGCCCGGCTCTTCGTCCTCGAAGCGGAACCGTCCCTCGGCGTCGGCGATCGCGTCCTGGAGCATGATCGTGCGTGCCACGTTCCCGCCGAGCTCGATCGTGCGTGTGCGCTCGAGGGCCACTCGCGCCCCGGCCACGCCCTCGCGGCGCGCGTCGACGACGCGCCCCGTGATGTCGGATGCGGGCTCGAGCACGACGTCGAGCGGCTCGAGGCGCGGCAGCTCGACGCTCGGGATCCCGCCCTCCACGTACCCGCGCCGGCGCGCTTCGATCGTGTAGCGACGCTCGGCGCTCAGGTCCGGGATCGAGAAGAACCCCGCGGCATCCGCGACCGCGTCGGGCTCGCGCGCCGTGTCGCCCGCGAGCGGCGCGGCGAGGAACACGGGTCCGGCCGTGGCCTCGCGGACGAAGATCTCTGCGCCCTCGATCGGTGCTCCCGCGCGCTCGCGAACGTGGCCCTGGAGCATCTCGCCCGGCGCGAGGACGATCGGACCGAGATCGACTGCCTCGGCGCGCGCGCCGACCTCGATCGAGGGGAGCTTGCGCGGTGCGTAGCCGCGCCGTCGAACCTCGACGTCGAGCTTGCCGTCGGGCAAGCCACGCACGACGAATCGTCCGTCGTCCCCCGTGGTGGCCTCGATCGGCGGCGCGTCCGCCCCTCCGCCCACGACCCGGATCATCCGCATGCCCTCGGGCGCGCTGGCCTTCGTCGCGCGTACGAGCGCGCCCGGGATTGCCGCCTCGTCGCCGTCGACCACGCTGCCGACGATCGATCGCCCGCGGCTCAGCGCGAGGCGCATCCCGCCCTTCGTCCGGTACGGCTCGAGCGCACCGACCGCCTGCTCGGCCGCGGCGAACCCCTCGGCACTTCCGCGCAGGTTCCAGCTCTTCGAGGGATCGATCGACGCGATGCGGAACCGGCCCCGTGCGTCGCTCCGAGCCCGCGGCGCCGCGCGCGATGCGCCGATCTCGATCCGCATCATGCCTCCGGGTGCCCGCCGCTCCTCGAGCGTCACCTCGGCGCCGGCGATCGCCCGTCCGTCGCCGTCGACGACCGCTCCCTCGACTGCCGCCGCCGGACGTAGCGGTAGCGTCAGGCCCGGCCGCCCGTCGTCGAGCATGCGGATCTCGAGCGGGGTGGCCGGAACGTAGCCCGGCCCAGCGGCCGAGATCTCGAGCAGCTGGCCGATCTCGCTCCCGAGCGCGAACCCGCCGGCGCGGTCGGTCGAGGCGAACGTCGAGGTCTCTCGCACGTCCCACACCACGACCTCGGGAACAGGGCGACGCGTCTCGGCGTCGATCACCCGCCCGACGAGCACGTGGCGGTTGGGCAGCACGAAACGGATCGGCGTTGCGACACCGTCTGCCGGCGCCTCGAGGAGCCGGAGCGCGCGACGCCCGTCCGCCGCCAGCACGGAGACCTCGGTGGTCACGCTGCGGCGGAGCGTGACCGCGACGCGGCCCAGGTCGTCGGTGCGGCCCGCGTGGGCCAGTGCGGATCCGACGAAGGCCCGGGCTCCCGGCAACCTTGCGCCGTCCGCCCCGACGACCTCGATCGTCGCCGCCGCCCCCGCGGTGAGCCGCGCGGTCGCCGACGTCCCGCGGTGTCCCTCGATCTCGGCCAGGGCGAACCCGTCGGCCGAGATGGACAGGTCCAGGCTCTCGCGGTCACCGCGCGGTATGCGTGCCGTGCCGTCGGGCCCCGTTTCGGCTCGACGGGTCGCCGCGCCCGCGGTGGCTCGGCGCGACTCGAACCGGCCACGCGCGGTCCGGGCGACGACCGTCGCACCGGAGACGGGAGCGCCGCTCGGGTCGAGCACTCGCACCTGGACGCCCGCGTCCGGCTCGAGCGAGAGGTCCTCGAGCTCGATCGAGTCGACCAGCGGGTGCAGCCGCCGCTCCACGGGGACGAAGCCGGGGACTTCGACGCGCACGGTCCAGGCGCCCGCGTGTGGCGCGTCGAGAGCGTAGCGACCGGCGTCGTCCGTCACCGCCCGCGCGATCGGCTCGGCGACCGATCCGAGTGCTCGGTCGCGCGCCGCCTCGAGCGGGTCCTCGTGCTGGCGCAGCTCGAGCTTGGCCCCCGCGAGGGGCGCCCCGGTCGGCGCCAGAACGCGTCCCGAGACGCGCAGCGGCTCGGCCCAGGCGAAGGCCGGGAGGGCGAGCAGGGCGAGCAGGACGAGGGGGGCTCGGGGCATGCGCATGTTCGACTCCCGGGTTTCCGATCGAACGACCGTCCGCGAATCAAGCAAGGGACGTTCCCACGGCGGCGCGAGTTGATTCGGGGCGCGCGGCGCGCTCCGGGCGCTGCAGGCTGCCGCGAATGGGGCAGGCCGACCCCAAAACGGGCCGCCGCGAATCAGCGGCGAATCTTCTGCTGGTACGCGCGCAGCACGGTCATGGCCTGGCGCAAGCGCTGCAGCCGGCGCTGCCGAGCCTGCAGCTCCGCCGTGTTCTCCTGGACACCCGACTCGCCGCGCAGCTCGCGCATGTAGCGCTCGACCTCGTAGGCCAGCTGCTGCATCTCGCCGTCCGTCATGCCGCGGAACGTCCGCTCGCTGACCTGGACGAAGCCCTCGCCGACGTCCCGCGACATCGAGAACGCGCTGCCGCCGAGGAACGGGCTCATCGGGCCGCGCCGCGCGGGTCGTGCATCTCGAACTCCGCGATGACGGGCAGGTGATCGCTGGCCAGGCGAGCGACACCCAGCCGGCAGGTCCGCGCGGCCAGCCGCCGCAGCGGCCCGCGAAAATAGATCCGGTCGAGGCCGGTCGTCGGGGAGAAGGACGGATAGGTGCGGAACGCGGCGTTGCGCGGCGAGTCGCGCCGGGTGGCGCAGCGGAAGTCGAGGATCTCGGTGAAGATCGGATCGAGACGCAGCGTCCAGTCGTTGAAGTCGCCCCCCACGACGCAGGCCCGGCTCGGGTCGAGCGCGACGAACTCGCGCGAGTGGGCCAGGAGGCCGATCTGCCGCGAGCGCTCGCGGGAGGAGAGCCCCAGGTGCAGGTTGAACACCTCGACCTCCGGTCCGCGCGCCCCGTTTCGCGCCAGGCGCAGCGTCGTGTGCTGGCAGCCGCGCCGTTTCCGCGCGCCGATCGTCAAGTCGATGTTCCGCTCGCGCAGGATCGGAAAGCGGCTGAGCGTCGCGTTCCCGTAGCGCCCCTTGCGCAGGGTGACGTTGTGGCCGACGGCGTAGAAGGGGTAGTCGAGCTCCTCCGAGATCAGCCGCGCCAGATCGATCTCACGCGAGCGCGGGGCGCCGTCATCGACCTCCTGCAGCAGCACGACGTCGGCGTCGTGATGGGCCAGCACGTCGAGCACCCGCCGCGGCCGGAAGCGTCGATCGACCCCGATCGCGCGGTGGATGTTGTAGGACAGGAACCGGAGGTGCAATCAAGCTCTCCCTGCGGCGAAGCTGCGTTCGCCTGTACTATGAAGCGGAGCGCCCGCGGCGACAAGGCCGCGAGGCGCGCTCCGCTCCCATGTCGCACGTGTTGCCATTGCCGGCGGTGATTCTCGGTGGAAGCGACCGCCGCGCCACGGACCTGCCCGAGGAAGGGCGCGACAAGCACGCGCTGGCCGGGTTCAAGGGGGCGCAGGTGCGGCTCGGCGGTCGGGCGCTGGCCGAGGTGCTGGTCGAGCGGCTGCGCGCGAGCGGCGCGTTCGAACCGGTGCTGCTGGTCGGACCGGTGGCGGTCTACGGCGACCTGCTCCCGCGATCGATGCTGATCGACGCCAACGGGACGTTCGGCGCCAACATCCGCACCGGGATCGAGGCGGTCGTGGCGCGGTTCCCGGGGCGCGCCGTGGCGTTCCTGACCTGCGACATCCTGCCCGACGGTCCGCGGCTGCGCCGCCTGATGGAACGGTTCGCCGCGGATGCTCCGTTCGACCTGTGGTTTCCGCTGGTCCGCGCGCCCGTGCAGCCGGCCGAGCTGGGAGCGTCGGCCTGGAAGCCGGCCTACCGCATCCACGCGACGGCCGGCGCGCCGGCGACGAGCGTGCTGCCCGGTCATCTCGTGGTCGTCGACCCGGCGGCGTTGCGGCTCGAGTTCCTGTACCGGCTGCTCGACGCCGGCTATCGCACGCGCAACCGCTCGATCGACCGGCGCCGCGGCGCGATGCTGCGCGGGGTGCTGAGCGAGCTGCTCGTCGAGGACTTGGCGCGTGTGGTGCGGCTGCGCGCGCCGACCGTCACCTGGACCATGCTGCGCGCGGCCCTGCCGGCGGCTCGGATGCTCCGCGACGGAGCGATCACGCTCGCGGATCTCGAGCGCACGCTGCGCACGCTGTTCGTCCGGGGAAGGCATCGCCGGGAGCACCCCGGCCGGCGCGTGCACCTGCCGCTCGTGGACGAGATGTTCCTGGCGCGGGACATCGACACGGTCGAGGAGGCGCAGGAGCTCGGGGCGTCCTTGGGCGACTGACCGGGCCCCCGACCGCGGCCTGCCGCGGCCCCGGCCGGGGGGGCCTGGTGCGGCGGCGCGCCGTTGCTACAATGGGCCGCTCACCCGGACCCGCGGCCGTGGCGGGATCCTCAGGAACAGACCCGTGGAACTGCAGCGTCTCCGCAATATCGGCATCAGCGCGCACATCGATTCCGGGAAGACGACCCTGACCGAGCGCGTTCTCTATTACACCCGCCGGATCCGCGCGATCCACGACGTCAAGGGCAAGGACGGCGTGGGCGCCAAGATGGACTCGATGGAGCTGGAGCGCGAGCGCGGCATCACGATCCAATCCGCGGCCACCCACTGCATGTGGCGGGACCACCAGATCAACATCATCGACACCCCCGGACACGTCGACTTCACGATCGAGGTCGAGCGCTCGCTGCGCGTGCTGGACGGGGCGGTGCTCGTGCTGTGCGGGGTCGCGGGGGTCCAGTCCCAGACGCTGACCGTGGACCGGCAGATGCGCCGCTACCGCGTGCCGCGGCTCGTGTTCGTGAACAAGCTCGATCGTTCGGGGGCCAACCCGTTCCGCGTCGTGAGCGAGCTGCGCGAGAAGCTCCGGCTCAACGCGGTGCTGCTGCAGATCCCGATCGGGGTCGAGGCGGCTCACGAAGGACTGGTCGACCTGATCACGATGAAGGCCGTGTACTTCGAGGGCGAGTTCGGCGAGCGGCTGCGCGAGGCGGAGATCCCGCCCGAGCTGCGCCCGGAGGCCGAGCGCCGGCGCCAGGAGCTGCTCGATGCGGCTTCGATGTTCGACGACACGCTGCTCGAGGCCACGCTCGAGGACCGGGCGACCCCGGAGCTGATCCGCGCCGCGGTGCGCCGCGGCACGGTGGCGATGGAGCTGTGCCCCGTGCTCATCGGCTCGGCGTACAAGAACCGCGGGGTCCAGCCGCTGCTCGATGCGGTGACCTACTACCTGCCCGATCCGACCGAGGTCGCGAACGAGGCGATCGACCTCGAGCACGACGACAAGCGCTTCCCGATTCGCGTGGATCCGCGGGAGCGGATGGTGGCGCTGGCGTTCAAGCTCGAAGAGGGGCGGTTCGGCCAGCTGACTTACGTGCGGCTGTACCAGGGCACGCTGCGCCGCGGCGATACGATCTACAACAGCCGCACCGACCGCGAGACGCGCGTGGGCCGGCTGGTGCGCATGCACGCGGACGAGATGGAGGAGATCGAGGGTGCCTCGGCCGGCGACATCGTCGCGCTGTTCGGCGTCGACTGCGCCTCGGGCGACACGTTCACCGCCGACCGCTGGCGCGTCGCGCTGACCTCGATCCACGTGCCCGAGCCGGTGGTGCACCTGTCGATCCGCGCCAAGGACCGCGCGACCGAGGCCAAGCTGGCCAAGGCCCTGGCGCGCTTCACCAAGGAAGATCCGACGTTCCGCACGCGCGTCGACGAGGAGTCGGGCCAGACGATCGTGTCCGGGATGGGCGAGCTGCACCTCGACGTGTACGTCGAGCGCATGCGCCGCGAGTACGGCGCGGAGGTCGAGGTCGGCGCCCCGCAGGTGGCCTACCGCGAGGCGATCAGCCAGCGCGCCGAGTTCGACTACGTGCACAAGAAGCAGACCGGCGGCTCGGGGCAGTACGGTCGGGTCTGCGGCTACATCGAGCCGCTCGAGACGGGCGACTTCGAGTTCGTGAACGAGATTCGCCAGGGCGCCATCGCGGCCGAGTACATTCCGTCGGTCGAGAAGGGCTTCCGCTCGATGCTGCGCAAGGGACAGCTGATCGGGTTCCCGCTCACCGGTCTACGCGTCGTGCTGAACGACGGCGCGATGCACTCCGTCGACTCCTCGGACAACGCCTTCCAGGCCGCCGCGCGCGGCGCGTTCCGTCAGGTGTACGCGCACGCGCGGCCGCAGATCCTCGAGCCGATCATGTCCGTGGCCGTCGAGGGACCGGGCGAGTTCCAGGGAGCGTTCGTCAAGACGGTGCTGCAGCGCCGCGGCATGATCGTGGGCACGACCGAGGCCGAGGGGTTCGTTCGCGTCGAGGCCGACGTGCCGCTGTCCGAGATGTTCGGCTACTCGACCGACCTGCGCTCCGCGTCCCAGGGCAAGGCCGAGTACTCGATGGAGTTCGCGCGCTACGTCCCGGTGCCCGAGTCGATCGCCGAGGAGCTGGTCAAGAAGTACGGTGCCGCCGCGCGCAGCGCGGGCTGACGGCACGGGCAGGGAGAGGTCGATGCACGCGAAGCAGTTGAACGAGCGTAGCCCGGTCCGCGTCCTCGAGCGCTCGATCCACGGTGGGCTCGGCCTGGGCAACCTGGGCGTGATCGTGGCGCGTCACGGCGTGGGCAAGACGGCGTTCCTCGTCGGCGTGGCGCTCGACGATCTGATGCGCGCGCGCGACGTCCTGCACGTCACGCTCGATCAGCCGGTGGACAAGGTGCGCACGTACTACGACGAGATCTTCGCCGAGCTGTGCCGGACGGAGGAACTCGAGAACGTCTGGGCCGTGCGCGTCGAGGTCGAGCGGCATCGGCGGATCTACTCGTACCTCGCGGGAACTTTCTCGGTAGCCAAGCTGGCCCAGACCGTGCGATTCCTGCGCGAGCACGGCGAGTTCGGGCCGCGGGCGATCATGGTCGACGGGATCGACTTCACGACCGTCACGCTCGAGGAATTGGCCGGGCTGCGCGCGATCGCCCGCGAGAGCGAGGCGGAGATGTGGCTCTCCGCGACCACGACGCGCAACGCCGAGCGCAACGAGCGCGGCGTGCCCGAGCCGATCGCGCATCTCGAGGCGGGGGTCGACGTGATCCTGACGATGGACCACGACGGTCGCGCGGTTCACGTCGGGCTGCACAAGGACCACGGTAACCCGCGTGTCTCGGACCTGCGGCTCGCGCTCGATCCGGTGACGCTCCTGCTCGTGCGCGAATAGGGGCCTTCCTCGCGCCACATCTCGGTGGCGTCAAGATCGTCGCTTTTTCTCTTGACGCGACACGTCCCTCCGGGTTAGCGGTAGCGCACATACCCAGGACCTAGGAGGTGCGCGATGTCGTGTTGCGTGGCCGTGCTGTTCGTCCTCGGGTCGATCGCTCCGATCGGCGCATTCCCGATCGAGGCGCCCGATGCCCTCCCGGATCTCGCCTCGCCCCGAGTCATCGCCGCGAGCCAGACCGTGCCGGAATATCCGCCGGCTGCGCTCGCGGGGCGTTTCGAGGGGCTCGTCGAGTTGCGCGTCACGGTGCGCACCGACGGCACCGTCGGTGCGGTGGATGTGCTGGGGTGCGATCACCCGCAGCTGGGCTTCGAGGAAGCCTCGGCCGCCGCGGTGCGCGCCTGGCGCTTTCACCCGGCCCGTCGCGCCGGCGAGCTCGTCGAAGCGGACACGACGCTGCGCCTGACCTTCCACACGGGAGGCCCCGGTCCGGGGCGTGACGCGTACGTGGCGTCGGGCACCGTGTCGTCGACGGGGCTGCGATCGGGCGGGGTCGCGACGGTCGCCGCCAAGCGCTGATCGCCGGGCTCCCGATCGGTTGGACGGGCGGCTTGAAAGTCGTCGTCGTCGGGCCCTACGTTCTAGCCCGGGCGCATCGGGTGAACGTCGGCCGCCCGTCCATCGCGCGCCGGGGGACGAGAATGCCCGGCAGAACGATCCTCGTCATCGACTACGACCCGCAGAGCGTCGAGTCGACGCGCCAGTCGCTCGTCGAGGCGGGATACCGCGTCGAGGTGGCGACGGACGGTCTCGAGGGTCTCAAGGCCTTCGAGCGCACCCGGCCCGATCTGGTGCTGATCGAGCCGATGGTGCCCAAGAAGCACGGCTTCCAGGTGTGCCGGGAGATCAAGGGCTCGGCGCGCGGCCAGAACACTCCGGTCCTGATCACGACCGCGTTCTACAAGGGTCGCAAGCACAAGGCCGCGGCGCGCGAGCACTACGGCTGCGACGACTACCTGGAGAAGCCGATCGCACAGAGCGACCTGCTCGCGGCTTGTCGGCGCTGGGTCGAGGAGCCCGCGGCGAGCCCGGTGGCCGCAGCGCCACGGGCTGCGTGGGCTGCGAACGACTCGCTCGCGCTCGACGATCTGACCGACGACGAGATCGTCGCGCGCCTGGATGCGATGATCGATTCGGCAACCGGCGCTGCGGAGCCCGCGTCGAGCCCGGGGCCGGCACCGACGCCCACTCCCACGCCCACGATCGCACCGATCGCCGCGGCCGCGGTCCAGACCGAGCCACGTACGGACCTCGCGCCTCCCGCGCCGGCCGTCGCGGTGGCTGTGGCCCAAGTCGCGCCACGCCCCGGCCCGCCGGCACCCGCGTCTGTTGCGGCGCTCACCAAGGCGCCGCGATCCACGACCCGAGCCGCGGCCCCGGCGCGAGCGGTGCAGCGCCCACGTCCGGCCGAGGCGGCCTTGCTGGCCAGCGGCACGACGCGCGCCATCGTCGCCGGCACGGCGACCGCCCCTCCGATGCCGGCCATCCGTGCCACGGCGGGCCGACGGGCGATCTACGCCGCACTGGTGCTGGTGTTGGCAGGTGGGGCCGTCGTGGCCTGGATGCTGCTGAAAAGCCGTCCCGAGCCCCAGGCTCCCCTCGACGTGGCGCGGGGCTCCACGAGCGCGGATGCTGACTCCCGCGAGGAATCGTCCGTGCTGCGCGAGCTGGCACCCGCCGCCCCTGCGCTCCTACCCAGCGCCGCGGAGCCGGCTCCCGTCGAGCCGCCTCCGGCTGAGTCCGCCACCATCCCCGCGCACCCGGTGGTCGAGCCCACAAGCGCCGTGAGGCGCGACCCGATCGCCACGGCCAAGCCCAGCCCGGCGCCGGTCGCGCAGGCGCCCGAGGCGTCGGGCGCGGAGGCGACGAGCGACGGCGAGCCGCCTGCCGAGCCTTCGGTCGCGCCTGCCTCCGAGGTCGGCGCGGTCGTCGCGGAGCCAGGCGAGATCGCACCCGACACCGCGACCGTGGAGGCGGACCTTCCGATCCCGAGCCCCGCGGTCGAGCCCGGCACGCTCCTCGAGCTGTCCGAGGTCGACGTGGCGCCGGTCTCGATCCGCAAGGACCCCCCGATCTATCCCGCGATCGCGCGCAGTCTGCGACAGCAGGGGATCGTGACCTTGCGCGTGCTCGTCGACGAGACGGGGGATGTCGAGCGGGTCGAGGTCCTGCGCGGCATCGATGGCCGAGTGCTCGATTCGGCGGCGCTGCGCGCGGCACGGGGCTGGCGCTATCGGCCAGCGACCGAGGGCGGGGTCCCGGTCAAGGTCTGGATCACCGAACAGGTCGCCTTCCGGCTCTGACGTGGCTCGCCGCCTGATCCGATCCGCCAAGGTCGAGCTGCACCAGCACGTGGATGGCTCGATCCCGCTGCGCACCACCTGGCGCCTGATGCGCCGACACGGCCTGGCGCCGGTACGCACGCTGCGCGAGATGCGGCGCCTGCTGCAGCTGCAGCCGCACGAGGAAGGATCCCTGCTCGCGTATCTGGACAAGTTCCACTACCCGCTCTGGATCACGCAGTTCTACGAGAACATTGTCACGGTCACCGAGGAGATCGTGCGCGAGGCGTACGGCCATGGCGTGCGGTTGCTCGAGCTGCGCTACGCGCCGGCGATCCACACGTTCGGCGGTCTGTCACTGCGCCAGGCGATCCACGCGGTGCTGGCCGGCCTGAATCACTCCGCCGAGCGCTACCCGGACCTGCGGCTCGGCCTGATCGTGATCTCGATGCGCCAGCACGGCCCCCACATCGCCAAGATCGTGGCGCGCCAGGCGATCGCCGAGGCGCAGCGCCTGCACCGGCGCATCGGGGTGGTGGGGTTCGACCTGGCCGGGGCCGAGCGCGGCAACCCGCCGCTGTTGTTCCGCGAGGCCTACGAGATCGCTCGCCTGGGCGGGCTCGGCCGAACGGTCCACGCCGGGGAGGACGAGGGTCCGCAGCGGATCTGGGAGGCGGTCGACGTCCTTGGCGCGGAGCGGATCGGTCACGGGTGCTCCGCGCTGCGCGATCGCGCGCTCGTGCGGCGCCTCGCCCGCGACCGGATCCTCGTCGAGTGCTGCCCGACCTCGAACTTCCAGACCGGGGCCGTGGCCCGCGGCGCCCCGCACCCGATCCTCGAGTTCCTGGAGCGAGGCGTGCCAGTGGCCGTGTGCACCGACAACACGACCGTGAGCGACACCGATCAAACCCGCGAGAACGACCGGCTGCTCGGGCCGCTCGGGCGCAGCGATCTGGCACGGATCCACGCCGAGGCCGCCCGTCACAGCTTCGTCGGCTCGACCGATCCCTGACGCGACTTGCCCGGCCGGCTCGGGGTCCTAAGTTTGAAGGGGGGCTCGGAGCGCACGCCGATCGCGATGGAAGCCGTTTCCGCCGGATACGCCCGCCCGCATTCCGCCCCGACGCGCCTGGCCCGGGCCGAGATCCTGCGTCTGCGCGGGTTGCTCGCGGCGGCGCTGGGGGCGCTGCTCGTGGTCGCCGAGCCGGCGCACGCGAGCAAGGCGATCCTGCTCGTCGTCGTCTTCGCGCTGTCGGACGTCGCGCTGGCCTGGGCGCCGCTCGGCTGGTTCGAGCGTCGTGCGTTCGACCTGATGCTGTGCCTCGTGGACGTGGGCTTCGTGACGCTCGGCCTGTGGCTCGCCGGTGCGGTCGGCGGCGTCCTGCCGGCCTCGGCGCTGCTGATGGCTCTGGTCGTCGCCGTCACCGCGGATGAGCGGCACACCGTCGCCGGCGCGGTGGCCATCGGTGCGTTCCACACCTGGCTCGTCTTCGGGCCCCGGCGCGCCGCTCCACCCTCGGGTCGCGAGCTCGCGCTGCACATCGTGTTCCTGTGCGCGGTCGCGCTGTATTGCGGCTACCTGGCCCGCCGGGCGCACGCGGTACGTCGTCGCTCGGAGATCGAGCGGCTCGAGAGCGCGGAGCTCCGCGTGCTGGTGCGGATCCTCGAGGCCGTCAGCTCGTCGCTCGATCTGCACCAGGTCGCGCTGACGATCGTGAGCCAGATCGCGACGGTGATTCCGGCCGTGCGCTGCTCGATGCTGTTCGCCGATCCCGCAGGAAGGCGCTGTCACGTGCTGGCCTCGCACGACGATCCGCAGCTGAGCATGCTCGAGATCGACCTACGCAAGTACCCCGAGGTGCGCCAGGCCATCGAGACCGGAAACCCGGTGCTCGTGCCCGACGTGAGCGCCGAGCCGATGCTGCACGACGTCCGCTCGCTGCTCGAGCGGATGAACTTCCGCTCGATCCTCGTCGTCCCGTTGACCTTCCGGGGCAAGGTGCTGGGCACGATCTGCCTCAAGACCGCGCAGGCCAAGCATGCGCTGACCGAGTCCGAGCTGCGCTTCTGCACCGCCGTCGCTCGCGCCTCGGCCAACGCGCTGCAGAACGCGCTGCTCCACGACCAGGTGCGCGACGCGGCGGCGGTCCACGGCGCGACGAGCGAGAAGCTGTCCCGGATTCTCGACGACTCGCCGGACCTGATCCTGTCGACCGACGAGTCGGGGCGGGTCACCGAGTTCAACCACGGCGCCGAGCGCCTGCTGGGTCTGCCGCGTGAGCGCGCGCTGGGCCGGCCCTCGGAGGAGCTGTTCGGCCCGGCCTGCGGTCCGGCGCTGATCGCCCGCGTGCGCTCGCAGGGCCGGATCTCGAACCACCCCTGCGTGTTCCGCCGCGGGGACGGACGCGAGCTCGAGCTCGAGCTGAACCTGTCGGTCCTCGGCGGCGACGTCGCCGGTGTGCGGGGCACGGTGTGGGTCGGGCGCGACGTGAGCGAGCTCAAGGCGGCGCAGCTCCAGCTGCTGCAGGCCAAGAAGCTGAGCACGATCGGCGAGGTGATCTCGGGCGTGGCGCACGAGCTCAACAACCCGCTGAGCGGCGTGCTGGGCTTCTCCCAGCTGCTCGTGCGGCGCCACCCCGATTCCGCACTGGCGCGCGACCTCGAGCGGATCCACGACTCGGCGCTGCGCTGTCAGAAGATCGTCAAGAACCTGCTGTCGTTCGCGCGTGTGCACAAGCCCGAGCGGCGCTATCTCGGATTGAACGGAATCCTGGAGAAAGCCGTCGAGATGCGACGCTACCAGCTGCAGGTCAACGACATCGCGATCGAGCGCGATCTCGAGCCCGAGCTGCCGCGGACGATGCTCGACTACCACCAGATGCAGCAGGTGTTCCTGAACCTGCTGCACAACGCCGAGCACGCGATGATCCCCGTGCACGGGCGGCCGCGCCGCCTGCGCGTCCGGACGCTCCGTGCCGGCGACCGCGTGCGCGTGGAGCTCCGCGACAACGGCGTGGGCATGGACGCCGACACGCTCGAGCGCGTGTTCGACCCGTTCTTCACCACGAAGCCGCCGGGGCAGGGGACGGGTCTCGGCCTGTCCGTGTCCTACGGCATCGTCCGCGAGCACGGTGGGGCGATCTGGGCCGAGAGCCATCCCGGTGAGGGCAGCGCCTTCTTCGTCGAGCTGCCGATTCGTGCCCCGGCCGCGGGCGACGTGGCGCTCGAAGTCGGGCCGGGCGAGGGCGCCGCGCGGCACACGGCCGGCTCGGCGGGAAGCACGATCCTGGTCGTGGACGACGAGTCGCTGATCCTCGACCTGATGGTCGACGTGCTGGGCGAGCGCGGCTATCGCGTCGATACTGCGGAAGACGGTCGCGAGGCCTGCCGCAAGATCGGGGAGCGGCCGTACGATCTCGTGCTGACCGACGTGCGCATGCCGAACATGAACGGCATCGAGCTGTACGCGCAGATCCTCGCGCTGCGCCCGGAGATGAGCGGCAGGGTCGTGTTCATGACCGGCGACCTGATCACCAAGGAGACGGTCGATTTCCTGGCCACGACCCGCGCGCGTAGCATCCCGAAGCCCCTCGACATCGCGCTCGTGACGGCCGTGGTGGGGGACGAGCTCCAGGCGCTGACCGCGGCGCGGGCCTGAGCGCGGCCCGCCGCCGGGGCGCGCGTGGCGTCGCGCGCGACCGCGGCGCTACCCTAGGCCGGTGGTGCGCCGGCCGCTCGACCTCTCGCTGTATCTGGTCACGGACGACGGGACCGTCGCCGGTGCGGCGCTCGGCTCGCTCGTGGCCGCCGCGATCACGGGCGGCGTGACCTGCGTGCAGGTGCGCGACAAGTCGGCCTCGACGCGCCGATTCCTCGAGCGCGTGCGCGAGGTCCAGGCCGTCGCGCGGCCGCTCGGCGTGCCCGTGCTGGTCAACGATCGAGTCGACGTCGCGCTCGCCGCCGAGGCGGACGGCGTGCACCTGGGACAGGCCGATCTCCCGGCCGAGCCGGCGCGGCGCCTGCTCGGCGCGGAGCGGATCCTCGGTGTCACGGTCGGGGATCCGGGCGCGGCGCGCCGCGCCGCTGCGGAGGGCGCGGACTATCTCGGCTCGACGGCGGTGTTCCGCACGGCCACGAAAGCGGATGCCGGGCCCCCGATCGGCCTGGCCGGCCTGGTCGCGATCGTGCGTGCCGTGCGGCTTCCGGTGGTCGGCATCGGCGGCATCGACCGCAGCAACGCGGCCGCGGTCTTCGAGACCGGTGCGGCGGGCATCGCCGTCGTGTCGGCGATCTGCGGCGCGGCCGATCCCCGGCGTGCCGCGGCCGAGCTGGCGGAGATCGCTCGCGCCGCGCATCCCGAGTTCCGGCCGTGACGCCGGCCGATCTGACGGCGGGCGGCGCGCGAGCGCTCGAACGGCTGCGCGCGGAGGCCCCGCTCGTGCACCACCTGACGAACCTGGTCGTGATGAGCGACACGGCCAACGTCACGCTGCTCGTCGGTGCCTCGCCGGTGATGGCGCATGCCCCCGCGGAGCTGGACGAGATCGTGGCCCAGGCCCGCGCGCTCGTGCTGAACCTCGGCACGCTCGATGACGCCTGGATCGCGGCGGCGCGTCAGGCGGGCGCCCGCGCCCGCGCGCTGGGCGTACCCGTGGTCCTCGACCCGGTGGGCGCGGGGGCGAGCGAGCTGCGCACCCGGACGAGCCGCGAGCTGATCGGCGAGATTCGCCCGGCCGTGGTGCGCGGCAACGCCGGCGAGATCGGCACGCTCGCCGGCCGGGGAGGCGCGGTGCGCGGTGTCGACAGCGTCGCTGCACCGGCGGACGCAGCGAGCGTCGTGCGCGAGGCGGCGCGGTCCTGGGGCGCGGTCGTCGCGCTGACCGGACCGCGCGATTTCGTCTCGGACGGCGCGCGCAGCGTGACGGTGGACAACGGCCATGCGTGGCTCGGTCGCGTGACGGGCACGGGCTGCATGGCGACGTCCCTCGTCGCCGCGTTCCGGGCCGTCGAGCCGGACGGGGTCGTGGCCACCGCCGCGGCCCTGGCCTGCCTGGGCCTGGCCGCCGAGCGCGCGGCCGCACGCGCCGAGGGACCCGGATCGTTCCGTGTGCGGCTCTTCGACGAGCTGCACGCCATGACCCCCGAGCGCCTGGCCTCCGGGGCGCGCTACGGACTGCCTTGACGAGGAAGGTTCGCGAGCTGGGAGAGTTCCCGCTCATCGACCGCATCGTCGCGCGCCTGCCGCGGCCGCTCCCCGACGTGCGGGTCGGGCCGGGGGATGACGTCGCGGCGCTCGATCTGGGGACGGGACGCTGGCTCCTCGCCACCTGCGACGTGCAGGTCGCCGGGGTTCACTTCCTCCCCGCGTCGTGCGACCCGCACCGTCTCGGCCGACGCTGTGCCGCGGTCAACCTCAGCGACGTGGCCGCGGCCGGCGGACGGCCGACGCACTTCCTGGTCTCGCTCGTCCTGCCCGCGGACACGGACGTCGCGTTCGTCGATGCCCTGATCGACGGGATCGCCGCGGAGTGCCAGCGCCACGACGCGGACGTGATCGGGGGCAACGTCAGCTCCGGGCCCGTGCTGACCGTGGACTTGACCCTCTTCGGCGAGGTCGCGGCAGGCGAGATGCTGCGGCGCGACGGCGCGCGCGCCGGCGATTCGGTGCTGGTCACGGGGCAGCTCGGTGCGGCTGCGGCGGGACTGCTCCTGACCCGGCGACCGGAGCTCGGCGCACGGTTGTCCGCCGCCGCGGTCGAGGAGGCGCGGCGAGCGTTCGAGACACCGAGCGCGCGCGTCGAGGAAGGTCGCGCGCTCGTACGCGCGGGCGGCGCCAGCGCGGCCATCGATCTCAGCGACGGCCTCGCGGCGGACCTGGCTCACCTGTGCGATCGGAGCGACGTCGGCGTACGGCTCGATGCGGACTCACTGCCGGTCGCGTACGCGGCGCGCGAGGTCGCGGCCGCCTGCGGGATCGATGGGCTCGATCTCGCGCTCGGCGGCGGCGAGGATTACGAGCTGCTGTTCACCGCCCGGGCCGATCGAGTCGACGCGCTCGTCGAGGCGGTCCGCGGCTGCGGCACCCGGGCGACCGTGATCGGCGAGGTCGTCGGGCCGGCCGCCGGTCGGAGCGTCCGCGAACGTGACGGGCGCGAGCGGCCGCTCGGTCGCGCCGGATTCTCGCACTTCGGCGAGCAGACCGATTGAGCGGGATCAGAACAGGCGCAGCTGCCTGTCGTCCCCGACCAGCCGATCGAAGTCGAGCCCGAGCAGCGCGAGCACCGGCTCGGCGACCGGGCGAATCTGGCGCTCGACGTAGTGCTCGTGATCGATCGGGGCGTCCGGATGCTCGGCCGGTCGCGGTCCGGCCCGCGTGACCACGTAGGCCACGACGCGTCCGGGAGGCCGGCCGAGACGTCGCGCGGCGGCGACGTGCGGCGGGGTCGAGGCGGTGTACTCCGCGAGCTCCTTGCGCAGCGCGCGCCTGTACACCAGCTGGTCGTCGAGCGTGCCCGCGCGCAGCTCGGCCACGACCTGGCGCAGATATGCGTCGACGGGACGATCGGTGAACAGGCGCGTGTAGAGCTCGCGCTGCACGCGACGCGCGAGCGGGGTCCAGTCGCGCCGGACCGCTTCGAGCCCGGTGAAGACGACCTCGGTACCGGTTCCCCGCTCGACCAGGCCGGCGTAGCGCTTGCGCGCGCCCGCGGCTCCTCCGCGCATCGCGGGCAGCAGCAGGCGCAGGTAGAGGCGCTCGAAGCGTAGCTCGAGGCGGCTTGCTACGCGCCACGTCGCGGCGACGTGGCGTGCCAGTTCCGCGTTCAAGCGCCCGACGAGACACTCGGCGATCCCGCGCGCCTCGCCCGCGTCGTCCGTCCCCGAGCGCACGAACAGGCTGTCGGTGTCGCCGTAGAGCACCTCGAGCCCCGCGGCCTCGATCCGATCGCGCGTGCGCAGCAGGATCTCGCGGCCGAACCCGGTGATCGCGTTGGCCAGGTCGGGCGAGGCGAAGCGACACGCCGACGTGCCGAGCACCCCGTAGAACGAGTTCATCAAGATCTTGATCGCCTGCGCCGCGACCGCGTTCCCTGAGGCCTGCGCCGCGGCGCGGCGCGGGAACAGCTCGTCGAGCATCGCGGGCAGGATGCCCGGCTCGCGCCGGAACGCGGCGCCGTTCGGTGCCACGATCAGATCCTCGCCCGACGCCGGGCGCGGCACGTGACCGAGCGGGTCGATCTGGAACGTGCGGATGAGGCTCGGATACAGACTGCGGAAGTCGAGCACGAACACGTTGCGATAGAGACCGGGGCGCGGGTCGAGGACGTGGCCTCCGGTCGTCACGACGTCTCCCGCCGGACCGACCGCGGCCGTCGGCCCGACGAGACCGCGGCGGGCCATGGCCGACAGGTACAGGAACTCGAAGCTCGCGATGCTCGCCGCGACACGGTCGGGCGGCTGCCCGGTGAGCCGGCTGCGCTCGACGGTCAGCTCGAGCAGCTGCAGCGTGTCGAGCACCTCGAGCACGAGCTGCGCGTCGATGCGGTTGTATTCGACGAAGCGCTCGGGGTCGTCCTCCCAGGCGCGCAGGATCGCCTCGCCGCGGTCGCGGCCGAGGATCGTCTTGCCGCGCCCCAGCACCTGCCGCGCGATCGCGTCCAGCGCGTAGCTCTCGAAGCGCAGGAACGCGCCGCGCACGAGATCGATCCCGTCGAGGACCACTCGGCCGTCGAGGAACGCGCGCGGTGCGGCGCGTCCGCGATCCGAGCGGCGGAGCCGCACCGGCGCGGGGCCGCGCCCCAGCGCGAGCGCGACGCCCGCTCGTCGGGCCACGCGCTCGAGCACCGCGAGATCGAAGTCGACGACGTTCCAGCCCGTGATCACGTCGGGATCGAGCTCGCGCACCCGCGCCACGAGCGCCGCGAGCAGCTGCCGCTCGGTGGCGAAGCCGATCGCCCCGCTCGGCACGCGTCCGCTCGGTGGGGTCACGAGCAGCACCTCGGCCGTGGCGCGGGTCACGAGCGCGACCGAGAGCAGGCGCCGCGCCGTCGGATCGGTCTCGATGTCGAGCGAGAGCGCGCGCAGCGTCGGCGTCACGTCGGCCGGGCGCACCGCGGGATCGAGAAAGACCGCGTCGACCCCGGCCCCGCCGCGCTCGGGACCCTCGATCTCGACGCCGGCACGGAGCCCGCGGTCGATGCGGTAGCGCACGGCCAAGCGCAGATCCGCCTCGTAGCACGGCAAGCCGCGCTCCCGCAGCCGGGCGTGGAGCGCCGGAACGTCCTCGGGCGTGGCCGCCGCGAGCCGCACCACCGGTCCATCGTCGAACGCTCGTCGCTCGGCCGACTCCTCGAGGAGGATCGCGCCGGCGGCCCGCGCGGCGGCGAGGTCCGAGCGGCGGACGAAGAACCCCGGTCGCTCCCGGCCGTCGCGCACGAGGAACGACCGGCCGTCCTCGAGGCGACCCCACAGCAGAACGACCGGTCGCCCGTCCTCGACGCGCGAGGCGGACTGGAGCAGGAATCCACGCACCATGGAACGATCGCATTATGACGGGATGCGCGGCCTACGACCTGCGAATCGATGCGCGCAAGATTGGTGCGGATTGCCTACAATCCCCGCGCCGTGCGTTACGAGGGCCCGATCTACCGCCCGCCCAGCGAGGCCGATTCGTGGATCCTGCAGGCCACGATCGGTTGCTCGTGGAACGCCTGCACGTACTGCGACATGTACCGGCACAAGCGCTATCGCGTGCGCGAGCGTGACGAGATCGCGGCCGACCTCGCGGCCGCCGGCGCGGCCCTCGGCCCCGAGGTGCGCAAGGTGTTCGTCGCCGACGGCGACGCCCTGGCGATGGACCTGGGCCACTGGGAGGCGGTGCTCGACGGCTGCCGCCGCGCTTTTCCGCGGCTGCGTCGGGTGAGCGCCTATGCCACGGCGCGCAACCTGCTCGAGAAGTCCGCGGAAGAGCTGGCACGCCTGCGCCAGCTGGGGCTCGCGCTGCTCTACATCGGTCCCGAGTCGGGAGACGACGCCACGCTGCGCCGCATCGCCAAGGGCGCGGACGCAGCCGAGCACGTCGCGGCGGCGGAGCGGGCCCGCGCGGCCGGGATCGAGCTCTCGGCGATCTTCCTGCTCGGCGCAGGCGGCGTCGAGCGCAGCCGGGAGCATGCGAGCGCCTCGGCGCGGCTCGCCGGCGCGATGGATCCCAAGTTCCTCTCCGTGCTCACGCTGACCGTGATCCCCGGCACGCCGCTCGGGCGCCTCGAGTCGGACGGCCGCTTCGAGCTGCCGGCCCCGCAGCGCCTGCTGGCCGAGCTGCGCACGTTCGTGGACGAGACGCGGCCGCACGACGCGATCTTCCGCACCAATCACGCCTCGAACTACCTGCCGCTCGCGGGCCGTCTGCCGCGCGACCGCGAGCGCCTGGTCGCGCTCCTCGATGCCGCTCTCGCCGGAACGATCCCGCTCCGCCCGGAGTCGGCGCGGGGTCTATGACGGGGTTTGCGAGCGCCGCCGTTCCGTGTACCGTGGAGCGGGGAGCCGCAGATGGACGCGCGCGAGATCGCACCCGGACTCTGGCGCTGGACCGCGTCGCACCCGGCCTGGACGCCCGAGAACGACCGGCCCGACGGCTGGGGGCGCTGGGTCGGCTCGGTGTACTACGAGCCCGACCCGCCGGGGGACGCGCTGGTGCTGATCGACCCGCTCGCCCCCGCGGAGGGGACGGACGACGCGGCGAGCTTCTGGGCCGCCCTCGAGCGGGACGTGAGCCGCGCGGCCCTGCCGCTGGCGATCCTGGTGAGCAATCGCTTTCACGGCCGGAGCGCGCGCGAGATCTACCGGCGCTTCGCCGGCAGCATCGGCGCGACCGTGCACGTCCCGGCGGGTGCCGAAGCCCACGTCTCTTGCGAGCCGACGCACCTGTTTCAGCCAGGGGACGCACTGCCGGGGGGAGTCGAGCCGCACTTCCTCGAAGGGCTGGTCGAGCCCGAGGTGGCGTTCTTCCTGCGGCCGCACCGGGCGCTCGTCTTCGCCGACGCGCTGCTCGGCGCGGGAGCAGGTGCGGTACGAGTCGCCCCGCCCTCGTGGGGCGACGGCGAGGCGGGTCGGGCGCGCTACGACGAGCGCTTTCGGGCCTCGCTCGAGCGGCTCCTCGTGCTCGATCCCGCGATGCTCTTGACCTCGCACGGCGAGCCGGCGCTCGAGCGCGGCGCGGAGCGGCTCGCCGCCGCGCTGCGCGGGCCGGCCTGGGGCGAGTCCTGAGTCCGTCGTCGCCAAGGAGGATCCGGATGTCGAACCCAGCGGCCCCGCGCCCGATCGTCCGCAGCGCCGATGCGGTCGAGCGGCGATCCGTCGCCGCCGGCACCGCGACCGAGACGCAGGTATTGCTCGGGTCGCAGGAGGGGATGCCCAACTTTTTCCTGCGCCGGTTCGTCATGGGACCCGGCGGCGGGATGCCGCGACACACCAACACGGTCGAGCACGAGCAGTACGTGCTGCGCGGACGCGCGCGGATCCGCATCGGGGACGAGACGCACGAGGTCGGGCCGGGGACCGTCCTCTACATCCCGGCGGGCGCGCCGCACTCCTACACGGTGATCGATGCACCGTTCGAGTTCCTGTGCATGGTCCCCAACGCGCCCGACCGCATCGAGATCGTCGACCGCTGAACCCGTGGTGCACCGGCTCGCTCTTGTGGCGACGCTCGTCCTCGCGTCGATCGGGCTCCCGCGTGCGGCGGGCGAGCCGCCTGCCGCGCGGCCGGACGTCGAGGACGTTCGCGCGAGCGACCGCGACACCGAGCGACGTGCGTTCGTGGTCGCGCGTGCGCGGCTGTCCAGCGCGCAGGAGCTGTCGCTCGCGGCGGCCGGGCTGTTCGTGCGCCAGCCGGTCGACCACGACTGCGCCACCGCCTGTTACTTTCGCGGGCTGCTCGTGCAGGTCGAGCCGGGCCTCGGCGGCGGCCAGCTCTCGGCCGGCTACGCGGTCGTCGTCGGCGAGACCCTCACGACCCCGCACTACATCCGAGCCGTCCACGTGGGCTACGCGTTCAAGGGTGCGCTGCTGCGGACCTGGGGCGACTCCGATGTCGAGCCGCCCGATTCGACCTGGCTCGGGGCCGAGACCGAATTCACGATCGTGAAGGTCAACTTCAGCCTGGGTGCGTTCCGCCGCGTCTCGGGCGAAGCGACGGGCGATTCCTGGCTCCTCACGGGCGGCATCGGCTGGGGCTTCTGACGTGCGGCGCGGACTCTCCGGGCTCGCTCTGCTGCTCGTCGCGTGCCCCGCAGTCGCGCTCGAGACCGACCAGTTCTACGCCTGGGGTCGCGAGCTGCCCGACGCCACGCTCGCGCTGAACGCGCGCATCAACGCCGATCTCGAAGACGTACTCGCCGAGCTGCCGCGCGGCGCTGCGCCGCCGCCGTGCGCCCAGGTGCGCCGCCGGATCGCGGCGCGGTTCCGCTTCTTGATCTTCGGACCGGTCGAGGTGTGGGCCGCGCATTCCGCGCTGGTGGCGCGGATCCCGGCGACGCCCGAGGAAGAGCTGGTCTACCGCCGGGAGAGCCTGTACCGGCGCATGTCGGCCATCGACCCGGCAGGCTGGCTGCCCATCACCGCGACGATCTCGCTGAACGACGTGCGGATCGGGACCGACAAGCTGACCCACTTCTTCAACGAGGGACACTACTACTTCCACTGGTACGAGGGCGCTCGTCGACCCGGCCAGTCCGACGACCCGGCCGCCGTGGAGCGGGCCATCGGACGTGGGATCTTCACCGAGCGCACGCTCCTGGGCAAGGCGGCCTCGGGCGTCTTCTCGCCGGCCGACCTCGAAGCGAACTACGAGGGCATGCGGTTCTTCATCGGCCTGTGCGAAGGCGAGACGCCGCAGCTCGAGACCACGCCCGACGGCTATCGCCTCACGCGGCCCTTCGACTGGCGCGAGTACGTGACGCCCGAATGGGACGAGTCCTACCAGCCCTCGATCTACAGTCGGCGCCGCTGGCGCGAGGTCGCACCCGAGATGCGACGGTACTGCGCGCGGCTCGACGACCCGCAAGTCGTGGCGCAGCGGACGGCGTACCGCGAGCGCGACCTCGTGACCGTCACCGAGCAGCGCATGCTCGCACTGGTCCGCCAGGGCAAGCTGCCCGACCCGGTCGAGTTCAGCATCGAGCGCGCGTGCGGCGCGTACCGGTTTCCCGGAGCGGGCGAGGCCGGGGTGCATGCGGAGGGTGCCGCGCCGCCCTGACCCGCGGCCGCCACAAGCTCAGCACCACCATGTATGGCATCATGAGCGGCCGAGCCCGGAGCGAGTTCGTGAGCACACCGCAGATCCACCCGACCGCGATCGTCTCCCCGCGCGCCGAGCTCGCGCCCGACGTCGAGGTCGGCCCCTTCTCGATCATCGCGGACGATGTCCAGATCGGGAAGGGCACGATCATCGGCCCGCACGTGCAGATCGAGCGCTGGACGATACTCGGCGAGGGCAACCGCGTGTTCTTCGGCTCCTCGGTCGGCAACCCGTCCAAGGACCTCAAGTACCGCGGCTGGCGCAGCTGGACCCGCATCGGCGATCGCAACACGCTGCGCGAGTACGTGTCGGTCTCGCGGGCCACGTTCGAGGAAGCGGCGACCG
>Ga0180085_1000030_pt1 | contig 38053 bp, 37 predicted proteins | sample EasRiv730_16_10D_FD_123013 | JGI IMG/M metagenome (GOLD analysis project Ga0180085, IMG submission 123013) | Soil microbial communities from meander-bound floodplain in the East River, Colorado, USA - East River metaG ERMLT730_16_10D | ecosystem: Environmental > Terrestrial > Soil > Floodplain ... | reverse complement strand
TGACGAAGTTGTTCCCGTTCACCGTCAAGGTCAATGGGGTTTCCGAAACGCGCGCCAACGAAGGATTCAGACTGGCAATGGCAGGCACCGGGTTACTAATGGTGAAGGTTTGCGCGTTGGAAAGTTCGTCGCCGTTGTCAGGATTGAGCACCGTGACGAGGACGGCGCCTGCCAGACTCAGATCGCTGCTGGGAATCGTTGCCGTCAACTGGGAATTGCTAATGAATCGCGTGACCTTCTCGACGCTATTCCAAAGCACTTTCGATGTGCTGATGAAGCGGCTTCCATTCACGGTCAGAGTGAATCCTGCTCCACCGGCAAGGGCCGTGTTCGGGGTGAGGCCGGTCGTGATAGCCACGGGTGAACCAATGGTAAATGTCTGGGGAGCTGAAGTGCCGCCACCCGGGCCGGCAGTGTACACCGTCACGCTGGCGGTCCCAGGCTGCGAAATGGCGGTGGCCACGACGGTTGCCGTCAACTCCGTGGTGCTGGCAAATTTTGTGGTGATGTCAGCGCCGTTCCATCGCACTTTGGAAGTGGACACAAAACCGGATCCCTTCACGCTCAAGGTGAAACCCGCACTACCGGCACCAATCGAGCTGGGCGTCAAGCTGCCGATCACCGGTCCGGAGTTACTCACGACGAATGCCTGGGCCGGGGAAAGACCACCGCCCGGCGTCGGATTGAAAACGGTCACGTTCACGTTGGCCGCGCTGGTCAAATCGGCCGGCAGAATCGTGGCCCGCAGGTGTGTCGCGCTCACAAACGAGGTCACCCGGTCGGTGCCATTCCAGCGCACTTTCGAACCGATAACGAAGTTCGATCCGCTCACGGTCAGTGTCAGGCCAGGTTCTCCAGCCGTGGCTCCTGCAGGCGAGAGACTGCTGATGGCCGGAACTGGATTGTTGACGTTGAGAGTCTGAGCGTTGGAGGCCCCCCCGCCTGTCTCCGGGTTGTAAACCGTGATGCTGACGGGACCGACTGCAGCCAGGTCTGAAGCTGGAATCTCTGCGGTCAACTGCGTGCTGGTTACAAACGTCGTCGGCCTGCCTTGGCCGCCCCATCGAACGATGGATCCAGAAAAGAACTTGGTGCCGTTCACCGTCAGCGTGAATGCCGCTCCGTTTTGGACGCGGGTGGTCGGGCTGATGCTGCTGACCGTGGGGATCTGGTTGCCGACGAAGAATGGTTCGGCATTGGACGTCCCGCCGCCCGTGGGCACATTGACCACCGCAATATTGAACACGCCGGCAGCCGTCAGGTTGGCGGCCGGAATTGTGGCCCGCAACTGCGTCGCACTGGAGTAGGTGGTCGTGAGGTTCGTTCCATTCCAAGTCACGACTGACCCGTTAACGAAATAGGCGCCATTGACTGTCAGTACAACGGCAGAGCTGCCCACTAGCGCCGAGTTCGGGGTCAGTCCGGTTATTGTAGGCAGAGGATTGTTAATCGTAAAAATCGCGTTGGCCGAAGTGCCTCCACCCGGCGGAGCGTTGTACACCGTAACACTGGCGCTGCCTACGACGGCCACGTCGCTAGCGTTAATGGCCGCGCGTACCTCGGTGCTGCTCACAAACGTCGTGTTTCGGTCGAGGCCGTTCCAACGCACCTTCGAGTCGGTCGTGAAGTTCGTGCCAGTGACGACGAGCTGGAAATTGCCCGAGCCGGCCGTGCCTGAGGCCGGGCTGATGCTGGTCACCGACGGAACCGGTGCCTGAAAGGTGATGGTAAAAGTTGCCGGGTTTGAAGTTCCTCCTCCCGGAGTTGGACTGAAGACCGTGATGGTGGCCGTTCCGGCCGCTGCGATGTCCGAGGCCGGAATGTCGGCGCGCAGCGTCAAGGGATCCACGACCGTCGTCGGTCGGGCCGCATTGTTCCAGCGCACGATGGTTCCCGAGGCAAAATTCGTACCTGTGACCGTCAGGATGAAGTCGGCACCGCCTACCGTGGTCGAAGAGGGATTGAGCGAAACCAGCGTTGGAACCGGATTCACCGCATTGATGGTAAATGGCAATGCCACAGAGATGCCGCCACCCGGTCCGGGGCTTTCGACCGTTACCGAAACGGGCGCAGCGACAGCGATGTCGCTGGCCAGGATGTCGGCCCGCAGTTGCGTACTGTCTACATACGATGTCGAGCGCGCCTGCAGGTTCCAACGCACGATCGATCCATTCACAAAGTTGCTACCAGTAACCGTGATCGTGAACGGAGATTGTCCGGCGGTGATCGAAGTCGGGCTGATGGCCGTCAGCACCGGCGCAGGATTACAACCGACCACGGTGATGAAGTTGGGCCCGATGGCGGGCTGCAATGGATCGTCAAAACGAGGCAGGCTGGCACTTGCGGCAACGGGAAGCAACTGCGCTTGCACCGTGGCTTGGCCTGCCGCAGCCGTTGCGGTCATCGTTACAATAGGGATGATCGCGAAAGACTCGATCGCCGAATCGCTGGTCGCCTGATTGGTCGTGCTGTACTGATAAACCGCCGCCGTGGAGCTCTCGCTCACAATCACAAGCGTGCCCGTCGCGGCGCTGCCCGTCACATAGTCGGGCCAGTTTAGCGACACGCCGCTTTGCAGGCCGGTGAGCAAGATCTGGATTTGAGTATTGGCGTCCGCACCATATCCGCTTCTCGGCGACTGCGGCGTTATGCCGCCCACCGCCACATTCTGGACGAAGGCACCCGCGAATCCTTCAACCACCGTAATGACAGGATTTGATGGCGCATTGCACACAGGATTCGTCACGCCTGAAGCAGTGACCGTGAAGCCCTGCTTGGCCGTGGCGACATTGGCGCTCGTCCCGTTGGAAAAGGAATGCGCGCCGGGCGTCGCATCCAGCGAGACGCTCGCAGTGGCGTTCAATGGCTTGCTCGTCAAGCTGCCACGCACACCGTTGATGGCTAGATAGTTGCCAACCGAGAGGTTCAGACCGTTCGGCACGGTCACAATAATTTGGCCAGAGCCCCCCACATTGGAGACCGTGGCACTCACTCCCGCGTTGATCCAACCGCCCGAGGCGGTGATCGTGATGCCGCCCGGAGCGACAATCGAGTTTGTAACGATGTTCATCGCCTGCGAGCCAAGAAACAAGTTCGTGATGGGCACATCGTAGGTGAATGTAATCGTGCTGGCAGAAGTGGCTTGCAGCGCCACGTCTTTGGTCAGCCGGACTTCGCCAAGCACCTCAGCCACGCCCGTCTTCACGACATCGGGTACGGTAGAGGAAACAAAATGCGTCACCTGGGCCTGAGCGAAGCTCCCGCCGACAGAAAGGTAGACGAGCAACGGCAGGCTCCAGCGAGCAAGCTTGGAATTCAGACTAAGAGGTCGGTGCACGAATCGTCTCTCCATTGAGGGTCACCCTTTTGGCGAGAACCCCCGATGGGTAAAGGCAATCGTTCGGCCAGACCCGTTCAGGCACCAGGAAAAGGGAGGACCTAGGCCCTAGGCCTCTAAGCTATGGTTATATTGATACTTAGTGGATCTGGAATTGAATCTGACAGGTGCACAACCTGTTTTTAGGCTGCAGAATCTGCCCGGCAGAGATCGATCAATGTGACAGGAAAGACGCTTTTTTGACAGTTGCGCGTTGGCGTGTGAACCCATTTCCGGTGGAACGCGGTGCTCGGCGCCCGTCTTGGGATAGAGATCGCGGACGCCCAGAAGGTTGGGGACGCGCAGCAGCGCGTCCCTACAAGTCAATCGTTCACAGCCCTTATTTGAAGTGTTTGAGAAGACTCGCGCAGTCGCGAAGCCTCAGCAAGGTGGTCGAGTGCCAGGGGGAAATTCTCATCAAAGCTGGCAAGCGAGAATGGGGAGGGCTAGGCTATCGGGAGAATTGGGGTCGGCGTATTGGGATCACACATCAAGAGTTCAAGACGAAAACTTTTGACGTGGGACATCATCGCGCACAATGGCTTTGCGTTAGTTGCCCCGCAGGGTGACGTGGTACAGACCTCCCTCATACTGAATGCTTATCAGCCCTTAAATATTGAAGTATTGCTTACTTGGTATGACTGGATCACTGTTTTTCTGGACAGGCCAAGTTCCATTGTCTCGTTCAACAATTCAGTTGGATTTGGGTTTGGAACGGAGGGAAAAAGGGGAGGGGCGGCATTCCAACCTTCAAATGAATGCCATCTCCTGAAATCTGACACCAATCAAATTCCTTTGGTTGTCAAAGGGTGTGACGTGACGAACTTCGGATTGAATTTGAAGAACCTGCTGCTGACGCCGAATAGAAATCACCAGGGACGTTGAGGGATACAGCCCTTGGTCCAAAAGTATTCCCATACCTTCTGTGCTCCCATTTAGGGTTTCGGCAGAACGGGTGAAGTAGTGGCCGTCCTTGCCCATTCCACTCACCGTGACTGGCATCCTGACAGCGAATCGCGGTTCCCTACGTGCAATAGCTCGACAATCAATACTCATGACGGAGGAAACTCCAGATCAGATTTGTTTCCCCATTCATGTCGGCATGAGTGAATCAAAGAATTAGCGCTTCAGACAAAGCCTGCTTTCGGCATTTACATGAAAAAGACCAATTCAGGCTCTTAGGTGGGAGGAAAACGCGGGAATCACCCAGATCACTGTCTTCCTAGAGGGGCGAATTCCCATTATCGAGTTCGCAATACCATTTGGTGCGAACTGAAAACTCTCAGCGCGCACCAGCATGAAAGGGCTTCTTTGAGGACCAGGTGGGAAAACCAGGAGAGGTAAGACTGGTAGCGGGAGGAGATTCGAACTCCCGACCTGCGTTTGGCTGAGGTTATTACTCGCGAGTGGAATTGGCTTTGCAGCCACATCTCAGATATTGGACCTGAATTGGGAATTGGCAGAGAGATTTGTCGATAGCCTACACTCAGGCGGTACCTCCATCAAGCTCGAACTCCGGGCACATTTCAGACAACGGAGGGCAGCATGCCCAGGCAGAGTTGCCCCTTAATTGAGTGACAAGTCCGGCACGACGACGTCCACCGCCGTTCCATCGTCCGCCAACGGAAAGTTTGTCAGCCCCACTGCCAAACGCTGCCCGGAAGACTGGTGATAAAGCCCTAGCCGCAGGCGATACCTCCTTCCGGGCTGAATCGCAGTGGAGCGGAATCGCAGGCGCTCAATGGCTTGATCACCCTCGCGCCAAGCGACAATCGGTGGATTTCCATTTAATATCTTGTGATCGAGATATCCAATTACATGGTCTTGCTCATCGAGGATATGGGTAAAACACCAATACTCACGCTCCGGTGGCCTAACACAGCGCCAGCGGTATTTCACTCCAACCGCGCCGGCGGGTTGATTCACGAGGATACCTGTCAATTCCAGTACATCGCCGAAAACTACCTTGCAAGTGGAGAGATCGTTCAAACCGGAAGGAATCGAGACGCCATTAGGCAGGAAGACATTCCGCGAGAGATTCTTGAAAAGATGCACTACGCCGCCATCGGGCAGCAACGGACGATAAGGGAGCTCAATGAACTCGCCGCCATTTCGCACTTCGTGCATGAGCTCGGTTCCGTGCGGGTTGAATAGCCCCGAACCGCGTTCGCCGCCCTCCTTGTAAGCAAAAAAGGATGTGGCCTTCAACTGATTGAACAACACGTCCAGATCCTGCTCGTAAGCGGTAGTGGTGACGTCGAGAGGAAGCCTTCTCTCGGTAGCGGCAAGTTCAAGGTTACTAGCGTTGAAATGAGGTGTGTCGGACCCCACTAATAGTCTCCCAGTGCCGTCTAAATGGGCTAAGACCTCGCCTAGCAGCCACGAACCTGGATTGTACCTGGCGGTGTAGCGCATACTCCCTAGACGCCAGTTTCCAAAAAGTCCGAAGGAATTCTGCAGCATAGCGACCATCGGGAACGCGAGCACGGCGCATATCACAGCGCTGCTCCATCGCGGGATTGCTGCACGGACGGAGTCAAGGAGCAGCCCGACTGCAAGAGCGAAGGCTGGAAGCAAAGGGGCCGTGTAGCGCGGTTCCCTGAACGGCCCGAACACGAAGAACAAAAAAGGCAGTCCCCAAACAGCAGAGATCAGTATGCCCCGTGAAGTTAGCACTGGCTTTCGGGCTAGGGCGACAACGACCACCACAGCCATCAATACGGCATAATAAAAGGACGGGCCTTCCTTCACCAGACGCAAAAAGTAACTGCCAACAGAGACGTCTCCGTAATAAGCCATTGAAGGAGCACCGGCCTCAAGGGCCGTTTGCAAGGTGCGCCTATAATTCAGCGCGTACCACGGTAGCGGCAGTAGCACCGCAGGAACTAGAACAAGCCACGTTCGCCACCGTCCCACCAGCGGCCAAGTCGTGATCGCCCAATAAAGGAAGGGTGCGGCGACGTACAACGGGAAGTTCGCCTTGAGCAAAAGTCCCAGGCCGCAGATAAGACCAAAGCAGAAGATCTTCGACTCAATAAGGCACCAAATCGCAACAGTAACCAGTGCTGCCATTGTGTACTCGACGAGAAACCATCGTGACAGGCCGTAGAGCATCGGCATTGTTCCGGCGACGTAGACCGAGATCGATCCCGCCGTAGGTCCCGCGTACTTCTTGGCGATCCGATGGATTGCCGCAAACAGAACCACCATGAAGAACAGATTCACTGCATACGCCGCGCTGGGCTGACGCCCGAACAAGGCATAAGCCGGGGTAGGCAGAACTACGATTAAGGGAGGTTTGAATCCGAGAATCGTGAGGAAGCGTTTTGCATATCCGAGAAGGCCTGCATCGACCAGCGAATCGAACATCACGAGGCTGTTATTCAAATACCATGCGTCATCCCAGGTTGGTGGCAAGCGGTCTAAGTACAGCCAGAGTAGGGTGGTCGCAACAAAGAAGAGGCTCAGTCCAACAAGGGAAGCCCACTGTTTTCGCCACCGATCGAATGAGTCCATGGCCGAACCTCCACCGTAGAAACCGTCATCTGGATGGCAAGCTCGCACGGACTGATGCTGCGCCTTCTCTCATTGGTGATCCTCCTGGACAGCAAAAAAACTCCTTGCGCAAAAATCGAATACTTTTTTCTGATCTCGGAAATATTTCTGAAATTGCCAATAGCCTAGTACCCGAGGGTAACCTCAATCAAGCTCGAACTCGGGCACTTTTCAGATGACGGAGGCATTATGCCAAAACAGAAAACGCGGGAAGAATTGCAGGACAGAACCGACGAACTCGAAGCGGAGAACGAAACCTTGCAGGACCAGGTCGACTCAATCGCGGACATCATCGAAGCAGAAGAGGAGGATGACGACCCGGAAGACTAGAGCCAGCTTGCGGCGCAGGCTGGCGAAAGGAAGCAGTAACCGACAGACGGCTCAGACAAAGAGCCGTCGAATGTCGGCCAGCAGGAAAGCATTGCTGTGGTGTGGCGCGACCGTCCGGTTGATGGTTGGCCACATCAATGGCGACAAGTCGAACGGAACGCCGGAAAACTCAGGCCCGACTTGCCGTAGCTGTAACGCCACGGTAGCCCATGTCATGAAGCGTCACGGCATCGGTCGCAGAACACGCCAATACAACCCACGAGCAGAAGGAGCCCAAACACTGGCTCAATGGATGGCGGCTGTGATGTCGATCAAAGGTTAATCAGATCAGATGGGCGTTTCCGATGATGATGCAGCAATGAAGCTGAAGAGCTCGGGGCGAGTCAGGAACCGGGCCAAAGTCGCGATCAGGATGGGTGGTTCGGAGCTACAGCGGCCATAGCTTTCTCGTCTTGCTGTGGACGACCGAGCAAACCCATGAGTCCCCTTTGCTCGACTTCGGAGATCTCGAGTTTACGGATGGTGGGCGTTACATAGGAAGCCTTCTGAGGCTCGCTCTTTGTGACTTGTGTTTTAGCCATTGGAGGTACCCTGGTTTTGGTGGGACGAACGTGGGATGCAAATCACTGAGAGGTTACAGAAAAAGGTTCGACGCCAATGGTGCCGGGTCGGTACGACACTGTCTAGAGTGAGTGATTTGTCAATCGTTAATGGACATTATTGGCTCAAGCATCACTCACGTAGTGGCTCCGCCTAAGCGTCAGAGTTGGCTGGATGGCTTTACTGAACTTCAGCCCAGTCCTTGCATGCCTCGGTGCAGACGTGACCGTATTTCGCGATTTCCTTGTCCGCAAGTTCTTTCGCCAAACTCAGAGATTGCGGCACATAGCCGGTGATCGTCATGAGATTGTTCTTTCGTCCCCTTAGACTAATCTGGATAGACCAGATGTTGGAGTGCTGGGTAACTTCGGCTTTCGTTCTTGCGTTATGGATACGCTTGAAGCAACGCACAAAATCCTCTTCGAGACCCTTCCAGGAAATGGCGCCTCCAGGGGACGAATGCTCTCGCAGGGGTATCAGCCTGTCGATTAGGTAAAACCTGAGGAACCTTTAAGGGTTTTGCTCGGTTGAGACTTTATGCAGGGAACTGAACGGATGTTTGAGTGGGCCGGCGGTTCGGGCGGTGAAGCTCACTTGAAGAAGATTCTCCAGAACAACACAAAGAGGAAGAGGGCGCCAATCCAGAGCCACGGTCTTGAAGTGGGCGATAATCGTGCTCCACACCTGTAGCAAAACAAGCCGTCTTGCGCGCCGGCCGCTTTACACTTTAGGCAAATCATAGCGAGCGTATCGGCGTTCCTTCCCGTAGGCCTTACTTCCAACGGGAAGCAAATTTCTCAAAAGAGGAAGACATCAACTTTTCACAACGATTTCTTAGGGTCCGAGTGGCGAAGTCTGGGGAAGGTCGAAATGTCCCACTCAACAACGATGCAGTGGCGGCGCTTCAGCGCGTACCAAGGCGAATTGACAGTGCCTATGTGTTCATCGGGAAGAAGCCAGGGACCCACCGAACAGACGTGCCTAAATCCTGGGAAGAGTTTTTGCTTAAGGCGGGAATTTCAGACTTCACTTGGCACGATCTGCGCCACACCTTCGCCAGTAGGCTCGTGATGTCAGGCGTCGACCTCTACACCGTGAGCAAACTGCTTGGGCACGCCGATATCAAGATGACCCAGCGCTATTCACACCTCTCACCAGGCCACCTCGCCGATGCAGTGAACCGGCTCAGCGACTTTGGAACCGGCACCAATCCGGCACCAAAGGTCAATTTGATAAGGGAGCTACCGGGTAAGTCTTTTGAGGTCTGGTAGCGGGGGGCGGATTCGAACCGCCGACCTAAGGATTATGAGACCTTCGCTCTAACCACCTGAGCTACCCCGCCATCAATAACTTACGGAGAGTATACTACAGACTGTGGTAAATTTTGTGGGGACTGCGCCTGATTGAAACTCTCCAGCTTCCTGATGGCCTGCTGCTTGTGCTCGGGATTGGGGTGAACGTATCTCATTGTCATAGAAATATGGGAATGCCCCATAAGTTCCTTGAGGGTAGGCAGATCCACCCCTGCCATCACCGCCCGCGACCCGAAGGTATGCCGCAAATCGTAAAGTCGAAACTGTAAACCCGCCTTGCGGCGAGCCTTGTCGTGTTCCTTCTGTACCGTCGTGAGAGGCAATTCCGAATCAAGCCGGTTTGGGAAAAGATAGGCGCCCTTCATCCTGGGCTTGAGAACCGAAATTGCCCTTTTGGAAAGAGGGATGTTCCGTCTCGCAAACTGCGTCTTGCCTGTCGGGACATGGAGGTAACCCTTAACCAAATAAACGTTTTCCATTCTCAAAGTGAATACTTCTTCGGGTCTCATACCGGTTTCCAGCATGAGGGCCGCCACGTCTTTTAGAGTCTTCGAGGCGACCGAAAGATACCGCGCTTCTTCGTCGTGGGAGAGAATCCTCATCATTCCCGGTTTCTCCCGATAGAGCCTCACGCCTTGGAACGTGCTTCGGGCCAGATATCCCTGTCTGACCGCGAAATTCAGTATCCGGCGGAGAGCAGCCAAGTCCCGATTTACCCCAGTCTCGGTCACTTCCTGGAGGCGGCGGATCTTGTATCGTTCAATTGCTGACGTGCGAATCTCATCCAGCGTACTTTTTCCAAAGACCCTCAACAGGGAGTGGATACTTGTCAAATACCTTCTGTGAGTTCTGGGATGAGCCACATGCTCAGTCTTGTCCCATGGGATAAACTCATCTCTCACGAAAACTTCAAACTGGGGAGCTTTTCTGAGACGCTGGATTCCCGCCTGCTGCTCAGCGACCTGAACGCGTTTCTTTGCTTCCACGTGCAGGGCTGCGTTCCTATTGCCAAGCCCCGTTGATTGCCGGTATCGCCTCCCTCGAAACCAGAAATCAAACCAATAAACCTTCCCTCTTTTGAAGATCATTTCTGCCTCCTTGATGGGGAGACAGAAACCCTGCAACTTTCGAGGTATTTCTCGACGTCCGGCAGAGTATAGCGAACGAGTCTTCCGACCTTCAAGTACGAGAGATGCTTTTTCTGAGACCGCCATTGGGCAAGGGTTTCGAGAGACAAGCCAGTCAGTGAAGCAACCTCTTTAGGATCGAGCAGCTCCATGAGTGCAGGCGCTCCTTCTCGTTTCCTGGCAAGTTTTCATCGCCTGAGGGAAAGTTTTTGAACCTTGTTGGACGCTCATTGCTACGATTAATGTCTCCTTCCATATATATCCTCGACACGCGATGGGCTATGTCCGACGATCCTCCTCTGCTGCCTTCAGAGGAGCCGAATGGCCAGGTTCCAGTCTTAGTCGAATTGCGCCGTGCCCCGTCCCGTAAGGGTGTAGGAGTCACCGGCGATGTTATGGACGATTAAGTGCCAGCGGATGGTGCCCAGATCCAGATCGTTGTGTTCGCCTTTGGTGTGTTTGACCACGCCGCGGGCATACACCTCGCCTTTCCGAGCGCCAGCCCGGTAGATCACGGCCTCCTCCAGTTCGTGGTGGCCGTCTCTGCCAAGCACGTGACGCTGCGCAAAGACCGCAACGCCGCGCTCCACGTCACCCATGAGTTCCGAAGTCAGACGCTTCGTAGGAATCGTAAACCATTCCCCTTGGCGCCGCACATTGGAACCCTGCGCTTCCGCTTCCTGAACGACCTTTGGTTTGAGGAATTCGAGCGCCTCCTCGAACGAAGCGGGCGGCCGGTCGCCGAGCAGTTCCGCAAGGAAGTACATGCCGTTCCCAACACCCGTCGCATCCACTGCGGAGATATAGTACCGGTCGCGTAACCGTACTACACTGTCTCCGAGCGTGTGGATGCTGTGCGTGTGTTCACGGCCCTTGCTATCCTTTTCGGTCACTTCCCGCCACTTCTCACCCGTGCTCGGGACGACGATCTCGACCTCACGCTTCAGGTCCCGGAGAGGGATCGGCGCTTCGTTCCACTCGCGTACTTTGCCGCCGGTCCAGGCGGCAACGATCGAGTGAAAGGGTACTACCCCGAAACGGCCGGATGAGCGTCCGAGTGCTGAGAGTACGTCCCATTGGTGAGTGCTCATCGGGTGGGGCAGTGCCGCGCCATTTGCCAGAAGGTCGCCGGTTCCGAGTCGCACGGCAAGCGGGGCTGTCTGACCAGTTGGCGCGCCATACGGATACCGGCCGTAAGGGCGATACCGCTCGGGAATCCGTGAGTAGAGCAAATCCTCGCTAGCTCGTACGTAGGTTCCCAATCCTCCCCGTCCTTCTGTGATGAAGTTTTCGATCACTTGTTGGTGTCTCATAAAGTTTGACTAATCCTGTCCCTGCCATTCGGCTCCTCTCAAAGCAGCCGAGTTTCCGTCTCGATATCGGTAACCTCCTTTTGAAATAGATCTTCGCCCGCTCCCGCGCTGCCGAAGCTCATCGACGCGCTCGCCTTGTGAGACCAGCCGCCTTAACCTTTCTCCGACGCCTCGGATGTTTCAGCAGCCATCGGCTGAACCTTCGTTCGTACTTAACGACCGTCGCAAGGGTCATAAGTATGGCGAAGATGACGCCGAAGCCGCCAAGTTCTTGGAGCGTCATAGAATTCCCGGCAGCCCCTCATTACAAAACTGGAGGAGCGCCGGCAGGCGGGAACGGAACGAATCTTTCCGTGGCGCGTGCCGGAGCAGGCTCCGGCAGCCGGTCAGTCGAGACCGTGCTTTGCGAGCAGGGCCTTGGCGCGGGCGATGTCCGCGTCACGCTCGGAGGCGTGGGCTTTTTCGATCAGAGCCGAAATATACTTCGCAGCTTCTTCGATCATGGCTCCGTTGAGGTCCGCATACTCACCCTCGCGCCACCAACTTCCGCCATACTCAACCGAGTGGCACTCCCCGCGCCGGTCGAACTGGGAGAGGAACTGTGCGGCGTCCTCCCCGCTTTCGAAGTAGGTCGCGTAAAATCCCGTCCGGTTGTAATGGGCGATGAAGCTCGCGTGCAGCGTGAGATGCTTGTAGAGCCGATCGGTGAAGTCCTCGAAGCGTAATCCGTTCTTAAGGAATTTCACCCAAGCCTTGAGCACGAGTTGCTTCTCGCGCGCGCTCAGGAACTTGCTGTCACCAAACACATAGGCCATAGCGTGTCTGACGCGTCTGCTTAGGGGAGAAGCGCCAGCACGCACCACGGAAACCCGTCAGATCAACAACGCATTACGTACCTCCTAATGTGAGCACATCTCTGATTTACCCGAATGCCTTCAGGCGGGACGAATGGCTGAGTTCCGATCAAGCCGAGTTAGCCGTAAAAGAACGAACGTGGTCAGTAATCATCCGGAAACATGAGCGTCAATCCCCGAACCTCATTGGGCACCAGCCACAGCTCTTTGCCCTGCCAGGTAAGCTTTCGCCAGCCATCCTCGTCGGGCGAGGCCCGGAGGATCTCGCGGATGACCTCCTTCAGCGGCGTGATATCGATGACCGGACCCGTGAGCGCCGAGCTTCCCATGGACTCGGTAAAGTGATCAAAAACCGCGCGAGTCACGCGGTTGACTTGTCCTTCCCCGTCTACCGGCACCAGCACCCCGTCCTCGACGGCCTGCCGGTCGGTGTACGAGTAGATGACATTGGCATCGTCGGTCATAAGCGATGCGGCCGACCGTCCTCGCCATTCGTCCCGCCTCAAGACACTCTCACCAGATAAGGTATGCAAGGGAGGCGTCCGTCCGGCGCCGCGCGCTCGTGCGTGAGCCGTCGGCGCCAGATCACGGATCGCGCTCCCTTGCTTCTGTCCGATGGCCTTCGTGCAGTATCCGCGTTCTTCGCACGAGGAACTGCGGCCAACACTCGGGCGGATCGGACAAGCTGCAAATTTCTCGCCACGCTCCGTTAGCTTTCAGCGGCGCTAGAGGCGTTCTGCCCGCCGGACCTGGGTTTGCGCGGCTTTTTCTCAGTAGCGCTTCCAGGACTCGCAAGGCGACGCAAGGTACTCAGGTAGTCGCGTGCTCCTTCGAAGTAGACCTGGCGTTCCGGGGCAAGTTTCCCAGTCGCCAGCACTGCCTGGACTTCCGCAAGCAAGCTATCGAGGCATTGTTGAATATGCATGGTGCAATGGATCCCTCCTTTCATAAGGATTGCAGGTTCCGGAATCTGCATAGCCTGACATGTAGCTTCACCTACTCATAAGAGGCGGCAGCTCGAATACGCCATCTGGCTGAGGGCGCGTCACTTGGGGAATAAAAACTGTCCTACCGCCAAGAGAGGCGGACAAGAGACCTTAGAGCAGCGCTACCGGCTGCCCGTTTGCCCCCTCGTAGAACACCCGCGCCAAAAGGCCGTGCTCCCGCACAAGATCAATCGTACTGAAGAGAAATCGTCCGTGTTCATCTGAAATGGCCTTTGCCAGTGACTTCATTCTGGCTGTGCGATCCGTCAGGATAAGAATCGCCGTAAGCGGCAACCCGTCAAAGCCTCGGCCATACGCAGGCACCTTGGTTTTCACGAAAAACCCGATGTTCTCGTGCCCCCGGTCAAACTCAGCGGCGAAGGTACGCTGATGCATCGCGAAGACCGCGTCCGGAATGATCGGCTGGTGCCAATTGACCGCAGCAAGCTCCCAGCAGGCGAAAAAGTACGAGAGTGACCCCGCTTGTTCCGCCGCAATGCGCAGATCGTTGATCGCGAGAAAGTGGTCCCGTTGCTTGGGCGCTCTCCGTTCCAAAACCACGTCCTCTGCGCCGGCAAGCTCTAGCGCCCGCTTTCCTTCCGGCCCTAACGTAAAAAGCGCTTCTTGCATCCGATACTCCTGAACCATCACCAGCAGGCGGCTCCGGGTGAGTTTGCGGAGCCGCTTACGAGCTGCATCTTTGGTGGCGGCCGCAAAAAATCTTCGGTGGATCTGTCCGGTGCTCAGCCACCGAGCTGCGCGCAAGAGCTGTAGCAATTTCATGCAACGACCGGTCAGCCTCATGGCTCGGGCAACTTCTCCGTGATTCCGCACCCAAAGCAGCGCACCATGCGCGGCAGCCCGTGGCAGATGGGACATTCCCGCAATAGGTGTCCTCTATATGTATAGCCGCAGCTGCAACGCCACATGCCCACGAGCGAGATCGTTTCCCGGCAGTTCGGGCAGGCAAGCTCTGGCGTATAGGCCATTTGCCAGAATCTCCACTGGCGCATCATCCGCGCGAGCCATTGGACCAACAGAATGGGACTGGCCAGAATCCAGAGAACGATGTCGACCGCGAAGGTATTCATGACTGTTCTCCGCGCGTCTGCCGGTAGGCCTTCTGCAGCGTCTCACCCAAGCTGGGGTCGGCCTCTCCCAGCCATTGCCGGTCGCGCTCGGCGATCTGGCGCAGGTATTCCTTGCGGGACAGGCGCATGCCGATGGAAGCGTCACGCCGGATCGCAAGGGTTGCGGCTTGCAGTGCCGCGCTCTCCGGTATCATCAGATCCTGGGTCCGAATTTTCAGTGCCTCCGCCGAGCGGGTCTTCGGCCAGAAATACCCCACTCGTTCGGGCAGATGGGCGATCGCATCCAATAACATCGCCCGCTCCTCCGATACCGAGTAGAAACTCTTCGGTGCGAACGGGTCTGCCTGCGGTCGGAGCATTCTTCCCGTCACCGGCAAAACGGGCTTGAGGAACGCGCAGTCACCGGGGTCTCCGCGCAGTGCGCAGCACCACCGCAAGTTCGTCTCGATGAGCTTGAGTACGCGCGCGTCTTGCACGCCGACACTCACGTTCTGGGTCAGGAAGAGAAAATTCGTCCCGAAGCTCCGCGACAAGGTCAAGAGTTCGCTCATATTGTCCCGCATCTTCGATGTCAGAAAAAAGTTCTGGGCCTCATCGCAGACCCACAAGTAAGGCCGGTCGGTTTGCCTGCGAGTGAATACCGACCTGCCGATATCGGACATGGCCAATCCCTGGAGCAACTGCCGATCGCTCCGGGCGATGGAGTTCCCAAAGCTGGTGATGAGCACAATTTTGCCTTCGTCCTGAAGGCGCCGAAAATCAGGTGCCGTCTTGCCGGAGAGGCAGAGCCGAACGCTCTCGCAGCCGAACAGTGCATCCAAGCGTCGGCTGAGCGCGGCGATGGTTGACTTGGGGAGGTTCGAGAATTGGCGCGCGAAATATTTTGATACCGAAGGGTTCCGAGAACGGGCAACCAGCATGGATCGAAAGGTGTCATTGTGCAAAAACTCGGTTACAACCGTAATTGGCAACTGGAATTCCGAGACAACCAGGATCGCCTCCCGCAGCAGTTCAGTCCCGCCCAGGCTCGGCTGGTCCTGGACGCGGAGCAAATCGAGGAGTAGATTAGCCCGGGTCGAAGCAAAGAAATCCGGATCTGTGCCGGGCCATCGGGCAAGGACATTGAAGGAGCTGACCGGATCGGCCAGCGAAAGGTCATAGATGACGATCCGCCGAAGCAGCTCCCGGGCGGCCGGCGGATCGCGGCCCCGGAGATCCTTGAGACGCTCCATCAACAAAAAAAGCGTTCCTGGGTAGAGCTCGTTTTTTGGATCGATAATGCCGAACCCGGCGTCCCGGTGAGGCATCAGGGCGAGGAGAGCTTTGACGATTAGCAAGGCCAGCCGGGTCTTTCCCGAACCCATGCCCCCCGATACGAAGCCAATGCCTCCCGCCAGGTAATCCAACGACAACCGCACCGGCTCGCCCCAGAGCGTTTCGCCTAAGGTGACCTCGGGACCAGGATCCGAAGCTAGAGACGCAAGCAGCCGGGAAGCATATTCGCGGGAGGCTTGGAGCGGAGCCCGCGCAAGCTGCCGCAGGTATCGGTCGGTCACCTGTTGGATCTTTTGTCCGAACAGCTTTTCCAGGAACCAATTCATTCTTGCTCCTCTCGGGGCAGCACCGGGGTCCGTTCGGCGCGACCAAGCCGCGGCGGCGTTGGTCGGCGCTCGCGTCGGCGTTCGCGCACGACATACGCCACAAGGCTGGCAAGCGCGAAAGTGATAAATAGGGCGATACCATCGGCAGAACCAATCAACTGTGCAACAACGCTCGGCAAGAGCATGAGCGCCAGGACAGGAATGAAAAACTGCTTGAGCAATTTCTCGGCGGCCTGTGGATTGAACACGTAGACGAATGCACCGGCAATTAAAGCGAATGAGATCGCTGTTCCGATGAGATGAAAAAACCAGGTCATGGCTACTCCTCATTGCCGATGAACGTTTGGTCGATCGTCAGAACGTACACTGGCGCAACATGACTGCACGAGCATGGTCCCCAGCACAAAGAGGCCCAGAGAAATAGCGACGTTTTTGAGCATCTGCCCGGCTAGCTTCGGATTGAACATCATAATGATGCCGGCCGCGACGATGACCAGCAGCAGGAGCGAGCCGAAGAGTTCGACCAGTGTGTGCATGAGTGTTCTCCATTACTCAGAATCCTCGTCCGTCCGGAACTACGACGAGGTCCGAGGTGGACGGGATCGACCAAAACTGGCCAGGGGTCTCATCAATATCACGAAGTCCGTAATCTTTTGCGATTACTCGGACTGCCACGAGCTCGCTCGTCGCGACGCCCCGTTTCAACTGGGGATCGCTCACAGCTTTCCACATCGGAATAAATTCCAGAAAAGAGATCCAGAGACGGTGGCGGTATCTACTCAACCATTGCAAGGCGGGTTCGTGACAACAGTGAACGTGGCCTGGCATGACCAGGATCCGGATGATAATCCCGGCGTTTTGTTTCATGGCCTCTTCGAGGCCAGCCGTGGCAAACTTCCAGTAATCGCTGATGCCCGCGACTTCTTCGCAGCAGTTGCCTTTTCCGAATTTGAAATCCATCACATAGACATCGGCGACGCCCTCCAGCAGTCGGTATACCTCCTGGGCACCGTATCCATGGTTGTTCCAAACGATGGGGAGACTTAAGTCTCGCGTGAATTGCAGCGCATACAGGATCGGATAGAGGGATTCATCGGGATTGCCGCCAACCCATTCCAAGGCGACCGCCTGGTCAAAGCCTGCGGTGCACCTGGCCTCGCGCCATACACCCGGACCTAGACATTTCGCGCCTGAAGGTACCGGAAGCACGTCGAAGGCTTGGCATCCTTTGCACCGCAGGGCACAGCCGTAAAGCTTGACGACGAGGCACGGCGTGATCGGCGGTTCTTCAGCGATGTGAACATATATGGACTGATAAAACCCCTCATCTTTGAGATGGCAGCGCCCCGGGGTTTGGAAACGGTTGACGCCGCACTCGCAGCCACAGAGCCGGCAGTTCAGGAGCGCTTTGGAAGCGAGCTCCACTTTAAGGTCCAGCAGAGATACTTCCCCGGCCTGGCGGGTTGAGCCGGATTTCACAAGACGATCATGGATCTCCCAGAGCGCACTGGTCTCAAGGCGGTCCAAATCGTCGAGACGCAGATCAGGATTGGTCAGCTTCTTGGTGCGCTCAAGAACCGGGATGTAGGAATCCGGCGGAGGCTCGGACTTCATCCGAAAATGCGGGTGGATTGCCCGAATCAGTTCCAGCGCATCGTAGGGAGGATCTATGATCGAGAGCACACCTTCGGAATTTACATGCCCGCGACAACTGGGTTGCATTTTCTTCCATCTCCTTCCTTTGTGCGTATTGGCAATAGTTCCGCATCCCTCCCGTCCTTCTTAAGGAAGGCGCTGACGTCGAATGGGTAGCTTTGCGGCGAGGGCAATGCTTTCCGATGAACTTCCGGCTTGAAAAATCCGACCGGCTCCTCTTCCGGAACCAAGTCAAAATACGTAAGCCCGGCTTGCCCGGAAACGGGCGCGCTTGTGACAGTCAGCCGAAAACCCGCGTAGTGGGCTGCAATCGAAAGCACGGGAAGAAGCGTCGAACCGAAAAGAGCCTCGTCTGTGTCTTGGAATGACCAACGCTTCGCATCAGAGAGTTCACCCGGTAAATCCGCCGGCAGGGCACCGGGAACCGGTGCGGGCTCTGAGAACGCCAAATCCTGTTCGGCAACGAAACCAATTTTGGCCTGCTCAAGCGCCACCCACGCTTTGGTTGCTGCGAGAAACTTCAAGTATGGATGCTGGATCTTCATCGATAGACTTCGTGACATTTAGATACCCTCCCTTTGAGTTGAAAATATATTGACGGTGGCTCCGCTGATTTGGAAAAACTCGGTCCAAAAAGCCTTCAATTCATGCCAATACGCGATGTCCTTGCCGGCGGCGTGAACCCCGAAGACCAGCACGTGGACATCGCGCAACTGTGGTACCCATGCCTTCTCTTTTGCCGTTTCGAGCAACGCCTTGACATTGAGGCGTTCAGGGGACTCCAGGTCCAGGCCTCGGGCGACGTGCCGCATATCGCTGAAAAAAACCAGATCACAGACCGCGTGTGACCGGGTACGGAAGATGTCTTGGGCAAGGAAGATTGCCCCGATCACGTCCGTCTGGCCGCAGTCCGCCTTCAGGACGCCGCACCATCTCGTCCATGCGTTGCGAAGAGTTTGTTGAGCCTCTTTGAGCTTCTCTCCGAAAAACCCAGGGTCGCAGCCGATGCGTGCCTGGAGAATTACGTAGGGCCTTTCAAAACTGGCATCCGTAATCCCGATGATCGAGATATCCGTGCAGGGCTCCAGCGTCTGGATCAGGTGGTGAATCGCAACGGAGTTTTTCTGAAACGCTGATGTGCCGTCATGACCGGTCGCCTCGGAGGATTTGGACAGATCCAGCGCCACCACCACGATCCTGGTTGCGTCGGATTTCTGGTCCGTGTTCCGGACCGGTGGCGTGGCAGCTGACAATTGCACGCTCAGAAAAACGAGGACGGTGAGCACAAGAAAGGCAATGAGGATTGCCGCTGACACTCGTTTGTCCAACCCCTGCGGATCAGGCGTCTCTTTCTCTGCCGATCCGCGCGGCTCCGGTGCCTCTCCAACGGCTCTTTTCGCTCCGATGAGGTATGATGCGGTGAAACTATCTTCCAGGCATTGGGACGTTTGGAGTTCCGAGTGGACTTGCTGCAGCTGATGTTGGAGTTTATCGAGGCGGCTCCACCCGCGGAGAAAGGGAGACATCGCCCGTTCCCGTCCCTCGTGGAAGAGCAGCCCGGCAATGGGCTCCAAAGCAAGCGGCAGCAAGGCGAAAATGATCTTCAGGAGTCCCCCGGTCCGGGCGTAAAATCCGGAAGGCTCATTTTCGGGTCGTGGCGCAGCCGGGGTAGCTCCGCCCTCGGAGATAACTTCCACGTTTGCACTCGCGGTGATTTCTTCAATGAAACGCTCGGCTCTGACGAACCCCAGAAGTGATCCTACGTACATGAAGAGCATCAAGGCGATGGATGACAAGGTTAGATGGATCCATTGCTGCCTCACGTACGCGTACAGAAACCAGTCCGTGGCGGCGATCCCGGCGAACGCGAGCGTACCGGCTGCCAGGTGCGCCTTCACGAATCCGAGAATCCAGGGCTGCAGCGCGATGTAGAAAAAAAGGTAATTGCCCGCGAGCAGAATGCTTCCCAGGGCAAGGAAGATGTGTCCTTGTTCTTTTCCGCTTTCGAGCACGATGGCAGGAGGGGCATTTTCGAGCCAACGGACCAAACGGTTCCGTTCCTGCTGCGCCAGGAATCCCTCGTGCTGGAGTTCCTGCATTCGACGGGTCTTTTCTAACGCCACATGGTCTCGTCTGGCCTTGAAGATGTCCGGCCAGTTTGAAGGATGTCTCTTGGCATCCTGGTAACCAGTTTCCTCCCACTCCAGTGGATGTGATCGAACGTGCATGCCTAACTCCTTTTTGTATTGGACAGCCAGCAGTCACTTGGCCCTAGGCGCGGCAGCGGTGGTCCTCGTTGCGAAGTTGGAAGGGTAAGTTCAGCATTGTGTCCTCCTTAATTGATGTTTTTCACATATATGGCCGACCGGGCGGTAATGTCAAAGGAAGTACTGTGAACATTTCAGAACGAGTCGGAACGAAAGGGAATTTCTGTCGTGAGTGAGCACAACCAGCGGTCTCCAAACCCGTTACGCTTCGGCAAAGTGAAATTAGACCTGGAGCGTCGCATCTTGGTTCGTGGCGGGCGGGTCCAGCGCCTATCTCAGGAATACTGGAACGGTCTCGTGATGCTTGTTGAAAAGCGTCCGAACACAGTAAGTAGAGACGAGCTGCGCTTGGCACTGGGAAAATCGACGGACGAAACTTTGAGAAAACAGATTGGCCTGATTCGCAAAGCTCTAGGCGATAACGCTCAACCACACAAATTTATTCAATCTGAGCGTAACTTGGGATACCGGTTCATCGCGCTTCCTGACAAAACGGCAGCCGAGCCTGAGAGGCCTGCCACTTCCTCCACAGGAGGTCTAGAAGCACAACTAACAAGATGGGGGCCGGTTGATGGGAAGCCAGCAGGGATTTGCATCAATAGCTGCACTGCCGGGATATTTATTCCGTGGCCCGAACTTAAGAGCGAAATAGAAGAGAGGTTGCTTCCCCAAGCAGTCCGCGCCGTTCCCGCGGGCAGCACTATCGTTCTGGGAGAGTTTCGGGGGAGGAAGGATTGGCTCGTACAAATCGTTAACCCAGACGGTAAGATTGTTGGCTGCGTGTGGTTCGGACCAGATCCAGGAAAAAAGTGGGCGTGGGACGGATTGGTTCGGCTAGGTGATGCACCGAACGATCACACCGCAGTGGTGTGGCAGGTCTATCAACGCTATTCGGATAGTTCTTACCGAATACTGAACACCCTGGATCTGCCTCAGATACCAGAGCCAACTGCGCCTACCTTAGCCCAGCTCACGCGGTGGGGGCCGGTTGATGGGAAACCAGCAGGTATCTGCATTGATAGCTGCAGCACTGGCATTTTAATTCCGTGGAACGAGCTTAAAGGCGAGATAGAAGAGAAGCTACTCAACCAGGCAGGACGCGTCATTCCCCATCGATGTACTGTAACCCTGGACGATTTTCACGGAAAGCGGGATTGGCTCGTGCGAATTATTGATCCGGAAGGGAAAGCGATCGGGTATGTGTGGTTCGGACCTGATCCTGATAAGAAGTGGGAATGGGACGGATTGGTTCGGCTAGGTGATGCACCGAACGATTACACTGCAGTGGTGTGGCAGGTCTATCAACGCTATTCGGATAGTTCTTACAGACGGATCGCAGCCTACTTGTGACTGATCCCAGGGGATTGGCATATTCAGTGCTGACCTTTCAATCGCGAACACTAATCCATCCCTTTCAAGACCCAGTTTGTGTCTTTCAAAGCCGCCCTCGCAACCGCAGGAGCGCCTACACAGTCGAGACTGCTTGAAGTTTAGCCTTCGCCTATCACCCGCCAACCCAGACTCCTTTCAAACCTATGCTCGCAGCCGCACCGGCACATCTCTAGAGGCCGCTTCCCCCCGCCGCATTTAAGTCAGCTCCATTTCGCCTCACCTTTCCAACCGAATCTGCATGCACAGATTCATCGCAGGAGTCACTTCTGAAAAAACAGCGAGCATGGATTCCACCAGGTCAACCCCCGTGGCGCTCCGCACATCGGCCTCCGACATCGGGTAGTACAGCTGAAACCCCGCCCAGCGGTCCTCCGGTGCCGCATCGAGCGCGCGGCGGAGCTTGGCCATGCTCGGCAAGCTGGCCTTTGAAAACTGTGCTCGATTTGCCTCCCAGCTGCCCGCCTGGATCACAAATCCCTCCCGGAGCAGGCGCGTCAATTCTGTTTCCATAGCATCCTTGGGTTTCAGTGCCGCAAGCAGCCGATGCCAGTCCCAATCCGAACGCAGCTGGCAATCAGGATATTCCTTCGGCGGCTTCAGGTACCCGCGTTCCACCTGCAAGCCACACTTAAAGACTTTCTCGTCTGTGTCCACCATAATGAAGAACTTGGAACAGCCGAAGCTGACGTGGCTTGAGATGGGCATGGCGGTGCGGTTGGCCCGTAGCAGATACCCGATCCACTGCCAGTGGACGCCACGACCCCAACGCTCCGTCACGAACGCCTGCTGATAGCGGCTTTCGAGCTCAAGTTTCAGAATCCGTGTGATCCGTTCGTTGTCTTCCAGGTTCCCCACGCGAATCCCGCGCTGGAAATCCAGAAACTCCGGTCTAAAGCCAATGGCCGCCACCGGAATGGCTGGCCCCGTGGTACCCGTCTTTTGCACAGCTGCTACCCCCAGAACATCGATTCCGCCAAGATCCCAGTTCTCCCCCCCTCAAAATCCAATCTGTAGTTTTCCCAAACGGCTCCTGCAACCGCAGGAGCGAGACATTGAAAGCTTAACTTTCCCCTTTCACCAACCAATCCAAACTCTTCCCATATTGCTTACAAAGCAGTATGAGCACTGCGAGCGACGGCTCGCTCTCGCCCCGCTCGTATTTGGAAAGCTGGCTTTGACTCACACCAAGTTCCCTCGCAAAATCCGCCTGCTGCATATCAAATCCCCTCAGCTCCCGAATTCGCCTGCCTAGAGCAATAAGGTCTATGGTCCCCTTCTTGGCTTCCTTCTTCGGATCTCGTATTTTTTTCTTGACTCGCGTAGTCATTAAATAACTATAATAGTCATTACAGGAAAGTCTCAGTCGCTTGGGACATCACATATTCAATAGCTGAAAGAGGCTGAGGCCGCAATAAGAAAAGGAGGATGCATATGGATCACAAGGCAATCCACAAAGCCCGAACGGCGCTGGTGAACGCCGGAAGCCTGGCGGACCGGAACGACCTGCGCTCGCGCTTGGTCGTCGATCTGCGAAACGATATTGATGTGGCGCAGCAGGGCAAGGACGCCACGAACAGCGAGTACCGCCGCCAGTTGGAGCGGTGGCGAACCGAGGCGGTTCCCAAAGATACGACCGCGTCCGGCATTGCCAGCGAACTGGCCGATGCCCGGCTCTATCGTCTCACCGGCGCTTTTGCTTTGCTCGCCGAAATGGGTCTCGCCGCCTGGGTCTTCTGGCGCCTGGGTGTCGGCTTTCTCTTCGGGATTTTAGCGGCGGTACTTGTGACCCTCACGCTCCACGGCGCTCTTCTGCAACTCTTCAATGATCCGGATCGGCCGAAAGCGACGGTGTTTCGATTGCGGAAGTTTGCGCTGCTGCCGGCGCTCTTGGGATTCCTGGTAGCTCTGGGGCTTGGTGTCCTGGCCCGCTACGTCGGAGGGTGGCTGGCCCTCACGCTTCTACCGCTCTTCTCATTTGCGCTCTGGCTCGCAACGATCAGTTTGATGGTGCTTGCAGCCAGCCTCTTTACGATGGCGCACCTTCTTGGCTGGAGCCGACGCTACGAGCGTCAGTATCGAGCGCTCGATAACGAGGAACGGGCAAGCAGGTCGTTCCTCAAAGAGCTCGATGGTGACTCGGATGCATCACCGGCGCTGCAGATCGTTGAGCCAATCAAGAGCCTAAGTTCAGCCGGGGAAGGAAAGGACAAGGTCAGTCGCGGCATCGCGGCCTCCTCAGTGATTTTTCTGGCGATCTGCTTCTGGTCAAATGTCGGATGCTCGACCAATGTTCCTTCCGCCGAAGGATCCACGGCAACGGCGCCACACGAAGCAATTGTGGAAGTTCCGACCGCCAGCTTGCACGTCATGATCGATACGAGCGGAAGCTGCGTCAGGTCGGCCTTGAACGAAAGTTGGGAGACGATCAAAGCAGAGCTGCCTCAGATTATTGAAACTCAACACGCGAACGCGCTGACGCTCTGGTCGTTTGACGAAGACGGCTGGTGCCCGAAGCGCGTCAAGGACGTTGCGTTGCCGACACGCCGCGTTGCGGTCCGGTCGCCTCGCGCTGCCAATGAGTGGGAAGATTTTGCGAACATTCGTGAGGCGGTGCGGGAAGTGGAAGGTCAGAAATGGGCCAATGAGCAGAAGGCTGAGGAAGATAATTACTTCCGCAAGATCGGCGAGGCGCTTGCGCCACTCGATACGATGCCGTTCCTTCCCGAACCGAGCCATGAGAGCCGGGAGAGTGATCCGGTGGGATTGCTCAAGCGAATTTCGCAGACGCGGGAAAAGCATCCGCAGTTTTTCATCGTGCTCACGGACCTCGCGGACACCAAGCACAAAGAACTGCCGGCCATTGCGGCACCCGAGCACGAAGTGCATGTCTTAGTGCTTCTGGCTCCTGCCGAGCCCAAAGATGCCCTGATCACGATCGGCAAACCGCTCTCCGGTCCGGCACAGTTTGATCTGCGCAGCCGCCAACTACAGCAGGCAGTGCCGTGGGTTGCCGCAGCTCCCTATTTTGCGAGGAACATCCCTTTGCTCTTCAAGACGACCAGTTTGCAGAAGTAACAAGGAAATCCGACCGGAACCTGGGCTTGGTCAGACAATGGCAAACATGGGTCTTATGGACCACAGTGGCTGAAATACCCCAAAACGGGAGGCCTTCCTACCAGAGAATCAAAAGAGACATCACGTTTGCTACGCGTCAGTTGAGGTAGTTACTCTATGTGTGCGGGCTGTGGCACGGCAACTGCATCTCGTCAGGAAAATCCGGTGCGATGGCACTCGTATTTGGGGATAACGTGGAGGTTTTGCTCCGCATGAGGGTTTCGAGATGCGACGACGATATAGGCGTTTCCATTCCGACGGTAGTGAGGCGATCGTTTACGAGAGCAATGATCGATGGCAAGTTCAATTAGTAAAATTCCTCACGTCGCCTGCTGTCCAAGTGTGGTCTCAAGAGTAACGTCCACCTTGGACGAAGCTAAGATAGCTGCAGACCTCGCTGTGGAACATCATTGCAACCATAAATGTGGGAAATGGGTATTATCCATCCCTGACGAGGAAAAGCAGCTTAGGCTCTGGGATCGATTAATAAAGCACGTTTAACGACTCACTATTGTTCTTCAAGCCCCGCGGGCCAGGCGCAACCTCCGTTCGCGCTCTTTAGATCACAGATCCGCCGCAGCACGAGCGCAACCGACAAGGCCGCGTCGCCGACCCTGTCGGTTCGCCTTCTCCCACACAGTCACGGTGAGTTCGGTTTTGACTACTGCCCTGCCGCCGGCCTGCTGCTGTTCCAAATGTCACGGTGCAGCTTCCACTGGCCGGCCTCTTGTTTCCAGACGACCACGTATTTACCAGTATCGATCTCTTGCCCTCCGTCACCCTGGAGAGTGTACTTCCCGACTTCATATGCGATGTCGCCGCGGTCCTCCACTTCGACAGTCTCCAGCTTGGCCGCCTTGATTCCCATATTCATGGCACCTTGCCAGAACGCCTGGATCGCCTGCTTGCCCGCGACGAACTCATTGTTGGGTGGTAGAGCCTGTCCGTCCTTCGTATAAAGGGTCGCGATGCCTGCCGCGTCGCCCCGGGTAAAGGCTGCCACGAATTCTTGGTTCGCAGCTGCTATGGCGCCTCGGACGTCGGTTGAAGAAGTAGGCTTGGGCATGGTTCTCTCCTTCCTCGGGTTGATTTGTTCCTGAGATCGATCTTCATTGACTAGGGTCTCTCCATTTCAGCTCCTTGCCGAAATGTCCAACAGTCAATACTGCCTAAGAGTCTAGCATCAGCGCCTTGCTTTTTGCGTTTGTTGAATTTTGTCATTCTCTCCTCCGCGTCAAGCTCTTGGCTGAAAAACAGTCAACAACTGGATTCCTTTTTGATATCCGGAGTAACATTTAGTGAGGGTGGGGAGGAAAGAGGTATACGATGAATTCCAGCTTTGGCATGCGGAGGTCTTTGGAAGATCGATTAGTATTGTGTGCAGACTGCGACGCCACTCGCTCATTGTCTGTTTTAAATTCTGGGAATCTGGTTTGCTCGACCTGTGGGTCAGACAACTGGATGCACGTGCCAATGACCGCGAACATCAAGGAATCCTTTTTGATTAAGGGCGAGTTGAGAGTTGAAGAAGATCTGACCGTCGAAGGGCGTGTGGAAGGTAGGATCGATCTCGGCGATCATAATCTCTGGATCGCTCCTCATGGGGAAGTTAACGCGGTGATCCATGCAAAAAACGTGTTCATTGCAGGCGCCCTGATTGGAAAAATTACCGCCACTGAGATGGTGGAAATCAAATTGTCAGGATCAGTCGAGGCTAGTATCAAATGCCCACGAGTTATGATCGCCGATGGCGCCAAGTTCAACGGAAGCATCGATACTGACACAGGGTCCGACACTTCCTCGAAGCTCAGTTTGCAAAAAGCCGATTCCGCCAAAATGAGCTACGGCGGGTCTGCGGGCAGAGTCCCTTCCAAATCCTAAATGGAATTGAAGATTCCCGAGCCGGATCGGTCGCGGATCTGCGTAAATAACGGAATCTTATTAGTTGGATTAGATAAATTGATTTGACGCTATTGGGCAGTCCCCTTATTCTGCCTCCTGCCGAAAGAGCATTGGGGAAGTTGAAACGCCTCGCCGCACACCATCGAACGAAAGCCCCGCTGTTATCACTGACTTTCACGCCGTTCAATCATCCCCCTAGTCAATAAGATCTGATCAGCGATGGGTACGTATCTGCACCAGCTAATTGGAACGACCCATCGTGCAATGAATCCCAATTCAATAAGAAGGAGACGAAGACATGAGCCTTGCGGTGGCCGATTTGCAAAAACAGAGGGAAGAGATCCGCGCGCGTCTGTTGGCTAACGAGGCAGTTCGGGAGCGGATCGCTTTCCGCGCCTATGAGATTTATCAGCGACGCGGCGACGGACATGGCGGTGCCCTTAATAACTGGTTGCAGGCCGAAGATGAAGTCGTCTCATCCCTGGTCGAACAAGAGTTTCAACTCTCATCTGTATCGACAGGCCGGAAGGGCTTGAAGGGCAATCTCGGCGAATCACCCAAACCACGGGTCAAACCCGCGAAGAAATCGCAATCACGCGCGGCATCGGTGTCTGATGCAGCTTCCAAGCGCAAGGCGAAGACTAAACAGGCAGCGCCGACCAGCGCCAAAACTGTCAAAGGCGAGGTGAACACCGACGGGGCTACGAAGGAGTCGTCCGAAGTCAACGCTAAGACAAGAAAGCACAGTGATTCGGAAAGCAGGTTATCATAAAGACCGGAGCCCAAGCTGAATGCTGAAGCACAACTGGTTTATTAGCTCCTGACAGAGGGCAACCAAAGCTACAGCGGCGTTCCTAAGATCGAAATTTGCCAAGGAACGGTAAACAGGGCCGCAGCAAGAAATCGGCGTTTTAGATCGAGAAACGAGCCAAGGCAACCTTGGCTCGTTGTGTTTTGGATTGGTCTTGGCTTATTGATTTGTAAAGAACCAGAGCAAGCGGAAGTGGCTTGCGTGATTGCCTTCCGGATTTCCCGCCAGTAGGTTCAGTTCAAGGTTACGCTCCGATGATGTCTCCTGGGCGAGAAGTTCTACGATGGGGATTACGCCAACGGTTAATCTCATCCCTACGCAACAACTCTCTTTCGGAAATAGATTATGGTGCTACCGGTCCCGTTACAGGTCCTTTGGGGTGCGTGGTTGGAAGTGCATTTCCAATCGTCGTAGCTGATGCAGAGCAAGCTGGATGTCCCCAACCGCTGGGGCTTGTGGTATGTCCGGTACTGGCATCGACAGTAGTATCGTAGACAATGTTGTCGTCGTGACTTATCGGATTGATGCCGGCAGGCACATTATCCTGACCCAGGAAATCGCGAGTCTTCCAGGCAATGTTATGGTCCGCACAAGAAGAGTCGCCACTGACGCCAATGGCGCCCAGCAGGGAACTATTCTTGTAAAGAGCCAAGCCACCCCCGAACACGTTCACTCCCCCGATCTTCGCACCTACCATCGGATCATTGGATAGTCCATAGGTTCTTGAATTCCCACCATAGGCAACATTCGTATCAACCGGATTGCTATGTTGCAATCCAAAGAGACTTCCGCCCGGCTGAACAGCGGTGAAAAGATTGGCTGTTGAGAGAGCCAGGCCCGGAAGGCTGAATGCATTGCCAGTGTTAGCCTTCTGCGCAGAGATCACGCGACTGCCCGGCCATTGATCACCTCTGTCATTCCCCGTGAAGGCCACCGCACAGACCTCGCCATCCCTATTTACCACCGTAGCCCACATGTCCAAATTGAATCCCCCGTTAGCTTCATTGCGTGCCTTGATCAGGGCAGCGCGGAGTTCGGCGTGAGTTGGCAAATCTCTGCAGGAAGCTATGTTTTGTGCTGTGAGGATCTGAGAACCATACACCATGGAAAGTGCAACGAACGCGGTTCGAGCGATATGCTTCATAGTAGTTGCTCCTTTAGTTGTGAAAGGATAGACAGATAGACAAGACAATCCGAGTGCTCAAAGGCGCAAATCATTGGCCAAAGGTCTGGTGGAACGTTTCCAATTACTTACGAGAGCACATTTATCTGAAGAGGAAAAACTTTACCGAGGTTTGGTATTTCACCAGGCTCGCGCTTGACCGGGCAAGCTCAAAGCCGCATCGCACAACAATTAGGCGCAATGAAAAAGCGGAGCTGGGCGTTGCCAGTCTCCGCTATGTGAGTATGTGGTATCTCCCGTCGCGGTTGATTGTTCACCGACTAGCTTGGCGGGGCGCCTTTTCTCACATGGTCATTTCTTTTGGTGTAGACCGTCTGCGGAGTATTATCCCGGTTGCCAGAACGCCAAGGGTTACGAGAGCGGCTATCCCGGCAGTCTGTCCGGGAATGACCCAGAAGCGGGCGCGGGCGGATATGGTGCGGTTGCTCTGTCCGTAGGTCGCCTCTAGCGTAGCGGTATACGGGCCGATCCAGCCGTCGTGATCGTCGATGATCGCCTGAACTTTTCGAACGGTTCCGGGAAGGGCGTTCTCTTCGGGCAGCGTCGCTTTTGCCACCTCGCTCCCAAGCATGTTGCGGACGGTTATCGTGCCTCGCGGTTTGAGGTGTACTTGGCCTGCATTGCGGAAGCGTGCCGTGAAGACAACGGGGATTGCTTTGGCTATTTGTGAAACGCCAGACACGGAGAAACTCTCAACCACTATTTCTTCGCTTGACTCACCGGGGACGCGCAAAAGCAGTGTTGCGGTGATGAGCGTTCGGACGAGCTTGCCCTCGGTGCCTGGAGTTGGATCGGTGGTTACCAGGAGTGCTCCCCAGCGGCTGCCAGGTTCGGCATTAGGAGGAATCTGAATTGACACGTCTAGCGGGAGGGTCTCGCCCGGACCAACACGTTGGTCGGCCATGGATGGTCGAACCCAGTTTTTGAGTGAGAATGAAGTGTCTTCAGTACGTCCCAGCGCTACCCCGCCTTCCTCCCCGTTGGGCCAGAAATCTTCCGAAGTCACGTGCACTGAAAGCGTAGCATCCGTTCCATTTCGAAATTCGGTCTTGAGGGACACATGCTCGCCCGGATATGCCGTGATGTCAAAATGGTTCGGGGTGAGAGTGATCGGCGGGCGTTGGGCAAACACGGAGAGAGCAGAAAAAAATACTCCTGTGACCAAAGACAGGACGAGTACTACGGTGCGGTATGCATGGTGGGAGTACTTCTGCATGGAAATATGTTGCGACGTTCTTGAGGTCGGCAGAATAAATTGCCAAACTCCGCGAACGCGGGGCGGCAGAATTCGGGGCTTCGACGGGAAAGGTTTTTCTGTGATCTGAGGCGGCTTATAGGACGTAAGAATCTATTGAACCGTCACCTGCTGAAGCCGGTATTGTCCTTGGTTGCAGGCAGTAGAACCTGGTCCGAGATAACACTGCTTGGCAGCATCCCAGGTCCATTCCCAGCTTGCGAGGTAGTGAACACCGAGGGAAACACCGCTTGAGGAAGGGGTCAGATTGTAGGAAACATTGCCGGTGAGCCAATAGGTATACTGCACGTTGCCTGGGAGGGTGAAGGCCTTCCAAGTACTGCCTTCAGTGATATACAGAGTTTTGTAGATCCAGACGGTGCCTGAGGGAGGGATGAGTGAGACGGTAATGGATTGGGATGACGAAAGAGAGGTAGGAGATACGGAAAGGATCGGACATGGCGGAACGTAGCCTGTAGGCATCGGTGAGGGATTCGCGCAGCTTGGAGGAGCTCCGCTAACTCCCGAATTCTGCACCATAAATACAATGTCATTCGTTATTGCCGAACCTATACGTGCCCGTTCCCTCCACTGCCCAATGAGGGAAGCATCATACGTACCACTAATAATCCAATTGCCGCTCGCGTCCGTTTTATTTCCCACGACACACCATATACCCGTTCCACAACCACCGTCATAGGGAACGTCGTTCTTCCACCAGAGAAACTCTACAGGCATATACGGAGACGCATCCGCAACGGTCAGAGTGAACGTATCTGTTACGGCGAAAATAGCCTTGTTTGTGGAAAGTGTCGGGCCAGAAGCATTGGTCCCATATCCCGCAAGCGCAGGACGGTTCACCCACCAAGTATCGGCGAGATCTCGATAGATAACCTCCCGGCCGGCGTGGAAGAATGAGTTGGCATCATTGAAGAGAGATCCGTCAAACTGGCCAAATTGATATGCTGTTTGAGGTTGAAGGCTGTCAATGGGATCGACAACTGTGTTTGCAGGCAGCCCAAAAAAGCGTTGATAGAAGCGATTGACCGGAAACATCTTTGGCTGATAGTTCGGGCTGAATCCAGGGTCTCCACAGTCCACGATCGGGCCTCCATTCAAGTCATAGCAATTCATCTTAAAATCGCTACCATCCGGGAGGGACTTCTTCTGCCCGTCCTCCAAGAGCGCCAGGGCGATGGCGCGTTCATCAGCGGTGGGAGCATACGAACTTCCTGCAAGTTCAAGAGCAACTGCTGCGCTTGAGATGCTGGTCATGAGCCCCACCCCGTACGTTGGGTTTTGCTGATTATGATTATAGCTTGTCGCCTCAACAGCGCCGCTCGCAAGGGCCTGGGCGATGTTGGTAGGACGAATGCAGGTCGTCGGTTGTGTATAGGTGTAGAGGCAGACGCTTTTGTCAGGAGACAACGCAAGGCTGATGGAATTTTTTGTTTTGGCGACGTAGGCATCAGCTGAGCGACCGCTTTTTGCTTCATACGCAGCTATCCAAGCGTATGCAGCAGCTTCAATGCTATAGTCATCCATACAGCTATCACCCAGGCTTGCCCCGCTCACTCCACAGCTTCCGCTGACTACGTGGCTAGTGTTATACCTATCTCTCACCAATTGCAGCTTTGAATCGAGATCAGCACTCAAAGTTGCTTGAGCGCCCATTTGAAGTGCCGAAGAAAAAATAAGACTGACGTTCACTCCTTCAAGCCATCCGGAAAAACCTGAGGCACCCAGAGTGTTATTGATTTTGGATAACATCTGACTTGCGGCGACGGCTGAACAAGTTGGATTTGCTGCCTCCTCGAAGAAGACTCCATAGTCGCCAAGATCGGCGTTTACTCCCGGAACGTAGCTCGTCGAGCGCGAAGTGGCGAGACAGGTGGTTTGGCTGCGCACGGTAAATGCCGCAAACACGGCTGCGGTGGCGGCAAGCGATATGATCAATCGTCTGTTGAAGAAGTTCATAGGTATGATTGGTTAGTTAGAACAAGGGAGAGCTCAGATAGGGCTTACAAGTTGGCTGCCCGGCAGGGCAAGATCGCTTCTTGTTTACTGTTCGTTAGCTTTCTTGGGTGCTATTGGGTGGGGCTAAACCGGCGAGACCAGCAACCGAAACAACAACAGAGTGTCCGTTCGCTGGCGTTACTGCAGGTGGCGAACTACCGGGTATTGCTGAGTGAGATATCTCCAAATATAGCGAGAGCGGGCAAACAACGCAAGGAACAGACTCGGTCTTATGTCACAACGCGTCGGGATCTCACGCCTTACCACCCACAGGGTTGTTGCCTTATTGTGTTGAAACCGTGACGGTGAAGAACCCCGAGTTGTCGTTGTTCTGTCCTCCAAAATCTAAGACGCCAAGAAGGAGTTGTGAAGCTCCTGAAGGCGATATGATGCTCTTGGTTATCCCGCTGCTGGTCTTGCCGGTGCCGATATAGAACGGCTGATGCAGCAAGGGTCTGAGGATGGTGACGCGGATTTTGCTGGCGGCGGATAGGTTTTCGTTGGTTTTGTTGGGGGTTTTGTGGTGGGTCGTCGGACGAGGACGTGTAGTTTCTTTTTGTGGAACTTAGACAGTTCTTAGTAGGTTCCGGTGAGGGTATAGGAGACGGTATTCGAATACGTTCCTGCTGCCTCGCCGGAGCCTACAGAAAGGCGGAATTTGATGCGGCCAGTGGCGATGGCGGGAGTGGTGGAAGCCATGATTGGCTGCGGCGTCTCCCCGGCTGACATGCTTGCAAATTGCCGGAAGTTGTCGCCGTCGTTGTACACTGTGTTGCAATCGTTGCCCATTTGGTCAAAGCAGGTATGCCCCAACCCATTGTTGGCAGCCGTGGTCCATGCGGCTGATGTAGCTTCGGTACATGTTCCCGTGTTGCAAGTCGTGTCGGGAATAATACTTGACCCGGCGGTCATCGGGCGATTTTCTTGCGTGGTGAGCGAATATCCCCCGCCTGCGTTGGTCGAGACTATCAAGTCTTGGCAACCAATATAGAAAGCGTTAGCAGAAATTGATCCAAACGGAATAGTAGTTGTGGTTGTACTAATGGCAGTTATCGAGGCACCATCATCTGCGGTACATGCCCCGGAACTGATACTTGAAGCAGTGAACGCCAAGCTCTCGGAAATGACCGCGGAGACAAGTTGGCCTGCGTTGATGGAGACGACGAATTCGCCGGAAGACCCTGCGGAGCCTGAAAGCGCGATATTGTAAGTTCCGGCGGAAGAGGGATTGGCGATGCGTGAATTCCCTTGCAGCTGGTTGGTCGCGTTCGTGCCGATCTGCACCGTTATCTGTGTGCCTGTCGCGACGTGCGTATATTCGTTTGTAGGGGCGGTAAGAGTGAGTTTGCGTGATGACGTCGCAAATACCACACCCCAGTGGCTTGCCGTCGCCCAGCAGTCATTGACTCCGCCCAACGTGAATTCGGTGCCAGTGGCAACATCGACATCTTGGCAATCATAGATGCCATTGTCTTCCTCGTTTCCGATAGTGTGAAAGGTGGAAGGTGACGACTGGTTGTTGTATTCGGTTTGGATCCATGCGGCGGAGCGGGCGGTGTTGGAAATGCGGACATCGTCCACCCGACCAACGTATGGATCATCGTTGCAAACCCCAATCGACGGGTTATTGCCGATGCAGAAAGGTTCTGTGGTTTGTTGGATCGGTCCGCTCACAGAAACACTGCCTACTAAATTGCCGTCGACATACCCCTTCACCGCCGTCCCATCATAGGTAAAGACGCCGTAATGCCATGCTCCCGTTATGTCCGTACCGAAACCGACCACCTGATATACTCCATTGACCCGCACTGCCCCGCAAAACTGCGTGGTAGAGCCGCCGCATAGACCAGAGATTCCATTCAGACCGAAAAAGTAACCGCCCGACTCCGCATTACCAATGATAGTTGGGACAACGTTCAAGATGGTTGGGTTTGCATTGAACCAGCCGGAAAACGTAATGGCGTCCGTGGGTGCCAAATTGCTATTATAGGGCACCGTTACTGACTGACTGTCGCTTTGGCTGAAGTCTACCGCACCATCGATCTGCCCAATTAATGCCGTCGGACTACCGGTAAGAAAGCCATTATTGCTGTTGCTGGTGGAATCGGTGGCATTTATGGTCGATGTCGCCGCCATGTGCCACACGCCTTTGAAGTTCGAGTCCCATACCCCTGTCTTGTTTTGCTGGTTGGTGGTAGATGGCCCGCCGTAGTAGACATAAAGTTCATTTGCAGCATTGCGGTCGAGCGTGGGCGCCCGAAACCATGCCACCAATTCCCCGGTGGTGGAGGCAAACTTCTCTATTTCGTGGTCGAGTTTGGTTATGCCGTCCGCTTTAGTGAACACAAAATCCCAGCCGGTCGCGCTCGACACATTACCGCCATTCGCCGTTGATTTCCATAACGCCTGAGTGGAGCTTACCAAGACGGGAAAATCGGTGAGGTCGGAGTTCCCTGCGATCTTGGTGCCGTCGATGGTGATCTTTTTGCGATACGACCAATTGCCGCTATACCAGTTGGTGGGCGCAGACATGGTGAATCCATCCGGCCAGGAGAAGACGAGCGATGTGGATGCGGTGATGTCGTTGTTCACCGTGAATGAAAGCGTGTGGTTCGACGTCTGGCCCGGACGCGAGTCGGAGAGGATGTCGGAACGGCTCGATGCGGTCGCCCCGCGCAGCGGCTCTTCGGAGTCGAAGAGTAAAAACCTCCCAGGCGAAAACTGGTTGTTGTATTCGGTTTGGATCCATGTGGCGGAGCGGGCAGCATTGGAGACACGGACTTCGTCGATAACTCCGTTGAAATTGCCAGGAAAGGCATACATATAATCACCAATTCCTGCTTTTAGTGATACGGTTGATCCCCTTCCCGTATTTGCATTGGTGCCGATTTCTACACCATCGAGATAAAGATTCATCCCTGAAGAGGTATTGAGTATTCCCGCCACATGGTGCCATTCGCCCGCTGACCAAGACGTTTGAGTAGAGGCAGCTTCCTGAAAACTACCATTATATACGCCAAATTTGAGCATACCATCAGCCTCTATAAAACGGAGATTTACATCATTGGTTGAAGTCTCATCACCTAAAATAAAAATTGGGAAGTTAGACGAGTTCGCTGAACTAAAAGGCGTACTGAGATTAAACCAGGCCGAGATGCTAATATCACCCGTGGTGATGTTATCAGCAATACTCCCTACGTCCACCCGGTCATCCACTCCATCAAAATCCTGCGCGCCGTTGATGGTTCCTGTGGAACTTGAGAATGGTTGATTTGTCGCAAACTTAGTACCCGTGTTTGAATTTGCCGTTGAATCGTAACTGATATTTGTTTGCGACGATGTGGTGGTCATATGCCACACGCCTTTGTAGCTTGAATCCCACACGGCTGTCTTATTCTGCTGGTTTGGTGAGCTTGAGTTGCCGTAGTACACATAAAACGAATTCGTTGAAGTGGTGGAAAGGAAGGGATAGCGCACCCAGGCGATAAGTTCGCCGGTGGATGAAGCGAACTTCTCTATTTCATGGTCGAGTTTGATAGTGCAGTCAGTAGAGGTGAAGACGAAATCGTATCCTATGGCGCTCCCCACGTGACCGCCGTTTGTAGTGGTGCGAAAGTCGGCGTCCGTGCGGTTCACAAGAACGGGAAAATTCGCCTGTGCTCCGGCGACTTTGCTTGCGGCTACGGTGATCTTTTTTCGGTAATTCCAACTGCTGTCGTTATACGAGCACCACTGCGATTCCTGATTGCCGATGATGAAAAATGTCTCCGGAGACGATTGGTTGTTGTATTCGGTCTGTATCCACGATGCGGATCGGACAGAATTTGATACGCGGACTTCATCTATTTTTGCATCCAGATTACAGCACCCTTGGCGTCTTGCAATATTGAAGTTTACGGATGCATCGCGTTGAGATGCCGGGACATTCGTAACGGTGCTTGTCGCTTCTATCCCATTTACGTATATGGCCGTTTTGGTTGACGGCTCATAGATAGCCGTCACATGATACCAAGACTCTATCTGCACCGCATTGGCCGTATTAATATCAACAGTGTTGCTGGCATCAATAGCTACCGACCAATAAACCTTGTCATCGCTTTCAAACGTCAAGTCGTAGCCTCGATTACCCGGACCGGCGCTCTTGGCTACGATCCTCCCTAGCGCGGCAGCAGCGTCTTTATTTACCCAAGCGGAAATGGTTAAGGCTCCTGTTATTTGCAAAGAAGCAGGATTCCCGGCATCAATAAAATCGTCAGTTCCATCAAAATCCTGGGCGCCGTTTATTGTTCCCGTCGAACTGGAGAATGGTTGATTTGTGGCAAACTTTGTTCCGGTGTTCGAATTCGCTGTTGAGTCATAACTGATATTTGTTTGTGACGATGTAGTCGTCATATGCCACACGCCTTTGAAGTTAGAATCCCACACGCCTGTTTCATTCTGTTGGTCGCTCGCCGCTGCGTTGCCGTAATAAATGAAGATCGCGTTTGTGGTGGCGGATGAGAGATACGGCAGGCGCACCCAGGCCACCAGCTTCCCCGTCGAGGACGCGTACGATTCTATTTCATGATCAAGTTTTGAAATGCCATCTGCCGTGGTGAAAAGGATATCGCTCGCCGTCGCCGTCGCCACGTATCCGCCATGGGTGGTGTATTTCCAATCGGTTGACGTGGCGCTCACGAGCACCGGAAAGCTCGTTGCTGACCCGGCAACTTTGCTTTGGTTCACGGTGAGTTTTTTGCGATAGGTCCACGCGGCGTCATACCACCCTGTCCCCTGCGTCTGGGCTTTTACCTCTTCGGTCTTCGGTGGGAATTGCGGGAACATCTGCGGCCAGCTTGAAAACACCCAGGTGAAGATAAGGGTGAAGACGAGGATGTGACGAATGATAGTATTGAGGGTTTTGGCGACCAGCCGCATGCCGGAAGAGTTGTATAGGCGAATAAGACTGAAAGGACGAGTTAGGACCTATGGGTCGTGTAAAACTTATGGGTTTAAAGGATCGTAACTTGTTGCATGCGATAACTCCCCCCATTACACGCAGTCGCTCCCGGTCCCTTGTAGCATTGATTGGTGGCATCCCAGGTCCAGTCCCAGCTGGCTAAGTAATGTACTCCGGGAGAGAGGCTTTGGGAGGCAGGGGTGAAGGTATGGGAGATATTGCCTTGCAGCCAATAGGTATATTGGATGGTTCCGGGTAAGGTAATGCTCTTCCAGGTACTGCCTTCGGTGATATACAGAGTCTTGTATATCCATACGGTCTTTTGAGCATCGGGAGTAAGGGATACGGTGAAGTTCTGAGAGATGCTTCCGGATGCGGGAGAGATGCCAAAGACGGGACAGGGGGAGGAGAAGCCTGGGGAGATAGGCGAAGGATTAACACAGGGAAGTGGTGATGGGCTCACTGAAGCTGTGGGTGAGGGAGATGAAGTAAAGCCGGGAACAGGATCTCCGGCAAGTTCATTCAGGTAATTCTCGATGTTCGTATAGCCGTTTGCTGCCGTCGAGTTCGCATCAGCCGCACTGTCCTTATTAAGGCCGTGAGAGACTTCCCAAGTATCAGGAATTCCATCGGAGTCCGTATCAGTTGGAGGAGAACCACCCGTCAGTGTCGGCCAAGGCCCGCCAGCTCCGATGGTGTCAATGTTTCCTGTCCCAGCGTTCACGTCCCCCAGAATGCGCGTGTCCACAGAATCCCGACTTGGCTTGAAGGCCCCAACGCCTGAAGCCCCCGTCAGCAAGGCTTTGAGAGATGCGTTTGCCGTCTCAGTGATGAGCGGTGCAGAAAATCGAGTTGCCGACTTGTAGCCCCCGCCGCCGATGCCAACCAAAGGGAACGGGTTGGTGACTGTGCTATCTGCGTCCCTCCAGGGGTTAGACCAGTCGTCGGGAGTGCCTGTGGGGAAATCTGGTGTAAAGTTGCCGGATAAAAAAACTCGCGTGCCAGCTACCTGTGCGCCCAAAAGCAAATATGGGCTATTGCCTGTCCATTGGCTGTTTGGTCCAGGTATCCATTGGTTTTTTACAAAGTTCGTACGAAGCGATGGCTGATTGTTCCCTCGTGCATCATCAAACGAGATGTTGTTGGAGCCAGAAAAACCAGAGCCTGGGTTCCCGCTTCCCCAGTTGTAAACCACGTTATTTACAAAATCGAATGTACCGAGCCACGAGAGGCGCGGGTTTCGTCCTGTTGAGTGGGCTAGCACATTATGATGGAGTGATGAGTTCGATTGCGGATTCACTCCCTGGAATCCGCCAATCAGTACAGATGTCCCTGCCGAGCCAACAGATATTCCTGCTGTTACCGTTTCTGCAATCAGGCACAATTGCACCGT
>Ga0180085_1000029_pt1 | contig 38255 bp, 39 predicted proteins | sample EasRiv730_16_10D_FD_123013 | JGI IMG/M metagenome (GOLD analysis project Ga0180085, IMG submission 123013) | Soil microbial communities from meander-bound floodplain in the East River, Colorado, USA - East River metaG ERMLT730_16_10D | ecosystem: Environmental > Terrestrial > Soil > Floodplain ... | reverse complement strand
CTGAGCCTTGCCCCCGAGCCGGATCCGCTCGAGCCGCACGACCTTCAGTTCCTGCGAGCCCTCGACCACGCGCACCAGCCGGTCGCGCGGGACCTGCTCGAACACCTGCGTGGTCCCGCTCGTCGGCCAGTACACCTCGAGGCGCCGGATCTTCGTGGCGTCGCCGAGGCCCACGTTCTGGCGCAGCGGGTTCGCGCCGAAGCTGGCCCCGCTCCCGATCCAGCGCCAGACGGTCCGCGGACGCCCGGCCTCGACGAAGTCGATACGGATCCGGGCGCCGATGCCCGACCGGTTCGAGCTTCGCCCCTCGAGCTCGACCACGATCCAGTGGTGGTTGAAGCCGGGGTTCTCGTAGAGCGAGTTCGCGTACTTGTCGCCGAGGAAGAACCCACCGACCTGCTCGAACACGTCCTGGTCGCCGTCGTTGTCCAGATCGGCGAAGGCCACGCCGTGCCCCTTCTGCAGGTTGCCGAACCCGCCGGCGTAGGTGACGTCGACGAAGCGCGTGCCCCGGTCGTTGCGGAACATGCGGTTGGGCACGAGCCCCTCGTAGTCCGGGAAGCCGGTGCCGAGATAGAAGTCGAGCCAGCCGTCGCCGTCGAGGTCGCCGAAGTTCGCGCCCATCGGCAGCATCGTCTCGGTCAGCCCGCGCGCGGCGGCGACGTCCTCGAACCCGCCGCGCCCGTCGCCCCGATACAGGCTCGGCCGGTCGACCGGGTCGGCGCGGCCGAGCGCGCTGCGCGCGACCGCCGCGATGCCGCCTTCGTTCCAGTTGTAGTTGCCGACGAACAGATCCAGGTGGCCGTCGTTGTCGAAGTCCCAGAACCACGGCACGAAGCTGCGTCGCGGCGCCGTGACCCCGAGATCCGGGGCGACGTCCTTGAACGTGCCGTCGCCCTCGTTCCGGTACAGTCGGTTGTCCTGCCCGAGGTTCGAGACGTAGAGATCGGGATCGCCGTCCTCGTCGTAGTCGCCCCAGGACACGCCCTTGGCGAAGCGGAAGTTCTGCACGCCCGCCTTCTCCGCCACCTCTTCGAACGTGCCGTCGCCGCGGTTGCGCCAGAGCTGGCACGGCGGCTCGTAGCCCAGCACCGCCTCGCTGCCCACGAACACGTCGAGGTCGCCGTCGCCGTCGTAGTCGGCCCAGGCCGCGGTCTGCGTCGGCGTCGCCGGCTCGACGATCCCGGCGTCGAACGTCACGTCGGTGAATGTGCCGTCGCCGTTGTTGCGCAGGAGCGATTTGGGGATCTTGCCCGTCCGGCCGAGCCAGGCGCCGCGCAGCACGAGCGCGTCCACGTCGCCGTCGTTGTCGTAGTCGGCCTGCACCAGGTTGAACCCACCGAGAATTCCCGACAGGTTGGCCTCCTCGGTCCGGTTGCGGAACGTGCCGTCGCGCTCGTTGTGGAAGTAACGCAGCGGCTCGCTCGGCTCGTAGGTCGAGTGCAGGATGTCGAGGAAGCCGTCGCGATCGAAGTCGTCGAGGATCACGCCGCCGGCCAGGTTGAATCCGGCGAGGCCCAGGTCGGCCGCGCGGTTGGCGAAGCGCGGGAACGGCTCGGGCGAAGTGAACGCCGTGGGCGGGATCAGCGCGGCGGGCGGGACGTCTTGCGGGTACCCGCCGAGCGTCATGTAGGCCAGGTTGAGCAGCCAGCGCGCCTTGAGGTGCAGGTCGGAGTCGGGCGTGGCCAGCTTCATGGCGTCGGCGAACCGCTGCACCGCGCGCTCCGAGCCCTCGCGCAGGGTGTGGATCCCGCGTCCCTTGAGCGGGGCGATGCAGCTCTCGGGGGCGTTGCGCAGGCAGCAGTTCTGCGTCTCACCCAGGCGCAGGTAGGCCACACCGAGCCGGTAGGTCACGAGGGCCAGCTGCTCCTGGCCGGTGCGACCTGCCGCGACCTCGGCCTCGGTCTCGCGCACCACGCGCTCGAAGTCCGGGATCGCCTCGACGACGTGGTTCTGGCGCAGGGCCAGCTCCCCGCGCTGGAGCAGGAGCGGGAGCAGGCGGCTCGGTGGGGTCCCCGGGGGCGCCGTGTCGATCTTGCGCCGCACCGCCTCGAGCTGCGCCTCGCTGAGCAGCGGATGGTCTTCGGCCGTTCTCGCAGCGATTTCGCGCAGCAGGGCGACCATCCGCTCGTGGCTCGAGGACGGCGCGGTCGAGCCTGCCGCGCCGGGCTCGGTCGCTTGGCCGCCCGCCGTCCATGTCAGAACGACGCCGACGAGAACGCTGTACCGCGCGAACGTCACGATGCCGCATCTCCGCGCGGCAAGCCCCCGTTCGGGCCTGCCGGCCCCCCGGCCGCGGGACGGCGATTCCCCGGTCAATATACGCCGGCCGGGGACGGCTGGGTCAACGGCTTGGGCTGGAGGGGTGCCAAGGACCGCCCGAGTCGGCTATCCGCGTTGAATCCCGAGGCGAGCCGGGACATGCTCCTCGGCACGGGCCCGCGACCGGCCACGGGGTGATGGAGTGTTCTCCCTTCGTCGTTCTGAGCCTGGCGCCGCCTCTTGCCTGGTGATGGCGGTGTCGCTGTTCGCCGCGGCAAGCGCCGCGGGATGGCCGACGATAGCGCCGTTCACCGAGTCGTTCGACGTGGATCTCGATGCCGACCTGATCTCGATCGAAGCACCGTTCGCGACGGTGGGCGGGGCTGTGCGTTATCTGCTCTGGTGCCGTGGCGGCTCCGACAAGGCACTCGACGAGATGTCGGACCGTGACGGAATTTACTACGTTGGGCCGCTCATGTGCGTGCTCAACGAAGGCGGCGTGGTACGCGAGGACTCTCTGCTTGCGGAGGACGACGTAGCTCCCTGGCACACACGAGGGATGTTGCGGAAAGAAGAGATTGTTGGCGCGTGTGGCGAATACCCGGAGTTTGGGCGCGATCGGACTTTTCGCCTGCGAGGGTTCGTGCTGCGTCTCCAGGTTCTGGACCTCGAGGTGGGGGCCGACGGAAAGCCTCGCCGGTTTACCCTTGTCGTCGCCGCCACGCCAGACGCCCATGCGACGGCTTCCCAGGCCGAGCGACCTGGTTACCTGGCACCGAGGGCGGACGATTGCAGCGCGGTACGAAGGGGAAATGAACCGAGGTACTGTCGAGACTGGACGAAGGGTGGTTCCTACGGACCCTGTCCGGAACGTGCATCACGCCCGGAGGGTCGGTAGCGTGCGCCTCGAGCGGCTGGTGTTGGTGTTCTTGGCCGCGGCGTCCTTTGTTTCGCACGCCGCGGACACACTCCGGCCCTGGGAAGCCGAGTTCGTCCTCTGGCCCCGCGACGCGGATCAACCCGGCGGTCCCTGGAGAAGCGACGCGCGTCTCGCAGGGCGCTTTGCAGAGGGCTACCCCGACGACGTGTCCGTGCATTTCGACAATCCGGACCCGGCGAACCAGGACGAGGTCATGTGGGTCACCGTGATTGACTACCACGCTGCGGTGGATGAGTACCTCGGTGTCTTGTTGAACGAGCCGTTCAAGCTGACCACCGTCAAGGAGCGAGACAACGTTGTTTTCCGCTACGACGCCGAAACGAAGCAGCCCAACGCGCTGGCCTCGGCCGGAGAATACCGCGGTCGCGGCATACCGCGGCGTGCGCAATCGGGAGCCCTGGCGCAGCTCTGGGAGGGAATCCGGCAGTATCGACTCGGCAACCACGGCAACAACCAGGGCGTCATCGGTCGGTGCATCGAGATTCTCACGGCAACCGTGCCGCGCCTCGAGCGGCCGGCCTCACGGGACGATCGGTACCTGGCGCACTTCGTGCTGGGCCGGTGCCACGCCGAGGCGTACAACACCGATCTTGCGATCGAGAGCTTCCGGGAAGCCCTGGAGTACAAGCCTAGGGACGTAGACACGCATATGGCCTTGCTGGCCGAGTACTCGCTGAAGGTGCATATGGCGCCGGACCACGAACGATGGGATTCGCTGTTTCTCGAGGAGTTGAAGTACGTTCGCAAGCACTTCTCGGACGATTGGATGGTCGAGCAGGCCACGGCGGTTCTCTTCGACGAGTCCCAGGTCACGAATCTGTCCGAACTATCAGCAGAGGAGCTTGCGCGCCGCAGGAAGGTCGGGTTCGGAGTTTTTCGCTGGAAGCGACACTAGCTCAACGGATTTGCGCGGGCGGGAAGTGCCGCCTGAGCGCGGCGAGCCAGGCCAGCGACGCAACCGTCGCGAGCACGGCGCACGCCACGGCCGCGCTGCGGCTGAGCGACGCCGCGGCGAGCCAGTCGGCCTCCTCGGCTCCGGCTCCGAGGGCGGTCCAGATCTCGCTCGCATCGATCGTGAGCGCCGTCACCACGAGTGACGCTCCGCTCGCCGCGAAGAGCGCGGCCGTCCCGGCGAGCGCGCGTCGCTCGCGCCGGTAGACCCCTCGCGCGAGCCAGGCGCAGAGCGCCGCCACGACGAGCGTCAGCGCGGCCGCGGGCAGCCCGGTCAGCACGACGTGGAGCACGGGGACGACCGGGCGCACGATCGTCGGCAGGGCGAGCACGCTCGTCGCCGCGAGCGCGGTTGCCAGCACGAGCACGGGCTGCGGACAGGTTGCATCGCCCGACGGGACGGGAGCGGCGCCGCGGAGCATCCAGAGCAGGGCCGCGGGCGCGGCGACTCCCACCAGGCCGCCCAGGCCGAGCGCCATGGCGCGCACGACGAGCGCCAGCTCGGGCGGGACCGGGAGGGCCGGAACGACGAGCGCGAGGAAGGCGACGACGAGCGCACCCGTGAGGAGCCAGATCCAGGCCAGGCTCACCAGCGCGGGGCGGGCCCACGCGCGTCCGCCGACTGCGCCCACGCCCGCGGCGAAGAAGGCCGCGGCGACGAGCAGGTAGGTCAGGCCGGATGCGATCGCCGCCCGCGTGTCGGCCGTGCTCACGAGCGCGGGGAGCGCGAGCTGCAGCAGGCCGAACGCGGCCGCGCCGAGGCCGGCGAAGAGCGCGACTGCGCCGGCCGCGCGCAGCCGGGCGCCTTCGATCAGAGCCAGCTCTTGAGCTTCGCCTCGTCGAGCTGCGCCGGGTGGCCGCGCCAGATCACCTTGCCGTTCTTGACGACCGCGGCGGCCGGGATCCCGCTCACGCCGAACCAGGTGCTCATCGAGCCGTCTTCCTTGGCCACCGGGTAGCTGACCTTCTGCTCGGTCAGAAACGCCTGGGCCTTCTCCATGGTGACGTCTCGCGTCAGCTTGGTCAGGCCGATCACCTGGAGCCCGCTGCCCTTGAGGTGTTCATAGGTCTGCTCGAGCTTGGGCACTTCGCGACGGCAGTGCGGGCACCACTCTTCCCAGAACACGACCAGGGTCGTCTTCCCGCTCGTCAGGTCGATGTCCTTCTCGCCCTGGAACCACTGCTCGATGCCCCACTTGGCCGGCGCATCCTTGCCGATCACCGACAGCTCTTCATTGAGCTTGCGCGCGCGCGCGGCGGCCTGGGTCGTGGGGTAGGTCTTCATGAACTCGACCATGTCGGTGCGAGCCTTCTCGTAGTCGCCCGACGCGACGAGCTGGTTGATCTTCAACAGCGCGGCCATCGCCTCCTGCTCCTGCGGGCTGGGCTGCGGCTGCTGCTGCGCCTGGCCGGGGGGCTGGGCCAGCTTCTGCTCGATCGAGGTCAGCTTCTGCGTCAGCGTCCTCTCGAGCGTTGCGATGCGGTTCTCGAGCGCCTGGACGCGCTGGGTCAGGCTCTCGACCGTGTCCTCGGCCAACGCGGGGCCCACGGCGACCGCGAGGACGACGAGCGCGAACGAGGCGAGGACGGTACGGGAGCGGCGCATGGGATCCTCCGTGGGACGGTGCGGGCCCGAGGTCGCCTCAATATACCGTCGGCCCTGTGGACCGTCCAACGCTCCAGGCCGGCGGGACGTTTGGGCTATGATCGCGGCTCATTTCCAGCGCAACGGAGGATCCAGAGGATGCGCGCGATGTCGCGGGTGGCGGGGTGGCTCGTGGCCGGGATTCTCGGCCTGGCCGCGCCGGCAACGGCCGAAGAGACGCGAACGAAGCTGCTGCGATTCCCCGATGTCCACGGGGACCGCGTGGCCTTCAGCTACGCGGGTGACTTGTGGCTGGCCCCTGTCACCGGCGGAGCGGCGACGCGCCTGACCGCCCACCCCGGGGTCGAGGTGTTTCCGCGTTTCTCGCCCGACGGCAAGACGATCGCCTTCACCGGTCAGTACGACGGTGACGAGCAGGTCTACGTGGTGCCGACGACGGGCGGGATCCCGCGCCAGCTCACGTTCTACCCCGCGGTGGGGCCGCTGCCCCCGCGCTGGGGCTACGACAACGTCGTGTACGACTGGACGCCCGACGGCCGCGCGGTGCTCTTCCGCTCGGGAGCGTCGGGCTTCGAGTTCGCCGCGGCGCAGCTCTTCACCGTATCGACCGAGGGCGGCCTGCCCGAACCGCTGCCGATGCCCGAGTCAGGCGCGGGCGATCTTTCACCGGACGGGAAGCAGGTCGTGTACGCGCCGACCTTCCGCGACTTCCGCACCGAGAAGCGCTACGAGGGCGGCTGGGCCCAGGAGCTGTACATCTTCGACCTGCGCTCGCACGACCTGACGCGCGTGACCGAGCACCCGCGTGCCGACCGGGACCCGATGTGGATCGGCGACCGCATCTACTTCACGTCGGACCGCGATGGAAAGAACAACCTCTATGCCTGGGACGTCAAGACGCGCAAGACCGAGCAGCTGACCAAGAGCACGACCTGGGACGTCCGCTGGCCCAACGACGACGGCGTGGGTCGCATCGTGTACGAGTCGAACGGCGAGCTCGTGCTGTTCGACATCGCATCGCGGCGGTCGACCGAGATCGCAATCGTGGTTCCGGACGACGGCCTGTGGATGCGGCCCGAGCGCGAGTCGGCCGCCGAGCGGGTCGAGAGCTTCGGCCTGAGCCCGAAGGGCGAGCGCGCCGTGTTCGTCGCCCGCGGCGAGATCTTCACCGCCCCGATCGAGAAGGGCCCGACGCGCAACCTGACCGAGACGCCGGGAGCCCACGAGCGCTGGGCCCGCTGGTCGCCCGACGGCAAGCGCATCGCCTACGTCTCGGACCAGACGGGCGAGGACGAGATCTGGCTCGTGGCCCAGGACGGCACGAGCGAGCCCGAGCGGCTGACCAAGAGCGGCCACGGCATGCGCTACGCGGCCGAATGGTCGCCCGACGGCGCGAAGCTGGCCTTCGGCGACAAGGACGGGCGCGTCTTCGTGCTCGACGTCGCCTCGCACCAGGAGACCGAGGTCGCGAACGAGCCCGACGGTCAGATCCGCGACTACGTCTGGTCGCCCGACTCGGGCTACCTGGCCTTCTCGATGACCGACTCGTTCGGCGGGTTCCGCTCGATCCACGTGTGGAGCGTGGAGGACGGGCGTGTGCACCGCGTCACCTCCGAGATGTTCGACGAGTCGGGCCCGGCCTGGGATCCGGACGGCAAGTACCTGTACTTCCTGGCCGACCACGAGTTCGCCCCGCAGATCTCGGCGCTCGAGTTCAACTATGCCTCCGACCGCATGACCTCGATCTACGCGCTGGCCCTGCGCAAGGACGTGCCGCACCCGTTCCCCCCGCAGAGCGACGAGGTCGGGGGCGAAGACGACAAGAAGAAAGACGACCCGAAGGCCGAGAAGAAGGACGACGACAAGTCGAAGAAGGACGAGAAGGTCGAGCCGCTGCGCATCGACTTCGACGGGCTCGCCGAGCGCGTGGCCCGCGTCCCGCTCGAGGCCGACAACTACGAGGGCCTCGGCGCCGCGAAGGGCCGCCTGCTCTACGTCCGCGGGGCGCCGTTCTACTACGGCCGCGACGCCGACATCAAGCCCGCGCTGCGGGCGTTCTCGCTCGAGGATCGCGAGGAGAAGACGATCGCCGAGGACATCCGCAGCTACGCGCTGTCGCGCGACGGGAGCAAGGTGCTCGTGCGGCACGACAACGCCTACAAGCTCTACTCGGCCGACCCGAAGAAGAAGGAAGACCCGAAGACCGTCTCCACGTCGGGGCTCGTCGTCGATCGCGTTCCGGCCGCCGAGTGGAAGCTGATCTTCGACGAGGTGTGGCGGCGCTACCGCGACTTCTTCTACGTCGAGAACATGCACGGCTACGACTGGGCCGCGCTACGGAAGCAGTACGAGCCGCAGCTCGAGCACGTCGCGCACCGCTCGGACCTGAACTACGTGATCGGCGAGATGATCGCGGAGCTGAACGTCGGCCACGCCTACATCGCGGGCGGCGACTGGCAGATGCCGAAGCGCGCCCGCGTCGCGCTGCCCGGGGCCGACCTGGTGTTCGACCGCTCCGCCGGGCGCTACAAGATCGCCAAGATCTTCCGCGGCCAGAACGAGGAGCCGCGCTACCGCTCGCCCTTGACCGAGATCGGCGTGGATGCCCGGGAAGGCGACTACATCCTGGCCATCGACGGCGAGGAGCTCACTGCGCGCGACAACCCGTACGAGCGCCTGCGCAACAAGGCCGACCGGCCGGTGACCCTGACGCTCAACGCCAAGCCGACGACGGACGGCGCCCGCGAGGTCAAGTTCGATCCGATCGACGACGAGGATGCGCTGCGCTATCTCGACTGGGTCGAGCACAACAAGCGGCGCGTGGACGAGCTGTCGGACGGGCGCGTGGGCTACCTGCACATCCCCGACATGGGCGCGGACGGCATCCGCGAGTTCATCAAGTGGTACTACCCGCAGATCCGCAAGCTCGGCCTGGTGATCGACGCGCGCGGCAACGGCGGTGGCAACGTGTCGCAGATGATCATCGAGCGGCTCAGGCGCGAGCTGCTGGGCGTGCGCTTCTCGCGCACGTTCGAGCGTCCGGGGACCTATCCGGGCTGGACCTTCCGCGGCCCGATGGCCTGCCTGCTCGACGAGGACTCGGCCTCGGACGGCGACATCTTCCCGCACATGTTCCGCCAGGCCGGCCTGGGGCCGCTGATCGGCAAGCGCTCGTGGGGCGGCGTGGTCGGGATCACGAACCACGGACCGCTCGTCGACGGCGGCACGGTCAACGTGCCGCAGTTCGGCACCAACGGCCTCGACGGGAGCTGGATCATCGAGGGCCACGGCGTCGACCCGGACATCGTGGTCGAGAACGACGCGAAGTCGCTGCTCGAAGGGCACGACCCGCAGCTCGAGCGTGCGGTGGCCGAGGTGCTGAAGGGCATCGCGGCCAAGGACCCCAGCCTGCCGACGAAGCCGGCACCGGCGCCGGTGAAGACGAAGTAGGAGTGGCGCGCACGCAGCGAGTATTGACGGAGCGGCAGGGCAGGTGGCTGCTCAACCTGTACCCGCCGCTCCTCGTCCAGCGCATCCGCATCGTCGAGATCGCGCCCGGCTTCACGGCCTGCCGGGTGCGCGTGGCCAAGAGCGTGCTGACGCGGAACTTGTTTGGCACGACGTTCGGCGGGACGATCTTCGCGGCCGCCGACCCGATCCACGCCATCCTGTACTGGCAGGTGTTCGCACGGCGCGGCCGCAGCGTTCAGGCCTGGCTCAAGAGCGCGCGGATCGAGTACAGAAAGCCGGCCGCGACCGCGCTGACGCTCGCGTTCGCGCTCGGCGAGCGGGATATCGCCGACGCCGAGTCCGCGCTCGACCGCGACGGCAGCTTCGTGCGCACGTTCCGCACCGAGGCGCTCGACACGCAGGGCAGGGTCTGCGCCGTCGTCGAGACCGAGGTCTACCTGCGCCTGCCGCGGGGCGGGCAGCGCGAGGTCTCGGCATTTTGAGGGGGTTGCCGAGAAGGGGAGCGGCGGGCGGAGACCGCCGGGCCGAGGGCCTTGTCTGACCCGGGCCTCTTGTTTAAAAGGCACCGACGCGCCTCGAGTCTCGCGGCGGGACTTTGCCATTCACTCGGAGCGTCGTTCCGCCTATCGTGGAGCGGGCTGACGAGACCGCCCCTATTCACCGCGCTCGAGCGCGCGGTCGTGGAGCAGCAGATGAAGCAGTACGGTGCGGAGTTCTTCGGGACGTTCTGGCTGGTACTCGGTGGATGCGGGAGCGCCGTGCTCGCCAGCGCGTTCCCGGACGTGGGCATCGGCTTGCTCGGCGTGTCCTTGGCCTTCGGCCTGACGGTGCTGACGATGGCCTATGCGATCGGGCACATCTCGGGCTGCCATCTCAATCCGGCCGTGTCGGTCGGCCTGTGTGCCGGTGGGCGCTTTCCGGCAAGCCAGCTGCTGCCCTACATCGCAGCGCAGGTCCTGGGAGCGATCGTCGCGGGTGGCGTTCTCTACGCGATCGCGAGCGGCAAGGCCGGCTTCGACGTGGCGCATGGTTTCGCCGCGAACGGCTACGGCGCCCATTCGATCGGCGGGTACTCGCTGCAGGCGGCCCTGGTCACGGAAGTCGTGATGACCATGATGTTCCTGCTGATCATCCTCGGTGCGACGGACAAGCGAGCGCCGCAGGGCGGTGCGCCCCTCGCGATCGGTCTCGGTCTCACCTTGATTCACCTGGTCAGCATTCCGGTGACCCAGACCTCGGTGAATCCCGCACGGAGCACGGGCGTGGCCGTGTTCGTCGGTGGATGGGCGATCGCGCAGCTGTGGCTGTTCTGGCTCGCTCCGATCGTCGGAGCGCTCCTCGGGGCGGCCGTCTACCGGTTCCTCGGCGACACGAAGAGCTGACCTACGAAGACGACGACCACCGCTTCGAGCGCCCGGATCGCGTCGATCGATCTGATCCGCGGCGCGGTCATGCTCCTCATGGCGATCGACCACGTGCGGGTCTATTCCGGCCTGCCCGCGGGAGGACCGTCGCCCGGGATCTTCCTCACCCGCTGGATCACGCACTTCTGCGCGCCGGCGTTCGTGTTCCTGGCCGGGACCAGCTCATTCTTCTACGGCCGGCGGCACGGCGACCTTTCGCGGTTCCTGCTGACCCGCGGGCCGTGGCTCGTGTTCCTCGAGCTGACGTTCCTCCGCGTGGCCTGGACCTTCAACCTCGATTTCGCGCACTACGAGATGGCGGGCGTCATCTGGGTCATCGGCTGGTGCATGATCCTGCTGGCGGGGCTCGTGAAGCTGCCGCCAGCCGCGGTCGGGACGATCGGTGTCGTCGTCATCGGCTGTCACAACCTCGTCGACCCGTATCTGGGCGAGCTTGTGCCGAAGCTGGGCGCGAGCAGCCTGGCCGGGCTGTGGAAGATCCTCTATTTCTCCTTCTTCGCCGGGCCGATCCAGCTCGGGCCCGACGGCCCGAGCCTGATCGTGCTGTATTCGATCGTGCCGTGGATCGGCGTGATCGCGGCGGGGTATGCGTTCGGCAAGATTCTGACGCTCGAGCCGGCGCGGCGGAACCGGATCTGTCTGGCGCTCGGACTCGGTGCGATCGGTCTCTTCGTCGTCCTGCGCGGGTTCGATCTGTACGGCGATCCGAGGCCGTGGGGCGCCGCTCAGGGCATGCCCGCGCTGCTCGCGTTCTTGAACACGACGAAGTACCCGGCGTCGTTCCTGTTCCTGCTGATGACGCTCGGCCCCACGATCGCGTCGATCCCGCTGCTCGAGCGGGCGCGCGACGGCATGGCGCAGTCGATCACCCTCTTCGGTCGCGTGCCGTTCTTCTTCTACATGCTGCACATCCCGCTGATCCACGCGCTCGCGCTCGTGGTGTCGCAGATCCGGCTCGGCGAGGTCAGCCCGTGGCTGTTCGCGAACCACCCGATGGGCAACCCTCCTCCGCCCGATGGGTACACGTGGAGCCTTCCGGCCCTGTACGTCGTGTGGCTCGTGGCGATCGCCATGCTGTACTTCCCGTGCCGCTGGTTCGCCGGTCTCAAGGCCCGGCGAAAGGACTGGTGGCTGAGCTATCTGTGATCCGGGTCGATCCGCCAGCCTCTCTCGCTTGACGGTATGTACAAACGTACATACACTTGATTGGTAGAAGTCGAGTGGGATCCGCGGAAGGCGGCCACGAATGCGAGGAAGCACGGAATCGACTTCGCGGACGCGGCGACGGTGCTCCACGACGAACTCGCGGTCACGGTTCCTGACGACGTATCACGATGCTCTCGGTCGGATCCTCGTGGTCGTGTTCACCTGGCGGCGAGACCAAGTGCGGTGATCTCGGCCCGCCCGGCCACGCTTCGCGAGCGGCGTCGGTACGAGGAGGGTCGATGAAAAAGGAGTACGACTTCCGCTACGGAAAGCGCGGCGCAGTCCTTCGAGCGGAACCTGGGAAGACCCGGATCACAATTCGCATCGACGACGATGTGCTCGAGTGGTTCCGCGAGCAGGTTCGGAAGGCCGGCGGAGGTAGCTACCAAACGTCGATCAACGACGCGCTTCGGGCCTTCATCGAGTCCCAGGAGCGAGGTCTGGAAGATACGCTTCGCCGCGTACTTCGCGAAGAGTTGCCCCGATACGGAGGTCGGAAGCCGGGTCGCTAGGATTCTACATCGCTGCACAGCGGTCCCCGATATGGACGCCGTCACCCATCTCCTCGTCAGCTGGACCGTGGCAGAGTCGGTCGAGTTCGGGCCGAGAGACCGAGCGCTCGTCACCGCGGCCGGGGTGCTGCCTGATATCGATGGGCTCGGACTCCTGGCCGAGATCGCCACGAGCCGCTCGGCGCAGCCGCTCTACTGGTGGAGCGCGTACCACCACGTCCTGTGCCACAACGTCGGCTTCGCCTTGCTGGTCGTTGTGGCCGTGGCGACGCTTTCGGTTCGCCGGACGGTCGTCACCTGCCTAGCGCTGCTTGCCTTTCATATGCACCTGCTGGGCGACCTCGTGGGGTCGCGAGGGCCCGACGGCCACCAGTGGCCCATCCCGTACCTGCTGCCGTTCTCGGGGCGCTGGCAGCTGACCTGGGACGGGCAGTGGGAGCTCAACGCATGGCCGAACGTGCTGCTGAGCATCGCCTTGCTGTCGCTGACGTTGTACTCGGCCTGGAGCCGGGGCTACTCTCCTGTCGAGATGGTCTCGAAGCGAGCCGACGCGGCCTTCGTCTCGACGCTGCGAGCCAGGTTCGGCGAGCCAAGATGATCGAGTGAGTGAATCACGGAGGAGCACGATGAACCACGTTCCGGCCTTGGCTCGGCTCGGCCTCATGATTCTGGTTCTCGGCGCCGGTTCCTCGGCTCACGGCCAGACAGGCGCGCCGGCTTCGGGGGCCGCGGAGAAGGAGACGACCGTGTCGGCACGCGCCAGCGGAACGTTCGACGTGAAGCTGACTCCGCAATCCAAGGAGGGTGAAACCGCGGACGCGGCCCTCGGCCGGATGGCGATCGACAAGCAGTTCCACGGCGATCTCGAGGCGACGAGCAAGGGCGAGATGCTCAGCGCCATGACGGAGGTGAAGGGTTCGGCCGGATACGTCGCGATCGAGCGCGTCACCGGAACCCTGGCCGGGCGCAGCGGCACGTTCGTGCTCCAGCACTCGGGTACGATGACGCGTGGGGCGCCCCAGCTGAGCGTCACCGTGGTGCCGGATTCCGGCACCGGGCAGCTCGCGGGCCTGGCGGGCAAGATGTCGATCAAGATCGAGGGCGGAAAGCACTTCTACGAGCTCGAGTACACGCTCCCCGATACGCCGTGAGCACGTCGGCGGTTCTGCTCGCCGCTGCTCTCGTGCTCACCGGATCCGACGAGCCCGGCGTCCCGTTCGTCATCCGCGGTGTGGTCCGAGGACCCGATGGCACGGCCGTTCCGGGCGCGAGCCTGCACGTGTTTCACACCGATTCGCGCGGGTGGTACACGCCGACCAAGGTCATGGACGAGCCGCATGCGCGACTCGCCGGAAGCGTGAGCACGGACGCCGAAGGGCGCTTCGAGATCCGCACGATCCGGCCCGGTTCGTATCCGGCGACGGCGGAGACGCACGAGGACCGTCGGATTCCCCAGCACGTCCACTTCGAGATCTCGGCCGCGGGCTTCGCCTTCCGCCGGTTCCAGCTCGTGTTCACCGATGACCCGCGCATGACGCCGTACTGGCACGAGTGGGCGCGCCGCGGCCGCAACCCGCTCGTCCCTGTCGAGCGGCACGAGGACGGGAGCCAGAGCTGCGAGGTCGAGATCGTGCTCGTCCGCTAGTCGTGCCGTCGTCCGTTGCGGCCGCGCAACGCTGCTCGTCCGCACAGCCACCGCCGCCAACCCGTCGGCGTTAGGATCCGTGCCTGGTCCAGCTCGCTCGAGGGGCACGGCATGAAGATCCGCGATGTGGTGAAATGGCTCGAGCAGGACGGCTGGTATCTCGCGAGGCAGCGCGGTAGCCATCGCCAGTTCAGGCATCCGTACAAGACCGGACTGGTTACGGTCGCCGGCAAGGCAGGGGACGAGTTGGCACCGGGGACGCTCAACAGTATCTTGAAGCAAGCGAGGTTGAAGCCATGAGGTTCCTGATCGTGATCGAGAAGGCCAGGCGGGGATTCTCGGCGTACTCGCCGGATCTTCCCGGGTGTGTCGCGACGGGTGCGACGCGCGCGGGTGCCGAGAAAGCCATGCGAGGAGCGATCGCGTTCCACCTCGAGGGGCTCAAGGCGGAGGGCGAGAGGCTCCCCTCGCCGAAGAGCTACTCAACCTACGTCGACATCGCGGTCTAGGCCCCCAGGGCCAGCTCAGCTCTGGCGCAGCGCCCGGAGCACGACACCCGGATCGTGCACCGTCAGCGCCGTCACCCGCTCGCCCTCGGCCACGAAGCGGATACGCACCGCGGGTGCGCCGACCGGGTGGAACTCGTCGTTGCCCAGGGCCACGAGGTTGCGCGGCGAGCCGCCCTTGCGCGCGAAGCGCAGCATCCCGCGCTCCCAGGCGATCTCGATCCGCGCGGACTCCCCTGGGCCGAAGGCGTAGCTCCCGGTGTAGCGCGGCGCGCGCTCCTCGGCGAAGGCGGTCGAGTAGCCGGCGTCGGCATCGCCCAGGCCGCTCAGGTAGTCGTGCACGGCCTTCGCGCCCTCGCCGCCGGCCCGCGCGTGGGCCAAGAGCGTGATGCCGTGGGGGCCGAGCGTGCGCTGGACCCCCGGCGCGGCGGCGACGAAGGCCGTGACCACCTCGAGCTGGCCGAGCATTGCCGCGGAGAAGATCGACGGCCGTGCGCCGTGCTCGAGCAGCAGCGCGGCGATCTCGCGGTTCCCCACGTGCGAGGCGGCGCCGAGCGCCGTCTCCCAGTCGCCGAAGCCCCAGTCCCAGGCGGCATTCGCCAGCGTGCGGTGCTCGGCCAGGAGCTCCTTCACGCGCGGCACGTTGCCATGGGACACCCCGACCATCTCGCGCACGAGGTCCGCATCCTGCGTCGGGAATGCGTCCGAGACGGGCGCGGGAGCGGGCGCTGGCTCAGCAGCCTTGGCCACCGGCGTGGCGTCGCCCGCGCTGAGCCGGGTCATCTGCAGCGCGGCGGGCGGGACGAGGGTCAGAAACGCGCGACGTGAGACGAGCATCGATCCTCCGGGTGCCCCGCCGTGAGTGTATACGGAGAAGGGGACGACCCGGTCAGCCTTCGTCCGCTCCGGGCGCTCGCCGGAGAGCCCAGAAGCTCCGGAAGTTCGCTTCCTCCCAGATGTCCCGGAGTTGTTGGGCTGCCTCGATCGTGCGGTGCTTGTACACACCGGGGGGGAAGCGGCGCGGGCAGGTACGATCGGCGAAGCGCCACACGCGCGCGATCGCGGCGCCGAGAGAAGGATCGTCGCTCGGGCGCCACAGCGCATCTTCCATTTGCTGCAAGCTGCGGAATTTTTGCACCGGCATCAGTCGTCCTTCAAGTTGAACCGCCGCTTCAACAGCGCGGCGTCGCTCCAGTCCTTGGGTCGCACCGTGTCTTTCTTCATTCGATACAGAGTTTCGGGCGTGGCCACCGGGATCGCCAGCCCATCGAAATCCAGGCGCTGCGCAGCCAGATCCTCGTAACGGAAGGCTTCCCCGAGTCGCGTCAGGATGTCGAGGTAGAACGTTCCTTCGGGGGGGACGTATCGCACGGATGGGTAGTCGCCCAGCAGTTCCTCGCTGCTGATCTCGTCGATGTGCGGGTCCGCGTAGACCGATCGTAACGCCACCTTGAGCCGCTCGATGTTCTCCGCCTCGGGAGCGAGAAACAGGTCCAGGTCTTCCGTCGCGCGGGCCAGCCCGAGCAAGTTGATGGCCACCGCACCGAAGACCACGTACCGGACCCTCTCCCGCTCGAGGGCCGCGAGCACGTTCTTGACCGCCTCGAAGTCCATCACCGACCTCCGACGATCCGGCACTACGACCGGTGGCTCAGTTGATCGAGTGTGGCTCGCCCAGGGCGAAGGGGGCGATCTCGACGTCGAACGGCTCCCCGGTGCGCGTGGTGATCATCTGGTAGGTGCCGTGCATCGTCCCGAAGGACGTGCCGAGCGGGCAGGCCGAGGAATACTCGAAGGCCTGGCCCGGCTCGAGCACCGGCTGGCGGCCCACCACGCCCGGGCCCCGCACCTCCTCGACCTTGCCGTCGGCGTCGCTGATGATCCAGTGCCGGCTCAGCAGCTGGACCGTCTCCTCCCCGCCGTTCGTGATGCGGATCGTGTACACGTAGAACCAGTGCGAATCGCGCGGGCGCGACCGGGCCGCATCGAAGCGGGCGTCGACTTCGATCTTGATCCCGCGGGTCACGGCGCTCGACGTGGGCATGGGGGCGAACCTCCCGCGCGATGGCGCGAACGGGACATTCTACTCGGGGGGCTCCGGAACTCGCTCGGACGGCGCGCTAAGATAGGCGCCGCGCGGGCCGGTGGCCCGCCACGAGGGTGCAACATGAGCTACCTGACCGACGAGAAGCTCGCCGTGCTCGGCTCGGCCGGCGCGATCGGCTCGAACATGGTCCAGACCGCGCTGACCATGGGCCTGACCCCGAACGTCGCGATGTACGACCCCTTCGACAAGGGGAACGAGGGCGCGGCCGAGGAGATCTGGCACTGCGCATTCCCCGGCGCACGCGTCAGCTGGACCTCGAGCGTGGCCGAGGCGCTGCGCGGCGCCTCCTACGTCGTGTCGTCGGGCGGGGCCCCGCGCAAGGAGGGGATGACGCGCGAGGACCTGCTGCGCGGGAACGCGGAGATCGCGGCGCAGCTCGGCAAGGACATCCGCAAGCACTGTCCCGAGCTGAAGCTGGCCGTGATCGTGTTCAACCCGGCCGACATCACGGGGCTCGTGATGCTCGTGCACTCCGGGCTCCCGGCGTCGCGCGTGGCCACGCTCGCCGCGCTCGATTCGACGCGGCTGCAGACGGCGCTGGCCCAGCAGCTCGGCGTGCCGCAGGACGAGGTCACCGGCTGCCGGACCTACGGCGGGCACGGCGAGATGATGGCCGTGTTCGCCAGCACGGCCAAGGTCTCGGGGCGCGCGCTGAGCGACCTGATCGGTACTCCGGCGCTGCCCCAGGACGCCTGGGCCGCGCTGCAGGACAAGGTCCGGCAGGGCGGCAAGCGCATCATCCAGCTCCGCGGGCGCAGCTCGTTCCAGAGCCCGGCGCACCAATCGATGCTGATGGTCAAGGCCGCGATCGACGGGCGCGGCTATCCGTGGCCCTGCGGGATGTACGTCGATCTGCCGCAGGACGGCTTCGAGAAGATCATGATGGCCGTCGAGACGCGCCTCGATCGCGAGGGCGTGCACGGTGCGATCCCGCGCGGCACGGCGGAGGAGCTGGCGGCGCTGCGGGCGTCCTACCAGCACCTGGTGAAGATGCGCGACGAGGTGATCGCGATGGGCGTCCTGCCCCCGCTCGCCGAATGGCGCGTGCGGTCCTGAGGCGCGCGCTCGACCCATGGGCAAGCTGAGCATCGCGGATCTCGACCTCGAAGGAAAGCGCGTGCTGCTGCGCGTGGACTTCAACGTGCCGATCCGCGACGGGCGCGTGACCGACGACGCGCGCATCGTCGCGGCTCTGCCGACGATCCGTCATGCCCTGGAGCACGGAGCGTCGGTCGTGCTGATGAGCCATCTGGGGCGGCCCAAGGGCAGCCCCAAGCCCGAGCTGAGCCTGGCGCCCGTGCGCGAGCGCCTGGCCGGGCTGCTCGGGCGCGAGGTGTCGTTCGTGGCCGACTGCGTGGGCCCGGAGGCCGAGCGCGCAGCGAGCGCGCTGCGCCCGGGCCAGGTGCTGCTGCTCGAGAACCTGCGGTTCCATGCGGGGGAAGAGAAGCCCGAGAAGGAGCCCGGCTTCGCCCAGGCGCTGGCCCGGCTGGGCGACTGCTACGTCAACGACGCCTTCGGCACGGCCCATCGGGCCCACGCCTCGATGGTCGCGCTGGCCGAGCTGTTCCCGCGGCGTGCCGCGGGGTTTCTGCTCGCGCGCGAGATCGACTACCTGGGGCGGGTCCTCGCGGCGCCCGAGCGGCCGTTCCTGGCCCTGCTGGGCGGGGCCAAGGTGTCGGACAAGATCCCGCTGATCCAGAGCCTGCTCGGTCGTGTCGATGCGATCGCGATCGGCGGCGCGATGGCGTACACGCTCCTCGCCGCGCGGGGGCAGCGGGTCGGCTCCTCGCGGGTCGAGGCCGATCGGCTCGACCTGTCGCGGGAGATCGAGGCCGAAGCCGGCCGGCGCGGCGTCGAGATCCGGCTTCCCTCGGACCACGTCTGTGGCCGGGAGTTCACAGAGACGACCGAGCGCATGACGGTCGATGCGGTCGACATCCCCGACGGCTGGATGGGCCTCGACATCGGACCACGCAGCCTGGAGCAATTCCGCGAGCGCATCGGCTCGGCGCGGACGATCCTGTGGAACGGTCCGATGGGCGTCTTCGAATGGCCGGCCTTCGCGGCGGGCACGTTCGGCGTGGCGCGCGCTTGCGCCGAGAGCGGGGCGCTCACGATCGTCGGCGGCGGAGACTCGGCCGCGGCGGCGCAACAAGCCGGACTCGTCGAGCGGTTCACCCACGTCTCGACGGGGGGCGGCGCGAGCCTCGAGCTGCTCGAGGGCAAGGTCCTCCCGGGGATCGCGGCGCTGTCGGAGCGGGGCTGAACCTTGCGCACGCCGCTCGTCGTCGGAAACTGGAAGATGAATGGCCGCGTCGGGGCGGCGATCGAGCTCGCGGCCGAGGTCAAGACCGGCGCTGCCGAGATCGAAGGGGTCGAGGTCGTGGTCTGCCCTCCGTTCACCGCGCTCAAGCCGGTGGGTGACCTGATCCGCTACGGCCGTCTGCGGCTCGGCGCGCAGAACGTGCACGCGGAGCCCGACGGTGCATTCACGGGCGAGGTCTCGGTCGGGATGCTCGCGGATCTCGCCTGCGCCTACGTGATCGTGGGCCACAGCGAGCGGCGCAGCCAGTTCCACGAGGACGACGCGCTGGTCTCGCGCAAGGCCGCGGCGGTGCTGACGGGCGGCATGCGACCGATCGTCTGTGTCGGCGAGTCGCTGGCCGAGCGCGAGGCCGGACGCACCGAGGAGGTGCTGCGCAGGCAGGTCGCGGGGTCGCTCGGTCCGCTCGGCGCGCGGGCGAGCGAGGTCGTGCTGGCCTACGAGCCGGTCTGGGCCATCGGCACCGGGCGGACGGCGACGCCCGAGCAGGCGCAGGCGGCCCACGCCTTCCTGCGCGCCCGCCTGGCCGAGCTCGTCGGCGGCGAGCGAGCGAGCGCGATCCGCATCCTGTACGGTGGGAGCGTCCAGCCGGCGAAGGTCGGCGAGCTGGCCCGCCAGCCCGACGTCGACGGAGGGCTCGTCGGCGGGGCGTCGCTCGTGGCTGCTACGTTCGTCGATATCGTCCGAATCGTGGCGGGAGGCTGACGCGCTCGCCGCAGGAGGTCGTGCCCATGCCGCGGATCCGCCTGGCTCTCCTCGTGCTCGCCGTGGCCTGTGTCGCTCGAGTTCCCGACGCTCGCGCTGCCGAACCCGGATCCGATCCGCGCGCGGTCACGCTCGCCGGATCGGTGCTCGAGAAGATGGGGGGCCACGCAGCCTGGGAGCGGACGGGCGTCGTGCGCTGGGACTTCATGGGGCGGCGGCGCCACTGGTGGGACGTGAAGAGCGGCGACATCCGCATCGAGGCGGACAAGCGCATCGTGCTGATGAACGTCACGACCAAGGCCGGCCGGGTGTGGCAGGACGGGAAGGAGCTGGCCGGGCAGGAGCTCGCGGACGCGCTCACCCGGGGCCACCAGTGGTGGGTCAACGACTCGTACTGGATGTTCATGCCGTACAAGCTGCTCGATCCGGGCGTGACGCTGCGCTACGTCGGCGAGCGACCGATGAAGAAGGACGGCCGCTCCGCCGAGGTGCTCGAGATGACGTTCGGCGCGGGTGTCGGCTACACGCCGCAGAACCGCTACGAGGTCGCCGTGGCCAAGGACACCGGGCTCGTCGAGGAGTGGGCGTTCTTCAAGGACACCAAGGACCAGGAGCCCGGCTTCGTGTTGCCGTGGAGCGGCTGGAAGAAGTTCGGCCCGATCCTGCTGGCGACCGACCACGGTCCGGACATGGGCGGTGACTGGAACATCGCCGTGTTCAACGGGCTCCCCGCGTCGGTGTTCCAGAGTCCGGAGCCCGTCGGCCCTTGATCGGCGCCGCGGGCGCGGTGCTGCCGCACGTCGTGATCCTCGGCGGAGGCTTCGCCGGGCTCAACGCCGCAACGGGCCTCGCGCGGGCACCGCTGCGCGTGACGCTCGTCGATCGACGCAACTTCCACCTGTTCCAGCCGCTGCTGTACCAGGTGGCCTCGGGCGGCCTGTCCCCGGGGGACATTACCTCGCCGCTGCGCTCGGTGCTCAAGCGGCAGCGCAACACGGCCGTGATCCAGGCCGAGGTCGTCGACCTCGAGCCCGCGCGGCGGCAGGTGATCCTGGCCGACGGCACGATCGACTACGACGTGCTGCTCGTCGCGGCCGGGGTCGACCACCACTACTTCGGCCGCGAGGATTGGCAGCGTCACGCTCCGGGGCTCAAGACCGTGGAGGACGCGCTGCAGGTGCGCGCGCGGGTGCTCGGGGCGTTCGAGCGCGCCGAGCGCGCGACCGATGCCGCGGAGCGACGGCGTCAGCTCCAATTCGTCGTCGTCGGCGGTGGGCCGACCGGCGTCGAGCTTGCGGGCGCGATCGGCGAGCTGGCGCGCCACACGTTGCGCGGGGAGTTCCGCGGGATCGATCCGGCCTCCGCGAGCATCGTCCTGGTCGAGCTCTCGCCACGGATCCTGCCGAGCTATCCGCCCGCGCTCTCGGCCGCGGCGGTACGATCGCTCGAGCGGCTGGGCGTGAGCGTGCGGGCCGGTAGCGGAGTGTCCGAGATCGACGAGACGGGGGTCGTGCTGCGCCGGGACGGGGTCGAGGAGCGGCTCGACGCGGCGACCGTGCTATGGGCCGCAGGCGTCCGGCCGACCCCGTTCCCACGCATCCTGGCCGAGAAGGCCGGCGCCCAGCTCGACCGCTCGGGCCGCGTGCTCGTCGCGCCCGATCTCACCGTCCCGGGTCATCCCGAGATCTTCGTGCTCGGGGATCTGGCCCACGTGGCCGACCGGGGCGGCCGGCCGGTCCCGGCGATTGCGCCTGCGGCGATGCAGATGGGCCGGCACGTCGCACGCGCGATCCGCGCCCGCCTGCGCGGCGAGAGCGCGACGGCCTTTCGTTATCGCGACAAGGGCAGCCTGGCCGTGATCGGGCGCGCCGCAGCCGTCGCCGACCTCGGACGCCTACGCTTCACCGGCTACCCGGCCTGGCTGCTGTGGCTCTTCATTCACATCATGTACCTGGTCGGGTTCGAGAACCGTGTGCTGGTGTTCGTGCAGTGGGCGTTCAGCTATCTCACGCGCAAGCGCGGCGCGCGGCTGATCACCCCTTAGCGGGGGCTGATCCCGCACGGACCAGCTCGCGCAGCTTCGCCCGCACGTCGTCCAGTCGCACGTCGTGGTCGGGCTGGGTCCACAGCACCTCGCCCTGAGGCGAGCGAATGACGATCCCGTGGGCCCGGAAGCCGAGCTCGCGGACGACCGCCTGCGCTTCGGGCGTCGTCGCGTCGACGTTGCGCGCGCGTACCCGCCCCGGGAACTCGCTCTCGAGCCCGCTCACGGCGGGCTGCGTCCGTGCGCAGACGGGTCAGCCGGGGAGGTAGTAGTAGGTCACCTCGAGCTGGCCGGCCGCGCGATCGCCGCACGACAGTGCGAGGGTGGCGAGAAGGACGGCGAGGACTCCGAGCGATAGTCTCATGCGGGCCATCCTATTCCCCCGGGCCGAAACGGGTCGCGTAGTCGCGCCGGGAGGCCTCGACGACATGGAACGCGTGGGCCGAGCCGTAGACCTCCTGGATCCGCGCCACGGGATCGACCCCCGGGACGAGCTTGTAGGTCAAGAAATAGTGGCGCAGGCGCTCGACGAGCGCTCGCGGCACGTCCGTGATCTCGCGCGCCTCGCCCCAGAAGAAGTCGCCTTCGAGCACGGCGACGATCTTGTCGTCGGCCTCCCCGTGGTCGACCATCTGGATCCCGCCGATCACGCGAGCGCGCAGCAGAACCTCGCCGCGATCGATCGGCCGCTCGCTCACGACGCAGATGTCGAGCGGATCGCCATCCCCCACGGTCGCGCCCGGGCACAGCGCGCCGACCTCGACACCGCAGTAGGTCCGCGGGACGAAGCCGTAGAGCGTCGGGGGCAAGGAGGACGAGCGTTGCGGACGGTCGACGTGCAGGTAGCCCGAGGCCTTGTCGACCTCGTACTTGACCGAATCGAACGGGGTGATCTCGACGAACGCGTGGACCACGCGCGGCACGTCCGGCCCCGTGTCGAGGCCGTGCCAGGGATGGGGGCGGAAGCGCGAAAACGACTCGTTCAATCGATCCTCCCGGTCTTCGATTCCACTTGTGTGCCGACGCGTCGCGGAGTATAAGACTGGTGGAGTTCGAACGGCCGCCGCCTTCGGCCGAGAGCGACGAAGCCGATGACTCCGGATCGCGACGTTGCCTGCGGGCGTCGCGGCGCAATACCGGAGGGCATACCCTCTGGGTGACAGGTACGTGGGGCCTCTCGGGCTCTCTCGACCACGTCAGAAAAATATCGGAGAGTCCAAGGACCCCGGTGCCCGGGCACCGGGGTCTTGCTTTTGGAGGGCCTGCTCAGCCGATCTCCGCCAGCACGACCTTCGCGCGCCCAGGGACCTTGGGGATCTTGCCGCTCACGCGCAGCAGGGTCTTGGTTCGCGCCTCGACCCACATCTCGGTCTCGCCCTCCATGCGCAGGAATCCCTCGTCGGCCATCGTCGGGTCGGCCGGGTTGATCCGCAGCCGAAGCTGGCGCACGGCAATCTCCCGCTTGGCCCCGGTCCGTCGATCGAGGACCGTCGTCTCGGTGTCGACGACCTCGGCGACGCGGATGCGGTAGGGGACGGGCCCGCGTGAGGTCGCGACGGGCACGACGGATTCGTCCCCGACCTTGACGAGGTCGAGCCGCGCCAGGTGCAGCAGCATGCCGTAGTAGTCGAAGGTCGGAGCGACGGTGCCATCGTCGCCAGCGGCGTAGGTGTACTCGGCACGCGAGGTGACCTCCCAGCGATCCAGGGGCTGGTTCGCGGGGCCCTTCGTCACCAGGCGCTCGACCGAATAGCCCGCCGGTCCGAACAGGTACCGTCGGGCACGCTTGTCGGACACGCTCTCGTGGCGCCGCGGGAGGCCCGTGCGCTCGTCGAGCCAGGTCGTGGTATGCGACTGCGCGATCCGCGCACCGAGGAACGAGGCCGTGGCCGTCGTCTCGAGCCGGATCGTCCCTGCGGATTCGGGAACCGCACGCATCTCCACGCTTCCGCTCAAGAGCGTCGCCCGGGCCCGGAAGCGCAGCACGCTCCAGCCGCTCCAGGGATCGGGGTCACCGGCCGGAACCGCCCACGACGCCACGCACAAAGTGCCCAGGGCGATCCCGATCGTCCGTCTCCGTGTCGATCTTCGCACGATGGAGACATGGTACCGTAACGCCCACGGCAGGAGTCGGGCGAGGGAGCGCGGATGGACCAGGACGACGTCTTGACGATGATCCCCGGCCCGACGCCGGTGCATCCAGCGATCCTCGATGCCCTCGCCCGCCCGACCGTTTCGCACCAGGCCCCCTCGTTCGTCGAGGCCTTTCGGCGTTGCCTCGACCGGCTGCGTCGCGTCGCGCGCGCGGAGAGCGGACACCCGTTCGTCGTGGCTGGCGCGGGCACGCTGGCGATGGAGATGGCCCTGGTCAACCTGGTCGGTCGGGGAGAGGAACTGCTCGTCGTCTCCCATGGCTACTTCGGCGACCGCTGGATCGAGATCGCCGAGGCCTTCGGCGTGCGGGCCCGCGTGCTGCGCGCCGAGTGGGGCCGCTCCGTTGCGCCCGACGCGCTGACCGCGGCGCTCGACGAGCGCGAGCCCGCGGCCGTCGCCATGACGCACGTGGACACGTCGACCGGCACGGCCGCGCCGGTCGAGGCGTACTGCGACCGGCTGCGCGGGCGCGGCACGCTCGTGCTTCTCGACGGCGTGTGCGCGATGGCCGGCATCGACGAGCGGTTCGACGACTGGGGGCTCGACGTGCTGCTGACCGGGGCGCAGAAGGCGCTAGGCGCCCCTCCGGGCGTGGCGATCCTGCTCGCTTCGGGGCGGGCGCTGGTCAAGCGCGAGGCCCTGGGCCTCGTGCCGGCGTACTTCGCCGATCTGGCGCGCTGGCGACGCGTGATGGAGAACCCCGGGCTGTACTTCTCGACGCCCGCGGTCAACGAGGTTCGTGCCCTCGACGCCGCTCTCGGGCTCGTGCTCGACGAGGGGCTCGAGGCCAGGTTCCGTCGCCACGACAAGATCGCCGCGGGGATGCGGGCCGGTCTGGGCCAGCTCGGTCTGGAGATCTTCACCGCCCCCGATTGTCGCGCGGCGACCCTGACCGTGGCGCTGTACGCAGCGGGGATCGACGACGCGCGCTTCCGTGCCGAGGTCGCGGCGCGCGGTGTCGTCGTCGCGGGCTGCCTTGGCCCGCTCGCCGGCCGCGGCTTGCGCATCGGTCACATGGGCAACATCGGCCTCCCCGAGGTGCGACGCACGCTCGAGGCGCTCGCCGCGGCGCTCGCGGCCTGCGGGCGCGCGGCCGACGGAACCGCGGCGTGCGCGGCGGCCGAAGCGGCCTTCCGCGGCTGACTCAGCCGAGGTGCTTGGCGAGGCGCGACCAGACCGGAATCAGGAAGCACGCTGCGGCGACGAGCCCGAGAGCGAGGCCGGCCCACAGCCCCACGACGCCCAGCCCCGCGCCGAAGCAGAGCCACGTTCCGACCGGGATCGCGAGAGCCCACCAGGCGATCGAGCCGGCGAGCGCCGCCGCGCGCGTATTCCCTGCGCCGCGCAACGCGCCCGTGGTCACGACTTGCAGGCCGTCGAACAACTGGAACACGGCCGCGAGGTAGAGCAACGGCACGCCGATCCGGATCACGTCGGGCACGCTCGTGAACGCGGTCAAGATCGTGCGCGGGATCACGGCGAAGGCCACGCCGGCGAGGGCCATGAATGCGCAGCCGAGGCCGATCGCGCACCAACCGGCGGCCGCGGCGCCGCGACGATCGCCCCGGCCGAGCGCATGTCCGACGCGCACGGCCGCGGCGGACGAGATGCCCAGCGGCACCATGTAGGTCACGCTCGCCGCATTGAGCGCGATCTGGTGCGCCGCGAGCGCCGCAGGCTCGAGCCGGCTGACCAGGGTCGTGACGAGCGAGATCGCGGAAACCTCGACCAGGAGGTGCAGCGACGCCGGCCCGCCGAGGCGCAGCAGGCGCGCGAGGCGTTCCGGCTCGGGGGCCAGGCGCACGGGGCGCCCCGCTCGCCGCTCGTCGCGATCGAGCAGCAGGATCGCAACCAGTAGCACGAGGGCCAGCCAGATCGTCGCGCCCACCGTGGCCCAGGCAGCGCCCACCGCACCGAGCGCCGGAGCGCCGAGCTTGCCGTGGATCAAGATCCAGTTGCCGGCGATGTTGATCGCATTCGCGGTGACCAGGGCCAGCAGGATCGGCCGCACGAGACCCATGGCCTGCAGATAGCGGCGGAAGGCGAAATACAGCAAGAGCGGCGGCACGGCCCAGCGCACGGCCGCAAGGTACTGGATGCCGGTCGTGCGGACCCGCGGGTCGATGTCCCACTCCGCGAGGACGAGGCCCAGCGCGTGGCACGCCAGGAGGGCTAGCGGCGCGAGCGCGAGGGCGAGCCAGCTTCCCTGCACGAGCCAGGCGCGGCATTCCTGCCGAGATCCTGCCCCGTGGGCCTGGGCCACGACCGTGTCGAGCCCGAGCAGGATCCCCATTCCGGCGATCGAGACGAGCATCACGAGCGCGCGCCCGATGCTCAGGGCGCCGATCGACTCGGCGTCGACCCGGCCGAGCATCATCACGTCGACGACGCCGAGCGTGACCCATCCGATCTCGCCCAGCACCACGGGCAGCGCCAGGCGCAGCATCGGCCGGGCCTCCGCCCGCAGCCTCGCGCCGTCGATCCCCAGCACGACCATGGCTCCGCGGTCTCGCTAGCGGACCCGCACGTGCCCGGCGTGTTCGAGGAGTGCCGCATCGAGATCGGCCTCGGCCACGCCGATGGCGCGGAAGAACGCCTCCGCGCCGCCCTCGCCGCGACGGTCGAGGGTCAAGTACTCGGCGAATCCGGCCGCGCGCGCCGGGTCTCCCCCGTCGAGCAGCCAATGCACGATTAGCCAGGCCGTCGCGTAGTGCGCGAGCGCGGACTCGCCGTAGAAGGCCGCCGGATCCGCACGGATCACGGGTCCTGCGATCGCGGTTTCCCGAGTGCGCAGCGCTCGCTCGAGGCTGCGCAGGCGGCCCTTCGAATCCGCGGTGTCGCCTCGCGCCTTCCCGTCGGTGAACAGCGGAACCGCCTTCGCGCCGACCACTCCGGGCTCGAACGCCTCATGCTCGTCGACGCGCGTCCGGCCGAAGTACTCGGCCAGGCCCTCGGCGAGCCAGGGCGGCGGGACGCCGCCCCCGGCATACAGGCGCCGATCGATGAGCCGGTGTGCGACCTCGTGCACGATCGTGTCGCCGAGTCCACCCGGGGCGTCCGAATCGGTGTGCAGGGCGATCGCGTCGAACATCGTGCCGTAGTGGCCTTTCGGGCGTAGCAGGCTCCGTCCGAACGACCCGCCGACGAGCTGGTTGTAGTCCGCATACGACCAGAAGAGGAAGAGGCGGGCCGGCTCGTGGTCCGGCGCGAGCTCGCTCCGCTCGCGAAAGACCGTCTCGAACAAGCGGCGCGTGACCTCGACGAGTCGCGCTACCGCACGGAGATCGATTCGTGGATCGTCGGTGTCGAGCACCACGCTCTCGGTGCGCAGCGCGCGGTGGTTCGAGTCGCGAATCAGCGCCAGCGCTCGCTCGACCGCGGCCTGGTCGCCCGCCACCGGCGCCGCCTCGGGCGCGGGCGTGGCGTAGCGCTGGTGGTAGAGCTCGTCCTGGCGCCGCTGCTCCTCGAGCTGTTCGTCGTCGGGCTCCTGGGCCGCGAGCGGGCCCAGCAGGCCCAGCGCGAGAACCAGGACCCCCATGCCACGGAGCGTCATGGCCCGACCGCCGCCGCCCCGAACGGCGCCGGGTCGCGCGTCGCGTTGTCGAGCACGGCGTCGAGCTCGCCGAGGAGCCGGTGCAGGTTGCGCGGATTGCGACCCAGATCTCCGATGTGCAGGCGCGACACGGACGTCCCGCTGACGACGCGGCGTGAGCCCAGGTCGCGGATCCGCAGCGTGACGTCGTCCGCGAGGCCGAACGGCCGCGCGGTACGGACGAAGGCGACGCTCGTGAGATCGCCCTCCTGGGTCGTGCCGACGAATGTGAAGCCTCCGACCCGCAGGGCCGCCCACCGCACGCCCTCGACGAGCTGGTCGGTCGGCCGGGTCGACACGAGCGGCCTGGATCCGCCGCTCGAGGCGTCCTCGCGGATCTCGGCGGCGTAGGCCGTCCAGTCGCGGCCCCAGTCGTCGATCGAGAGCAGCACGAGCGCCACGAGCGCGGCCGGCACGACCGCGCGCCGACCCAGGCTACGCCACGACGAATCCATGCCAGCGATTATAGTGGGAGCACCGCCGCAGGAGGACCGATGAAGCGCCGGATCGCCGTCGTCACGACCTCGCGCGCCGACTGGAGCCACCTGGTGTGGGTCGTGCGCGAAATGCGGGACCACCCACTGCTCGTGCCGACGGTCCTGGCGATCGGGGCCCAGCTGGCCGAGGAGTTCGGTCGAGCCGAGCGCGAGATCGAGCGGGACGGGCTCACGATCGACGAGCGGGTCGAGTGCCTGCTCAGCTCGGACACGGACGTCGGGATGGCCAAGACGATCGGCGTCGCCGTGCTGGGCCTCGCCGATACACTGGGCCGGCTCCGCCCCGACCTGCTGCTCCTGATCGCGGATCGCTACGAGCTCCTGGCCCCCGCGGCCGTCGCGCTCGCGCTGCGCATCCCGATCGCCCACGTCGAGGGCGGCGAGGTGAGCGAGGGCGCGATCGACGACGCCGTGCGCAACGCGCTGACCAAGCTGAGCCACGTGCACTTCACACCGACCGAGAGCGCACGGCGCCGCGTGCTGGCGCTGGGCGAGGAACCGTGGCGCGTGCACCGCGTCGGCGCTCCGTCGCTCGATCACCTGAAGCGATCGCCGTTGCTCGACCGTCCCACGCTCGCGCGCACGCTCGGCATGGCGCTCGACCCGGCACCGGTCGTCGTGGCCTATCACCCGGTGACGATCGCCCGGGACACCCTGCGCGAGGCCGAAGCGGTGTTCGCCGCGCTCGAGCGAATCGCCGCGCCGCTCGTGTTCTGCTTTCCCAATGCCGATGCGGGAAGTCGGCGACTGATCGGGCGTGCCGAGGCGCTCGTGGCCAGGCGTCCGGGATCGCGCCTGTTCGTCAACCTAAACCCGGTCGAGTACTGGAGCCTCCTGACCCATGCCGCGGCGCTCGTCGGCAACTCGAGCAGCGGAATCATGGAGGCGCCCGCGGTCCCGCTGCCTTCGGTCAACATCGGGCTCCGGCAGCACGGTCGGGAGCGCGCGCCGAGCGTTCTCGATGCTCCGGCGGACGCCGACGCGATCGTCGCGACGCTCGCTCGAGCGCTGGATCCGGCCTTCCGCGAGGGCCTGCGGGGGCTCGACAACCCCTACGGCGACGGCACCGCCTCGCGGCGGATCGTGGATGTGCTGGCCCAGGTCGCGCTGGGCGAGGACTTGCTGCGCAAGCGCGCGGCAGCGCTGGACGGCTGGCCCCGAGCGCTCTGAGCCCCAAAAAAGGGGGTCCGTTTCGGCGGCGCAGTCGTACAATTCCGCCAGGTGGTCGACATGGGACGAGGGGCGATCGGTTGCGCTGCGCTCGCGGTGGCGCTCGGGGGGGCGGTCTCGATGCTCTCGGGCTGCGCACCGGGCACCGTCGAGGCCGTCGAGCCGTCGTCGCCACCCGCGTCCCGCGTCGTCCGCACCGTGGCGCCCGTGCGGGTCGTCGACGGCGACGGGTTCCCCTCGCACCTCTACGTCGAGCGCGACGTCTCGATCACCGCGCGCGGGTCGGGTCTGATCGAGCAGGTCCTGGTCGAGCGCGGTCAGCGGGTCAAGCTGGGCCAGTCGCTCGCCGTGCTCGAGAGCGACCTGGCCGCCGCCGAGCTGCGCATGGCTGAGCAGGAGCTGCGCTATCGCGAGGCCGAGTTCGTCCGCGCCAGCAAGCTCCACGGCGAGAACATCGTCTCGAGCGAGGAGCGACTGCGCAAGGAGATCGAGCGCGACATGACCGCGACCGAGGTCGAGCTGGCCCGCGCGCGACTCGAGCGCTGCACGATTCGCGCGCCGTTCGACGGGATGATCGTGGAGCGCTCGGCCGTCGTGGGTCAGCGCGTCGTTGCCGACGACGGCACGGAGTTGTTCCGGCTCGTGGCCACAGACGCGCTGCGCGCGCGCCTCCACGTGCCGGAGTCGCTGCTCGCGGCGATCTCGCCGGGCGGCCGCGCCTCGGTCGAGCCGGAGGGCGGCCGACCGGCGCTGCCGGCGCGCATCGTGTTCATCGGCCCGGCGGTCGATCCGGCGAGCGGCACGGCCCCTGTGATCGTCGAGCTGGCCGCGCGCGGCGCGTTGAAGGTCGGGGCGGGGGCGACGGTACGCTTCGACGACGTACCGAGCGTGGCGCTGTTCCGTCTACCCCGCGAGACCTTGCGGGGGGACGCCCCCCCGGCGGGCAGCCCGATGACGCTCCTCGTCGCCGAGGCCGGTCGGATCGAGCCGCGCACGGTCGAGCTGGTCGAAGTCGTGGGCGCGGACCTGCTCGTACGAGGCGATGTGGCCGAGGGCGATCGAGTCATCTTCGCGCCGGCAGAAGACCTCGCCGCGGGTCAACCCGTCGAGATCCGGGAGGAGCGAGGGCGGTGAAGCCGGAGACCTCGCGCAACGGGAAGGCACGCCACAGGCGGCCCGCTCCGGCCGAAGCCGGAGCGAACCTGCTCGTCCACGACATCAAGAACCTGGCGGGGCGCCTCGGCCTGCTGTCGCAAAACCTCGAGTCGAACTACGACGACCCGATGTTCAAGGGCACGGCGCTCGACGTCCTGTGCGATACGGTGATCCACCTGCGGCGCCTGGCCCAGGATCTGCGCGACCACGACGGCCGCGTGGTGATCAAGCTCAAGGTCGATCTGAACCAGGTGCTGGGCGAGGCCGCGCACGACGTGCGCCACGGCCCCTCGGGCGCCCTCGAGCTCCTCGAGTACTACCGGGAGATCCCGCTCGTGTGGGGTGACTCGTTCCTGCTGCGCCGCGCCTTCTCCTGCGCCATCGAGAACGCGGTCGAGGCCATGGAAGGACGGGGAACGCTGTGGCTCGCCACCTCGTGCGCGCGCCGCGGCGGCCAGGCGCGCGTGACGGTCGAGATCGGCGACACCGGCCCTGGCATGAGCGCGGAGTTCCTGCGTGAGCGGCTGTTCCAGCCCTTCGCGAGCACCAAGGAAGACGGCTTGGGCCTCGGGGTCTACACGTTCCGGCAGGTCGCCGCCCTTCACGGCGGCTCGGTGCGCATTCTGACCACGGAGGGCGTGGGAACCCGCGTCCGGTTCCACTTCCCCGTCTCCGACGCCTGAGGATGGACCGCGACAGGCCGCTCCTGCTCGTGGTCGAGGACGACCCCAGGCTGGCCGAGCAGTTCCGCTGGGCGCTGCAGAAGAGCTACGCCCTCGAGGCCGCGGCCGACCGTGAGGGAGCGCTCGCCGCGCTCGAGCGGGTCCGCCCCGACCTGGTGCTGCTCGACCTGTGCCTGCCGCCGGGCAACGTACCCGAGGAAGGCTTCCGGATCCTGGAAGCAGCGCGGACCACGGGTGCGACGGTTGTGGTCATGTCCGGGCTCGACGAGCGACAGGCGGCGCTCCGCGCGATCGAGCGCGGCGCGTACGACTTCTTCCAGAAGCCGTTCGATCTCGATGCGTTGCGGGTGGTTCTGGCGCGAGCGGTCGAGCGCCGAACGATCGAGGCCGAGAACCGCCGCCTGCGCGAGGAGCTGCGCGACCGCTTCCACCTCGACGGGATGGTCGGGATCAGCGCGCCGATGCGCGCGGTGACCGCAGCCGTTCAACGCGTGGCCGACACGTCCGTGACCGTGATCCTCGAAGGCGAGAGCGGAACCGGCAAGGAGCTCGTGGCGCGGGCGATTCACTACAACAGCGCTCGGCGGGACGGGCCGTTCGTGGCGCTGCACTGCGCCGCGTTGCCCGAGAGCCTGCTCGAGTCGGAGCTGTTCGGTCACGAGAAGGGAGCGTTCACCGGCGCGGCGGCGATCCGGATCGGACGGTTCGAGGCGGCGTCGGGCGGCACGCTGTTCCTGGACGAGGTCGGCTGCCTCGCGCCCGCGACCCAGTCCAAGCTGCTGCGGGTGCTCGAGCAGCGTACGGTCGAGCGCATCGGTGCGAACCGGGCCCACCCGGTCGACATCCGCCTGGTCGCCGCGACCAACGAGGACCTCGAGGCCCGGGTGCGCCGCGGCGAGTTCCGCGAGGACCTGTACTTCCGGATCCACGTGTTTCCGATCCGTCTGCCCCCGTTGCGCGAGCGTGGCGAGGACGTGGGGCTGCTCGCCGAGCACTTCCTCAAGCTCGCGGGCGAGGCGCGGGGCGCGACACCCAAGCGCCTGTCCACCGAAGCGGTCGAGGCCTTGTGCGCCCGCGCCTGGCCCGGCAACGTGCGGGAGCTGCGCAACGTCGTGGACACGCTCTCCGTGCTGGCCGACGGGGATACGATCGACCTGGACGAGGTGCTCCGGGCGGCACCTCGCCAGGGCCCCGCAAGCGAGCCCGGCCCCGAGACGGTCGGGTTCAAGGCCGCGATCGAGGCCTACGAGCGCAAGATCCTCGTCGACGCCATTCGCCGGGCCGAGGGGGTCAAGGTCCGTGCGGCACGTGCCCTCGGCCTCGACGCGAGCCAGATGAAGTACCTGACGCGGAAGCATGGGCTGTGAGGAAACGGTCGGGTTTCTCGACCGACGGGCGAGAAAGTCGACCGGCGGCAGGACTCGGGCGGCGGAACCCCGGTGATTCCGGGGCGCCGAGGCTGGCAACCGGATTGCAATCCAAAGAGCCAGCATGGGTTTTTGGGGGTCGATCGGCCTCAGAAGGAGATATAGGAATGGCCAAGCCGAAGAATGTCACGATCACGCTCACGGCGAAGCAGCGCTCGGAGCTGAAGCGCCTGACCGGAAACGACCATAACGAGGTCCGTTTCGAATCGGTCACGCCACAGGCCGGCGTCGCGCGAACCGGTGTGAACCTCGCGGCACCGCGGTCGGGATTCAGCGTGGCGAAGCCCCGCACGGGGCTGAACGTCGCCAAGCCACGCTCGGGCATGAACGTGGCGAAGCCCCGCACGGGGCTGAACGTCGCCAAGCCACGCTCGGGCATGAACGTGGCGAAGCCCCGTACGGGGCTGAACGTCGCCAAGCCGCGCTCGGGCATGAACGTGGCGAAGCCCCGCACGGGGCTGAACGTCGCCAAGCCGCGCTCGGGCATGAACGTGGCGAAGCCGCGCACGATCGTGGGCAAGATCGACTGATCGGGATTCAGCGAACCGAGGAAGCCGCGGGCGCCCGAGCCCGCGGCTTTTTTTTGACCCTCGGACGAAAGAGTCAACCGAAGAGACATCACTGCAGGAGCGAATTACGGCGAAGCGGCGACGAAGTATCCTGGCAGCCGACTTGCAAGTGCAGAGCGCAGACACGTTTCTCGGGGTCGATCGGCCTCAGAAGGAGCAAGGAATGGCCAAGCCGAAGAACGTCACGATCAAGCTCACGGCGAAGCAGCGTTACGAGTTGAAGCGCCTGACCGGCGCCGACCACAGCGAGGTCATGTTCGAGTCGGTCACACCGCACGCCGGTGCGGTCGCCTCGCGCGCGACCTTGAGTGGCAAGAGCGCACCGAAGAAGGGCATGCACATCGGCGCGCCGCGCGCGCTGAAGCCGGGCCGGCCGCGCAAGGGGTTCGACGTGGCCAAGCCCCGCAAGGGGTTCGACGTGGCCAAGCCCCGCAAGGGGTTCGACGTGGCCAAGCCCCGCACGCTGGGCGTGGGCAAGGGCAACTGATCGCCATTCGCCGAGTCGAGGCCGCGGGCGTGCGACGCTCGCGGCCTTTTCTTTTCTTACCACACGACGCGGGCCGTCCAGCGCTGAGCGCCCCGCCAGATCTTCCCTAGCACGCTGCGCGACGGACCGAGGAGCTGGACCTGTCCCGACATCCCCGGGCGGAGCAGGGCCTCGGGGTTGTCCACGCGCACGCGGACGTGCACCAGGTTGACCCGCCGCACCAGGTCGAGTGTCTGCTCCTCGCTCGGCGCGGGAGGCTCGGCGATCGGGGACAGCGCCTGCACCGAGGCCCGGAGCGGTCGCAACGGGAACGAAGTGGCGAGCAGCCGCACGCGTGTGCCGATCTCGACCTCTTCGAGGTCGCTCTCGCTCGCCGCGATGACGAGCTCGACGGTCTCGAGCTGATCGACCGCACAGAACGCCTCGCCCTCGGCCAGGTACCGCCCGACGGCGTTCTCGAGCTGCGGCGTCGTGATCACGCCCTCGATCGGCGCCCGTAGCTCGAGCGCCCGGACCCGGGCCTCGAGTCCGCTCTCGCGGAGCCCCGCCTCGCGCGCCACGTCCTGCCACTCGCGTCCGGTGGCAGCATCTCCCCGGCGGAGCGCCTCGGCGGCTCGCCGCTCCGCGACCGCTCGGTCGGCGGTCGCCCGCCGACGGGACGCACGCAGCTCGAAGCTGTCGAGCGTCGCCAGGCGGTCTCCCACGCCGACGACCTGCCCCTCGGTGACGTTCACCTGCCGCACGATCGCGTCCTCGGCCGCGTGAACGACCGTGCGCCTCCCGGGCTCGACGACGAAGCGGGTCTCGATCCGGGTGGGCGTGCGGGGCACGGTGAGCAGCACCACGACTCCCAGCGTCACGCTGCCGGCGACCAGACGCCCTCGCGGCTTCCGCAGGAGCTCGCGCTTGTCGAGCCACAGATGTCGGAGCAAGCCGAGACCCTCCTTCAACTTGGTGCGGAACAGGTAGCCGATGATCGCGAACAGGACCAGGTAGCCGGCCGGGCCGAACCACCCGACGAACCAGCCGCGGAACATCGAGTAGATGAACAGCAGCACGAGGCTCGTATAGACGATGGCCACGCCGCCGTAGCCCAGGTAGACGCGCCGTCGCCAGCGTGAGATCGGCGTGCGCGGGACCTGCAGGCGCAGCACGTGTCGCTTGAACCAGTTGCCGAGAAACGCGAAGCTGTGCTCGCGCAGGTCGGGCACGTCGAGCCAGTCCATCAGCACGTAATAGCCGTCGAGCTTGATCAGCGGGTTCATGTTGAACAGGCCGCCCAACCCGGTGATGAACACGAGCGACAGCGCGATGCCGTGGATCCACCATTCCACCGGTGTGAGCAGCCAGCAGGCGACGGCGAGCGAGCAGAGCATCAGCTCGAAGTACAGGCCGCCGAGGGAGGACCAGATGCGGTGCGCGGCGCTCGGGAACAGATAGGACTCGTTGACGTTGCAATAGAACGCGGGCTCGAAGTAGAAGATCATGAAACCGATGTCGTGCACCTCTCCGCCGAAGCGCTTGACCGTGAAGCCGTGTCCCAGCTCGTGCCAGGTGCCGACCGCGATGACCAGCCCGAACAGCCACAGCCAGTCCGAGAGCGTGTTCTTCGTCGGGTCGATCAGGCGGAAGAAGCCGGCCCAGTACAGGTCCCAGTTGAACAGCAGGAAGCCGATGACGATCGCGAAGATCCCGAGCCAGCAGGCGACGCACGGCGGCGACCACCACCAGCGGATCCAGGGCATGACGCGGTTCATCGCCGCGTCGGGGTCGAGCATCTTGAACTGGATCTGAAATACCGAGACCACCTCGGCCTTGCCGATTCGTCGGCGCCGCAGGGTCTTGAGCTTGTCCATCATGACGAGGTGAGTTTCCTGCTCGCTGCGCTCGAGGAGGCCGGTCAGGCGGAGCGACTCGATGTAGTCGACGATGTCCTGGAGCTCCAGCCCCTTGTCCGGCCGTCGCTCGGCGAAATCGGCGGTGAGTTCCTCGAGGCTGCGCGACCCGTCGAGCAGCGGCAGGATGTCGTCCTCCCAGGCCTCGAGCTGGAACATCCGACCGTCGATCGGGTCCTTGACGACGACGTACGGTTGCTCGGTCGTGCCCATCCGCCGGACGATCAGGTCGGGGCGGACGCGCGGATGCCCGGTCACGGAAGCCAGCCCCAGACCAAGCGCCAGATCCAGCGAGCGGGCCGGCGAAGCAGCACACGCGCGACACTCGCGGAGCGGGTGCGGATCTTGGCTTCCCCGGTCATCCCGCTGCGCAGCAGGTCGCCCGCGTCCTCGAGCCGCGTGCGCGCGAGCAGCACGCGCTCGCCGCCCTCGTCGAGCGCCGCGACTCCGACGTGCACGACGCTCCCGCGGAACGAGCGCGTCGGATACGCGTTCAGCTTGACCTTGACCGGGATGCCCTCGCGCAGCAGGCCCGCGTCGACCTCGGCCACGGCCACCTCGACGAGCTGCCGGGCCGGGTCGACGATCTCGCAGAACACCTCGCCGCGCTCGACCTTCGTCCCGCTGCGCTCGTCCACGCGTGGCGTGGCCACGATCCCGTCGACCGGGCTGCGCAGGCGGGTCCGCTCGAGCCGCTCCTCTCGCAATTCGAGCTCGGCGGCGAGCCCCTCGACGCGTGCGGCGACGACGGCGGCCTCCGCCGCGTCGTCCTGCGCGCGATGGCGGCGCAGCTCGCTCACGGCCACGGCGTGCTCGGCCACCGCCGCCTCGCGGTTCGCCCGGTAGTCCGCGTCGTCGAGCAGGGCCACGACGTCGCCCGCCTCGACGCGGTCGCCCTCGCGCACCAGCACGCGAGCCACACGACCTTCGACCTCCGCTGTCACGGGCAACCGCGATTCGGGCAGCACGCGCGCGTTTCCTCCCACACGCAACGGCACGGGCACGAGGAACAGCAGCACGGCGGCCGCGGCGATCCCCGCGAGCCACGTTCCGCGCTTCCACCACGGGGTTTGCTCCCAGCGCGCCTTGCGCTGGGCCAGCGGCTGGAACATCCGGACCATCGGGATGCGCTCGTACAGGGTCGCGTTGCGGATCGCGACCGTGGCCTGCGCGACGAGCAGCCCCGCGACCTCCATGTCGCGCGAGCTGAACGCGTAGGGCGCCGCGGCCTCGAGCGCGAACACGCCGAGCCGCCCCTCGTCGTCGTGCAGCGGCAGGGTCAGGAACGTGCGGCTCTTGGTCTCTTCGAAGTACGCGCGGAACTTCTCCCGCGTCTCGGGACGCTCCGTGTCGATGTTCCCGTCGTCCTCCTGCACGACGAGGATCCCCTCGTCGAGCCCCGCGGCCCACTGCAGGATGTCGCGCAGCAGCTTCATCTCGGGCTGCGTCTCGTCGATGAACGTCTGGCCGCTGACGGCCGCGATCTCGACGCCGGTACCGCGGACGAGGCCCACGGACGCGCGCTTGTAGCTCAACACCGAGGCGGCCTTGTGCACGAGCGCGAAGGTCACCTTCTTGGGGTCGAGGTGCGAGGTCAGCTCCTGGACCGTCTCGACGAGCGCGCCGAGGCTCGACGCCCGCCGCTCGGCGTCCATGCGCCGCGCGTTCACGAGCGCGACCGCTGAAACCTCCGCGACCTCGCGCAGGATGCCACGCACGCTCTCGTCGAGCGGCTCGCCGTCCTGTCGGTTGACCGCCTCGATCACGCCGAGCAACTCGCCGCCGGCCGCGATCGGTGCCACCGCGACCGAGCGGATCTCGAGCCCGGCCACGGCGTCGGGCCGCTCCTCGAGGCCCGGCAGCTCCTCGGGATCGTCGAACAGCAGCGGATCGCCCGCCTGCGCTGCGGCCCCGGCGGCGCCCTCGTCGAGCCCGCACTCCCAGTCGGCCACCGCCTCGGCCGCGGGCCCCGTCGCCGCCGCGATCCGCAGCTTCTCGCCCGTCTCGTCGACGAGCCACAGGTACGCGCTCTCGATCTCGAACGAGTGCTGGACGCGCTGCACGATCAGCCCGGGCAGCTCGGCCCGGTCGAGCGTCCCGGCGACCGAGCGGGCCAGGTCGAACAGGCGCGCCAGACGTGTCGTCGCATCGAGCAGCTTGGCCTCGCGAGCGGCGGTGCGCCGCACGGCGTCGAGGGCGTCGTCCGCGGCGTCGACCAGGCCACGCAGCGCTTCGAGGTCTCCTTCGCCGAAGGGTCCCGCCGCGCGCTTCCGCTCGAACACCTCGACCGCGCCGATCGGCCGCAGCCCGGCGATCAACGGAACGATCAGGCGGGAGCGGTTCGGCGAGCGCGCCTTGCCGACGGCCGGAGCGCCGAAGGCGATCGCGCGCGCCACGTCCTGAGCCGGCTTCTCGGGGGACTGTCCCTTGTCCGGCCAGGCGCCGGCGAAGCGATAGCCCTGGGCTCGGTCGAACACCCACACCAGCACGGCGTCGGCGCCGACCCACAGGCCGACCGCCTTGGCCGTGGCCACGGCCGCGTCGCGCTCGCCCCGAGCCTGGGCCAGCTCGGCCGCGAGGCGCGTGGCGATCGCGGTCCGGTCGGTCTCCGGTGCTGCCCCCCCTGCAGTCATCACGCTCGCGCGATTGTACGCCGGTTTGGGCCGCGAGACGGCGACTTCACGAGCAGGCGTGCCAGGGCCGCACGTGGGTGGGACCGTCGCCGATAGCCCTCGTCGCCGCCGTGGACGAGGTTCAACTGGCCGGGGTCGGGGCTCACCGCACCGCGCGGGTCTGGCCCAGATGCTCCTGGATCGTCCGGGCCTGCGCCTCCCGGCGCACCGCCTCCTCGGTCCGTCCCATCCGGCGCAGCAGGGTAGCGTAGCCCTCGAGCGTCTCGATCGAATCCGCGCTGTCCGCGCCCT